>WNFZ01001004.1_pt1 | contig 27260 bp, 29 predicted proteins | sample 5400081 | NCBI WGS metagenome assembly WNFZ01 (sample SAMN13153365, study PRJNA577476) | soil metagenome | isolation source: 80 cm soil or saprolite under grassland replicate 1 | place: USA:California | collected 2016-06-15 | reverse complement strand
TGGCGACACCCTTCCATGCGTCGGCGTAATTGGGTTGGAGGGCAAGCGCTCTCTGATAGGCGATCAGCGCTTCATCGTAGCGCTTGAGCTTGAACAGCGCCTCGCCGCGGTTGAAGAACGCCATCGCGAAGTCCGGCTTGAGTTCCAATGCCCTGTCGAAGCTCTGCAGCGCCGGCTCGAGCTTCCGCGACAATAACAGTGCGGAACCGCGAAGCAGATGAGCATTGACGTAGCCCGGATGGAGCGACAGCGCCTTGTCGGCGACGCCGAGAGCCTGATCGTATTGCTTGAGCTCGAGCAGAATCCGCGCATGATTGGCAAGGGCCTCGAACGACCGAGGGTCGATCTTCAGGGCCAAACGTAGGAGTCGATCCGCTTTGGTAAAGTCACCCGATTGGCCGGCAAGGACGCCCAGCATATGCAACGCGTCGAACTGTTTCTCGTCCTTGGAGAGAACAAGTTGGTACAGCGGTTCGGCCCGAGCAAGATTGCCGGCCTGATGGGCGGCGACCGCCTGACCCAGGACCGCCGTCACCTCTGCTCGGGGCCGACTGGAGACGCCATGAAGTTGGTTGCGGGTCATAATTGTGCGGCCCCGGTTTGCCCTGCGTTCCCGACTACTTGATGTCGCGTGGTTGGTCCGTCACTTGCACAGCGCGACGAAGCCGGCGATGCGGCGAATCATGTCGGGATCGTCGAGCAGCGGTGCGTGACCCTGGTCGGGGACCTCGACGAGATCGAGATCGGCGCGGCGGGCGCGCATCGCCTCGATCGTCGTGCGCGACAGGATGTCGGAATTTCCGCCGTGGATCACCATCAGCGGCACGCGGGCGAGCGCATCGAACTGCAGCCACAACGGGGGAAGCGGCCGTTCCAGGTCGAGCCCGTCGAGAATCGTCGCGAGCTTCGGATCATAATCGAGCGCGAGCCGGTGATCTGCTCTCTTCCAGGTGCGCCTGGATTGCCGCAGCCAGTCGGCAAGGGTGAGATTGGGGAACTGGGCCGCGCCGATCCGGCGCAGGATGTCGGCGCCCTCTTCGAACGTGCGCGGGGTCGGCAATTTGCCGACCATGCCCTTGATGCGGATCAGACCCTGTGGCTCGGTCACCGGGCCGATGTCGTTGAGGACCACGCCGGCCATGGCGGTCGGTCGCACGGGCGCGAGCAGCATCGCCAGGATGCCGCCGCGGGAGGTGCCCACGAACACCGCGCGGTCGATCTCGAGCGCGGTGAGCACCGAGACGAGATCCGCAACCTCGACGGGAAGGCTGTAGTTGGCCGGCTGGCGGTCGTAATCGGAGCGGCCGCGGCCGCGGGAATCCAGCGCGATCACCCGCCGGGGCTCCCCTGGATCATTCGCCAGCGCGCGCGCGAGCCCGTGAAAATCGCCCCCGGTGCGGGCCAGCCCCGGCAGGCACACGACCGGCAGCCCCTTCGCGTCGCGCACCTGGTAATTGCGGACGTGAAGCCGCAGGCCATCCTGTGCGGTGACGAAGAGGGGCGACCAGCCGTCGGCCTCGACAAAATCCACGCTGTCGGAACTATCCAGCATCCGGATCTGTGGCTTCTCGATGGAACGGTCAGATGGGTCGCGCCGCCGGCGAGTGAGGTTTAGAGAACGCACGGTACCGGGCTGATTTGGCCAGAGCGTTCCGTCTCGATCGGCTGAGCGTACTAACTTTACTTCTTGTCGCCGGTCGCGCCGGCGGGTCTCACATTCCGCCAAGGATCACTCGGGGCTGCGGGCGTCGAGGCGGATGACTTCGACCTCTTCATGGCCGCCTCATAGTCCTTCTCGACGTCTTGAGCCCTCCGCATCCGCTCCTCCTCTATCAGCTGGAGCGGTGTCTTCGTGACGGTCGTGCCCCTTTCTTCCTGCCGCTGCTGCATAGTTTGGGAATAACCGAAGCCCGTCGATAAACCGATCATTACCGCGGCAAATACGACTTTCCTCATAACACCCCCCGTTTCTGCGCGAGCTGCCGCCTCACGTTGCGGGCTCGTTGTCGGTCTTTCGCTTGCGTGGCGCGAGAGCCGAGCCGTTGCTTTTAGCGCCTTACCATATTCCTCGACTAGAGGTCCACGGCGCGTTCAATTGACGGCGGCGCCGCGATAGAGATCCGCCTCGATCATCAGCTTCGATCCGCCCCCGAGCCGGATGCGATAGACCTGCAGATTCTCCATCACCCGCTGCACGTAGTTGCGCGTCTCCGCGAACGGAATGCGCTCGACCCAATCGAGGGGATCGACGGCGGGATCGCGGGGATCGCCATACCGCTCGAGCCATTCTTTGACCCGACCCTGGCCGGCATTGTAGGCGGCGAACGCCAAGATGTAGGAGCCGCGATAGATCTGCAGAAGCTCTCCGAGCTCCGCGGCGCCCATCTGGCTGTTGTAAACGGCGTCGTGACGCAATTTCTTCTGGTCGTAGCGCACCCCGAAGCGGCTCGCGACGTGGCGCCCCGCTTCCGGGGTGACCTGCATCAAGCCCATGGCGTTCGCGGTCGAGACGTCGTTCTGGTCGAAGGCGCTCTCCTGGCGCACGATCGAATAGATGATGCTGCGATCGACCTCCGGACCGATGGCGCCGAAATGGGGAATGCCGATGGTGGGAAACGCATAAGCATCCAACGCGAAGCCCTGCGCCAATGCCCCCTTGCCGATGAGCAGCAAGGCGCGGGCATTCTCGTGCCGCTCGACGATCTGGGCAAGCTGTTCCAGCACATGCGGCTCCGGCAGTCGGTCGGCCAGATCCGCCACGAACGGTAGAATGAGGTTGTGCGCGCCGGCCGCGTACAGTATTTCGGCTGCCCGCAACACGTCGAGATTGGCGAGCGCGGCGCGCTGGGTCGAGTTCGGCTCCGGCAGCCGCCGCAACGCGATCTGGGAAAGGCCGAGCCTGCCCCGGGCGATCTGGCCGTAATAGGCGGTGGGATATTGGGCCGAGGCCTCGTAATGCGCGCGCGCCTGCGCGAGCCGGTGCGCGGCCTCCGCCGCCCGGCCCTGCCAATATTCCGACCGCGCCAGCGTGATCGGGTTGGTGATCCCCTGCGCGATCCGGGCGAAATGCGGCATCGCCAGCTCCGGATCGTTCAGGAACCGAAGCGCGATCCAGCCGGCGGTGAATTGGTGCTCGCCACGATAGTTCTCCCGGGTCGGAGGGACGGCATCGCGAGCGATTTGATAGGCCGTTTGCGGATCCCCGAGGTCGAGCAATTTGCGGCAGACGAGGCGACGCTCGATCCACCACTCGTCGAGATTGTGCAGAACCGCGCGATCGGTGGGAGCCGCCAGCAACAGGCTCGCGGCTTCGGCAAAGCGCTCGTTGCGGCGCAGCCACTGAATGCGGCTGAACATGTAGCCTGGATCGCTGCGGCCCTCTTCGGGAACGGCATCGAGCAGCTGGCCGGCATTGGCGGCCTTGGCGATCACGGCGGCTCGTGCCTTGGCGATGGCCATCTCGACCCCGCCGAGCCGCCGCGCCGCCCGCATTCCGCCCTCTATATCCTGAGCCGAGAATCGGTCGTCCATGCGGGCGACGTGGTCGGCCCGCGTGATGAAATCGCGAAACGCGTCGAGTGCCTGGGTCTCCAGCTCCTCGGGAAACGCATCGTAGCGCCAGGCCTCGCGTACGTAGTACTGAGCCGCGGTGCGGTCGCCCTGCGCCAGCAGCGCACGGGCGAGCGCGAACCGCCCCCTGGGCGTCATCGGCTGGGTCTTGGCGAAGAACGCCAGCACGGCGAAGGGGCCGCGCCCTTCCTGCAGGAGTGCGGCTTCGGCGCGCCGGCGCAGCATGCCGACGCTGGGCCAGCTCGGGTTCGCGGAAAGGAATGCGACATAACGGTCGAATCCCACATTGTTCTCGTCGCTGCGTAGAATGGCCCATTCGACGAGCTTCTTGGCGGCAGGATCATGGATGCTCGCCTCGACCGAGGTGGCCTCTCCGGATTTGCCCCGCCGGATGAGTTCCAAGGCTTGTTTCACGGCAGCGAGATCGGGGCTGGGCGCGGGGCTAGGCGCCCCCGAAGGGGGGGAGAGCTTCGAATGCAGCGCGACCGGCGTCGCGACCGCCGATTCGGTCCGAGCGACCAAGGTGGGCCGCGGGCGCGGCAGGGGAATGGATTTAATGGATTTGGTGGCAGCGAGGGAGGCCGTACCGTCGGCTAGCCAAGCGAGGGCCGTCGCCAGGGCCAGGATGGAAGCGACTGCGATAGAGGGGAATTTCATCGGACCTGACGACAGTTCCAACCGTGCATGTCGGATCGACGATTCGCTGTGGTTCGGCAAGTGGGGCCGTTTCCTCATTGTGGGCTGAGCACAGCCTCCCTCGGCCCGATCGGACGCGATCGCGGCTTTTAGCGCCGAACTCGCGGCAAAACACCGAAATTCGGCTGCAAAATACTCAGCTTGGCGCAACCTCCCGGCCGATCATGGCGGACCCGCGTAAATGATCGGATAAGACCGGGGCGAAAGCTAGGCAAAACCCCTATTGTCCCTCGCGATCTCGGCGCAGGCTGCTTTGGCGAAACCAAAGCCTCGGCCGAGGCTTTCATCCCCGGTTCCGACCCGGTATGGATGGGGCTCTGTTCGGTCCGCCAGCGAGCAAAGGATGGTGTCATGACCGCTAGGACGAGCTTCCGAGGTTCCTTCACCGCGCTCGTCACCCCGTTCAAGAACGGCTCGCTCGACGAGAAAGCGTTTCGCGAGCTGGTGGATTGGCAAATCGCCGAGGGCACGCGCGGGTTGGTGCCGGTGGGCACCACCGGCGAGAGCCCGACGCTGAGCCATGACGAGCATCGGCGGGTGGTGGAATGGTGCGTCGAGCAGGCGAACCGCCGCGTTCCGGTGGTCGCTGGCGCGGGCTCGAACTCGACCGCGGAGGCGATCGACTTCGCCCGACACGCGGAGAAGGCCGGAGCCGACGCCGTCCTGATCGTGACGCCCTACTACAACAAGCCGACCCAGGAGGGCCTGTACCGGCACTTCAAGGCGATCAACGACGCAGTTGGGATTCCGATCATCATCTACAACATTCCGTCGCGCTCGGTCATCGACATGTCGGTCGACACCATGAGGCGCCTGTTCGAGCTCCAGAATATCGCCGGCGTCAAAGATGCCACCGCCAACGTCATTCGGGTGTCCCAGCAGCGCCGGGCGATGGGGCCGGAGTTCAATCAGCTCTCGGGCGAGGATGCGAGCGCGCTCGGGTTCATGGCGCACGGCGGCCACGGCTGCATTTCCGTGACTTCGAACGTGGCGCCGCGGCTGTGTGCCGAGTTTCAGCATGCATGCTTGCGAGGCGATTACGCGACCGCGCTCAAGCTTCAGGACAAGCTGATGCCGCTGCACACCACGCTGTTCATCGAGACCAATCCGGCACCGGCCAAGTACGCGCTTTCCGTGCTGGGCAAATGCCAGGAGACGGTGCGCCTGCCGATGGTGCCGGTCGCAGAGCATACGCGAAGCGCGGTGCGCGAGGCCATGGTTCATGCCGGACTCATCAACTGACCGGCGATGGCGGAGAAGCCGCAACGCGCAAGCAAAATCGTCGCGGACAATCGCAGGGCGCGCTTTCATTACGAGATCGGCGACACGTACGAGGCCGGCATCGCCCTGACCGGGACCGAGGTCAAGTCGCTGCGGCAGGGCAAGGCGACGATCGCCGAATCCTATGCCGCGGAGCAGGACGGGGAATTGTGGCTCTACAACGCCTACATCCCCGAATATCTGCAGGCGAGCCGCTTCAATCATTTGCCGCGGCGTCCGCGCAAGCTGCTCCTGCACGCCCGTGAGATCCACAAGCTAAGGGGCGCGGTGGAGCGCGAGGGCATGACACTCGTGCCGCTGAAACTCTATTTCAACCCGAGGGGGCGCGCCAAGATCGAGCTCGCGGTCGCCCGCGGCAAGAAATTGCACGACAAGCGGGAGGCCGAGAAACAGCGCAGCTGGCAGCGCGAGCGGGCGCGGTTGATGCGCGAAAAGGGGTGAGCATGCCTGGTCCGGCCGATCGGCTTTCGGTATGGTGATTGAGCGATCAAAGCTTCCCAAGGCAAGCAAGGCTCGCTTCGCATGACCGTCCACAATCCGCTCAACCTTCCGAGCGATCTGCCGGTGCCGCAGGATGACGGCGGCGCCCGGCACCTCGCCGGCATGCGCGCGCCGGACCTTTCGCTTGCGGGCACCGACGGCAGCTCGGTCAACCTTTCGCGTTTATCCGGCCGGACCATCGTTTACGTCTATCCGCGCACCGGCCGGCCAGGTGTGCCGTTGCCGGATGGCTGGGATGCCATTCCGGGCGCGCGCGGCTGCACCCCCCAGAGCTGCGGGTTCCGCGACCACTTCCGGGAGCTCGAGGCGCTGGGGGTGGCGCGGGTCTACGGACTTTCGACACAGGATAGCGATTACCAGCGCGAAGTCGTCGAGCGGCTGCACCTGCCGTTTCCGCTGCTCTCCGACGCCGAGACGAAATTGCAACGCGCGTTGCGACTGCCCAGCTTTCAGCTCAAGGGCATGACCTTGCTCAAACGCCTTGTGCTCGTGATCGACGATGGCGCCATCGTCCACGTATTTTATCCGGTATTTCCTCCCGACCGCAGCGCCGAGGAGGTGATCGCTTGGCTTCAGGCGCGCTCGTCGAATTGAGCGCGGATCTTGGCAAACACGGCGGCGAACATCTCCGGCGTAAGCCTGCCGGTATTGGTGTTCTGGCGCGAGCAATGATAGCTGTCGTAAAGCGTGAGCTCGCCGATCGTATGCGCGCGGCCGTGCTCGAACGGAACGGTCGAGGGGCGAGCGCCGAGCGAGGCCACGGTGGTCTCGTGGGCGATGCGGCCGAGCGCCACGATGAAGCGCAGCCGCTGCATTTGGGCGATCGTGCCCGTCAGAAAAGCGCGGCAGGATGCGACCTCTGTGCCCGCCGGCTTGTTCTCGGGAGGCACGCAGCGCACCGCATTGGTGATGCGGCAATCGATCAGCCTCAGGCCGTCGTCCGGACGCGCCTGATAGCGCCCGCGAGCGAAGCCGTGCCGCTTCAATGTCTCATAGAGCAGATCGCCTGCGAAATCGCCGGTGAAAGGCCGACCGGTGCGATTGGCACCCTTCAGGCCGGGGGCGAGGCCGACGACGAGCAGTCGCGCCTCGGATGAGCCGAACGAGGGGACCGGCGCGTTGAACCAGGTGGGCTCGCGCTTGCGCAGGGTGCTGCGCAGACTCACCAGCCGCGGGCAGCGCGGACAATCGCGGTCGGGTTCCGCGGGCCCGCCCGGCGTCGTGGCGTTTGTCAATCTTCCTCGAAATCGTCGTCATCGCCGGCGCGTTGCGGCGCCGTGGGGCGTTGCAGGAATTGCGGCGTGTGCCGGGGCTCCCGGGACTCCCGGGCGGCGCGTTCGGCCGGATCGCGGCCGATCTTCGGCTGCAGCTCGACGATGTCCACGAAGATATCCGCCTGCCGGCGCAGCTCGTCGGCGACCATCGGCGGCTGAGTGGTCACGGTGGAAACCACGGTGACCCGCACGCCGCGCCGCTGCACGGCTTCCACCAGGGAGCGGAAATCGCCGTCGCCGGAGAACAGCACCATGTGGTCGATCGAGCCGGCGATCTCCATGGCGTCGACGGCAAGCTCGATATCCATGTTGCCCTTGACCTTGCGCCGGCCGGTCTGGTCGATGAACTCCTTGGTCGCCTTGGTCACCACGGTGTAACCGTTGTAGTCGAGCCAATCGATCAGCGGCCGAATCGAGGAATATTCCTGATCCTCGATCACCGCGGTGTAATAGAAGGCGCGCAGCAGATATCCGCGCGACTGGAATTCGCGCAGCAGCCGCTTGTAATCGATGTCGAAGCCCAGCGTCTTGGCGGTCGCGTAAAGATTGGCGCCATCGATGAACAATGCGATCTTCTCTTGCGGAGGGGACATGCTGGTTCTCTCGTGATCGAAACCAATTCGGTCGGCGTCCCGTCGAGAATGATCGGCGGAACCGATAGCGGTCGGTCTTGGGGAGCGATCGCGGCGTTGCGTCAATTGCAAAGCTGAGCGAACGCAACCCTCGTGCCCGGTCCAGGAAAAACAGCGGCCCGATCGGCACGACTTCCGGGCGGTTGCCTAACAGAGGCAGGTCCCGGCGCCAAGACAAATTTCGCCCTTGCGCTTTGCCCCCGCCGGGTCTAGCTAACGGCAGGATTTCCAAAGACTTGACGGCAAAGGAGTGGCGAGCCCATGGCCCGTGTCACCGTGGAAGATTGTATCGACAAGGTCGAGAACCGGTTCGATCTCGTGCTGCTGGCCAGCCATCGGGCGCGCATGATTTCCTCGGGCGCGCAGATCACCGTCGACCGCGACAACGACAAGAATCCGGTGGTGGCCTTGCGCGAAATTGCCGATGAGACGATCTCCCCCGGCGATCTCAAGGAAGACCTCATCCATTCGCTCCAGAAATACGTCGAAGTGGACGAGCCGGAGTCCGAGAGCGTGCCGCTCATCGGCGGCTCCGGCGAGGGGGTGGATGCCGACGATACCGAGGTCGTTGTCGACCGCATGACCGAGGAAGAGCTGCTCAAGGGCTTGGAAGGCCTGACCCCTCCGGAGCAGGAACCCGAGCAGCCCGAGACCGACGAAGAGGAGTGAACGCGGCCCGTTCTTCGAGGCCCGGTCACCCATCCTCTTGCCCTTCATGCTGAGGTGGCCAGCCCTCGTTCGAGGGCCGGCGCTGCGCGCCTTGCACCTCCAGGATGACGGCGGGCCCTCGAACCACCCGCCTCGCACCTCAGGACGACGGCTGGCCCTCGAACCATGGGCCATTCGGGTTTTGCCAAGCATGCCTCGAATTGCTTGCGAAACCCGCGGTCAGCCGTGATATCGTCGGTGAAATCATTGGAGCGGCCCGAATGTGGCTCGCCGGGGTTAAGCCATGGCCCGGTCGGTTACCGATCCGTCGCGGATGCAGCATGAGCCACGCTCTGCTGCGCTCTTGACGCGCGCTCTCAACAATCAACCAGATTTAGCTGAAATCAGGGGAAAATCCCGCAAGCCGCCGATCATGCGGCAGTACGACCTGATCGAGCGCGTGCGCCACTACAATCGCAATACCGATGAGGGGCTGCTCAATCGGGCCTATGTGTACGCCATGAAGGCGCACGGCTCGCAAACACGAGCCTCGGGTGACCCGTATTTCTCCCATCCGCTGGAAGTCGCCGCGATCCTCACCGACCTCAAGCTCGACGATGCCACCATCGCGGCGGCCCTGCTGCACGACACGATCGAGGACACGCCGGTCACGCGTGCCGAGATCGATCAGCTGTTCGGGCCGGATATCGGCACGCTGGTCGATGGCCTGACCAAGCTCAAGAAGCTGGACCTCGTCTCGAGGCAAGCGGCCCAGGCGGAAAACCTGCGCAAGCTTCTGCTCGCCATCGCCGAGGACGTGCGGGTCCTGTTGGTCAAGTTGGCGGACCGGCTGCACAACATGCGCACCCTCGACTTCGTGCCGCCGGACGCGCGGCGTCGGATCGCGGAGGAAACGCTCGACATCTATGCGCCGCTCGCCGCCCGGATGGGCATGCACGGGATGCGAGAGGAGCTCGAAGACCTGGCGTTCCGCGAGCTCAATCCGGACGCCTACGACGTGGTCCTGGCGCGGCTGCAGTCCTTGGCCGAGCGCAATCGGGACCTGATTTCCGACATCGAGCACCAGCTCGCCAGCAAGTTCGCCGACAGCGGCATCCAAGCGGAGGTCGACGGCCGCCAGAAGCGGCCCTACTCGATCTGGCGCAAGATGGAGCGCAAATCCGTCGGATTCGAGCAGCTGTCGGACATTTTCGGCTTTCGCGTCATGGTCGGAGACGTCCAGGAGTGCTATCGCGCGCTCGGCATCGTGCACACCACGTGGCCGGTGGTGCCCGGCCGGTTCAAGGATTACGTCTCGACCCCGAAGCAGAACGATTATCGCTCGATCCACACCACCGTGATCGGGCCGGGCCGCCAGCGCGTCGAGCTGCAGATCCGCACGCGAACGATGCACGAGATCGCCGAATACGGCATCGCCGCGCACGCCCTCTACAAGGACGCGCGTGGTTCGCCGACCGAAATGCTCTCGCGCGAGTCCAATGCCTATGCCTGGCTTCGGCGCACGATCGAGCTGCTTGCCGAAGGCTCCAATCCGGAAGAGTTCCTGGAGCACACCAAGCTCGAATTATTCCACGACCAGGTGTTCTGCTTCTCTCCGAAGGGCAAGCTGATCGCGTTGCCGCGCAAGGCGACGCCGATCGATTTCGCCTACGCGGTCCACACCGACGTCGGCAACACCGCGGTCGGCTGCAAGATCAACGGCAAGATCGCGCCGCTGGTCTCCGAGCTCGCCAATGGCGACGAGGTCGAGATCCTGACTTCGCGGGCGCAGCTCGCGCCGCCGGCGGCATGGGAATCGATCGTGGTCACCGGCAAGGCGCGCGCGGCGATCCGGCGTGCGACGCGGGCCGCGGTGCGCAAGCAATATGCCGGGCTCGGACGCCGAATCGTCGAGCGGCTGTTCGTGCGCGCCAAGAAGGAATACAGCGACGAGAAGCTCCAGGGAGCGCTGCCGCGGCTGGCCCGTGGCTCGATCGATGACGTCATGGCGGCGGTCGGGCGCGGCGAGATGAAGTCCTCGGACGTGGCCCGGGCGATGTATCCCGATTACAAGGAGGAACGCACCGCGCCGACCCCGCCGCCGAAAGAAAGCGGCTGGTTCGGGCTCAAGAAGGCCAAGGCGGTGAAATTCAAGGTTCCCACCGGTCCGGCGGAAGCCACGGCCATCCCGATCCGCGGCATCACCGGCGAGCTTCCGGTGCGCTTCGCGCCGGAGGGCGGAGCCGTGCCGGGAGATCGCATCGTCGGGATCCTGACGCCCGGAGAGGGAATCACGATCTACCCCATTCAGTCGCATGCGCTGAAAGATTTCGAGGACGTACCGGAACGCTGGCTCGACGTGCGCTGGGACATCGAGGATGCCAGCCCCCACCGGTTTCCGGCGCGCATCGCCGTCCATTCGGTGAACGAGCCGGGCACGCTCGCCCAGATCGCGCAAGTGATCGCCGAGCACGACGGCAATATCGACAACATCCGCATGACCCGCCGCTCGCCGGATTTCACGGAGCTGCTGATCGATCTCGAGGTCTATGACCTCAAGCACCTGACCGCCATCATCGGACAATTGCGCGCCAAGGACGTGGTCGCGAATGCCGAACGGGTGAACGGCTAGGATCCCCGGTTCGGCGGCCGTCCAACCCTGTTCGGGAACAATCATTTGCCGGAAATTCCTCATCTGCGCCTCGGCATCAATATCGATCACGTCGCCACGGTTCGGAACGCACGCGGCGGCGATCACCCCGATCCCGTCCGGGCGGCCCGCGTCGCGATCGAAGCCGGAGCTGACGGAATCACCGCGCATCTGCGGGAGGATCGCCGCCATATCCGCGACGAGGATATCGCGCGGCTGAAAGCCGAAATCCCGAGGCCGCTCAATCTCGAAATGGCGGCGACGCAGGAGATGCTGGCAATCGCGCTCAAAACGCATCCGCATGCGGCGTGCCTCGTCCCGGAGCGGCGGCAGGAACGCACGACCGAGGGCGGGCTCGATGCCGCTTCCCAGCAAAATGCCCTCGAGCCGATCGTTTCCGCGCTCACGAAGGCGGGGGTCGTGGTCGCGTTGTTCATTGCCGCCGATCCGGCGCAGATCACGGCTGCGGCGCAAATCGGCGCGCCGGCGATCGAGATTCACACCGGATCCTGGTGCGATGCCCTCGCAGGCAACGACCAGCGTCTCGCGGCGGGCGAATGGCAGCGCATATCGGAGGGCGCGCGCCTGGCGCGGCGGCTCGGCCTCGAGGTCCATGCCGGGCACGGCCTCAATTTCCAATCCGCGGAGCACATCGCCACCCTTTCCGAGATCGTGGAACTGAACATCGGTCATTTTCTCGTCGGCGAAGCGCTCTTCGTCGGCTTCGCGCAGAGCATCCGGACGATGCGGGCGGCGATGGAGCGCGGCCGCGGCAAGGCGGTCTCATGATCCTCGGCATCGGGTCCGACCTCGTCGATATTCGCCGCATCGAGCAGGTGATCGGCAGGCATGGCGAACGGTTCTTGAGCCGGGTGTTCACGCCGACCGAGCGCACGCGCGCGCAGAGGAGAGCGAACCAGAGCGCTACTTACGCCAAACGATTCGCCGCCAAGGAGGCCTGTGCCAAGGCGCTGGGGACGGGCATACGCAAGGGCGTGTTCTGGCGCGATATGGGCGTCGTCAATCTCGCCTCGGGCCGCCCGACCATGCGGTTGACGGGAGGCGCGCTCGATCGACTCGCGGCGATCACTCCGCCGGGAACCGAAGCTCGCATCGACGTCACCATCACCGACGAAGGGCCGCTCGCGCAGGCCATCGTCGTGATTTCCGCCGTTCCTTCGGCGAAGCCATAGCGGATCTCGTGGCTTGTCCCCTCTGTCCACAAGCTCGCTGGCGCAACGGCAAAGGAAAACTTCGCGTCGATCGCGCGACTCAGGTAATGTGCATTTGCCCCTCTTGGGGCGTTTCCTCCCTGACTTGGGCCCCGCTTCGGCGGGGCTTCTTGTTGCCCGATTCGGGCCGGCCCCTTGGTCCGGATTCCGCAATGCTGCGGTTTTTCCGCTTCCGGCGGTTTTCCCCGGACGGGAAAGAGCCTGCGCAGCTTGACCGGGTGGCAATCGCGCCTATTTGCCCTGCGGGCATTCCCCAGGCGAGCCGGGCCCGGGCTCCTCTCGTGAACTCGCAGGAGCACCGGAGCGCGGTGATCGACGGCATGCGGCCGAGAATCACAATCGCGACAGGAGGGCAGGGGAGCCTCGGCGTTCGTTGCGCCGCTCGTTCCGAGCCGCTACAAGGGCGGCGGCCGGCAGTTGCCGATCCTCCCCACCGGATGACGAATGTCCCTTCCGGACCGCGGATGGGGCCGCATTCGTCTGGCGAAGCGCCGTAGCGGGCGCGCCGCATCGAACCCATGGGAAACCCCAGTGGCTGATCGTGGCATGAGAGGGCCGATGAGCGTGTCGAGCGAGCCGAAGCGCCGCGAAGGCGGTTTTGCCGAGACCATTCGGGTCATCGTTCATGCGCTGATCATTGCCGTCGTCATCCGGACCTTCTTGTTCCAGCCGTTCAACATTCCCTCGGGCTCGATGGAAGCGACCCTGCTCGTGGGCGACTACCTCTTCGTGTCGAAATACGCGTACGGCTACAGCCATTATTCCCTGCCGTTCTCGCCGCCGCTGTTCTCCGGGCGCATGTTGGCGCGGGAACCCCAACGCGGCGACGTCGTGGTGTTCCGGCTGCCGAAGGACGATTCGGTCGACTACATCAAGCGCGTCATCGGCTTCCCCGGCGATCGCATCCAGATGATCGGCGGTCTGCTTCACATCAACGATCAGCCGGTCAAGCGCCAGCGGATCGAGGATTATGTCGACATCGAGGATCCGGGGCACCCAGTGCGGGTCAAGCGCTGGCGCGAAACGCTGCCGAACGGGCTGAGCTACACCACGCTCGACCGGGTCGAGAACGGCGTCTACGACGATACCCCGGTCTACACCGTGCCGCCGGGCCATTATTTCATGATGGGCGACAATCGCGACAATTCGACCGACAGCCGGGTGCTGTCCCAGGTCGGCTATGTGCCCTTCGAGAACCTCGTCGGGCGGGCCGAAATCATCTTCTTCTCGATCGGCGACGGCGCGCGAGCCTGGCAGGTCTGGCGCTGGCCTTGGGCGGTGCGCTGGGATCGGCTGCTCACAACGGTTCGATGAGCCGCAAGTCGAAGGCCCACAAAGAACTCGAGCTGAGGATCGGTTATTCCTTCGGCAATCCGGCGCTGCTGGATTGCGCGCTGACCCATATCTCCGCGCTGGCGGGGAGCAAGAACCGCGCCGGCAGCTATCAGCGGCTCGAGTTCCTCGGCGACCACGTGCTCGGCCTCGTCATCTCCGACATGCTGTTTCGCGCCTTCCCGGACGCCGAGGAGGGCGAGCTGTCGCGGCGGCTTGCCGATCTGGTCCGCAAGGAGACCTGCGCCGACGTCGCCCGGGCCATGGAGCTCGGACCGGCCATGAAGCTCGGCGCCTCCGAGGTCTACGCCGGCGGCCGCCGGCGCATCGCGATCCTGGCGGACATCTGCGAGGCGCTGATCGGGGCGGTATTCATCGACGGCGGCTATGCGGCGGCCGCGGGCCTGATCGAGCGCTTCTGGCAGGAACGCATGCTCAAGCCCAAGCGCCCGCTGCGCGACGCCAAGACCATGCTGCAGGAGTGGGCCCAGGCCCGCGGCATGCCGGCGCCGCTCTACCGCGAGATCGAGCGCTCGGGACCCGACCACGATCCCGAGTTCCGGGTCGTTGTCGAGGTCGCGGATTGCCAGCCGGCGGAGGGGCTCGGCCGCTCGAAGCGGGCGGCCGAGCAGGCGGCGGCTGCCGCCATGCTCGCGCGCGAAGGCGTCGAATCCGAAGGGATCGATAGCTGAGGAGCGCCAAGCGCGGCGAACGGTCAGCTTGCGGCCAGAATTATTTCTTGGGCGCACATGGGTTCGCGGCCTTGGGAGCAGCGGGCTTCGCCGCGCAGGGATTGCCGGCCTTGGCGTCCGGCTTCACGGTGGACTGGGCCTTGGGGGCGCACGGATTGGCAGCCTGTGCCATGGCCGTCACCGGGATCGCCGAGACCAGGCCGCCGACCGCAATGGCCGCGGCCAGCGAGAGCAGCGATTTGTGCAAGGTGTTCATCGTCGTTTCTCCTTCGCTCGTGAAAGGCTCGTGAAAGATCGGCGCGGATCCGAGCCACGTCCGCTATTTCTTGGGCGCGCAGGGATTTGCCGCTTTGGGGGCGCACGGGTTGGCGCTTTTGCTGCCGGTAGCGCCCGCCGTCTCTTTGCGAACCGCGGTCTGCAATTCGCCCATGTAGGCGGTCAGCGCCGAGAGCTCGCGCGAGCTCCAAGACAACGGCTTCGCCTGCATGGGAACGATCATGCAGAACTGGATCGCTTCATCGAGGCGAACTTGTTCCACCCCGCTCTTCTCCGCGGCCATGGCCATCCGGTGCGGGTAGGGTGTGGTGAAGCTCGCGGCGAAATTGGCGTTGTCGGCATGGCAGTTCATGCAGGACATGCCGTTGGTGCTGAGCTTGGTGTCGTTGAACAGCGCCTGGCCCTGTTTGATCAATTGCGCCCGATTTCCCTCGGCCAGATTTGTGGCCTTCGGACGCAATATCAGCTTGGAATCGACCTCCGGCTTACCCGCGCAAGGGTTGGCCGCCGGCTTCGGAGCGCAAGGATTGGCGGCCTTGGCGGCACCCGGATTCACCGATTTGGACGCACAGGGATTTGTTTGCCCCACGGCCCGATCGCCGCTCAGTATCATGGCTCCGGCTGCTAACGTCAGCATCACCGAGAGCGCCGACATCCCGAACAATCTTTGCATCTTCAGCCCCCATTTGTATCAGGCGTACCGGCAGGCCTGCCGATCGAGGACGTTTACGACAGCTATTTCGTTGTCGGAGGACGGAAGGTTACATCCACCAGGATGCGACGTGCTCGAAGCGCAGCCCGATCGCGGCTAGTCCGAACGCGGACTGCCTTGCGATTCGCGAGCAGGCTGAAACCTTTCTCGGCAGTCCGGCGAATACCGAATGGGTGTGCGGCCTGGTGCGCCGCCGCGTCTTGCCCGAATGCCGCAATGAAATGAGACGAACGTTGCCGCGCTTTTCACGCCGAAGCGCCGTTCCCGTGGCGCTGGCCATCCTTGTGGTCGCCGTGATGATGCTGGCTGCGATCAGCGCCCGCACGCAAGGGCACGGCTTCGACCCGTCCGGCTTCTGGCGCGCGCCGCTTGCGAGCCAGGGCAAGCTGCCGCCGGACTGGACCTCATTGGAGCGATCCCTGGCACCCGAAGATTGCGGCCAATGCCACGCCGATCAACTGCAGCAATGGCGCACGTCGCGCCACGCACAGGCATTTTCGCCGGGACTGGTCGGGCAGCTATTGACCTTCGACGCGGCGGATACGGCAGAGTGCATGCGCTGTCATGCGCCGTTGGCCGAGCAGCACGCCGCGTTCGAGGCGGCACGGACCGTGGGATTGGCGCATCGTCCCGAGCAACAAGGGCTTGCGTCGGCAGGCAACGGCTGCGGCGGATGCCATGTCCGCCACCATCGTCGATTTGGACCGCCGCAGCGGAACAGCGGCGCGACCGGGCAGAGCGAACTTGCCGCGCCCCACGGTGGGGTGTTCCGGACGACTTTCTTCGAATCGCCGGAATTCTGCAGCGGCTGTCATCAGTTCCCGGCGGAATTGGCGGTCAACGGCAAGCCCCTGGAAAACACCTACGTGGAATGGAAGGCCAGCCCTCAGGCGAGCCGGCAGGTCACGTGCCAGACTTGCCATATGCCCGATCGCCGGCACCTGTGGCGCGGCATCCATGATCCGGCAATGGTCGCTGCGGCTCTCACGCCGCGGATCACGAGCGACGCCGCCGGGGTGCGCTTCGAGATCGCCAATACCGGGGCGGGACATGCATTTCCCACATACGTGACCCCGCGCGTGGTGATGAATGCCGTCGCGCTTGATGCCGAGGGCAAGCCTCGCCCCGAGACGCTTCGTTCGCACCTGATAGCCCGCCGCGTCAGCTACGAAAACGAGCAATGGGTCGAGATCTCCGACACGCGGCTGCTGCCGGAACAAACGGCCGCCATCGAGATGTCCTGGACCGGCAGCGCGCGCGCGCGCGTGTGGCTGGAGGTTGATCCCGATGATTACTACGAGACCCAAGTCTATCGCGAGCTGCTGCAAACTCTGCCGCACGGCGGTGAGGCGGCGCGTCTGATCGCGCAGGCCAAGAGCGATGCGGCAAAAAGCCGATTTCGGCTGTTCGAAACCGAGCTGCGCCGCCCGTGACGGAATTTTAGGGTCACGACTCGGGGCTCGGCAGCTGCGGTTCGTCTATGTAACCTCCTTCCACCTCACCGCGAAATTCACTGTCGGGTGAATTCATTCGTCCCGATCGGAAGCCGGCATCCGGGGTGCCGGGCTGGCGATCGGTTGGCTTGGCTTTCTTTTGTCTCGCTGCGCAATTGTCTCGCTGCGCAATGTAACTTCCTGCCGCCCGCTGGCGAAATCACTTCACACGGGGGCCATATCGGCCCGAATTGCCTTTGGCGGAGCAAGTCGGACATGTCGAAACAGATAAGCGGTCTCGTCATCGGAATGGCGGTCTTGGCCATCGTCTTCGCCGCGCAGGCGGCGCAACCATTCGACGCCAAGGCGTTTCAACAGGCGCAAGCCGCCGGCAGGAGCATCCTGGTCGACGTCACCGCGCCGTGGTGCCCGACCTGTAGGCAGCAGCGCCCCATCGTCGAGCGGCTGGAACGGGAGAGGCCGAATCTGATCGTCTACGAGGTCGACTTCGACTCCGAGAAGGCCGTCCTGAAACAGTTTGGCGTCCGCTACCAAAGCACATTGATCCTGTTCCAGGGCGAGCAGGAAATCGGGCGATCGATCGGCGAGACGGATCCGGCTCGGATCCGAGCTTTGGTCGATATGGCCCGGTGATGGCGGCAATCGGCAGTTTGGCGCTCAGTTACGCGGCCGGTGCGCTCTCGACGCTCTCGCCGTGCGTGTTGCCGTTGCTTCCTGTCCTGCTTGTGAGCGCGCTCGAGCAGCACGCGTTGGCGCCGCTGGCGCTTGCCGTCGGGCTGTCCGGTTCTTTCGCCGCGATCGGCATCTTGATCGCCTCGCTCGGATTGGGCCTCGGCGGCCTGGATGCGGACGTTTTGCGATATGCGGCCGCTGCGCTGATGGCCGGCTTCGGCATCGTCCTTCTGATCCCGGATCTACAGACCCGGTTGACGCAAATAGCGGCGCCGTTGGCGGGTGGCGCGTCTGAACCCCGGCGGCATAGGCGGGCAGTTCATGCTCGGCGTTCTTCTCGGCGCGGTCTGGTCGCCGTGCGCGGGACCAACGCTCGGTGCCGCCGTGGCTTTCGCCGCCCAGGGCGGCAGCCTGGTCTATGCCGCAGCGGCGATGGCGCTGTTCGCGTTCGGCGCCGCCACGCCGATTCTCGCGCTGGCCTACGGCTCGCGGCAAACCATGCTCGCCCGCCGCGATCGTCTGTGGCGGCTCTCGGGCATCGGCAAACCGGCCATGGGCGTAGCGTTGGCTGCCGTCGGCCTGTTCGTCCTCACGGGTCTCGACAAGGTTGTCGAGGCCAATCTGACGCGCACGATGCCGGGATGGCTGATGAACGCAACAACGTGGCTGTGAGGCCACTGCGCTCTTTCCGCAAGCGCCGTTCGAAACATGCCGCCGCTCCGGCTTCGATCCGTCGCCGGCGCGGCGCCGGACGTCACCCGAGATCGAAGCCCCGATTGCCCGCGTGAGAAAGGGTTTCGAGGAGCTTGCCAAACCTCCTGAATGATCGTTCTTAGGACACGGCATCGCATCGACGCCAAGGCGCGAATGCCACCAAGTCGCATCGTACTGCCGAGCCGTGTTGGTCCAGGAAACTAGCCGTTTCCGGTGCTTTTCGGATGTTCGGCAGGACCGGCGCGATCGTTACGAAGAGGGCACATCGTGCAATGGCGTGACCAAGTGGCTGTGGTGACGGGCAGCGCCCGCGGCCTCGGCCGAGCAACGGCGCGGCTGCTCGCGCAACGCGGCGCCGCCGTATGCGTGAACTATGCCGCGCAAGCGGACGCGGCCGAAGCGCTGATCGCGGAGATCGCGGCCGCGGGCGGGCGGGCGATCGCAGTGGCGGCGGATGTCGCGGATGCGACGGCGGTCGACGCCATGGTCGCCCGCGCCGAAGCCGAGCTGGGGCCGGTGACGATCCTGGTGAACAACGCCGGCATTTCCTGGCAGGGCACGCTCGACAGCTACGACCGGGACGAGGTCGCGCGCATGCGCGAGGTCAACGTGGACGGCGTGATCCATGCCACGCGTGCGGTGATGGGCGGCATGCGGACGCGGCGCTACGGCCGGATCGTCAACGTGAGCTCGATCGCGGCGATCGGCACCGCGCTGCCCGGCAATGCGTTCTACGCGGCAACCAAGGCCGAGGTGCTGATTTTGACGCGGCGCTTTGCCATGGAGCTCGGTCCGCACGGCATCAGCGTGAACGCGGTGGCGCCGGGCTTCGTGCGCACCGACATGACGCAGCGCGGCCGCGGCGCCGCGGATTGGCAGGGGACGGAGCAGCGTCTCGCCGCACGAGCCATGATGGGCCGCATCGGCGAACCGCAGGACATCGCCAATGCGGTCGCGTTCCTGGTCTCGCCGGAGTCGGGCTGGATCACCGCACAGACGCTGACGGTGGACGGCGGCCGGATGGACTACATCGGACACGGTTAGAATCGAGCGCCGGTTTGCGGCGTGCTGGCAGTCCGGGTAGCTAGTGCATACAATCCCGAGGTGGAGGCGGCTCGGGCGCGCTCGCATCAGGGAGGGTTTCATGGATCGTCGATCATTTCTCGCCACGACCGCGGTTCTGGCGGCCGCAGGCGCTGCGCCCGGGAGGGCGGCGGTGACGTCGAAGACTTTCGTGCTCGTGCACGGCGCCTGGCACGGCGGCTGGTGCTGGAGCAAGGTTGCGTCGATCCTGCGCGGGCGCGGCCACACCGTGCTCGCCCCGACACAGACCGGGCTCGGCGAGCGCTCGCACCTGTTGTCCAAATCCATCGACCTCGACGTCTTCATCACCGACATCGCCAATGTGCTCAAGTGGGAAGATCTCAACGACGTGGTGCTGGTCGGCCACAGCTTCGGCGGCAATGCCATCTCCGGCGTCGCCGACCGCATGCGGGACCGGATCCGCCGGCTCGTCTATCTCGACGCCGTCATGCTGGAGAACGGTCAGAGTGTGTTCGGCCAGCTGCCCAAGGACGTCGTCGAGGCACGCACCAAAGCGGCTCAGGAGTCGAGCGGCGGCTTGAGCATTCCGGCGCCGCCGCCTGCCGCCTTCGGCATCACCGACGCGGCGCAGAAGCAGTTCGTCGCCAACCGTTTCACCCCGCATCCGTTCAATACGTTCGTTTCGCCGCTCAAGCTCGAGCACAAGGTCGGCAACGGCGTGCCGGTGAGCTACATCGTGTGCACCGACCCGATCTACAAGCCGCTGGAAGCGAGCCGCAATTGGGTCAAGGCCGCCGGATGGAACATGGTCGAGATCAAGGCCGGCCATGATGCCATGGTGATCGCGCCCGACCGGCTCGTCGACCTCTTGGACTCCGAGGCGGCGTGAAGCACTCGCGCGGTATCGAGCGACGGGTGGAGTTGTTGCGCGGCGTATAGCGCTAGGACCGAAGCTTGCGACCGGCCAATGCCACCGCGTTGGCCGGGTCACGCGTGCCGGCCATTTCATTGTTTCACAGGGCTTTCGGCACGATGGCCGGTACCAAGAATGTCGACGACCCCAGTCAAACGGGTGAACGTGGCGGGCGGCGCTGCGGCTTCATCGCCGTCATCGGCGCGCCCAATGCCGGCAAGTCGACGCTCGTCAACGCGCTCGTCGGCTCGAAAGTATCGATCGTCACCCACAAGGCGCAGACGACCCGCACGCTCATCCGAGGCATCGCGGTCGAGGATACCTCCCAACTGATCTTCATGGATACGCCGGGCATTTTCGCCCCCAAGCGCAGGCTCGACCGGGCGATGGTGACCGGCGCCTGGGGCGTGGCCCAGGATGCGGATCTCATCGCTCTGCTGATCGATGCCCCGCGCGGCCTCGACGAAGAGGCCGGCGCCATCCTGGAGCGGCTCGCGCCGTTGCGGCAGCCGAAGATCCTGGTACTGAACAAGATCGATCTCGTGCCCAAGCCCGGATTGCTGGCGCTTGCGGCGCGATTGAACGAGGCCGTCGCGTTCGAAACGACCTTCATGATATCGGCGCTCACCGGCGACGGCGTGGCGGACCTGAAGCGCTGGCTCGCCGCGCGCGTGCCGGAAGGCCCGTGGCACTACCCGGAGGATCAGCTCACCGACGCGCCGCTGCGCCAATTCGCCGCCGAGATCACCCGCGAGAAGCTCTATCTGCGCCTGCACCAGGAGCTGCCGTATCGCTCGACGGTGGAAACCGATGTATGGAAGCAATTGAAGGACGGCTCGGTGCGAATCGAGCAGACTGTCTTCGTGGAGCGCGAGAGCCAGCGAAAAATTCTGCTCGGCAAGGACGGGCGGACGATCAAGGCGATCGGCTCCGAAGCACGCCGGGAGATCGCGGAAGCGATCGAGGCTCCGGTGCACCTGTTTCTGTTCGTGAAAGTGCGCGAGCACTGGGGCGAGGATCCGGAGCGCTACCGCGGGATGGGATTGGAGTTCCCGGAACGCTGAACCGCATTCGAGACGGACCAAGCGCATGGAATGGACCGACCAGGGCATCGTGCTCGGCGTGCGTCGCCACGGCGAGGCCAATGCGATCCTGGAGCTGATGACCCGCGAGCACGGCCGGCACCTCGGTCTCGTTCGCGGCGGGGCCGGCTCGCGGATGCGGCCGGTGCTGCAGCCGGGCAACTCCGTCCGCGTGGTGTGGCGGGCCCGGCTCGACGAGCATCTCGGACATTTCGTGGTCGAGGGCCTGCAGTTGCGGATAGCGTCGTTCCTGCCGGTGTCGCATGCGCTCTTCGGGGTGACGCACCTCGCCGCGCTCTGCCGCCTGCTCCCCGAGCGCGACCCGCACCCGGCCATGTACGACGCCGTCGTGGCCATCCTCGACCGGCTGCACGATCGCGCCCTGGCCGGCGCAGCCGTGGCGCGGTTCGAGCTGCAGCTGATCGCCGAGCTCGGATTTGGCCTCGATCTCGGCGCGTGCGCGGTCACCGGCGAGGCCGTCGACCTCGCCTATGTCTCGCCGAAATCGGGCCGGGCGGTCTCTCGCGCTGCGGGGGCGGCATGGGAGGACAAGCTGCTGCGCCTGCCGCGGTTTCTTGGCGAGGAGGAACCCCGGACCGCGCCTTCGCCGAAGGAGCTCGCGGATGGGTTTGCGCTGACGGGCTTCTTTCTCAACCGCTATGTGTTCGCGCCGCGCGGCGAGGCGGAGCCGCAAGCGCGCGCCCAATTCCTCGCCGCGATCCTGCAGACGAGGCGCGCAGCCGGCTAGGCGTTGCCCGGAACGGCGTCAGCAGACCTTCCAGCAGTATTTGTAGCCCCAGCGCCAGCGGCATTTTTCGCAGGTGTTCACCGGCTCCTTGCAGGGGTACCAGCCCCAGCCGTGCCAACCCGAACGCTTTTCCCGGCAGGGCTTGGCCTGGACCAGGTTCAAGCCTTCGACGGCGGCCCGAATGCGAGCCGCTCCAAATGCCTCGGCCTCGCTCGAAATGAGCGGCGCCGCGGCCAGGGTCGCGGCCGTCATCAGCATGAGACCCAATTTTCGCATTTCCCCCTCCCGTGGCTTCCCTTCGAGGCGAGCCGATCCCAAATCCCCGCTTTTCATCTCAAATGGGGGCGCTCCACGCGTAGCCTACTGGACCACGCCCTGGCAACCGCTCGTCCCGGCTCAACGGCACACCAGGCGGCGATGGCACTTGGTCGGCCCGCACCAGCGGCGAAACCAGCAACCGGCCTCCATCACCGGCGAGTCTGCGCCGACCGCCCGGCTGATCGCGACCGCGTTCGCGGGCCCCGGCGACGCGAGCGAGGGGCCGATCCAGCCGAAAGCAAGCGCTATGGTCGCCGCGAGCATGAGTTTTTGCATAAGCCTTCTCCTGTTGCGGTCCCTGCCGCGGTCGCTCCTCGCCCCTTGTTCGCCGCCGATCCAAGCATTACCCATCGTCCATGGGCAAACGATTGATTCCCCCGCAGGAACCGTCCGCCGTCCAGGAGATCGCGCTGCGCGAGGCGCTTGAGGAGCGCTATCTCGCCTATGCGCTTTCCACCATCATGCAGCGGGCGCTTCCCGATGCCCGCGACGGGCTCAAGCCCGTGCACCGGCGCATCCTCTACGGCATGCGCCTGCTCCGGCTCGATCCGGGCGCGACGTTCAAGAAATCCGCGAAGATCGTCGGCGACGTCATGGGCACGTTCCATCCCCATGGCGACCAGGCGATCTACGACGCGCTGGTGCGGCTCGCCCAGGATTTCTCCCAACGCTATCCGCTGATCGACGGCCAGGGCAATTTCGGCAACATCGACGGCGATAGCGCGGCCGCCATGCGCTACACCGAATCGCGCCTGACCGAAGTCGCAAGGCTCCTGCTCGACGGCATCGAGGAGGACGCCGTCGATTTCCGGCCGACCTACGACGGCAGCGAGCAGGAGCCCGTGGTCCTGCCCGGGGCCTTTCCCAATCTGCTGGCCAACGGCTCGCAGGGGATCGCGGTCGGAATGGCGACGTCGATCCCGCCGCACAATGCCGCGGAGCTGTGCGACGCCGCGCTCCATCTGATCGAGCACAAGCGGGCCAAGAGTCGCGAGCTGATGAAATTCGTGCCCGGCCCCGATTTCCCGACCGGCGGCATCATCGTCGATCCTCGCGAAACGCTCGCGGAGGCCTATGCCACGGGCCGCGGCTCGTTCCGGGTCCGGGCGCGCTGGGAAAAGGAGGAGACCGGGCGCGGCACCTACGTCATCGTCGTCACCGAAATTCCCTGGCTGGTGCAGAAATCACGGCTGATCGAACGCATCGCCGAGCTGCTCAACGAGCGAAAGCTGCCGCTGCTGGCCGACGTCCGCGACGAATCGACCAAGGACGTGCGGCTCGTGCTCGAGCCGCGGGCCCGCACCGTCGATCCGACCTTGCTGATGGAATCGCTGTTCAAGCTCACGGAGCTCGAGAGCCGCATTCCGCTCAACATGAACGTGCTGGTCAAGGGCCGCGTGCCGCGGGTGATCGGGCTCGCCGAGGCGCTGCGGGAATGGCTCGACCACCGCCGCGACGTGCTGCTGCGCCGCTCGCGCCACCGCCTGGCCGCGATCGAGCATCGCCTGGAGGTGCTCGGCGGCTATCTCGTCGCCTACCTGAACATCGACAAGGTGATCAAGATCATCCGTGAGGAGGACGAGCCCAAGCCGGTGCTGATGAAGCGCTTCAAGCTCTCCGACGTGCAGGCCGAAGCCGTTCTCAACATGCGGCTGCGCAATCTGCGCAAGCTCGAGGAGATCGAGATCAGGCGCGAGGACAAGTCGCTGCGCGAGGAGAAGGGCGAGATCGAGAAGCTGCTCGGCTCCGACAAGCTGCAGTGGAAGAGCGTCGCCGCCGAGATCAAGGAAGTGCGCAAGACCTTCGGTCCGGCGACCGCGCTCGGCAAGCGCCGCACCCATTTCGGCGAGGCGCCCGAGCACGACGAGGCGGCGGTCGAGGCCGCCATGATCGAGCGCGAGCCGGTCACGGTCGTGGTCTCGGACAAGGGCTGGATCCGCGCGCTCCGAGGCAATGTCACCGATCTCTCCGGCATCGCGTTCAAGGCGGACGACCGGCTGAAGCTTTCGTTCTTCGCCGAGACCACCTCGAAATGCCTGGTGTTCGCCACCAACGGCCGTTTCTACACGCTCGAAGCCTCGAAGCTGCCCGGCGGCCGCGGCCACGGCGAGCCGATCCGGCTCTTCGTCGACATCGAGCAGGAGGCCGACGTCGTGACCGTGTTCCCGTTCCGCGGCGGCCGCAAGTTCCTGGTCGCGAGCGGCGCCGGACGCGGCTTCGTCGTCCCGGAGGACGAGTGCGTCGCCAATACCCGCAAGGGCAAGCAGGTGCTCAACGTCGATCTGCCCGATGAGGCGCGCGCGATTGCGCCGGTGGAAGGCGAGCTCGTGGCGAGCGTGGGCGAGAACCGCAAGATGCTGATCTTCCCGATCGAGCAGGTTCCGGAGATGACGCGCGGGCGCGGGGTGCGGCTGCAGCGATATAAGGACGGCGGGCTCTCCGACGTCAAAACCTTCCAGGCCGCCGACGGCCTGACCTGGATCGATCCGGCCGGACGGACCTACACTCTATCCATTCGGGATCTCGGCGATTGGCGCGGCAATCGCGCCGACGCCGGAAGGCTGGCCCCGAAAGGCTTCCCCAAGACCAACCGGTTCGGCCGGATCTCCGAGAACGGCAAGAGCTGAGGCTCGACCGCCCAATTGCAAACGATTCGCAAGTAGCTAGGATGGCGGATGGCCGAGGGCGGACCTCCCGTGGAGATCCCATGACGGAATCGATCGCCGCGCGGGGGTCGCTCTCCGAGCGGACGGCGGCGGCCGCGCGCGAGGTGCTGGCCGGGCGGCGGCGAGGCGTGCGCGCCTATCTCGCCTTCGCGGGCCCGGCCGTGGTCGCCTCGATCGCCTACATGGACCCCGGAAATTTCGCGACCAACATCCAGGCGGGCGCCAAATACGGCTACGGCCTGCTGTGGGTCGTGCTGCTGGCCAATCTGATCGCGATGCTGTTCCAGGCGCTCTCGGCCAAGCTCGGCATCGTCACCGGACACAATCTCGCGGAGATGTGCCGCGAGCAATTTCCGCGGCCGGTGGTGTGGGCCATGTGGGTCATCAGCGAGATCGCCGCCATGGCGACCGATCTTGCCGAGTTCCTCGGCGGCGCCATCGGGCTCTCGTTGCTGTTCGGGATGCCGCTGCTGGCCGGGATGGCGATCACCGGGCTCCTGACCTACGGCATCCTGACGTTCGAACGCTTCGGCTTCCGGCCGTTCGAGCTGATCATCGGCACCTTGGTCGGCGTCATCGCGCTCTGCTATCTCGTCGAGATCTTCATCGCTCCGGTCGATTGGAGCGCCGCGGCCGCGCATACCGTGCTGCCGCAGATCGCCGACGGTGGGGCGTTGCTGCTCGCGGTCGGCATCATCGGTGCCACGGTCATGCCGCACGCCGTCTATCTGCATTCCGGCCTGACCCAGGCGCGCACCCCGGGGCGCGACGAGGCGGAGCGGCAGAAGCTGGTGCGCATCTCCAACCACGAGGTCGTCATCGCGCTCGCGCTCGCCGGCTTGGTCAACATGGCGATGGTGATGACGGCGTCGGGTGCGTTCCACGCCGGACACAGCGACGTCGCTCAGATCGAGACGGCCTATCACACGCTGACCCCGCTGCTCGGCGCCGGCGCGGCGGGCGTGTTTCTGCTTTCCCTGCTCGCATCCGGCATCTCGAGCTCGGCGGTCGGAACCATGGCCGGCCAGGTGATCATGCAGGGCTTCGTCGGATTCCGCATCCCGGTCTGGGTTCGGCGCCTGGTGACGATGGCGCCCGCCTTCGTGGTCGTCGCGCTCGGCGTGAATGCGACGGAGGCGCTCGTGGCGAGCCAGGTCGTGCTCAGCATCGCCCTGCCGCTGCCGATGATCGCGCTGCTCCGCTTCACCGGACGCGCCGATATCATGGGCCGGTTCGCCAACGGCCGGCTCACCGCCGTCGCGGCGAGGATCGGGACCGCGGTGGTGCTGCTGCTCAACGCGATCCTGATCGCGCAGAGCTTCGGGGTGCCGATCCCGGGCCTTGCCGCGGGGTAGCGATTGCGGGCCTGTCTAATTGATACAAATGGGTTTTGCGATTTTGGCAGCCATGCTGATCTGATTCCCGCGATTGTTCTCGGGTCAACTTTTCCTCGGTCGAATGTCCATTAGTAGGTGTTCCGCTTATAACACCGAGCAAAAGAAAACCCCGGCAAAGCCGGGGCGTCGTTTCTCAAGCTGATAATTACTGTTCGTGGATGTACCCTATTCACGAATAGGGCAAGCCTACTTCGACATCACTTCATAGACCCTGATGCTCGATATGTACGGATTGCTCTGCGCCATCTTCTCTGCATCATCAAGGCTGTCGGCGCTCACGATCGTGAAGCCGGTGATCGATTCAAGTCCCAGTGGCAAGCCCTTGGTTCCAGCTTTCGAGATTTCTCGACCACCCCTGAAATGGCCCCCCATGTCGATAATATGGTCTTTCATTGACTCGAACCACTTGCCCCAGGCTGCCATGATTTCTGGTGTGGGCTTTTCAAACCCGTAGTGCAAAAAACAAATTTTTTCACCGTTCTCTCCTTGTTGTTGGTTGAAGCAGGACATTAGGCCAGAGATAGCTGCTATGCCGCTCTGAAGCCCCAAACCTGCCCTGAACAGGAGCAGACCATCTAGGCCCGGCACGGATCGGTGAGGGCGTCGGCGAGCGCTGCGGTGATGCCGAGACCGGTTGCGCACTCGACCCACATATACGCACCTCCCGGATTGACTTCGAGGAACACGTAACGCCCCTCCGGCGTCACTATGAAATCGAATGCCCCATAGATCAACCCGAACGCCCGCATGAATGCA
>WNFZ01001267.1_pt1 | contig 27298 bp, 27 predicted proteins | sample 5400081 | NCBI WGS metagenome assembly WNFZ01 (sample SAMN13153365, study PRJNA577476) | soil metagenome | isolation source: 80 cm soil or saprolite under grassland replicate 1 | place: USA:California | collected 2016-06-15 | reverse complement strand
CAATCAAAGCCGACGCCCCCGCCACTTGGTCCAAGTGGCGGGGGCCATCTCCCGTGAGAATCACCGGCCTCGAAGGCCGGTGTTAATGACAATCCGCGAATGAATTCGCCGGCGGTGGCACACGGCCGCTACAGTTATTTCGGTGAACGCGAATCGGCGTGAGTCTTGACGTCGCGTCTTTGTTTGTCCACGACGCGGCGCAATTCGCGCTCCATCGTTTTGAACGCGTCGTGGATCACTTTGTTGAGCGGTTGGTGTGTCCCGTTGTCCATCTGTCTTTCATCGGCCACCAGTTCGTGACCGCGTGAAACGGTCACATCGATGCGACAGCGGTATGGATTTCCCTTTTGATGAGTGTGATTGGTTTGCTCGATGGCGATATCGCAGCGGTTGATGTGGTCGCAAAATCTTTCCAGACGCGCCGCATAATCCAAAACGAGATTGTCGATCTGGTCCGATTTTTCCAGACCCCGGTAAGTAATCTTAACAGGCAGTTGCATAACAATTGGACATTAGCTCGCCGTTTCTGTTGAGCGAAGCAAAATGTGCGTAAGTTCCATTAATAAGTTACAAGCGTGACAACAGCTCCTCTTGTAACCTCTGTAACATTTTTAACTTTTTTAACACCATTTTTGGGTCAAATCTGCCGCAGCGAACGAAAATGCGCCGGCAATTTCGACAGCTCCGTTTTGACCAGATCGGATTTCAAGTGCTCGACGATCCGGTCGCGCACAGCTGCAGGTAACAAACCGACGATCGCTGCGTGAATTTCGGCCGGCGCGGCGAAGGACCAGCCTTCCTTCCCGTTGCTCGAGACAATTTTCACGATCTGATCGGCGAGCTCTTTCTGGATGCGGCGATCGGTTTCCGTTTCGAGCTGCGTCCGCTCCGCGATCGAATTTGCATGGCGCCCGCCCGCACCGTCGCTCACCGGAAATCGTCCGGCTAAATCGCTCACCTTGTCCACCAGTCTGCCGTGCGCGTCTGTAATGTTGAACGCTTGCACCAGCTGCAAGCTCGGTCCGCGCGTGGGCGTTTCATTCACCCGGTATGCTTTCAAACTGCCTCGATCAGTGACGATGATGAGAGAAGTCGGTGTCATGACAAATCACTGACCAAATACTTGGTCGCGCATGAAAACACGCGCGCTGTATTTCTATATAAACCAATTCGTTTCTCGGGACAAGATTGCGTTGCCTGAATTCTCTCCCCGGGGTAGCGCGCAGCTTGCCCGCCCGTGTGCGGACGTCTCGCGTGTTGGCGAAGTCGTCTCGGATTCGCGGACTTTTCTGACCATGGGCTCGAAGGCAAAAAAGGCGTGCAAAGGGATGAAAGCGCAAGGGAGAAGTTCGTTTCGGCGCGACGCCGAAACCCGACACGCGAGACGCATGTGCTACCCAATGCGGCGAGCGCGTTCTTCTTCTGCGCTAAGCGCGGGAAATTCAACGTGGCGTTTTTTCCACGATTCCTCGCGAGCTTGAGCTTGCGCGCCACCTACCAGTTGAAGCAAACACGCGGCGCGCCCACCAAGATCGATGTCGTCACCGGAGGCGAATCTCTTCGGCTCGGCTAAAAAACCGTTCGGGTCCGTGGTGTCGAGAATGAGTTGCCACTCGATGTGTTGCTGTCCCGGGAGAACAAACGGGATCGGCTCATAATGCGCATTGATCAGCAACAGGAATGTGTCGTCGCGAATTGGTTCACCTTGGAAATTAAACACGTCCATGGTGTCGCCGCTCAGCAGCATTCCAAGGCAACGAATAAACGGCGATGCCCATTCTTCGTCGCTCATCTCGCTGCCGCCGGGATTAAACCACATCACATCCTTGATTTCGGAGCCTCGAATTCGCCGGCCCTGGAAAAATTTTGGACGGCGAAACACCGGATGATCCTTTCGCAACTGAATCAGCTTCCGTACGAACTCCAGGAATTGATTCTGTTTTTCGTCTCGCTCCCAATTGAACCAGCTGATCTCGTTGTCCTGGCAATATGCGTTGTTGTTTCCGTTCTGCATCCGGCCCCACTCGTCGCCGCCGGTTAGCATGGGCACGCCCTGCGAAAGAAAAAGTGTCGTCAGGAAATTCCGGCGCTGACGCTCTCGCAATGCGTTAATTTGCGGGTCGTCTGTTGGCCCTTCTGCGCCGCAATTCCAAGATAGATTGTTGTTGTCGCCGTCTTTATTGCCGTCGCCGTTCAGTTCGTTGTGCTTTTCATTATAGCTGACCAGATCGGTCAGGGTGAACCCATCATGGGCAGTGATGAAATTGATGCTCGCGTATGGGCGGCGCCCATTGTGCTGATAAAGATCGGGACTCCCGGTGAGCCGGTAAGCCAACTCGCCAATGCGACCCTCGTCGCCCTTCCAAAAGCTCCGCATCGTGTCACGATATTTGCCGTTCCATTCGGCCCAGAGCACGGGAAAATTTCCGACTTGATAGCCGCCTTCGCCCACGTCCCATGGTTCCGCGATCAACTTCACCTGCGAGAGCACCGGGTCCTGATGAATAATTTCGAAAAAGGCGTGCAGCTTGTTCACGCCTTCGTGATCGCGAGCTAGGCTGACAGCAAGATCAAAGCGGAATCCGTCCACGTGCATTTCGAGCACCCAATAGCGCAAGCTGTCCATCACGAGTTGAAGCGCGCGAGAATTTAGCAGGTTAAACGTGTTCCCCGTGCCGGTGAAATCCAGGTACAAACGCGGATTATCCGGCTGCAACCGGTAATAAGCGGGATTGTCGATCCCGCGGAAGCAGAACGTCGGGCCGAGATGATTTCCCTCGGCAGTATGATTGTAAACCACGTCGAGAATCACTTCGATGCCCGCGGCGTGAAGATTGCGCACCATCGATTTGAACTCGACGACCTGTTCGCCGAATTGCCCGCTGCTCGAGTCCTGCGCGTGCGGGGCAAAGAATCCGATCGTGTTGTATCCCCAATAATTCGTCAGACCGCGATCGATCAAAGCTTTGTCGTCAATATGCGCGTGCACGGGCAATAGCTCGAGTGCGGTCACGCCCAGCTTTTTGAAATAGTCGATGGCTGACGGGCCGCCCAAGGCAGCATAGGTGCCGCGCAATTCTTCGGGCACATCGTGCCAAAGTTTGCTGAAGCCTTTCACGTGCACCTCGTAGATCACAGAGCGGTGCAACGGAATGCCGAGTCTCTTGTCGTCGCGCCAGTCGAAAGCGTTATCGATTACGACGGATTTAGGCACGCCCCAGGCATCATCACGGAAATCCTGGGTCAAATCTTCGTCCTCGCCTCCGACGACGTAACCGAACATCTCATCGGCCCAAGTCACTTCCCCGGCAATCGCTTTGGCATACGGATCGAGCAGGAGTTTGGAACTGTTAAACCGTAACCCGCGCTCCGGATCGTACGGGCCGGAAACGCGAAACCCGTACAATTGTCCTGGCCGCACTTCGGGCAAAAACACATGCCACACCTGATCGGTGTGCTCGGTGACAGGAATGCGAATGTTTTCTTCAGTGGCCTCAGCATTGTCGAACAAGCAAAGCTCAACCGAAGCGGCCGTTTCAGAAAAGAGGGCAAAGTTTACGCCGTTGCCCAGCCAGGTCGCGCCCAGCGGATAGGGATAACCGAGCCAAGTCTTTACCGAAGTCATAAACGCGCCGCGTTCCTATCCAATATGAAACGCGCATTGGCAATCACGAACGTGAGGTCAAATACGATCCCGCAGGGATGTTAGGAAATTAGCCGGTGGTGCAAACCACCGGCGTGGAATATAAGACATTTCAAGCCCCGATAGGGGCGTTGGAAAACCAATCCCCTATCCCATCGACACACCTGAGTCTGCATTATCACATTGTTTTCGGAACAAAAAATCACAAGCCGATGATCCAACCGGCATGCGCGGGGGACTTGCACGCGTACCTTGGTGGAATCATCCGCGCGGCGGATGGAATTGCCGAAAGCGTCGGCGGCGTCTCGGATCACGTGCATCTGCTGATTGGCCTTCACGCGACGCACCGCCTAGCTGATGTACTTCGCGAGCTAAAGGCGGTTTCTTCTGGTTGGGTGCACAATGAGATTGGCATGCGCGGTTTCGTATGGCAGGAAGGTTACGGCGCATTTACAGTAAGCGCTTCTCAACGCGAAGTGGTTCGTCATTACATCGAACAACAAGCGGAGCATCATCGCACGCGCACGTTTCGCGAGGAGTATCTGGAATTGCTACGTCGCTGCGGCGTGAAATCTGATGAACGTTATCTTTGATCCGACGCCCCTGCCGGGGCTCTCGATCCCTTCGTGACGATATACCGGTGGTTTGCACCACCGGCTAATTTCCCAGCGACCTTTTGGGTCTGCTCGTTTGCGTTTTCAGCTAGGCCGTCAAAACTCACCAATGTGATTCGCAAGATCACTTTGCCGACCGTCGTCATCTGTGTGCTGGCGCTGGCTGTTTACTTCTACGCACACCACAATTGGCATCCCCTGCCCCGTGGAACGACGATCGATCGCATCGTGGTCGAAAAAGCGGCCCGGAAATTGTCGATCTTTCGCGACGGCAGGCAGCTCAAGACTTACCGCGTTGCGCTGGGCCGCAGCCCTATCGGGCCGAAGGAAAAGGAGGGCGACACGAAAACGCCGGAAGGAATTTACAAGATCGATACTCGGAATGCGCAAAGCAGCTTTCATCTTGCGCTGCACATTTCGTATCCATCGAATGATGACGACGCACGCGCTGCCGAGCGCGGTGTCTCGGCTGGTTTTGACATCATGATCCACGGAATTCAAAATGGACGCGGCTGGATTGGCGCGTTTCATCGTTGGAAGGATTGGACGGCGGGTTGCATCGCTCTTACCGACGAAGAAATCGAAGAGCTTTGGCGGGTCACGCCAGGCGGCACGACCATCGAGATTCGCCCATAAGTTCATCGATCCGACGTCGTTTCAGCTTGTCGAGCCACCGCCTGAGCCGCACAATCGTAACGGGATCCGGCGTTCCAAAAATAATTCCTCATGCGATTGCCTAATCCATTGTTGCTCGCCGCACTCTACGGCCTTTCGGAACTTTACCTCGCTTTCACCCGGCACTCGCGGACGCAGGCTGTTTCCAAGGACCGCCGCTCACTCTTTTTGCTCTGGACGATGATCCTTGTGAGCCTTTGGCTCGGGATTCAAATGATCTGGCTTTTTCCGTGGGCAGCCGTCCCATATCCGTCCGGATTTTATTTTTTGGGCTTCATCTTATTTCTGGCGGGGCTGGCTCTGCGCTGGTACTCGATCGGTTATCTCGGCCGTTATTTCACAGTTGATGTGTCGATCTCAGCCGGGCACAAGCTGGTCGATTCCGGACCGTATCGCTATGTTCGGCATCCCACCTACACCGGCTCGCTTCTCACCTTTGTCGGTCTGGGGTTTTGTTTTGGGAATTGGCTCACGCTTTTATTCCTGACCGTTCCGATCATTGGCGCCTTCCTTTGGCGCATCCGAATCGAAGAAAGCGCGCTCATTGAAGCGCTCGGGGAGGATTACCGCGCCTACATGCAGCGGACAAAGCGGCTAATTCCGTTCGTTTACTAGATTCGATCCAGCGTTAAAACGCTGGGCTATTGTCACAAATCGCGCAGCGCGGCCTGCGCTTTTTCGACATCGGATGGACGCAGCACGATGAGCCCTTTGTCAGATCCCCGGCCGCCTGCGAGATAAGTATATTCGATATTAACTTCGGCTTGTGCAAGGCGCTCGGCGATTTTCGCGAGGACGCCCGGCTCGCTCGCGGTTTCGATCATGAGCACTTCGGTTTCCAGGGCGAGCACGCCGGCTTCGCCCAAAAGCATGAGCGCCCTGGTTGGGTCGCTCACCACCATGCGCACCACGGTGTGATCGACCGTATCGGAGGTCGCGAGCGCGTGAATGTTAATTTCGGCTTTTGCGAGCGCCTCACACACGCGGGCAAGCGCGCCGGGACGATTTGCAAGAAAGACCGCGAGTTGAGTGGCGGGTTCGATGGAGAGCTTGGGATGTGAGTTCATGCCGCTTTCAAAGTGATGCCGGGAATCGCTTCTGACAACTCATCAGAATCGGAGGTATCACTCGGCAATCATTTTAACTCGCCAACGAACTGCCGCGCGCCGAAGACCGAATCGGGGCCAGTCTATTTCCTAATCATGCACTCAAATTCAACTCCAAAAGAACTCGCGAGTCCCAGTAATTTCGGGATTGTCGATCCAACGATGACGAACATCGACGAAGCTCGTCTTGCGGAAGCGTCGCGGCCGCGGCGCACGATCGGTTTCGTCACCGCGTGTTCCATCGTTATTGCCAACATTATCGGCACCGGCATTTTCACGAGTCTCGGTTTTCAGGTAGCGGAAATTCAATCCGGGTTCGCGCTGCTCATGCTTTGGATCATCGGCGGAATCGCGGCGCTCTGCGGTGCGCTTTGCTACGGCGAACTGAGTGCCGCGCTCCCGCGTTCTGGAGGCGAATATCATTTTCTCTCGCGAATTTATCATCCCGCCCTCGGTTTCATGGCAGGTTTCATTTCCGCCACGGTTGGTTTCGCTGCGCCGATCGCGCTCGCGGCCATGGCTTTTGGGAAATATTTTGTCGGAGTCTTCGGCGTGGGCTCACCGGACGTTCTGTCGTTTGTCATTGTCTGGGTGGTTGCGGCTTTTCATTTCGGGAATCTCCAGATCGGCAGCGCGTTCCAAAATCTTTCTACTCTCGTGAAGTTGCTCCTGATCGGCGCGCTCATCACCGCTGGGTTCTTTGTTCCGGTGAAGCAGCCGATCAACTTTTTGCCCGCACACGGCGATACGACGTCGATCTTTAGCGGCTCATTCGCGATCGCGCTGGTTTACGTGATGTACTCCTACTCGGGCTGGAACGCAGCGGCCTATATAACTGGCGAAATCAAGCGATCAGAAAAAAACGTTCCGCGCTCATTACTTGCCGGGACGGGCATTGTCATTGTGGTCTATGTCCTGCTCAACGCCATCTTTCTCGCCACCACGCCGACCGAAGAGCTGAAAGGCCAACTCGACGTGGCATTGGTCGCGGGCAAACACATTTTCGGATCCACTGGTGGAGGAGTCGCCGGCGCCGTCATTTGCCTCGGACTAATTTCCTCGATCAGCTCCATGACGTGGATCGGTCCGCGTGTCACGATGTCTATGGGCGAAGATCATTGGCTGCTGCGGCTGTTCGGCCGGAAAAACAAGCACGGCGTTCCCGCGAACGCGATCGTCTTGCAACTGCTCGTCGTGAATTTACTTTTGCTGACCCGGAGTTTCGAAGACGTCGTCCGCTATACTCAATTCAGTTTGTTGATCTGCTCGCTGCTGGCTGTGGTCGGCGTCATCGTGCTCCGCTTCACGCTTCCGGAAATCGCGCGGCCGTATCGAGTTTGGGCTTATCCGCTCCCGCCGGTTCTGTTCTCGTTAATTACAATTTGGATGATGTTTTACCTGTTGCGCTGGCATAGCGGAGAGTCACTGGCTGGTCTCGGCACGGCGCTTCTCGGTTTGCTCCTCTACTTTTGCGCGAGAAACCCACTCCATCGCTCCGCATGAAAAGAAACTGCCTCGAAAAAACAGTCACTACGATTGTGTTGTCGATCCTGGCAGGAGCGCTCAGCGTCTCTGCGCAAGAGAATCCAGAGATTGCCCCTCGTGCGCTGCCCGTCGCCGGACCTAACGATATTGCACGCTTCCTCGCCGGAATGCCTGTGCCGGAGGATTCCCCTCTCGCGCCGCTCATGCGCGACCCGGCATGGCAGGCACACTCCGCGTTCTTTGAAAGAGAGTTCTCAAAACTTACTGTGCGTCAGCTCCAGAAACTGCACGCCTGGGAGGACATTTATCTTCCGGAGGCGACCCAGCCAATTCCGGTCGCGTTTTATATGTTCAGCGGGCCCGATTTCCTCTACGTCGATCAGTTTTTCCCGAGGGCTTCGGTCTATGTTCTTTGCGGGAAAGAAGCGATGGGCCCGCCACCCGATCCTCTGCGCATCGCAAATCTCTCCGGCGCGCTAGGAAACCTGGAGAACGCAATGAAATCATCGCTTAGCACGACCTACTTCATCACCAAAAACATGAAAATCGACTTGCACGAGCAGAACCTCAATGGCGTATTGCCTATTCTCTACACTTTCATCGCGCGCGCCGATAAATCGATCACCAACGTGGCGTTCGGTTCGCTGAATAGCAGCGGCACGTTTCACGAGGACGCGCCGGGAAAGAAACCCGGCAGTATTCCAGGGGTGCGCATCAATTATACCGACAATCAGACGGGCGATTCACAGACGGTGTATTACTTCACTACCGATATTTCTGATGGCGGAATCAAATCCACTCCGGGTTTCCTGAAATTTTGCGAGCACCTTGGCCCCGGCTCAAGTCTTCTAAAGTCTTCATCGTATCTGATGTTCGAGGAAGGCTTCGCTACCATCCGCAATTTCATTCTCGAACATAGCAACCGAATTGTGCAGGACGACGCCGGAATTCCGCTGGCCTACTTCGACCCAAACAAATGGAACCTGCGTCTCTTCGGCGTTTACCTCGGCCCAATTGAGTTGTTCAAACAACATTACCAGCCCCGGCTGCAAGAATTTTTCCAACAAAGCAATCCACCGCCGCTCGACTTTGGATTCGGTTACCGCTGGAACTACAAGGAAGCAAATTTGATCGTAGCGGGACGCAAGTGATTCGCTAAAGCGTTGAAGCGTTGTGGGGGGAAGCTGTCAGCTTCCCCTCCAGTTTTGGGCAACTCGGAGAGCAAGCGTGGCCACTGTTCAAAAGTGAAAGATTGCTCCAGACCTTCGCGTAAAGCTACGGCTTGGCAGGCGACTCCGTCCGGAATGACAGAGGGCCATATGCTCACTGTTAAAATCTGCGAAACCACGAATAGGGAAAATCGTCTCCCGGGCAATCGGTGGGCCAGCGCGGCGGATTCATTTCACGATGTGGTCGCACCACAATATTGTGCATGCCGATTTTGCCGCAGCGCTGTCGCAGGTAGCGGATCAGTTCTTCGCAGGATTCGAGCTGCGCGCGTGTGGGCTGGTCGCGATTAAAGTCTCCCACCAGGCAAATGCCGAGCGAGATGTTGTTCAAATAATCGCTGTGCACATGCCCTCCATTGATTTGGCGGCGCCAGCGATCGCCCACTTCTATCTGGCCGTTCCCGGTCGACGTTCCGTTGCCGATCACGAAATGATAGGCCAGGCCGTTCTGCATCCGGCGGACATGCCGATGATAATAATCGAACGCGCGCGCGTTTCCCTGCCGAGTTCCGCTGTTGTGGACGACGATAAATTGCCAGCGACGCCGCTTTACTGGGGCGCGGCGAATTGCTTCGATGACTGAACTCGTGAGATAACGATACGCTTTCGGACGGCTGAGCGACCATGGCCAAAAGCCTCTGCGCGGCGGCGGTGGTGGAGGTGGTTCAAAACCCTGCTCTTCCTCGACACCTGATTTCTCAATTACAACCTGTGCTCGCTCTTCCGCAGGAGCAGCGCGTGGAACTTTTGCCTGTGACGATACCGCTGGAGTGGGCACGGCAAGCGCCCGTGGCGCCGGTGAAGTCAAATCCTCAGATGACTTCGCAGGTTTTTCTGGAGGTGGCGTCGGGGTCTTTTCCGGCTTTGGCTTTTCTTTTTCTTCTCTGGCAGCTTTCGACTTCGCGGATTTTTTGCCTCCTGACGACCCCTTTTTCTTTTGCGATTTTTTCTTCGCACTCTTTGGTTTCGGCGTTGGGCTGGGAGATTTTCTCGATTTCTTCGGAGCAACAGTTGGCTCAGGCGTTTCCGTCGGTTTTGGCTTTGGCGTCTCCTCATCTTCCTCACCACCAGATCCTTTCGCCGGCCTCGTTTTGCTGCGATGCGGCGATTCTTCTAAAGTTGGCGACGTATCGCTTTTGTTGCTCGACTCTTCTTTCGCTTTCGGAATTGGAGTCGGTGATTTCCTGGGTGTCGGAGAAGCACTCCGTTTCTTCTTCGACTTGCTTGCCGCCGCTTTGGCTTTGGCGACCGGCTTTGGTGATTTCTTCGGAGTCGGGGATGGAGACGCTTGCCTCTCGTGCTGGCTTTTTTCGGGTTCGTCGCCCGGTTTTTCTTCGTCGTTGCTGACTTGCCCGCGAAGGAGACTACCGGCGATCGCACCGAGCGCGACTGCAGTTGCGAGCCAAAGGCGAAAGCGCGACACTGCGACTGAGCGTAACAGAGCACGCGACGCGATCAACCACAACGATTGGTCAAAAGGTTAAAAGAGTTACAAAAGTTACAAAAGTCGATCGCGTCTTGCTTTTTAACGTTGTAACCCTTTTAACTCTTTTAACCTTTTTCGTTTCACGCTCTCTGCGCAGCAGGAGCAGAGGCCTGCGACGTAGCGTTGCGCATTCGCTCGCGTTCACGACGGAGAATGGCGTTCAATTTGCCCCCTAGAAGGAGCAGCAAACAGGTCAGATACATCCAGGTAAGAAGCACGATGATGGACGCCAACGCGAGATAAGTCGGGTTGTACCGATCGTATCTTGCCACATAATATTGAAAGAGCTTGGTTGCGAGAATCCAGCCGATGGAAAAGAAAATCGCCCCCGGCAATGCCTGGCGGACGGTCAGGTAATTTTCCGGCGTCAGGAGATAAAGGGCCAGTGCGAGAAAGACCAGCGCCACGAAGATGCACGGCAGATTCAAATACGTAATCCAGGCTTGCAGTGGGACCGCGAGCTGAAAATTGACTTCTGCAATCCCGGCGAGCTTTTCGCCGAAGACGATGGCGTTAAAGGAAAACAGGAGGACGATGCCAAACCAGAAGAGCATGAAAAACGAGATGATGTATTTCGACCACCAATGCCGATCTTCCCGCACGCCATGCGTATGGCTTAATGCCCGCGAAATCGTGGCGATAAAGACGGTGCCAAAATAAATTCCGAGGATAATGCCGGCGTTTGCGAGAAGGCCACTCGATCCTGTCACCACTACGCTGGCCATCGCGGTATCGAGAATGTCCTGCACTTTCGGGTCCGGAGGCATGAAGCTTTGCAAGATGAGAAACATTTGGTGCAGTTTCGCCGGATCGGTGCCGAATAGACCGAGCAGATGCCAGAGAAAAAGCAGCACCGGCGCGAGCGCAAAAAGAAGCAGATACGCCATCTGGGCGGCCAGCCCCGTTGTAGTGTCGGTGGCGGTTTCCCAGACCAGGCGACGCCCAACGCGCCAAATAAATCTGAGATATTTCATCTCCGGCGAGACTTTACTTTGCCGGGCACAAATATCCATTAAACTTCGTCCGCTTCTCCCGCCCGTATCGTCTGACGAGTTGTGAAAAAAAGAATCCTGATCCTTACCGCAGGCTTTGGCGAGGGTCACAACAGCGCTGCCCGCGGCGTTCGTGACGGACTGGCGCGCGTTGCCGCAGCCGACGCAGAGATCGAATTGCGAGACCTGTTTCCCGAATCTTACGGTAGTTTTAATGAAATTATCCGACGCACATATCTGGCGATCATCAACCGTTGGCCTGGCTCATGGGGTTATGTCTATCGGTGGCTCGATAACATCACTAACTTCGACGAACGATTTGAACGCTTCTCGCGACTGAGACAGCGTTTGACGCATGTAATGGAGCGTTTCCAGCCTCACGTGATTGTCTCTACTTTTCCGCCCTACCCGTACTTGCTTCGCCAAATTTTAGAGGCGAACCCCGAAGGCCTTCATCGCTGCAAAAGCGTGGTCGTTATCACCGATTCAATTACCGTGAATGCTGTTTGGTACCGCTGCGATGCCGACTATTTCCTCCCGCCCAATGAGCAGAGTGCAGCTGTCGTACGCGCGGGTGGCGTTGCGCCGGGAAAAATCAAAACATTCGGATTTCCCGTCAATCCCAAATTTGCTGATTTCACGCAAGATCGCCCCTTCCCTTCCAGCAATAATTCTGGGCGCCGCGTTCTCTACATGATCCATGCCGCGACCCGCGGCGCACCGGAGCTTGTGCGGGGGCTTGCCAGTCTTGGCATCGATCTTACGGTGACCATCGGTCGCGCCGACAGGCTGCGCCCGGCGATTGAAGAGGCGGCAGGCGATAGCAACACGACGATTCTCGGGTGGACGGACGAACTCCCGCGCATGCTTCACGAAAGCCATTTGCTCATTGGCAAAGCTGGCGGCGCCACAGTGCAAGAAACAATCGCGGCCGGCTGTCCGATGATCATTAATCATGTCGTGTCCGGTCAGGAAGAGGGCAATGCCCGGCTGATCGTCGAGACAAACTCAGGCGTGATCACACATTCGCCCAGCGAAGTTATCGCGCAGGTTCAGAGAGCATTTGCCGACGACGCAAAACAATGGCGCGGATGGGCCGAGAACATTCGCCGCTTGAGCAGACCACGAGCATCGCTCGATATCGCCGAATTTCTGATGTCGCTATGAGATGTCATCAACACCGCAGCTTTAGCCCGGTGAAGGAAGCGCCTGCCGAGTGCCGAACCGTTTCAACGGTTTGTTCAGTGTACTAAAAAAGCCGTTGAAACGGCTTCGGCTTCTGGTCGCGGTCGACGCACCGGGCCAAAGCCACGGTGTTACTCAGACCAAATTTCTTGGCCGCCGGCAAACGCTCGCAGCACTTCCAGGTCCGGAGAGAGAACGACAAAATCTGCATCGGCTCCGACCGCCAGACGGCCTTTCGTTTCCAGACCGATCGCACGCGCTGGATTTTCCGTCGCCATCGTGATCGCCTCGTGCAACGGAACATCGACAATGCGGACCATCGTGCGGACGAGATCGATCATGCGCGAAGCGCTACCCGCCAGCGCCGAGCGGTCGGCCAGCAAACAAACACCATCTTCCACGATGCAATCTTTGCCGAAGAGGGAAAATCGAGATCCGTTGGGCAACCCGGCACCGGCGGTTGCATCGGTCACGAGACAAATTCCCGCCACGCCTTTCGCGCGGTACAACATTTTCATCAACGTCGCGGAAGCGTGATGACTATCGGCAATCAGCTCGCAACTGATCTGCGGCTCGCTCAAGGCAAACTCGAGCAAACCCCCAACGCGATAAATCCCACGCCGTCGCGCCGATGACATGCAATTGAATGTGTGTGTCACGCTGCGCATGCCCCGTTCGAACCCGGCCCGGGCATCCTCGTCCCACGCATCGCTGTGTCCGCCGCTCACGCTGACTCCGTGCTCGTGAAAATCTTTGATCGCCTCAGGTGCTCCCGGCAATTCGGGCGCGACCGTAATGCGTTTGATCACATCCGCGTAATCAAGTAACCGCCGCACTGCGGCCGGCGACGGCTCCTGAATGAATTCAGCGCGTTGTGCGCCCCGTTTCGCCTTTGAAATGAACGGGCCCTCAACGTGAACGCCAGCAATCGCGCTGGTAGGGCGCGACCTGAGCTTGTGCCGAGCGACGCCGAAGGAGGCGCCCCGCTGAATGCAATCGCGAACTGCGCTCAGAACCTCAACAAGTTTGCCCATCGGGGCTGTCGCTGTGGTAAGCAGAAGGGACGTCGTGCCGCCGCTGGCATGAAAATCGCAGATCGCGCGGAATGCGTCCGCTGAGGCTTCCATCGTGTCGCGCCCAAGCGCGCCGTGGACATGAAGATCGACGAAACCGGGCGCGAAATAGTTTTCGTCAAGATCGACAACGTCTTTCTCCCGCGCGCGCGATCGCTCGCGAATTGCGGCAATTTTTCCTTCTGCCACGACGACCTCGAGGCCATCGCGAATTGTCTCGGGAAAGATTAAACGCGCATTAGTAAAGATCATTCTTCGCAAGCCCAACGTGGAACGCTCAACCTGGCTTCGCAAGGCTACGGCCGTGGCGGGCGCTCAAGGCGTTTCCGGGGAGCACAGGCTGCCAGCCTGTAGTTGGCGGCAGCTTGCCGCGAACATTCTTTGCCACTTCGTGCGTTTGCGATGCAGGCATTCGGTCAGCGGCCGAATGCTACAGGCCAGCGGCCTGTACTCCCCAGAGAAGAGGGAATGCTTCGGAGGTCGACGTGATTTTCGAGTTGTCTCCCCTCCATGGAATTGCCTTTAGGCACCGGTGAGTCCATTATCTTCGTTGCGATGGATTTCGAATACGATGTCGTAATCATCGGCGGCGCCTTTTCCGGCGCCGCGACTGCGCTCATGCTCAAACGCAAACGGCCGGACGCGCGGGTGCTTATCATCGAAAAAACAGCTGAGTTCGACCGGAAGGTCGGGGAATCGACCACCGAAGTAAGCAGTTGCTATATGACGCGGATTTTGGGTCTGACCCATTATCTCGGTCATCATCAACTGGCAAAACAGGGGTTGCGCCTCTGGTTTTCGAATCGGCCCGATCAGCCTTTTGAAGATTGCGTCGAAATCGGTACGCGTTATCAGAGCCGATTGCCTGGGTTTCAAGTGGACCGGGCGAAACTTGATTCACACTTGCTTGACCTTGCGGTGCAGGCCGGCTGCGAACTCTGGCGTCCGGCCAAGGTAACAAATTGCGAATTGAACAACGAGAACGGCCAAAGGGTTAGCGCCATCGTCGATTCCAGCGAACGCACCGCAACCGCTCGTTGGATTGTCGATGCAACAGGGCGCGCGGCTATGTTCGCCCGGAAACTGGGACATTTCCGTCCTAACACCGAACATCCCATCAATGCAGTCTGGGCGCGATTCAGCGGCGTTAAAGAGTGGGACAGCTATGACTGGCGAGAACGCTTTCCGGACTATGCCAATCGTTGTCGCACCGGCCGTGAATGGGCTACGAATCATCTGTTCGGCCGCGGCTGGTGGGTTTGGGTCATTCCGTTACGCGGAGGGGACGTTAGTGTCGGCATTGTGTATGACAGCCGGATTTTCAAACTGCCGGAAGGCCCTAATCTCGCGCAACGATTGCATGCACACATTCTTCGTCACCCGGTCGGTTGTGAAATCTTTGGCGCGGCAAAAGCGATTGAAGGGGACGTGCACGCCTTGTCGATGTTGCCATATCACAGTGAGAAAGTCTGCGATAACGGCTGGGCCGCAGTAGGCGACGCTGCGGGCTTCATCGATCCACTTTACAGTCCCGGTCTCGATTTTTGTTCATACACTTCCTACTACGTCGCAGATTTGCTGGCGCGCAGTTTGGTGGGCGAAGATGTGGAGGAGCGGCTTCGTAATTACAACCAGCAATATCCGATCACATACCGTTACTGGTTCGAAACCTTGTACAAGGATAAATACTACTACATGGGAGACGCCGATCTGATGTCGGCCGCGCTTCTTCTTGATGTGAGCAGCTATTATATTGGCTTGGTTGGAGCAGTTTATCGCGATCCGGAGTGCGAATTCCTTAATCTGCCTTTCAGTGGTATCGGCGGGAGACTGGCCCGGAGCACGATGAGTTTTTATAATCGCCGCCTTGTTGCTCTGGCCAAGCGGCGTTGGGCGACTGGCTACTACGGTAAAAGAAATGCCGGCTGGCGCGAATTGTACGACGGGTTTGTTCCAGACATCCGCCTCCGGAAGCAAATTTGGCTGGGACTCCGGCGCTGGTGGAAATGTGAGCTAATCAATCTGGGATTGATGCTGCGCCGACGAGGAGCGACCGCCGCGAGCCAGTCTTCGACCCAATGGGCATTAAACCAATGACGAAGCACGAATAAGGAATGACGAAGGAAGCACAAAGCCCGAATGACGAAAAAACGGCATCACGACTCTTCGTCATTTGATGATTCCTCATTCATTGGAGCTTCGTCATTCGGATTTCGTCATTTAAACAATTCGTGTCGATTCGTGTGTATTCGTGGTTAAAAACCCGCATGGTGCGATCGATGTGCTGGCACTAAGGATTGAGCAATCCGCCATACCAGCGCAGAAACAGATCGCCAAAAAACATCCAGCTTACTGCGCCGAACGCGAGATAAGGTCCGAATGGCAGCTTTGCCGACCAGACACGCTTCCCTGCGACGAGCGTGATCAAGCCGATAATCGAACCGAGAAGCGACCCGGCAAAAAGACTGAACAACACGGCGCGCCATCCCAGAAACGCGCCAATCGCGGCCAGAAATTTTAGGTCGCCGCGTCCCATCGCTTCGCGCGGAATCAGTAACCGGCGTGCGACGCCTGAAATCCGCGTCACGTAATCGAGCGCCAGCACGTTTCCTTCCACAGCGACCCGATCGTAATGAAAATCCAGGGTCACCCCGGCATAACTGTGGTTGTCGATCTTTACCTCGTCGCAATCGAGCAACAGTCGATCTTTCTCGCGCGCGAAATGATCGCTCCACAAGCTCTGTTCGCTCCCCACTACGAAATCGGCGTCATCTTCGCGTTTTGTCCATGTGAACGGCGTCGGCGCATCGAAACGAATCCTTTTTCTTCCAAAGGCAATCTTGCCCGCTTCCAGAACGATCAAGAGAATCACGTAGCCGAGGGCAGCTCCAAGCATGGACCGAACGCCGGCAGCCAGCCGCGAATTCGTCTCCATCAAAGCCGGTACAATCACGCTGGCAACGACTCCCGCGATGATCCCACCGATCGTCACCGCGTCTGGAATGATGAAATGCTCGAAGTCAATGAATGTCCCGACAATCAGGAGCGAAACGAAAACCCAATAGGCGATCGACACCTGCCACGGGAAACTTTGCCAGATCGCCAGGAAAAGGAGCGCCGTGAGCAATTCCACAGCAAAATAGCGAAACGCGATCTTGCTCCCGCAATTCGCGCAGCGGCCCCGGAGCAAAAGCCAGCTGATCAGCGGCACATTTTGATGCCAGCGGATCGGCGCCTTGCAGACCGGGCAAAAAGAGCGGCGCGGCTTGTTAACCGAAAGATCGACGGGCAAACGGTAAATGCAGACGTTCAAAAACGAGCCGACCGCGGCACCGAGGATAAAAGCGAACGCACGGAAGAGAAACTCGTGGATGGATGATAACGCAATCAAATCTCCGAGCAGCGTAGCGTTTGTGTATGTTGAGTCCAATGCAGTTCAGCAGCGATAGCTTTCCTTGGGCAACGCGGACGTGATGTCAATTCTTGCAACCGCACCGGCTGATCTGCCGAAGGTAACAGCGCTGGGTGGGTTACTCTTACTTCCAGCCAGGCGCGTCAGCCCTGGCCCGCCAGAGCATTAATCGCTTTCCATTCTGCTGAAGTTAATTTGATCTTTGTGGCAGCGACGTTTTCCTCCAGGTGCGCGATGGACGACGTGCCTGGAATCGGCAGCATCACAGGCGAGCGCTCCAGAAGCCAGGCGAGCGCGATCTGGACAACGCTCGCGCCATGATCCTTCGCCGCCTTTTCCAGCGCATTCTCAGGTTGCAAACCTTTGCCTCCGCCGATTGGAAACCACGGCACAAAGCCAAGGCTCTCCTTCTCGCAATAGACCAGAACTTTTTCCGATTTACGGTCCTCAATGTTGTACCGGTTCTGGACACTCACGATCGGAAAGACCTTGCGCGCCCGCTGGATTTCATCCGTGCTCACGTTCGATAATCCCACGTGGCGAATCTTTCCTGCATCCTTCATTTCTTTAAGCGCGCCAAGCGATTCCTCCAAGGGCACTTTGGGGTCGACGCGATGCAATTGATACAAATCGATACGTTCCAGCCGCAGTCGCTTTAGGCTCCCCTCGACAGCTTGTTTGAGATGTTCAGGTCGCCCGTCTGGCATCCACTGGCCAGGTCCCGGCCGTATGAGACCGCCTTTCGTGGCGATAATGAGTCCCTCTGGATAAGGATATAGCGCCTGCGCAATCAGCAGTTCGCTTATTTCCGGCCCATATGCGTCGGCCGTGTCGATTAAGTTCACGCCGAGCTCGACGGCGCGCCTGAGAACTTTGAGCGCGTTATTGCGGTCTGCCGGCCAACCCCAGATGCCTTCCCCGGTGATGCGCATCGCACCAAAGCCAAGCCGATTGACGGTGAGATCGCCGCCCAACTTCCAAGTAGGATTCGTGATCATGTTCTGTGACGTTGACGAGTGATCTCCGAAGATTACACCAGGGTCTCCTGCAAAAAGCGCGGCTCCGCTTGCCAGAGTCGCGCCGAGAAATGTGCGGCGAGTGACACCCGGATTCGGGTCCGGTCCGAGGGATGTGTTGGCCATAATTTCCACGTACGCTCACGAAAACTGTTGTCAACGCGAGCCGCAGTTGCTGAGTAGGGCGCGACCGCCGGGCGCGCCGAATGAACCCGGACGGCTCGATCCGGCAGTTGCCGGATTTTATGATTCAACGGTCACTTAACTCTCTTCCTTCCGCTCGCGCATTAGAACAGCGAACGCTTCGTCGAGATCTTTTCCGACAGCTAGAATACCTCCCTCGTGTCCGGCCATAACGAGAATCTTTCTGCTTTGCACATCGCTGACCTTGAAAAGACGCATCACTTCGTATGCCATCTCGGGCGTCCCGTAATCAACGGCCTTCGAGCTCGTCGGAGTTTGATCTAGAAGCGCTGCCCACAACTTTGAATCATGGCAGTGAATAACCGCCCCGGCCGTTCCATCCGAGTCGTAAACCGCGGCGTGCGTGAACGACTCCGATGACGGAATTGCGGACCCCTCGTATCGGAGCCAGTGCCTTTCAAAGTTGTGAGCCACGACTCTCGCGCAATCCGCCAACGTCAGTTCGGGTTTTCCGCCCGTCGCCGAGCCTGTGATATAAAAATTGTTGGTCGCGCCGTCTCTAATGCTCAGGTTGCCGAACCCAATGCCGTTTGTATCCACACCGATCAATCCAAGCTCGAGAAGTTTCAGCCTGCATGCTTTTAATTCGGCAAACCCGTCGAAGGGAGTGAGCTGCCTGGCCGATTGTTCGCACGCGAACTTTATGTGTTTGCTCACGGCGCGTGCTCGGGAAAAAGTGCGCGGATGCTTTTCTCGTTCGCTTCGCACACGCCTCGCTCGGTAATCAGTCCGGTCACCAGGTGTTTCGGCGTAACATCGAACCCGTAGTTGGCAGCCGGACTTGTCTCCGGCGTAACACGCACTTCCACCTGTCGTCCTTCAAGCCACCCGTCAGCGTGCCCTACTTCTTCCGCACCGCGCTCTTCGATCGGGATTTCTTCCAACCCGTTGCGCATCTTCCAGTCAATCGACGAGGAAGGCAGCGCCACATAGAAAGGAATATTATTATCCTTCGCCGCCAGCGCCTTCAGATACGTCCCGATCTTGTTCGCAACATCTCCCGTGTAAGTCGTGCGATCCGTTCCGACAATCACCAGATCTACGTCGCCATGTTGCATCAAATACCCACCGGCGCTGTCCGCGATCACGGTATGCGGCACGCCGTGCTCGCCCAGCTCCCACGCAGTAAGTTTCGAACCCTGATTCCTGGGTCTGGTCTCACTAACCCAGACGTGAACCGGCAACCCGCTATCGTGCGCGGCATAGATTGGCGCGGTGGCAGAACCGTAATCAACAAACGCGAGCCATCCCGCGTTGCAATGCGTGAGCACATTGACCGGCTTCCCCGCCATCTTTCGAGCAATTTGCCGGATTAGATTCAATCCATGCTGCCCAATCATCCGGCAATGCTCTACATCTTCGTCAGCAATCAGTCTGGCTGTGCGCAGAGCCAGGGCGATCTTCTCTTCCGCAGTTTTTCCCTCAGCGATATTTTTTAGCTGGCGCTCGATCGCCCAGGAAAGATTCACCGCCGTCGGCCTCGTCGCCTTGAGTTGTTCCGCTGCACTAGCCAGATGTTGATCGAATCCCGCGGCTGCGGGACGCCTGGCGGCCTCAATCGTCGCGAGATACATCCCGTATGCCGCACTCGCACCGATCAATCCCGCTCCGCGAACATGCATTTCGCGGATCGCCGTCGCCATCTGCTCGACCGTGCGGACTTCCTCAATCACGAAACGGTGAGGCAAAAATCGCTGATCGATCAGCTGCACGACGCGCTCATCGTCCGCCTTAAGCCAGATCGTTCGAAAATATTGGCCGCCAACTTTCATGCACTCGGTTACGATCTCCTCATCTGCCTCTTACATCGCGCACGCGATAAGCAAAATCGATCTTCTCCTGGGTTCGCCGCCGCAGTCCCGCGAGTGCGGACGGAGAAGACTGGCCTCCAACCTCTGACTTAACTAGACGCCTTCGCCGGCTTCTTTCCTTGGCGAGCCGTAGCCTCGCGCGCAGGCCGCTTCGCCAGCGCGAGGCGCTCCGCCTTTCTGCGGCGGGTCGCGCGTTTTTTAACGTTATCTCTGCCGTGGCTGTGTCCCATAAGCGTAAGTACTCATTTTCCAAAATCTTTCGGCACGATCCCCCGTTTACGATTTCTGCCAACGCGCCAGCTTCGGAATTTTGCGCGTAAAAATTCCGGCCAGAAAACCGGGCATTCCGAACTCGACAATCTTTTCCCGCACACGCGCCTGCATCTCATTCACGGAAATGTCCGGCAGAACAAATTGCCCGTTCTGATAACAATGACTGCAATACATCGTGCTCCGCGTTCCGTCAGCATTAGTGCCACCGCCCTTTTCATCCCGCTTCAACGGCATCCCGCAACTCTGACAATTCTTATACGCTTGATTCATGACCCTGAACAGCGATTGAATCTGCTTGCGCTATTCTTGTCGAGCTTCGCGTTTCAAACCATTCGCGATCTCGGAGATCTTCATCTGGGGAGCGCACTGCCTGCCCGCCTGTGTGCCGGCACCCTCACGTGTGGGCGGCCCCGAAAGCTCTCGCGATCGCGAACTTTCGGCCCGCTACTAGAGATTAGTGGCGGCGCGTTTTCGCCAATTTGCTCTATGCAGAATAAGAACGATCAGCCAAAGAACGGACGCGAATGCTCCGGCTGGCAGCGTGACGAGCATGAGCCACCCCATCACGCCCAGAGTATAAAGCAGCTGGCCGTAATCTTTTCCATTGATCACGCACGGATGCACCGAGCCTTCATCGACGCGGCAGCCGTTTGCGTTAGCGATTAAACCACACGCTACCACAGACCCCACCGGCGCAAACGCGACGAGAACGATGAGAACGAAAACGATCCAATAGAGAATCCAGGGAAAACGTTTCTGAACGGGTAAAGGTGGCGGGTTCATGGCAGCCAGCTCACATCTCTGCCACAGATGGACACAGATACGAGGCTTCAGTAGCCCAGTCGTATCCGTGCCAGTCCGTGCTAATCGATGGCCAACAAAGTTCCATTGAGCGGGTCACTGCCGGTGATGCGTCTTCCTGAACCCGTCCGTGTAGCCGTTCTCGAAGGCCAGGTCCCAACTTTGCTGTTCGCCGGACCCCTGCCGCTTGAAATAATTTTGAGCCATCATGTTCAAGTCAGCCGCCGTGGGCAACTCTGCCCCCGCCGGCGCCTGTCCTCCAACTTTCTCGCCGATTATATAAGCCGCCCGCTCAGCCGCCGTTCTGCCGTGAGCCGCGCGATGAGTGTAGAACGCCGTCACGCCACACACGATGAACGCGGCCGCTCCCATCAACACAAAAAAACGCACCGGTTTGAATTGTCTGGCCATAACTGAACGCCTGATTTAATTCCGGCGAGGCTCGGACGCAATCGGAACCATTGTAGACAAAACCGAATTAATCCTGATTTGTCTCGTTGCGGTCGCTCTGCTGGCGATCGTTGCCCGGAAAATCCGAATCCTATATCCAATTCTACTGACCATCGGTGGTGTGGTCCTCGCCCTGGTCCCCGGCCTTCCTGCGATTCATCTCGAACCGGAACTGGTCTTAATCTGTTTCTTCCCCCGCTGCTTTATCCCGCGGCCGTTTACACGTCCTGGAGAGATTTCCGGGCGAACCTTCGCTCCATTCTCCTCCTGACAATCGTTTTGGTCTTTTTGACGATGATCGCGGCTGCTTATGTTCAGACTCGAACACCGGTCGAAAACGTTGGCCGCCAATCGCGCAAGCGCGCAACTGTGGCCAGTCTGCTATTTAGGACGCAACCCATCTGGGGAGCACAGGCTGCCAGCGTGTTGTTGTTGGCAGCTTGCCGACGACTCCCACGCGTTGCCAGAATTCCGTGTGCCGAATGTTCGAAGAGCTTTTCGGCAGGCTGCCGAAAAGGACAGGCTGGCAGCTGTGTGCTCCCCAGAACGGATCAGATTGCGAGCAAGCTGATATCCATTTGATAAAACTTGAAAGTATTTTCTTCCCCGCTGCCATCGGCGGCTACTGCTCGGTAGCGATCCACAACATCGTTGATGAACTCCGGCCGTTCGGCTTCTGGCAAACGGCGCGTCCATTCGACGCAGCCTACCGCAGTGAAAGCGGAAAAAGCGGCATGTGACCCAAAATCCCACGCATGATCCCGGGTATTAACACCCAGCACCCGGAAGCCATTCCGCTCTGCCATAGCTGCGTATTCGTCTGATGTCAGGTGCAGATAAGGATCGTGAAAATCCCGGAAGTAAGCGCTCCATTTCGACGTTCGACGTATCTCTTCGGCGACATTTTCCAAACTCTTGCGCGCACCTCTCGCGACAAGCCGAAGCTGCGCCCTCCCACCGGAAATCAAGGCGGAGTGGATGGAACCAAGAGCCGCATCCTGCTCGGGAACCCAGTGCAGCGCATTAAAAGAAACCACCAGATCAAACTCGCGTTGGAAGGGCAGGCAACGAGCGTCCGCCACCTCAAATCGAAGATTGGAACGTGTTGCCGGACCGAAGCGGCTCTGAGCGAAGCTGATCATGTCACGTGACGGATCGACCCCGACTACCGAACCTTGCGGGGCGCGAGAGGCGATTTCCGCGGTGATCTTTCCATCGCCGCATCCGACATCGAGGATTCGCTCCGAGCCCTTAAGATCGAGCAGAGCGAGTACTTCCTGAGCCATCGCTTCCTGCAGCGATGAGCGGCGAGAGTACTCGGCAGCGTTCCATTCTGTCATGTGCGGTAACAATGAATGCCGCACTTTATTCCACCCGTGCATACGCTTCCAATTGATCTGACGATCCTAATCGCCGAGAGGGCGCAATCAGTCCTCCTTCTGTTGAAAAAAATAAGTGACGGACGTGGCCGATCTCTGCTTCAATAACGTGATCACGATCTAATGTACGGGGGCCGAATCACCAGCGAGGAAAAATCGAGCCTCAGCATGTACATCGGTGTCATCATCGCGGTCGTGCTGATCGCCGGTGGGGTGTACATCTTCTTTCTCGAGCAGAAAGAGAAAAAGGAGACTACAGGTTTCGATCCGAACCGGCCCATCCCGAGCGACGCCGTCTTGAAACGCCGATTAAAGGCCGAGGAATATTTCGTCGTGCGGGAAGGCGGCACCCAAACGCCTTTCCAAAATGATTTCTGGAACAGCGATCGCACCGGCATCTACGTCGATGTCATTACCGGCGAACCACTTTTCACTTCGCTCGACAAATTCGACGGGCAGATCGGCATGCCCACGTTTAGCAAACCGATTTCAAAAGATCTCGTGATCGAAAAGCCGGATACTTCGAATGATATGAAGCGCATTGAGATTCGCGCCAAACGAAGTAACGCCCACCTTGGCCATCTTTTTTCCGACCCGAAATCGCCCACCGGACAAAGTTATGCCGTTAACTCGGCCGCCTTCCATTTCATTCCAATCGAAGTAATGAAATCCGAAGGTTACGAAGCGTTCCTGTCGCTTTTGGAGAAAAAGTAACGTCAGAGTTTACTCGCCGTGGCGAGCGGCTCCGGTTCGATAGACTTGGGGAACCACGGATTATCCAGCGCTGCTCCGCCGAAACCACCCATCCGCCTTCGCTGACTACGGCGGACAAGTTCAGCGGATGGCGTGAATATTCGGAACACAGATTTTTAATCTGTGCGGCCAGCGGAGTCGAACTAAACCCGGCGGGATGCGTTTCCCCTGAAAATAATCGCCAGCCCGAGCAGGATGACTGCGACCGGCACGAGCGGCGCACCGGTGACGTAAGTGAGCAGGACGAAGAGGATCGCGATGACGGCGAGGATTGTTGCGATGTTGTAGTTCATACCGTGTGAGGTTATCTGCAGCAAGATTCTTGAACAGCATCGATTTCGAGTTTCGGAATAACGAGCGCGCCGCCAGATCCTCGGCGTGGCTGGAAACAGATGGCGTGACCCGAACGGGTGAGCTTGCGGGCGTAAGCGAACCAAACCGCGACATAAGATCGGCAACCCGAAAGGGCGAGGGAGCGGCGCGAATACGTCGCGCTGGAAAGCCGGCGGATAGACGGTAAAGCTCGCAGGACCCAAGTGAGCGCGCGTGTTGCCCGTAATCGGTTTTCCTTCCCAACCGGCAATCGTCGCGTTTTAGCTTTTCAATCTCAGTTTCCTGCTTGCTGATTTGAGCGTCTCAGCATGTCAGATTTCAGCGTTTTGTTTCTGTCGATGGTGAGCCCCCGTCCCCTTTGGCAACTTTGTGGCTGCTGCGCGTTCGAGCGTCGGTCAGTCGCGCGACTACTTCGGATTACCGGCGGCGTGTTTAAGAGAAACTTTCTCGACCAATTTTTCCGTCGGTCCTTTTCCCTGCGCCAAAGCGCCCAACAATTCATTCGCCAGTTTTTCCTGGTTTAATATCGACGTAAGCAACGCCGTTTCGTGCGTATAATCGATCTGACGCGCCGTAGCGCAAAGCGGCGGATAGACGGTAAAGCTAGCAGAGCCCGAGTGAGTGTGCGCCGGAGCGCAGGGAATTAAAGAGTCAATTGTGCGTGTTCGTGTTTCATATTGGCGCTTCTCAGAACGAAACTTCACTTCGCTCTTCTGCCCCACGCGACCCGATGCAATAAACGTCCGGGCTTATTTTTCCGATAACTTTGCTGATAACCGCTAACCGATAACTAGCGGCTCTAGCCGCTGAATGTTGAGACGCCGGCCCATTCTACCTATTGCACTTTGGCAACTTGAATCCCCGTCCCCTGATTGACAGCGGTGCCCGGCTGCGCCAGGCTCGTTGCATGCACCTCGGTGGACGAAGACTCTGCGCCCAGGCCTTCGTCGCCGGGCTCACGATGCTCGCGCCCGTCCCGGCACACGCCAATGCCTCAGTGGCGACAGTACGGCTTTAACGCCCGCCACACCATGTTCGATCCGTTCGAGCATACCCTCAACAGGTCGAATGTTGCCGCGCTCTCGCTCCAGTGGGAGTTCATGACGGGCAACGGTACAGGAATCGCCCCGCTGCGATATTCGTTCCGCAGCCGCTAGCACTTGGTCCAGAACTGTCAACGCCCAGCGGCGTTCGTAAATTTGGTCGGCCGTCAATCTGTCGCTCCAGAATGCGCCGCGCTGCCCATCCGTATTTCGACAATTTCATGGCCCAAATTGACGTTTGGTGCCGTCTTCGCCAGGCTTGATCCTACTTGAGCGGGATAGCCGGAAGACGCTTGAGTGTCTTGTTGTTTGGATCGACCATGATCCCAACGGACTCGAGTGCGGTCACACCCAAAAGCGGCTCTGTTCCAGGAGCAGCGAAGATCACGCGGCCCGCAGTAGTTTCTCCCATGAACTCAATCCGGACGAGGCCGAAAGGGTACTCCCTGACGGTGCCATCCGCCAATTCGTACGCCGTTTTTCCTTCTTGTCTGATCCCAATCTTTTCGAGTTCGTCAGAGGGAGCCATCGAGTCCGTTGCCCCCGTATCAACCAGAAAGAGCGACTCGAACGATTTCTTCCCATCCAGGAAATTCGTCAGCTTGGTTGTAACCTTCGTCAATCCCATAGTGCCCAGAGAGTACCACCACGCTCGGCTGACCGCAACAGCCGTCACACCGACGCTTTCCGCGCGTGGAAAAATCCGGCCACGAGCTGGTGCTTTTACAGAAGACAACGAATGAAACAAAGATTCAGTTCCGCCGTGGCTAGACAAGCCTTCGTTACCTTCGTTGCCTTCTGTTTAACCTGTCTTACTTCGGGTCCAACCTTACGGTCTATTTGCCGCGATTTGTGGCGCGGGTTTACTCATCTCGAGCTGTGCGCTGACCCTTTCCAAGCCGGAAGCAAGCGATTTAATTTGTTTCTCCTGCGCGGCAAGCTTGGAGTCAAAGTTCTTCTGCTGCTCTGCGATTGTTGCTTCTTGTTTTTCTACAGTGGACCTTAGTTCCTGCACTTTTTTGTGCTCTTTAAGGAACTCGTTCAGCAGCATCGCGTTTATCGCCTCGTAACGGACGCTGTAAGGCTTACCTTGCTCATCGCGCGCGACTAAGTCCGGATCAACCTTTTCCACTTGCTCAGCCACGAGCCCAAACTGCGGGATGCCTTTTGAATCTAGCTCCTTCTTGTAATAGAAAGTGACCGGCCTGAGTGAGTGGATCGCTTCGCTCGCCTTATCCATCGGCTGGACGTTTTCCTTAAAACGCTCCGACGAGACTATGGTGCCAAGGTGGCCGTCGGTATCTATGAGTACCCCTACGCCGCCAGCCACTGCTACTCCATTGATCCCCGCAATGTAGGTGTTCGTCTGATTTCCAGTCGCGCCGATGCGGATCGTCCCAGAGTCTGCCTCTGTGCCAATATTGCCGATGTCGATATTGTAGTTTCCGCCGGTCACGTAGTAGCCGGATGTATTGCCAACCGCGATGTTGTTACTCCCGGTCGCGTTCAAATAGAGCGCCCCAAAACCAATGGCGGTGTTGCTGCTGCCGGTGGTGCCATAGAGCGCTTGAACACCGGTCGCAGTGTTGTAGGCGCCCGTGCTGAATCCTAGCGCCTTATAGCCGGTCGCAGTGTTGTAAGAGGCGGTAGTGTTGGTGGAGAGCGCCAGGTTCCCGTAGGCCGTGTTATAGTTGCCCATGGTGTTGTTGCGGAGCGCTTGATAACCGCTGGCCACGCTGTCGTGCCCGATGGTATTGTTCTGGAGCGCTTGATAACCGGTCGCCGTATTGTTGCTCGCGGTCGTATTACGGTAAAGCGCACCGCGGCCGGTGGCTGTGTTGTTGGCGCCGCTGCTATTGAAATAGAGCGCGTTATAGCCGCTGGCCGTGTTGTTGCCGCCCGTTGTAAAGCTGTAGAGTGCTTGATAACCAGTGGCCGTGTTATTGCTGCCGTTGGGAAGAATGTCCCCCGATAAACCCTGCATGGCCTGAGCACCCGTGGCCGTGTTGCTGCTGCCGGCCGAGTACTGGAGCGCCTGATAGCCTGTGGCAGTGTTATTGCTGGCGATTGTGTTGCTATAGAGCGCACCGCGGCCGCTGGCCGTGTTGTTGTTGCCGGTGCTGTTGCTATAGAGCGCGTTATAGCCATCGGCAGTATTGCTGTTCCCAGTGCTGTTGGTAAAGAGCGAACTATAGCCAGTGGCGGTGTTGTCATTGCCGTTGTTGTTATAGAGCGATTCGTAGCCAACCGCCGAGTTGCTGTCGCCGTTCGCATTGTAGTGGAGCGCCCACGCGCCAGCAGCCGTGTTGTTCTCCCCGTCTGAGTTGAAGGTAAG
>WNFZ01001083.1_pt1 | contig 27320 bp, 8 predicted proteins | sample 5400081 | NCBI WGS metagenome assembly WNFZ01 (sample SAMN13153365, study PRJNA577476) | soil metagenome | isolation source: 80 cm soil or saprolite under grassland replicate 1 | place: USA:California | collected 2016-06-15 | reverse complement strand
GACTATCCGGCTCGAGCTGGTTGATGAACCAAAGTCTTTCCTGGGCAAAGCTGAGCGGGAGCCGGTCGAATTCCGCCCTATCGACGGGCTGTATGGGGGGAATATCGCTTTTTTCCGCCTTCTCGATCAATTGAGCCAGTTGGGCGACACTGCCGCGCTCAAACAGGGCCTTCAGGGGCAGGTCGACATTCATCTGACTGCGAATCTTCGAGATCAGTCGGGTCGCAAGTAGTGAATGACCTCCAAGCTCGAAGAAGTAGTCGTTGGCCCCGATCTTCTCCGGCCCCAGGTTCAAGACCTCGGCCCAGATCTCGGCCAGCCGCTTTTCCATCTCGTTGCGCGGCGCCACGTTCCTCGTTCGGCAGTTGGACCAGATGATCGGCCGTGGTCTCCTTCGCGCGATAGAAGGCGATCAGCCGCCTCTCCGCCCCTTCGCCCTGCGGCGCCACCGCGCTCTCTAGTATCCCTGGGTGCTGGTTGAGCCGGGCCTCGATCTCTCCCAGTTCAATGCGGAACCCGCGGATCTTCACCTGATGATCGATCCGGCCCAGATACTCCAAGTTTCCATCCGGAAGAAACCTGGCTAAATCTCCGGTTTTATAAAGACGCTGCCCGGCTTCCACCGCGAAGGGAGCAGGCATAAATAGCTCAGAAGTTTTTCCAGCTTCATTGAGATAGCCGCGTCCCACCCCATCTCCGCCAACGCACAGTTCACCAACAACACCTATCGGCTGAGGTTGAAGCTCCGGATTCAGAACGTAAATTTGCGTGTTGGCGATAGGACGGCCAATCGGCGTTCGCATTACGCTATCGGAGAGGTCTTTCTCGATCGGGCAATGAGTGACGTCATCGGAACACTCGGTCGGCCCATATGCGTTGAGAAGCGGTATTTCCGGATATAGATCAAACCACCGGCGACACAGATCTGGCGGTAGCGCTTCCCCTGTGGGAATCAACCAGCGAGCGGCCGATAAATCGGGCCTGACGCGACGATGGGCGGCCTCCGTCAGCATCATTCTCATTATGGACGGAACGGTTTCGAGGACGGTGATCCTTCGAAGTTCCATCTGGTCGAGCAAAGAGGCGGGATTGTGAGCGATCTCGTCATCAAATATCCGCACTTGCCCCCCCACCAACAGGGCCGCCAGAAACTGCCAGACTGAAATGTCGAAACATTGTGAAGCGGTCTGTGCAACAATATCTTTCTCAGTTAACCGGAGGGTCTCAATCTTTGCGAACAGATGATTGATCATGCCACGATGCTCAATCATGGCTCCCTTCGGCAGTCCGGTTGACCCTGAGGTATAGATCACATATGCCAATTGGTTAGGCAGGAAGGGTATACTTAAGTTCTCATCCTGCCGGAGTTCATTTAAAAGCTCATCCAGGTTGAACACGACGGAATGATTTTCTGTAGCCGAACTGGCTATCGCCTCTGCGGCCAGCAATCCATACGGCGAGGTTGTAATGATGAATGCGGCTCTGCTTTGATTCAGCGCCTGTGAGATGCGTTGAACTGGATGGCGCGGATCGAGAGGAAGATATGCTCCGCCAACTTTGAAGATCGCCAGCATCGCGATCAAAAAATCTATCCCGCGATCGGCCAGCAAAGCCACCAGGACTTCCGGCCCGGCTCCCTGTTCGACAAGAGATCTGGCCAGCCGATTCGCTCGCGCATTCAATTCTCGATAGGTCAACCCCTGACCCTCGAAGGCGACGGCCAAGGCCTCAGGGGTCCGCTCCACCTGCTCCTCAAACAGATGATGTATACATTTGTCCTTCGGGTACTCGGCTTGCGTCGCGTTGTAGTCTACCAACAGCCGGTGTTTTTCCGATTCAGTGACGATGGAATATTCATGCGGCAAAAGATCTTGATTCTCGCTGATCCCTTTCAGCAATGCGCAGTAATGGTCAAAAAAGCGATTTATTACATGTCGCGAATATAATTCCGGGTTAAATTGTAGGCGCAGGCTAAACAATGGTTCTTTTTCAAATATCTCCAGCGCCAGATCAGAATCTTCCTCTTGAGCGACGTCGGTTACATATTCGATATCAAGATTCTGCGACTGTTGTCGCATCAACATCGCGACGTCAACTTGGTTCGTAAAATTCTGGTACGCGTAAGTAACTTGATAGACGGGGTTCTTCCCCGCTTGCTTGGTTTTCAATTCTTCCAGCATGAGTGGAAACGGGTAGCTGGAATGATGGAGAGCGTCCAGCATAGCGCGTTGCGTTCTGCGTAAAAACTCGCCCGGCTTTGGCTGTTCCTCAAAACGCGCGCGAAGTGGAACCATGTTAATGAAATAGCCGATTTCAGCCGCGAATTTTTGCGCCGCACGTCCCATAACCGGCATACCGACGATGATGTCGTCCTGGTTGGTGTATCTATGCAACAGAAGTTGGAACACTCCCAAAAAGATCACCGAAGGCAAAAAAGAATGCGCCTCGGCGAAATCGCGAACCCAACGGGACAGATCCTCCGGCAAGTCTTTAACCAATATTTTTTCTTCAAGATCCGGTGACGCCGAGCGCGGTAAAGCTGGGAGCAGTTCGATGACAGGCAGTTCACCGGCGAGGCGCCGCCGCCAATAGGCGGCATGCGCCGCTCCTTCCGCCGAGGCCAACATTGCCCCTTCCCACGCGACGAACTCCTGATAGCCGAGTAGATCGCGCGACAGGCGAACCGGCTCGCCTTGGAGCAGCCGCTGGTAGAATGTAAAGAAAGACTTCAGCAATACCATTGCCGAAACCCCGTCGAAAACAATGTGGTGGACGGTGATCAGAAGGACCGATTTCCGCTCGCCCTGGGTAAACAATTCAATGCGAGTCAAAGGCCCTCGATTCAGATCAAACGGCTCCCTCACTCGCCCCCGTATAAACGGCGGCAATTGTCGATCGTCCGCAAAATCAATTGAGCGACGCTGAACTGTCGTTTTACAATCGTCATCCAGGCGATGGTACAAATCCCCGTCTTTCTCTATCACCCTTGCGGTAAGAATCGGGAATTGCTCAAGCGTGCGTTCCCAGGCTTTCGCCAATATTTCCGCATTGAGTTCGCTGTTGACCCTGAAACACAGAGGCACGTTGTAGGCGCTCATCTCAGGGCGCAGTTTTTGAAGGATGTAGAGCCCTTTCTCTCCCACCGAAAGCGGGAACTCTTTCGATCCGCTTGCGGAACTATTATCCATTTGCGCCTGTCGCCGGCGCTGCCCGCCCTCCAATAAAGCGATGATTTCCGACTTATATCTGGTGAGGCCGTCCCTGATCTCATCAGTGAGCGCCCCCTTTTGCGCGTAGCAATTTAACCGGCCTGCTTCGGCCGACAACTTGATGCCCTTGCTTTCTAATGTCTTGAGAAATGAAGTTACTGGTTCCATAGGGGTTCCTCTATCAGAAGGTTACTTTCACATAGCTGTCATCGAGCGACGCTTCTTGCAACAAAACCATTTCCAGAACGTGTTCGCTGCTGGTAGTCGAATGGTTGGGATCTTGCGACAGACCTCCGGCGCGAGCCAGTTGCCCCTCAATCTGTTGTTGCCAATTCTGCAGTATGTGTTCGGTCAACCGATTTACTGTGTTGTATTCAAACAGGCTTGCTGATTCCAGTTGAATCTGTAGCGCCTCGTTCAGCCAGCGTACGAGATTGACGCCGATAATGGAATCGACGCCGTAGTCCTGCAATGGCGCATGACTGCGAATCAACGCAGCGTCTATTCTGAGATCCTCGGCCAACTTCCCGGTGATGATCTGTCGTATGTAGTTCGTGATCATCTCATCGGGCAGCTCTGTGGAGTGCGAAGCGCCATTGACCGTCAGGGACTTTTGTGTCGCAGAGACGCCTCTCGCCTTTGGCTCCGCGTACTGGTCGCCGGCGACCTGCTTTTTGAGCCTCTTGACCAGGGCGACTTGACGCGTCTCGGAATTCATCAAGGCTTCCAGAGCCGCCATACCTTCATGCGACTCGATGGATCCGAGACCGAGATGCGCCATGAGCTTGTTGTGAAATTCGTCGGCGAAGACGCCGACACTGCCCCAGTAACCCCAGTTCATGACTTTGACCGGGTAAGCGCGCTCCTGCTGCAGCTTTTGCGCAAAGCTGTCTTTGAACATGCAACCGGCGGAATAACTGGACTGCCCCGGCGTCTTGAAAAACGAGATTACGGAAGAGAAGAAGAGCATGAAATCCAGCTTTTGCCCGCCGAACACCTTATCCATATTCACGCTCACGTCGACCTTGGCGGACAAGCCGGCTTTGAAGGTCGATTCTTCCATGTGCGCAATGTCCTGATCATGCATAACCAGCGCTGAGTGGACGACGCCATCAATGGCGGAATATGTCTTCAAAATCGCATTGCGCGCTCGCTCCAACGCGCCCAGGTTCGTCGCATCGGCCGAAATGTATAGAGGGGCATGACCCGGCCGGGCTAACGAATTGATCTTATTTTCAATAACGTCGTCGTAGGGGCGCCGGCCAATCCAGACCACCTTAGCCTGGTAGTGTTCCGTCATGAAACGGCTCCACACTTCGCCAATTCCGCCCGCGCCGCCGATCACGACATACACGCCGTTTTGCCGGTACAGGGGCGTCGCCTGGGACAGGGTTGCTATGTCCTGCGCCCCCTGCCGGAACCATTCGCCCTGACGATGCGCCAGCGCGCTGCCTTGATTGTCCCAGGGCAGCGACAGGCATTCCTGAGCCGTCACTGATGAGAGCGAATCCACATCCAACAGCCTTAAATTCCAGTTGGGGTATTCCTTCGTCACACTGCCGATCAAGCCGGCGATTCCGGCGTGGGCTGGCCGAACGGCCTCATCTTCTGTTACCTGCTGTGTCCTGCCGGTGACGATAGTCCATTGAAGTTTCTTGTTGGCATACCCCAGGCGCAGCAGGGCCTTGATGATGCGGAAGACAGCCAAAACGCCTTCTTCTTGCTGTTCGATGATCAGATTATTATCGCCCTCGCGACCGGCGTCGGTGTCGATGTCGGGCGCAACCCAGAGCAACTGATCGAAAGAGCAACCGCCAAGTTTCTTCTCAATGGCGTCGATGCTGGACGGCGAGACGATCTCCAGAAACTCCGAGCGCGGGTAGTGTTTCCGGACCCAATCCAGTTGAGTTCGGTCGCTTCCCAGCAGAAGTATTTCGGCTGACTCTGGAAGTACGATCCGCTTGCCCGTTTCGAGGCGCGCGGGATTCCACACGGGAACGAAAGTTTGCAAACTTGCTTTGACTTCTTCCTGGCCCGTGCGCTGATCGACGCCCCCTTGAAAAATCGCCTTGGTCGCACGGCCATGGATTCTTCCTTCTATGTCGGGGAGCCAATGACGTTCCCTCGCGAAAGGATAAGTGGGAATGGAGATACGCCTAGGGACACCCGCCTTATGGAGTAATCGCCAGTCGATCTTCGCTCCGGATACCCAAAATTCCGCCAGCTTGGAAAGTTCTTTCCGCCCGATGAGGACCTGGACGAAGGCGTCTGTTTCGGCGGCGTCCGGCGTTTCGGATTTCGCCTCGTCGTTTGTGAGGTTATTGCGGTAGCTGTCTTGCGGCAATTCGGCGCCTGTGAGAATCGCCTCTAATTTCTGCTTCAAGTCTTCCGTGCTCGATACGACCAAGGCCAGTCTTTCCGGCATCTCATCTCTTCCAACCTGCAAGGTATAGGCCAAGTCAACCAGTGGCGCCTCAGCCCTTTCGAGGTACGCGCGCATTGATTGAACATATGCCTTGAGCCGATCTTCATTTTTCGCGGAAAGAACGATCACTTGCGGCTCGTCCGTTGCGGCCGGAATTCGAAGTTTCGCCGGAACATATTCCTCCAGTACGACGTGGGCATTGGCTCCGCCGAAGCCGAACGAACTCACACCCGCTCTACGCGGAATCGGCGACCCATCCTCGCCCGTTGCGGCTTCCCATGGCGTGAGCTTATCTACGATATAGAACGGCGTTCCCTTGAGATTGATGTATGGGTTGATCTCTTCAAAGTGGATGGTCGCCGGAATCTGCCGGTGCTTGATGGCGAGCAGAACCTTGAACACGCCCGCGATGCCGGCGGCCATTTCCAAGTGGCCGATATTGGTCTTTACCGAACCCAAACCGCAATGAGGAGTTTCCGCCGGAGCTTTGTTGCGCCTCTTATACAATTCGGAAAACGCCTTTCCGAGCGCCTGAGTCTCGATGGGATCTCCCAGACTGGTTCCGGTACCGTGGCATTCGATATACCCGACGGTCGCAGGGTCGATTCGCGCCTTTTCATACGCCTCGATGAGGAGAGCGGTTTGAGAGGAGGAATTCGGCGCCGTCATCGTCGTCACTCGCCCGCCATGATTTTCCGCCGTCGCCTTGATGACCGCGTAGATGTGATTACCGTCAGCCTCGGCGACCGATAAAGGCTTGAGAAACATCGCGCCGCAACCCTCTCCTCTCACATAGCCATTCGCCCGCTTGTCGAAGGCCTTGCATTTCCCGTCGCCGCTCAACATTCCGGCCATACCAAATGAAATGTAGGGTCCGGGACTCAGCATGACCTGCACGCCTCCCACGATCGCCATCTCACAGCTTCTCGCATGGATCGATTCAATGGCACGGTGCATGGCGACCAACGAGCTTGAACAAGCTGTGTCGATGGGCGCGCTGGGTCCGAGCAAATTGAGCAGGAATGAAACGCGATTGGCCAAGATGGAGTGGGTATTTCCCGAGACAGTATACCCGTCCAGCGCAATCGGCAGACTCCTCAGTACGTCGGCGTAATCATTCGAGCCGACGCCCACGAACAGCCCGGTTCGCGTGCCGGAGAGGTCGGAGACCTTGTGCCCGGAATTTTCAATCGCCTTCCATACGCATTCCAGGAAGATCCGCTGCTGCGGGTCCATCATCTGCGCTTCTCTCGGAGAGATTCCAAAGAACAGCGGGTCGAATTTGTCGACCTCCATCATGAACCCGCCCCACTTGGAGTTCGACTTATTCACCTCCTTGAGGGGATTTCCATAGTAGTCCTCCCAGTTCCAACGATCTTCCGGGATGACGGTGATCAGATCTTTCGAGTTCTTCAAATTCTCCCACCACACGTCCAGATCTTCGGATTGCGGCATGAAGCCGGCTATACCCACGATTGCGATAGGCTCGTTTACAAAACGAAGTTCAGGAGAAAAGCCCTGGCCGGGAGATGGAGACATCGTTTCCCGACGCGATACGGTATGATTCCGGCCATTACTGATTGTGAACGCCGGCTCCGGCTGAGGTTCGACTGGTCTGCCATTCGCGGGCCGCTCCGGCTCCGACCGCGGCGCGATGGATTGGGTGGCGGTAACGGAACCTCGATAGGACCTGCGAATCTCGCTTTCCCGCTCCGCCGACAAATACTTCGCAATCTCGCCTATAGACGGATAATCGAAGAACAGAACCGGCGATATATCCAGTTGATACTTCTCGTTTATGGCGTCCGCAAATGTCACCAGGCCGATTGAGTCGAAGCCCAGATCCATTAGTATCTTGTCGGGCGAAATATCGCCGGCATCGAGTTCCAGCATTCCCAGGACGACTTGCGACAATTCGCTCTGGACCCGCGCGCGAAGGTCTTGACCCGCTCCGTTGTAGATAGGGCCATGGACCGGCCGGCTGAGATTCGGCGTATTGGCGTGGATTGGGGGGTCTGCGGTCGTAGCCTCCGCTGATCTCGACGCGGCGGCGCACGCGGCGCCGATCCAGTAACGCTCCCTGGCAAACGAGTATGTCGGCAGCGGTATCCGCCCGGCGTCTTCGGGAAACAGGGCCTGAAAGTCCAGCGAATATCCCTGGACATAAAGCTCGGCCATGACCGCCAGATTCTCCAGATAGTCGGCGGCGTTCGGCGCGTCCTTGCATTTCTGAATGCAGTGGTTTCCAAACTTTTTAAGCGAAACCTGCTCCCGTATTTTGCCCTCCTGAATCTCTGCCGTATAAATCTGGCTCGACACCCCTGTTTCGACCCATTGCTCGAGCAGACGAATCAACTCCTGTTGGTCGCGCGCGAGACAGGCCAGACGGTGAGTGAAATGCATGCGGCCCACGAACAGAGTGAAACTCAGGTCGGTCATGGACAGATCGGGCGTACGCTTGAGATGCGCAAGGAGATTGCGCGCCTGTCGCTTCAACTGTTCGGAGGATCGGGCCGAAAGCGGCGCCACATAGGCCGGCGACTCAATGGCCGCTCTCTCGATCGCAGGCGCCTCTTCAATAACCAAATGCGCGTTTGCGCCGCTGAAGCTAAAAGAGCTGACGGCCGCTCGTCGCACTCCGTCATCGGGCGCTTTCCACTCCTGCAACTGGGCATTGACATAGAAAGGGCCGGACTCGAAATCGATAGCGGCATTGCCTTTCTCGAAATGCAAGGAAGGCGGGATCTGCCGGTGTCTCAGCGACAGCAAGAGTTTTAAGACGCTCGCCACGCCGGCGGCCGTGGCGGTGTGACCGATATTCGTTTTGACCGTGCCAAGAGCGCAGAATCGCTTCTTGTCCGTGTATTCGCGGAAAGCGCGGCTGATTGCCCCGTATTCGACCGAATCGCCCAAAATGCTTCCCGTGCCGTGGGCTTCGACGACCTGGATCGTTTCAGGGTTGATCTCGAACCGGTCATACACCGAGCGTTCCAACTGTTCTTGCGCGCGCCCGTTTGGAGCGGTCAGACCATTCGACTTGCCGTTCTGATTGACACCGCTTCCTACAATCACACCATGGATGTAGTCCCCTTCCCCCAAAGCGTCACGCAATCGTTTCAACACCACGACGCCAACCCCTTCGCCGGGCACAAAACCATTCGCCCTCGCGTCGAAGCTATAGCATTTCCCATCCGGCGAAAGCATGCCGGCATGATTGGCGACCTGGTAGAACCCGGGAGTCGCCTGTAAAAAGACTCCGCCTGCCAAAGCCATCTCTGTCTCTCGCGACCACAGCCCCTGGCAGGCTAAATGTAAAGTGACCAGGGAACTTGAGCAGGCGGTGTCTACCGCTACCGCAGGCCCACGCAGATTGAGGAAATAGGCGATCCGCGCGGGAGTAACGGCTTGGGAATTTCCCCAAAAGACCTGCGGCGGCGCGCCTTCCCCGACAAGCCTGTCGTAGTTGGAGCTTCCACAACCGACGTAGACTCCGCATTGCTTCTCATGCGCGCTCTTGCAGGCGTACCCCGCGTCTTCCAACGCTCTCCATGATTCCTCCAGGAATAAGCGCTGTTGCGGATCCATGTAAGTCGCTTCCAGGGAGGAGATCCCGAAGAACGCCGGATCAAACTGATCTATGGAGTCGATAAAACTGCCGTGGCTGCAATACCAGTGGCCCGCGGGCTCGGCTATCACGCACTCCGCCGGGCTCCAACGAGAGACTCTTTTAACCAGGTCCTTCCCTTCCGCGAGATGGCGCCAAAACGCGTCCAAGGACTCTGACTCCGCAAAACGTCCGCTCATCCCAATGATGGCTATGGGCTCGGCGCTGATATTTCCAGAGTCGACTTCGCGCTCGAAATCGAATCGGTTTCGAGAGTCGGCGGACAGCCCCGTTCGAATGAAACGGCGCTCTGAGGGCGCGTCAACCTCGCCCCTCGGCACATCTGTCGCGTGGCTGGACTTTTGCGAAATACCCTGGACGCGAATCAGTTGCTCGGCGACGTGTTGGCCCCAATTCTTAAGTATGTGCTCCGTCAGTTGACTGACTGTGCTGAATTCAAACAGGCTTGTCACGTCGAGTTCGATCTGCAGCGACTCACTTATAGTGCGGACAAGATTGACGCCGATGATGGAATCGACGCCGAAGTCCGCAAATGGCGCGTCATCGCTGATCAAGGCGGCGTCCATTCTGAGCGCGTCGGACAGCTTCCCGGTAATGATCCGCTGTATGTAATCGCTCCCCATTTGCCCTGGCGCCTCCGCCGAGCGCGAGGCCTGATTCTCGTCTCGAGTGTTTCGTACGGCCGGCGCCGTCGCCTTCAAGCCGGCAAGGCCGAGAGACGACTTGGGCGGCGTCCCACCCGCCAGATAACGCGTAATGGCTTCCGGTATGCCCAGGCCTGCTGTCGCCTCGCTGTGGAGCGTCTTGATCAAAGCCATTTGAGGCGCGTCGGAGCCGACCAACGCCTGCAGCGCCTCCATCCCTTCGCGCGGCTCAATGGATCCGAGACCTATCCGCGCCATGATCTTGTTGTGAAATTCGCCGGCGACGACTCCGACACTGCCCCAGTACCCCCAGTTCATGATTTTGACCGGGTAGGCGCGCTCTTGCCGCAGCATGTGCGCAAAACTGTCCTTGAAGGCGCAACCGGCGGAATAATTGGACTGCCCGGGTGTCTTGAAAAAGGAGATTATGGAAGAGAAGAAGAGCATGAAATCCAGCTCCTGCTGGCCGAACACTCTATCCACGTTCACGCTTATATCTACTTTGGCGGATAAGCCGGCTCTGAACGCCGATTCTTCCATGCGGGCGATGCTCTGATCCTGCAAAACCACGGCCGAGTGTACGACTCCATGGATGGCGGGATACGTCTTCAGGATTGTTTGAAGCGCCTGTGTTAACGCGTCCAAGCTGGTCGCATCAGCCGAGATATAAAGGGGGGCATTACCTAGCCGGGCCAGCGAATTGATCTTATCTTCAATGGCGGCGTCGTATGGACGTCGGCCGATCCAGACCACGTTGGCCTGGTAGCGTTCGATCATGAAACGACTCCACACTTCGCCAATCCCACCCGCGCCTCCGATCACGACATAGACGCCGTTTTGTCGATAGGGGGAGAGCGCTTCAGGCTGCGCCGCCGCGAGCTCCAGTCCTTGCCGGAACCACTCGCCCTGGCGATGCGCCAGCGCGTCGCCTTGCTTGTCCCAGGGCAACGACATGCATTCTCGAGCAGACACCGACGCCAGTGAATCCAGGTCCAACAGCCTCAAACGCCAATGGGGATACTCTTTCGCCAAACTGCCCACCAGGCCGACGATTCCGGCATGAGCCGGCTGAATCCGATCGCCCTCTGTGACGCGCTGCGTCCTGCTGGCGCCGATTGTCCATTGAAGTTCCTTGTCGGCATGCCCCAGACGCAACAGCGCCTTGATGATGCGGAAGACAGTCAACACCCCTTCTTCCTGTCGCTCGATGATCGTCTCAGAGCTCCCGCTCTCGCAACCGGCGCCGGGACTGGCGTCGGGCGCGATCCAGAGCAACTGGTCGAAGGAGCAACGCCCGAGCGCCTTCTCAATGGCGTCGACGCTGGAGGTCGAGCTTACGTCCAGAAGCCTGGAGTTCGGGTAGGACTCCCGAACCCAATCAAGTTGATAGGGATCATGTCCCAACAGAAGTATTCTGCTTGATTCTGGACACGCTATCCGTTCGCTCGCTTCGAGGCGCGCCGGAATCCAAGACGGACGCAGAACCTGCAAGCCTGCCTTGACTTCTTCCCGGGCAGGGGCGCCCTTGGGCTGATCCTCTCTCGATCGCAGACTCGCCTTCGTTGCGCCAAGACGAAATGGTTTGGACACGAAGTCCTTCATTCGCGCCAGGACTTTCCCATTCCTGTCCAAGAGGTGGAACGTGGTCTTTAGAACGTTTTGGTTGGCCTTTGGATTATCCAACGCCCAGGTGGCGTATCCGTAATAAAGGTCTCGGAGTGGATGGAATATCTGCGCTTCACCTACCGAATACGGGAGGCTCAACGGAATGTCCATACCGTTCGCCTTCATCAGCCCGATAGCGGTATGCAGGGAAGCATCCATCAAGGCAGGATGCAGCCAGAACAGGCCGGCCTCTTCCTCAAGATGCTCCGGCAACTTCAGGATCGCGAGCGACTCGGACTCGGTGGCGAATATGCTTTGGACGATTTGAAAACTCCTGCCCAGCTTCAGCCCTGAACGGCTCAAGAACGGATACAGATCCTTGCCCGACATTACCTCCTCGGAACATCGCTCCCTGATCGCTCCGATATCCAAGACTTCAGACAGAGAGGCGTCGGTTTTGTATCCCAATCGTCCGGTACAGTGCGTGATCACGCTTTCGCCGGCGGTGGTCCTTACCGTAAACTTGACCTCGTTCCTGAATGGCGTAAGGGATATCTCCACATCCTTGGCTTCGCTTTCCACAATGAGAGGTCTCTCCCAGGTGAGGTTTCGAATGACGCGAACTTTTGAGTTCCCTGACAGCTCTCCGGCGGCCCTGGCCATCTCCAAATAGGCGACGCCAGGCAGAATCTTCTGCGTCTCGACGACGTGATCCGCAAAGTAGAATTCCTCTCCGGAAAAGCGGGAAGAAAATTTCTGTTCTTCCAGTGTCGAGGTATTGCGATGAACGAGCGGATGCAGGAGCGCCGCCGCAGTCTGGCGCCGCTCGTGTCGCTCCCTGGCCGGATTGCCTTCCGGGAACCAATAACGCTCTCGCGCAAAAGGATAGGTGGGAAGGGAGATGCGCCTCGGGGCGCCGGACTTGTGGAGCAATCGCCAATCGATTTTCGCGCCGTTTACCCACAGTTCAGCCAGCCCGGAAAGCCCTTTCCGCTCGATGAGCTCCCGGATGAGGCTTTCCCCCTGCGGGTCGTCCGCCGCCGGAACTTTCGCCCCCCTGTTTCTGGCCTTATTGCGCCATACGTCTTCCGGTCTTCCGACGCCTTCGAGAATCTCTTCGAATTTCTGTTTGAGGTCCTCGACGCTCGAAGCGACTAGCGCCAGTCTCTCCGGCATCTCATCTCTTCCGACTTGCAGCGTATAGGCGAAGTCAGCCAGTTCGACCTCATGCCTTTCGAGGTAAGCGCGCATCGACTGCGCATATGCCCTGAGCCGATCTTCATTTTTCGCCGACAGCACGATCAATTGTGGCCCGCGCGCCGCAGATTCACGTCGCGCCTGGACATACTCCTCCAGTACGACGTGGGCATTGGCTCCGCCGAAACCGAAAGAACTCACGCCCGCCACGCGCGGCCTGGGCAACCCGTCCTCGCCCATCGGGGCTTCCCAGGGCGTGAGTTTGTCCGCTATATAGAAGGGAGTCCCCTTGAGACTGATGTAGGGGTTGACCTCTTCCAGGTGGATGTTCGCGGGAATCTGCCTGTGCTTGATGGCGAGCAACGCCTTGAGCACGCCCGCAATGCCGGCGCCGGTCTCCAGGTGGCCGATATTGGTCTTGACCGAGCTCAAACCGCAGTGGGAAACCGTCGCGGGAGCCTTGTTGCGCCTCTTGTATAATTCGGAAAAGGCCTTAGTCAGCGACTGGATTTCGATGGGGTCCCCCAGACTCGTTCCAGTGCCGTGGCATTCGATATACCCGACGGTCGTAGGGTCGGTCTGCGCCATTTCATACGCCTCGACGAGGAGTTCCGTTTGAGCGAACGAATTCGGCGCCGTCAGCGCCGTCACGCGCCCGCCGTGGTTTTCCGCCGTCGCCTTGATTACCGCGTAGATATGATTCCCATCGGCCTCGGCGGCCGCCAGGGGTTTGAGGAAAACCGCCCCGCAACCCTCTCCTCTCACATATCCATTGGCCCCCTTGTCAAAGGTCTTGCATTTCCCGTCACCGCTCAACATTCCGGCCATGCCGAACGAAATGTAGGCGGCCGGACTCAGCATGACCTGCACACCTCCCACGATCGCCATATCACAGCTTCCCGTGTGGATCGATTCGATGGCCCGATGCAGGGCGACCAACGAACTGGAACACGCCGTGTCGATCGGCGCGCTGGGTCCGCGCAAATTGAGCAGGAATGACACGCGATTGGCCAGGACCGAGTGGGAATTTCCCGAGGCCGAATACCCGTCCAGCGCGATGCCACGGCCATTCATCATGTCGACATAATCGTTCGTGGCGACGCCCACGAACACTCCGGTTCGCGTGCCGGCCAGATCGGAGACCTTTTGTCCGGAATCCTCAATCGCCTTCCATACATGTTCCAGGAAGATTCGCTGCTGCGGATCCATCATCTCCGCTTCTCTCGGAGAGATGCCGAAGAACAGCGGGTCGAACTTGTCAACCTCCTTCATGAACCCTCCCCACTTGGAGTTCGACTTATTCGCCTCCTTGAGGGGATCTCCGTAATATTCCTCCCACCGCCACCGATCCGGCGGGATAACCGTGATCAGGTCTTTCGAGTTCTTTAAGTTCTCCCAGAACTCTTCCAGGTCCTCGGATTGCGGCATGACGCCGCTTGCGCCAACGATCGCAATGGGCATGTTCACAAAGCGAAGCTCCGGAGATAAACCTCGGCCGGAAGCTGAAGGCGTTACTTCCCGATCCATCGTGATAGGATCCCAGCCCTTGCTGATCTTGAATGGTCCTTCCCGGCGAGTTTCAGCGCCTCCAGTCTCAGCCTGTCGCCCCGGCGCCGGCGTGGCGCTTGCGGCGGAGGGAGCGGAACCACGATAGAATCGCAGTAGGTCATCCTTCCGCTCCACAATGAGATGCTTCGCAATCTCGTCTATCGTGGGATAATCAAAGAACAGGACAGGCGTGATGTCCATTTGATACTTATCGTTGATCGCGTTCGCGAACGTCGTCAGACCTATTGAGTCGAAGCCGAGATCCAGTAAGATCTTATCCGTCGAGACATCGCCGGCGTCGAGCTTCAGGAATTCCATCACGATTTGCGATAGGTCGTTTTGCAGCCGCGCCAGAATATCTCCGTCTACGTTGCCGGCAATCGGCGCAGTCTCGGACTGGTTGGGAGGCGCAGGCGCGGCAGGCGCCGAATCTTTCTTTTTCAGCCCCCACGCCAGCTCCAGCTTCTCCTGAACGCCTTCCAGCACGGCGAATTGGGATCTTTGCGAAGCAAGACCTTGAGCAAACGCTTCAAGCCCTGTCGCTATGCCCAAGGGCCTCATCCCAACGGTTTTCTTGAGGTAAAGCTCGGTCTGCTCGTCGACCTTCATTCCCCCGTCAGCCCACAACCCCCAATTGACGCTCAACGTTTTCCCGTATCTCGCTCCTTTGGCCCGAAGTAGTTCGCGCTCGGCCACAAACGAGTCCATGAAGTGATTGGCGAAACTATAGTCGCATTGCCCCGCATTGCCGGCGACGGCGGCGAGCGAGGAAAAGGTGACGAAGAAGTCCAGATGTTCGTCTTTGGTCGCTTCGTCCAGATGAAGCGTCCCGAAAACTTTAGGCGCAAAGACTTCGCTCATTTCCTCCGGCGTTTTATTTCTGACCAACGAGTCCCTTATGACGCCGGCGGAGTGGATGATTCCATTGATCTCTCCAAAACGGGACTTGCTCTCGTCGACCAGCCTCTTGACGTCTTCATAGTTCGAGACGTCGGCGGGCAGGTAAAGGGCCTCTGCGCCAGACTTTCTGAGCTCGTCCAACCTGGCTTCCCCTTCTACTGACAGCTTGGATCGACCCGTAAGGACCAGTTTCGCCTTGTACTCCTTCGCCAAAAACTCTGCGAAAATGAGGCCCAGTCCACCCGCCCCTCCCGTAATCAGATAGACGCCCTTTTCTCTTATGCCTACACCTTGGGCCGCATCTTTGGCCGCCACGGGGGAAGAATGCGAGCCTGCGGCCTCTTCGAAATTAAACGCCCTGAGCTTCCTGATGTAGCGCTCTTGCGCCTCATAACGGACGGTAGTCGCATCCGGCGTGCGGGCGCGCAATTCCGCCGACACTGCGTCGAGAATCCGCCCGTGGTCGGAGCCTGCCTGGCGAACTTCGAGCGTTTTGCAGAGCAGCTTGGGATGCTCCAGGCGCAGCGAGTTGACAAAGCCGCTCATGGCCTCCTTGTGCGGCTCCCGCGGCCCGTCATCGCTTCCTGAATAGAGGTAGAGCAGTTGGACTTTACTGTCGAGTTTGCCTTTGATAAGTGACTGGCAAAGGAACAGGAAAGAGTAAACGCCTCTCCCCAGAGACTCGTTCACACACTTCTCGTCACGAAGATCGACCTCATGGACCGGCCAGGCGAAGCAGATATTTTCTACCGCGCATTGTTTTTCGACGAGGACGTCAAACAGCTTGCCGAAGTCATCCCTCTCTAGTGGATTGACTGTGTAAGAGCCCTCGCCCAGATCCTGAAAACTTTCGCCGGGCCGGACCAGAATGACCTGGTCAGAATCCGTTCCGGCCGCTCTTAGCCGCTCCCGATAAAGATCACGCAATCTTTCTTCAGTATCGAAAAACACTACGGCGGCGGGGCTGTCTTGCCCCGCATTCCCCACGGCCAGCGCGGCTTTCTCCCAATCGTATGAGTAGTAGAGTCTGGAAAAGCCGTCCGCGTCCGCGCCCTGTTCCGCTTTCTTATGAACCTCTCGCAGGGGCACGCCGACGGATTCGCGAATTTTTACGAGGACCTTTCCCTCCTGGTCGACAATCAACACGTTGCTTTTCAGGACGCGGGACTTCTCCTTTTTGTCCTTGCTGTTCTCCTTCGCCTCCGTCACATAGCTGAAGCAGTCGGGTTGAAGGGGATGCAGAATTTCGACTTCGCCGATGGAATATGGCACGAACATCTCGCCAACCCGGTCGCCGAGGCGCCCGGCCATTCCGGCCTGTAAAGAACCATCGACAAGTGAGGGGTGAAGAACCATGCTTTGCAGGTCCTCCCGGCGAAATTCCGGTAGCCTCAGAGCCCCCAGGATCTCATCGTCGTTTTTGTATACTTCCTGGAGCGTCTGAAAGCTGGGGCCTAAATTCAAGCCGAATGACTTGAACATAGGATAGGCCGCGGCGCCGTCGATAACTTTCGCGCATCTCGCGCGGACGCTCTTCAGATCGATGTATTCCGGCTCGGCGGAGGCTTCCTCCCGAGTGGCGTACAGAAGCGAGCCCTGCGCATGAAGTGTTTTTGCGCCGTTTTCGTCGTGGCTGAAGACTTCAAACCTAACCGTGGTTTCAGTGGGCTTGAGTTCAATGAAGACCTCTTTGGGTATCGAGTTTTGGACCGCAATCGGGCTTACCCAGAGAATATTACGGATTTTTGGCGCCTTCCTGCCGGTGGCGAGTTCGCCGGCTTTCCGCGCCAATTCGAGATAGGCGACGCCGGGCAGGGTCGGGATCTCCGATACGCGGTGGTCATGGATGAAAAAGTCCCGCTCGTCAAACGTCTTTTTGAAGATCTGTCGCTCGAAGGTCGATTCGTTGGCATCGATCAATGGGCTGATGCCGGCGCTGATGCCAGACGCCGGACGCCCGACGAGGCGAATCGGGGATTTGTCACAGGCCCAGTGTCGCTTGTCGGCGAAGGGATAGGTCGGCAAAGAGATTCTCTTTCCCGAGCCTTGAGGCTGAAATCCCTGCCAGTCTGCGAGCAGACCTTCAACCCACAGTCCGGCGATCTTGCTAGGGTCCTGGCCCTCTGAGACCAGCCGGATGAATTCCTGCTTCTGCCGCCGGCTGAGCAATCGTGTGACGCTTTCGCCGCCCTTCACGTGGCCGGTAGCTATTTCCTCAGTGCGTTTTCCGTCAATGAAGCAGGTCAGCCTGTCTATTAACTCCTCTACCGTCCTGGCCACGATGGCGAGGCGATGCTCGAATGACTTCCGCCCGTGTTGCAGCGTATAGGCGACGTCATCCGAATTTACGCGGTTCTGTTGGAGGAATTTCCTCAGGCGGACGGCGGCCTCCCGCAACTGATCTTCATTTCTGGCGGACAGAGGGAAGACCAGATCTTCCGATTGAGCCGGTTCTTCTTCCACCTGTCGCACAAGCTCGTAATGCTCGAGAATGACGTGCGCGTTTGATCCGCCCGCGCCGAAAGAGCTGACCCCCGCGCGGAGGGGAAGCCGCAATCCGTCCACCTCCTTGTTTTTCCACTCTTCCAGACGCTGTACGACGTAGAAAGGGGTGTCCTGAAAATCGATGAACTCGTTCAGCTCGGAGCAATGCAAGGAAGGCGCAAGCTGGCGACGCTTCATCTGCAGAAGCGCTTTTGATACGCTGACAACACCCGCCGCCGCCTCCAGGTGGCCTATATTGCTCTTGATTGAGCCGATGGCGCAGTTTTGATTTTTCACGGCGTATGACTTGAACGCATTGCCGAGCCCGGTAATCTCGACCGGATCGCCCAGGGCGGTGCCTGTGCCGTGCGCCTCGATATAACCGATGCTTTGCGCATCGATATTCGCCTCTTCGAGCGCCGACAGAATCAGCCCTGTTTGCGCTTTCGGATTTGGAACGGTGTACCCGCTAGTCCGCCCGCCGTGGTTGACGACGGCGCTCTTGATCACGCCATAGATGTTGTCGCCGTCCAGCACTGCCCTATCCAGGGGTTTGAGAAAGAGCGCGCCGACGCCTTCTCCGGCCACATACCCATTGGCGTCCTTTCCAAAGCTGCGGCATACGCCGTCGGCCGACAACGCGCCTCCGGCCCAATTGATATCGAATTTGGCCTGATGCAGGTCCAGGTTCACGCCTCCGACGATGGCGGCGGAACACTGGCCCGCATAGATCGCCTCACATGCCAGATAAATGGCCGTCAGGCTGGAGGAGCACGCCGTATCTATCGTCAGGCTGGGGCCGGAGAGATTGAAGCAGTAGGAAACGCGGTTGGCGATGCTCCAGAGAAAAGAGTTGGGAACTGTCTTATTGCCGGCGTACCTCTCCTCGACGCCAAGCATTTGATACATCGCCCATACCGCGCCGACAAATACGCCGATGTTCCGCGACTCGTCTTCCTGGGCCAGGGTCTCGGGGTAGTAACCCGCGTCCTCGATCGCCTCCCAGGCCACCTCGAGAAACAGCCTCTCTTGAGGATCCAGCATTTCCGCTTCCCGGGGAGAAATGTTGAAGAACAACGAGTCGAATTTATCCACGTCGTCAATAAAACCGCCGCGGTACCTCTCGAAGCTCCCATGCCGCAAGCGCCGTTCATAACGCTCCGCGGGAATCTCATCGGTGCAATCCCTGCCCGCAGCCAGGTTGTCCCACAGTTCGCCAAGGTTCTTTGCTTTGGGATAACGTCCGGCCATCCCTATGATGGCGATATCCTGTGTTTGACGCGTCCTCTTAGAGTGGTTTGCAGATGGATGAAGAGTAGCCACAGTGGTCACGGAGCGCGCAGAGCCGGCGCCCTCGCCGTTCTTTGTGCGCTCTGTGGCTGGAATATTGTCTGGCGAAGCGGCCGATGTGGAATCCGTTCGAGACTGAGCGCTTCCTGACGCGTTGTGATACTTTATCAATTTGTAATTCGCATAGACCGCGCCTAGCGGCCGGGGCGCCTCGCTCTCCATGACGATTTCCGGAATGTTCACCTTTTTATCGAATAAATGGATGAGCCTTTCGATTACGCCGTCGATCTCGCCACGCCCCAGGCCAACGGGGACGGCCAGGCGGACGAGATCATTGATGGGAGTCCGCTTTTGCATTCCCACGCTGTGCGCGCTCGCGCGAATCCCCGCGTTCAAATACATCCAGGCCAGGAATGACGCGACCGGATACTTGAAATCCTTGAACTCCGGAATCCGTTTAACGTCGATCAGAACGCAGTGGCTTCCGGCGGGCTGCGCGACCGGCGCCTTGAGATCGACTAGCGCCCGCCAGATCCGGCGGGCGTCTTCCATTCTGCGCAACACCCCGGCCTCGATCTGTTTTCGATTCCGCAGCGCAAGCGCGATGATTTTCCTGTCAATCAGGTCGATGCCGCCGCCTTCTTCGTGAACCAGGTCTTGAAGTCTCTGAAACAGCCCGGCGTCATTGACCCCGATGAATCCGCCCGTGTTCACGCAAAAATCCTTGGTCAGGCTGCCGATGACGACATCGGCGTAGGAGAGCGTTTCCCGCGCCACTGCCCATAGACTCTTGCCCGCATACTCCTTCTCCTGTTCGATCAGGAACTGCGAATTTTCCAAAATCCGCGTGCCGTCGATCACGAGAGGGATGGAATGTTCGGCAAGCATGGCTTTCACATCCCTTAGATGCCGCATGGAAACGGGATACCCGCCCGAGGCGTTGTTATTCACCTCGATAAAGACCAAGGCGATTGCGGACGGATCCTGCGCCACTTGCGCCCGCAACTCATCCCACGCCATGTCGCCTTTGTAACGTTCCCGTGAATTCAGGCGGAAGACATCCGGATGGGGCGCCTCCCTGGGGGTGAAGCCTTTGTCGATCTCATGAAAGATTGTGCTGGGGAAGAGCAGATTCTGGAGCGCGACCCCTTTCTTCGGCCACGCTTTGAAGAACACGTTCTCGGCCGCCTGCCCGGACTCGGTGAGGACAAAATGAGCGAAAGGAAAGACTGCCCTCAAACTGTCATCCACGCTTACGGGCTGCTGAAGTTGCGCCTGCATACTCCTCATGTGCGCCTCTATTGCCGGCGTCTTCAGTTGAGCCCAGGAGTCCGTCTTGAGATCGAACTCAACGAGTTCATGGGGGATATTGAGTGGATTGAAGCCGAAATCCGCTAAGGCGCGTGATCGCTCAATCCCTTCGACCGCCGGGCGCACGCAACTCGCCTGGGCGCATTCTGAAGACGTTGGTCGGCGCGCCGCCGGCTCTTCCACGAACGTCGCGACGTCACACAGCGCTTTGCCGAAGTTATGGTTTTCTTCGTCCGACGTCAGCGCCTTCAGAGGGTCGGCAATCATCATGATGATGTCGATGACATTGTCGGGGTTACCACTCCCTACGGGACGGCACAGGTATACTGCCCTGGTTTCAGGGCGGAACTTATTTTTGAATTGAAGGTTGCCCGCGTCGTTGAAGATATTCTGCGCCCGCAAGTCATCTAAAATCCTGTCGACCTCCGGATCTGCATTGGCGGAAGACTCGAGCTTGCAGCCGTAGGTTCCGCCCAAGCTCAACACATCGCGTCCTTCCGCCGCGAGAACTTCGATAATATGCGCAATCGCAAACTCTAATCCTCCCATGGGCATATCCGGAGGATAGAATTCCATATCCATCAAATAACCGTTTTCCTCAGCAGACATTGCAGTAATGAGGATGGCATTCTGCAAGATATTGTCGAGATAGGTGAGGAAAAGCCGGTGTTCGGGAGGCAACGCGCCGGCAAGGATTTCCGCTTTAACGTCGTGAACCAGCGGGTTGACCATAGTTCTCGCCGCGCCCCATCTATCGATGACGTCGACAATTTTCTTGTCTGTCGCTTGATCGGAACCGCACTGATACTCTTCCGTTTTGCATACGCCGGATTTCTGGAACTTGGATACCTGGTAACGCAACCGGCGCATCGCTCCGCCTTCAAGGGAGAACTCCTTGAGATTTATGACGCGTTGCAACACGCCAAACGGCGTAGCAGAAAAGGGCACCCCGTTGATCGGCTGAATTTCTTCGTCAGTGATGATGTTGAGCTGGAAATTGTTGGTCTCGCAATACCGGTACATCTCCTCCAGAAGAGCAGGCAAATAATCTCGTGGTCCGGTATAACTGTACACTAGGATAATATTCTTGCTGCGCCCATAGTTGAAATAGCCGCGTCCTGCGCCGCCGATAAATAGATTCGGCGCAATCTTTCGGGTTCCGCGCGACACGCAGCCCTCTACTTTGAAGCGGTCAAAAAGCCTTCGGACGAGTTCCTGCAATTCAGGGCGCCTGTAGGCTTCCTTTTCCAGTATGCGAATGGGCGATGATTGGCCGGCGATTGTATTTGCGCGGCTCGCCGCCGTCGGTTTGGCTTCTTCAAGGACTTCGACCGGTTTTAGTCGCCGGCCGTTGGTATGGGCGACAGAATCGGCGTCCTGCGATTCTTTCGCAAACATGGCGCAGAGAGTCTGCTCATGTTTGCCGACAAAGTAATTGGCCAAATCATCGATGTTGAAATTCTCGAACAAGAGGCTCTTGGGCAACACGCCGAAGCTGGCTTCCAACTTTCTGATTGTCTTTAGCACGTGGAACGAATCGACCCCCAGCTCACCGAACGGCGTAAGCGAGTCGAAGTCCGGGCTCAACGATCCCACCACCTCGGAAATGAGAGATTTGAGATAAGACTCGGTCAAGTCTTGAAGGGATTTCTGATGAATCATAGTCGGTTTTCTTGCCTCCCCTCTCGAACAGTTGGGGAGTTGAAGACCCTACTTCGTGACCGCCGCAGGATCTGCTATGGCGTCCATGGGTGTAGAAGAGGGCGCAGAAGGCGCCCTGGAAGCGAAGTAGTCGTTGAGTGACAGGAACTTCTCGCCAAGCTCGGGGGCGACCCCCTCCCGCCGCTCCACCTCAGCGAGGAACCAGCGGGTCACGGGGTTGTCCGGCTTGTAGCCGTTGTTCATGTCGCGAGCCTCGATATAGGCGTCATAAATCATTCCAAGGGGGAGAGCGCTGCCAAAGTGGTGGGTGACATGGTGAGCCCTCCCGATCACGGTCACTTTGGCGGGAGGAAACACTCCGGGGATGTATTGATGAACGACCATGTCGAAGGCGATCGAATACATCCAGTCGTATTGCTGGACCACGATGCTGTTCAAGGGATCGAGCCACGTGAGCGTACGGTCGACGTTCTCGAGGAATCCCGTTCCGCCGGCGGATCCGATCAGTGCGGAGGGAATCGCATCGTGGTGATGGCCATGGAAGACGGTAAAGAAAAATCGCGACCGATGGGCCAGCCTATGATTGTCGTAGAACATGCGGTGAATGATGATGATCGGCTTCTCGATGAGGTTGCGCTTTTTCAAGGGACGGGCGATCGCTTTCCACAATAATAACCCGGCAATCAGCAACCCTTCGCGCAGGATCGATGGGCTGGTCCACCTGTAGAACAAAACGGCGGGCGCGACCAATGAGAGGTGCGCCACCATGCCGGTAACAAAAGCATGAAAGATATGCTGCTGGATCGAAAATTTCGCGATCGCCTTCTTTTGCGTTGAGCTTTCCAGCACTTCGCGAACTACAGAAGCTCGGAGCAGATGCGCAATCAGGACCGCCACCCGAAACGCCGTCACGATCAGGAAGGCTACCCAGACGAACCATTGCCACGGAAAGGGGTCGAGCCATTTCGTCCCGGCGAGAGCGGGACGCAGGAAGTGTTCTGCCGTAAGAGCGAGGAAGAAGGAGACGGCGGTGGGAAAGATGATGGCACGGCCGATCTTCCAGTTGCGCGCCAGAACTGCCGGATAGCGCGCCACTCCCTCGAGGGCGACGCGAACGACGCTCGGCTCGAATTTCGCGCCGTGTCGGATCAGAAAAAACCCGGAGAGGTATGCAAGACCGCAGACCAGCAACACCCGTGCGCCGGGGTGGGGAAGCGCAGGGAAAATCAGAGCGCCTGCCAGCGCGAGCCCCAGCAGATGAAGCGGAAAGTCCTCCGGACGATATTGCATGAAAAATGAGCGACGTGGCGTTGTCGTAGACATATAGTCCTTTCATAAAGGTGATTGGTTCAGGCGCTATCGGACAACTTCAGGCGGCTTATTGCTGCTGAATTTGCTGTACCAGGCGGGTTAGGACTATTCCGGGCCCCATTTCGGTGAATTGCGTGACGCCCTTGTCGATGAGGAAACGGACGCTCTGAGCCCATCGCACAGCATGCGTGATCTGCCGCGTCAACAGCGACTTGACTGACTCCGACGCGTTGTCGGCCGGATAGGGCTGAGCGGTCGCATTGGCGATGACGGGAATTTTGGGCGCAGCGAAAGAGAACGGCGCCAGAAAATCATCGAACGCTCTCGCGGCCTCCGCCATATACCGCGAATGAAAGGCGGCGCTGACCTGCAGTGGCATGTACAATCTTGCGCCCGCCTTTTCGAAGAGGGGCCCCGCGCGCCTGATATCCTCGATCGGACCCGACACCACCGTTTGCGACGGCGAATTGAAGTTGGCGACATCGATACCCGCCAGTCGGTTTTCTTCGATCACCTCCGCGACCACACCGGCGCCCAAACCGATCACCGCCGCCATGCCGCCATTCTTCGCCCGCGACATCATCTCTCCGCGCCTCTGCGCCAGTCGCAGCCCTGTCAGAAAATCAAAGACGCCTGCCGCAAGCAATGCGTTGTATTCGCCCAAACTGTGCCCCGCCAGGTAATCGGGGCGCGCGCCCTGATTAACAGCCTTGTAGTAATGCAACGCATTGACCACATAGAGACAGGGCTGGGTGAACTCGGTTTCTTTCAAGCGATTATCCGGATCTTCCAGACACAGCTTGCGCAATGAATAGCCGAGAATCGCATCCACTTCCATCTCGACTTCGGCATATTGAGGCGCCTCATTGAACAAACCAGCGCCCATGCCTCGTTTCTGTGAACCTTGACCAGGGAACACAAAAGCAATCATATGATTCTCCTATTGTTACAACGGTTTTCAGGTGGAGGCTTCGATCATCGTTTTGGGCTCCGGAGAGGAAAAATGTGAGACGGAAAGCCATTTTTACGTCTTACATTTTTCTGTCCGGCTGATCTTAGTGGCCGAAATGATGATCAATACCCAGGTGGATGGCGCCTGCGGCGGCGCGCGCGTCTGAAACCCGCAGGAATTCGGGGTCGAATGTTTTTTCGCTCAGCAGCGGAACCGTCTGCCGAACAATCAGGCTCGAGGATTGCGAGCCGACTCGCTCGGCGCATATCGCCACCAGATATTCCGGCTTCGGTCGGAACTGCCAGAACTGCCAGCGCGCCGACTCGTCCGCCAGCTCTGGATCAATCGCGATTTCGACTGTGCGATCATCGGGGTAGTGAAAGCTGAACTTGTCGAGGGGCAAGGACAACCCCATGCCGCGCGCCTTGATGTAGGCTTCTTTGAACGTCCAGTACTCGAAGAATCTATACTGTTGTTGCTGCGCTGGCGCGACGATGAGCGCAGCAACTTCTTGCGGCGAGAAAAAGCGATCCGCGATCTCAATCGATACCTCCCGCGCGCGGAAATTCTCGACATCCACCCCTAAAGCGCGACCTTTGGTCACCCCTAAGACGATCAGGCTGTGGGTGTGTGAAATATTGAATGACAAACCTGCGTCCCTCGCTTTCGCATTGACGATCTCGGGGCGTCCATAGGGATTGGTGGAAAAGACCCACTCCCTGGGATGAATGTATGCATATCGGGACAATACCGTTCGTACCAAAGCCCGCGTAACCAGATAACGGCGCCGATCCCTTGCAAAATAAAACCGCGACTCCTGCTCCTTCTCCGCGGGGCTGAGCGGTTCCCGATAGGCCGAATGCAGGCTCTCCTCAGTTATCTGGTCATAAAAAGCCAGCCACAAATGAATCTCGGCAGGTACGAGTGGGATGATCCGGTTCATGTTAACACTCATGGATGAGCGTCAGGCTCTTCGACGTTATCCAGGTTTCGTGCGGATAGCCGTAAGCATTGTTGATGTATGTTACGCCGTCGATCTTCACATTACGGTTAACGTGGCTGTGCCCGTAGACGTGAATGCTTGAGTTAAGCCTTCGCAACTGGCTCTCCAGACGCGTGGAACCCAGGATAGGGTAGAGAAGCTTGTGCGCGCACGGAATGAACTCCGGCATCAAATCGATGCGCGGCAAAAAGTGCGAATAGGTGATGACTGTGTCGCCAGCCACACTGACCTGCTGGTCGCTGAAGGCTGCGAAATACGCGGCGACCTCTTTTTCCGTGTACCCGCTCGGCCAACGGCAGGCGCGATAGTCCATCCACATCGACCTCAGCTCCTGGCTCGGCTCGCCGAAGGAGTAGTCGTACCATGCCAGCAGAGGAATGATCGACAATCCCCGCTCGCGAAACGCCAGCATCGACGCTCCGCTCGACTCGACCACCACGCGGATTTCGTCGAACTTCTGTAATGAGTCCTTTTTACGGTCTTCGCGTATCACCCACAGGTCGTGGTTTCCCGGCGTGAACAACACTTTTTTGAAACGCTTGGTGAGCGCGCCGAGGCACCACTCAAGCAGTCGCCATGAATCGGTCACGTCGCCGGCAAGAATCAGCACGTCGTCTCGATATTCGGCGACGGGCAGATTCGCAACCCATTCGGCGTTTACGCCGTAGTCGATGTGGATATCTGAAAGGGCAAATACTCGCACTCTTGTTACTTTTGATACTTATCGAAGAGACTGAGAGTTCTCCGCTGAATCGGGTTGTCCCACTTAAAGCCTGTCAGCGCTTCATCCAACCTAATCGAGTTTGTAAACTCATCCGGATACCGACTGTTAGATTTCTTAAGAGCTTCAGAAACGTCGGGCCGATCCAACTTCATGCCCATGCTATAAGGCGCAAGCATCCCGTAGTGGTGCGTCGAATGCTGGGCAATCTCCATCCACTTTCTTGGCATTCTTGGAAAAACTCCGGGAATATACTGATGCACGTCAATATCAGATTTGATTTCCATTGTATAAACCATAAAAGAAATGACGGGGTTGTAAAACGTAGCGGGGGCCCCTACAGTAAACCGCAATGATGCGGGAGATTCGGCGTGGCGGCGATCAGGACGTTTTCCAGCAAGAGCAGGCCGAGAGTGATGAAATACATAGGCCTTAAATTCTGGAGCTTATATACGAACATGTAGAGAACGTCCTGCGGCCTTCTCAGGATCGCGGGGACACTGAATTCAACGCCATGTCTCGCTATGAATGTGGGAAACATGAGGACGCAGAGGGCAAGCCCGGCGATAGACATTACGTGTCCGACGCCATACGAAAGGCTGACTGCCAAACCGCTCAGCGCAATCATCAATATGTAGTCGAGAAAATCTCTCTTATGGTAACCTATTCTTGCCCGTCGTATTCCATACAACTTATGGAAAAATGCCGAATTATTTTCTCTCATGGCGTTCTACCGTCTCATCTCGATTGAAAATTACATGGCGGTTAACGTGGATGCGCCGGTCTCTTGTTACTTCTGATACTTATCGTAGAGACTGAGAATTTTCCGCTGAATCTGGTTATCCCACTTGAAGCCTGTCAACCGCTCATCCAACCAGATTGTGTTCATTTTGTTGTCCGTTTTTAAGCCAACGCTATAAGGCTCAAGCAGCCCGTAGTGGTGGATCGAATGCTGGAAACCCTCCAAAAAGCTTTTCGATAACCTTGGAAAAACTCCTGGGATATACTGATGTCGCTTAATATCAACTGCGACTTCCGCCATATTGATCATGAAAGAAACGACAGGGTTGTAAAATGCGGTAGGCGCCCCCAGCGTGTACCGCGTAATTCCTTCTAAAAATCCGTTTCCCGATACGGCGATCATTCCGGAGGGGATGGCGTCGTGGTGCGGTCCGTGGAGATATATGAACTCAAGCTCTGAATTGTGTCCCACCCAATGATCCCGATAGAACCACGCGTTATACACCATAATCCATTTCCAGTGAACGATGACGTTTATCAGGCACACCAGAGGAAGGAAGATCACCGAAAAATTGAAATAACTGATCACGAGATACCACGGCGCGATCAAGATGATGTGCGTCAACAGCCCCGTGCAATAAGCATGCGCGATTTCCAGGGTGATGTTCGTCTTTTCATTGATAGTTCTTTTC
>WNFZ01001208.1_pt1 | contig 27343 bp, 15 predicted proteins | sample 5400081 | NCBI WGS metagenome assembly WNFZ01 (sample SAMN13153365, study PRJNA577476) | soil metagenome | isolation source: 80 cm soil or saprolite under grassland replicate 1 | place: USA:California | collected 2016-06-15 | reverse complement strand
CTCAATGTGAACTTGAACTCCAGCGGCGACGCGTTCGTCACGGCCGGCAGCGTCGTGCTGAGCGTTCCTCCGCCGGACAACGACCGCGTGGCGAACGTCCGCTTTCAGCGCGGCCCGGTGACCCTCTCGCCCGCGGGGGCCAGGGCCGACGTCAAAGTCACGCTGCCGACCGGCTTCGGCTATCGCACGAACGACACGAGCAGCCAGGTCATCTTCTCCATGATCCAGTTCGCCAACGAGCCGCTGGACCCATCGCTGGATCCTGCCTCCGACCTGACCTTCGCACCCGGGGCCGCGCTCTTCGCGGTCGAGGAAAGCAAACCGGCCTGGCTCCCCGCGAGCAGCATCCTCTGGCACATCGCAGCCGGCCGCTTCGAGCTTTCGTCTTCCGGCCCGGGCGCGGTTTACGTGCGCCGGGACGAATACAGCTATCTCCACTCGGTTTCGAACCTCCTGGTGGATCCGCCCAACATGGGCGACAAACGCTCGAACGATCGATACTGGCTCGCCCTGCTCGGCTCCTCCGGTGTTCCGGCCGTGCAAGCCGATCCGGACGCCAACGCGCTCCTCACCGCGAATTTCAATTTCGGTCCGGGCTCTTTCCGCGCCCATTTCCCGTACGACACGGCCGTGCAATGGACCGGCAACGGCAGCATGAAGGTGAGCGACGACCTGCCGATCTCCAGTTCCAGTGTCCTGAGCGGCGCCACCACCGTCAGCGTGCCTTACACGCGGGATTGTCCGGATTGCGGCGGGGCAGGCGGGGGCCTGGCCGAGCCGGCGATCGTGTCGTCGAACGCAGTGTTCACTTTCACCCGCGACGGCGGCCTGGTCGCCGGCGGACCGACCACCGCGCCGGTCGATCTGCAATGGGGTTACATCGGGGCGCCGACGCTGGATTACGCGCAGTCGGCTTTGCAGTTCACCGACGGGGCGTTCCACATGCCCGGCGCGTTCCTGCGCGGTGACCAGAACCTGCTTGCCGACGTCCAGGGGCCCACCACGATTCTCTACTCGGGTTTTGCCGTCTCCAACCTCAACGTGGTCGAGCGCCCGATCGCGGCGGCTTACCACGAGGGTTTCGCGGACTACGCCGGCTTGAACTTTCGCTGCCTGGTCGACGGCGCGCACGGGGCCCGCAGCACCATCGCCGGACAGAAGAACATCCACTGGCAGCTCGATGCGCGCTCGAAATACTACGTCCGCTACAGCGGCGTCACCGGCATTCACGAAGCGGTGCCGGGCACGTTCCCGTCCGATCTCACGCTCTGGGGCTACAAGTTCACTTTCACCAGTTACGGCCTGTCCTACCGCGACAGCCAGAACATTGAATCGGTCACCGACGGCGCCATCGCCCTGCCATATCCGGCGGAGTTCGCGCAAGGATTCGACCACTTGAAGTTTTCCTGCCTGGGCGCCCCCTCGGGCGGCGACGTGCCGAACGGCGACGGCTTCAAAGTGATGTCCTACTGGGCGGCGGATTTCAAAACGCACTCCATCCAGTTCAAGGCCAAGAACGGGTGCAGCCCGACGGAAGGTTATCTGGTCCTGGGGATCGAAGGCTATGCCTCGCACGTCGACAAACCGCTCTTCGGGCAGGTCGGCTTTTTCGCCAACGGCGATCAAATCCCGCGCAGCTTCGGCCTGAGCGGGGTGGATTCGCGTTTGAAGGTGCCGAACGTGATCCAGATGGAAGGCCCGAACCAGACCACTTACTCGTTCGCGCCCGTCTCCGACGTTTACTACAACACCTATGCCAACGCCCCGCCCGCTCCAACCGCCGGTTGGGTCAGCCTGTTTGGCAAGCTCGATTTGCCCTTCTTCGAGGACATGCCGCTGCACTTGCAGACGAGCTGCCACACCAATGGCGTGGCCGCCAGCAACGCCCCGATTTATCTCCCCGGCGGTTGGCCCCGTCCGGGCAGCAGCGATCCGAACTTCGGCTGGCTCGACGCCGCCAGTCACACGCCTTTCGAGGTGAGCTTCTTCGATGCCGACAACGCCGGCTGGCCCGGTCCCGGTGGCGGTCTGACCATCGACCATTACCGGGACAACCCGGACGAGGAGCGCTACCACCCGCACGCCCAGCGCCTCTGGCTCGGGGTGGTCGAGTTCAATTACCCGCTCTCCTGGAACACCACCTTGCGCTCCTTCAAATCCTGGAAACAGAGCAAGGACAAGCTGCTGGTCATCGAGGTCCAGCACGAGATCAAATACATGGACGCCCGGCGGGCCGAGATCGATTTCGGCGCGCAATACGACGGGCTGCCTTCCATCAGCATCGCCAACCTGGCCTTCAACGCCCTCGACGAAGCCACCGGCGTGGGCGACGCCATCGTCAAGGCCGCCGCCCAGCCGGTCGAGGACCTGCTCAGCGCCGGCCTCGACGAGATGAACCAGCTGCTCGACACGCAGATGAAACGCCTCATGGACGGCGTGTTCGACCGCACGGTGGATCCCATCATCGATCAGTTCTATCGCACCCTCTCCAACCAATGGGCGGGCGTGTGGGCAACGCTGACGATTCCGCAGCGCCAGCAATTCGTCGTCAGCGTCAGCTCCAACCTGGCCAATATCTTCACCGGCACCGGCCTCAACCCGGTGGCCAACAACCTCACCACCGCGCTCAAACAAATCGGCAGCGCGGGCGGCTCGGTCAGCAACTTGATCGGCCAGATTCAGGGTTACCTGCGTGACGCCACCAACGCCCTCTGCTCGATCGTCAGCACGATCAACACGACCACCAACGGCCAGACCCTCGGCTCGAATGTCGTCGGCCTCATCGCCAAAGTCGACGGCGCCCGGCCGGTCGTGCCCAAGCTGGTGCAGTCGTTGGTCGGCGAGATCGCCCCGCAATTTCTCAACGCGGTGCTCGGGCCCGTGCTGAGCAACGTGCTCGCGCAGATCGAACCGGTGCTCGAGCAGGTCAGCGACACCCTCAACCAGACCAAGAGCACTCTCACCCAGGTCGAGTCGCAACTCGAAGGGGCCGGCGGTTTCGTCGGCGAAATCGACAACACGATCAAGAGTTTCAGCGGCCAGCTCACCAACGTCTCCATCCAGGTCTCCCTCTCCGTCACGCAATACTTCGGGAAGCTCGATTACACCATCGACAACCCGTTCCAGCACCTGAGCGCGGCCGACATCAAGAAGTTCATCCGCCAGAAGATCGAAGATCAGTTCTTCAACACCGACGCTGCGGCCCAGGTCCAGACGATCCTTCGCCAGCGGCTCTACGACATCGATGCCGCCATGCGCCAGCAGATTGACTCGGTCTTCCAGCAACTCAACGGGGTCATGCGCGACCTGATCAGCCAGTCTCTGGCCGAGGTGGACAACACGATCAACGGGCTGCTCGGCGACGTCAGCGACGTGATCGGCGCCGGCCAGATCAACGGCCACGCCCTGATCGACGGCGATTCGCTCAAATGCCTGCGCGTCGACGGCCACTTCCAGTGGAAGGCCCCCGATGCGATGGAATTCAGCGCCTTCCTCCAGATCAAGGAATACGATTCCGACGGCACGCCCGGCTGCTCCAGCGGCAAAACCTCCACCACCGAAGTCACCATCGGCGCGGACATGGTGTCGTTCGACTGGATCAGCCCCGACCTCAAGGCCAACATCGAGACCAAGTTCACCTTCGACGGCGGCATCCCGTTCCCGGTGAACCTGGCCGGGCAGCTCGAGCTGATCGGGGATCTGAGCTTCGAGACCTTCGTGCTGCACGACCTGGCGGCCGCGCTGGCCTTTGGCAAGTATGAAAATTACCTCGCCCTCAAAGGCGGCGTGCGGTTCAACGGTTACGACTTCTCCGGCGCGATTTTCTTCGGGCGCACCTGCACGCTCGATCCATTGAAGTTGATCGACCCGCAGGTCGCCGAGGTGCTGGGCAATCCGCCGTTCACCGGCGCCTACGTCTACGCGCAAGGCTGGCTGCCGGTGTCCGAACTGGTGCTGGGCATTCCCGCTTCGTGCCTGTTCGAGATCTCCGCCGGGGTGGGCGCGGGCGCCTTTTACTTCGCCGAAGGGCCGACCTACGGCGGGAAGATGTTTCTGGGGGTCTCCGGCGAGTTGCTCTGCATCGTGAGCATCGAAGGCGACATCACGATGATCGGCGTCAAGCATGGCGACGACCTGCGCTTCGCCGGCCACGGCCACTTCGAGGCCGATGTCGGGCCTTGCCCGTTCTGCATCTCGGTGAGCAAGGAAGTGGACGTGACCTACCAGAATAACTCCTGGCATCTGGATTGATCGGCACCATGAGCGTGTTCCATTCAGCCATTGTTCGTCGGCCGGCGCGCGCGGCCCTCGGGGCTCTCCCGCTCATGCCCGCATTCGCGCTCGCGCTCGCGCTCGCGCTCTTCGCCCCCGCGCGCAGCCCCGCCCAGGCCGGCGTCGGCGACATCGTTTACACGGTCGGCACGGTGACCCGGGACGGCAACGGGCGCGACTGGGCCTACCTGCTTTGGCAAGCCACGCAGCCGGCGCTGATCAGCAACCGGGTCTTTGCCGTCTATGCCAAGCCGGGCGACCCGACGAACCAGGCCCCCTACCTGCGCCAGTCCGTCGTCATGCTGCAAACCGACGCGCGCGTGATCGAGCCGCTGCTGCGGCGCGCGGAAAACCTGGGCGACGGGCTGGTCGCATTGCAGGCCGACCTGCTGCAGATCTTCGGCAGCTTGATGCCCTCCAATGCCATATCCCGCGCCGAGCAATTGTCCGCGGTGATTCGCGGCTCGCGGAACGATGCGCGCGCTTACGCCAACCTGCTCCTCCTGGCGCGCCATCACCCGGGCGTCAACCTCGCGCTCGGCTTTGCCGACGCGGAGATCATCGGGCCGGGCCGCACCACTTTCGAGATCCGCGCCTATGACATGGCCGCGGACAAGGATTTGGCGGTGATTGGCCGCGTCACGGTCGAGGCGGGCCATCCCACCATCCTGCCGCCGCCCGGTCCCCCGGTCCTCGTGCCCGAAGCCAGCCCGATGGGTGATTTGAATCTGAAACTGCGCTGGGGCACGCCCGACGAATTGCGTCGGCTGGGCTTGATGCAGTTCGGTTACAACCTTTACCGGGTCACGCGAAGTTACGCGCTCAGCCAGGGCTGGAACGCGGCCAATCCTCCGCCGATCTCGAGCTTAACCGATCTCGTCGTCACGCAGCCCGCCGTGGCCAAACGCGTCAACCGCGTGCCGATTACTCCGGGAAAACTCCTCACGCCCGCGGAGGCCGCCAATGTCCTTCCACCCACCGGCGACACCAATACCATGTTCATCATGGACGACGACGGGCGCGGTCGGTCGAACTACGTCAATTATGGGTTCACCAACGGCGCGCAGTATTTCTACTACGCCACGGCGCGCGACGTTCTCGGCCGCGACGGCGCCCCCTCGCCGGGCTTGCTCGCCACCGTCTGCGATCGGATGCCCCCGATGCCGCCCACCAGCGTGCACGTGCTCAACGATTATCGCTACGACCTGACGACGAAGATGTCCAACCAGGCGCTGCGCGTCACCTGGAAGCAATCGCCCAACACCAACGACCTGACGACTAATTACTGGATTTATCGCTGGACCAGCCTCACGCAAATGCACGCGCTGTCCGCCGACGTCACCCAACACCTCATCGCCAAGGTGTCCCACGCGCCCAACGCCGTCTTCAACAGTTATCTCGACATCGGCCCGGCCTCCCCCAACCCCGCCACCGATGCCGGCGAGACTTTCTGGTATACGGTGCGCGCGGGCGACGCGGGCGCTTGCGGTCAGAACCTCTCCGGCCCCGGCGGCCCGGCCTTCGGCGTCTTGCGCGACCGCCTCGGACCGGCCGCGGGCAGCGGCATCATCGAAATCAATTGCCTGCGGCCGGTGGTGAGTTTGGCGGGACTCAGATATCTGCCCCTGACCAATGGGGCTGACCTGGTGAACTACGATTTCAATCTCACCTGCCGGCGTCTCAGCCCGCGCTTCGAGTGGGCCGAGTTTTACGGCGTGGTCCAGTATGTTGTGACCGGGGCGGGCGCGACCAATGTCACCAACAGTTTTGGGCGTTCCTATTACCTGGGGGACCCGGCGGTCTCGGTCTCCTGGACGCCGCCGCGCGCGCTCAACGGCGGCCAGGCTCCGGCCAACAGCGCGACCATCCGGTGTCGCGCCGGATTTTTCGACGGGCGTGTGTCGGACTACGCGGTCCTGACCCTGTTCCGGGACGGCTCGCCCCTCTTGCCCAACGACCGGCTGTTCGCCAACGTGGATTTCGTCGCCGAAGCGCGAACCCTGCGCACGATCGCCGGGGATCCGAAGGACCGTGACTGCCATGAGCACGATCCCAACGGTGGCGGCGGGACGACGAGCAATCTTTGCGTGCACTTGAATCCCTCGACGGGCAGCAAGGAATACCGGCTCTACCGGCGTGTGGATCAGGGCGCGGTCTCCCTGCTACGGCAAGGGCCGGTCACCAATGTGGCTTTGGGCATCGACATATGTGACAACGCCATGCCGGTCAACGGCGGCAACCTCTGTTTCTACCTCCAGTTGCTCGACGAGAACGGCAACCCCAGCCCGATGACGTTGATCGGCTGTGTGGACGTGGCGCCGAACTCGCCCTTGCCCGTGCCGGTCCTGGCGAAGATCATCCCCACCGGAAACAACCTCTCGCCCGGGATGAATCTCTCCTGGTTCTGCCCGCCTTACGGCGTGGATCGATTCGAGGTCCGCATCGCGGGATTGCCCACGCCCCCGGTGACCAACGGTTTCGCGCTCTCCGCGCAGCTTTCGTTCACCGGCGCGCCGCCGGCGTCGATGACTTTTTCCAACTTTGGCACCAACCTCACGCTCTCCTTTTACCCGGCGATCACGCCCAAGGCCGGACCGGGTTTCGGCAACAACGGCGCCGAGTTCGTCGTGCCGTGCGACGTGCAACTCGGCAAGACCTACGTGGTGACCGTGCGCGCGCTCGGCCAGAACAACAACGCCGGCCAGTTCAGTAACGTGGAAACCTTCGTCTGGAATCCGACCAACGCGCCGTCTCCCCAGGTGCCCTGGCCCGCCCGCGGACTGCCGTCCGCCAATCCGAATTTTGCCGGTCTCGCCTTCTTCCTCTCCCCGACCAACGCGGCGGAGGTGTTGCGCACCGGTGGCTACACCGGCAACGGCGTGCTCATCGGCTTCAGCTCGATCGGGTTCTCCAAATTTAGTATTCGCGAAGGCCGGCCCACCGTCTTTGGCGCCTACGATCCCAACGCCGCCCCGTTGACCAACCAGTTTGGCGAAAAAATTTTCCCGTGCGCCCTCTATCGGTTCCAGGTGCCCAACGCGAATTTCCCGGTGACGTCCGGCGATGTCATCCAGGTGTCGCCCCTCATGGAAAACATCGCCTATCAACTGACCGGCGTGCCGGGCCAGACCACCAATGCCATCATCCAGGATCCGTTCGTGACCGCGACCGCCACGACCGTCAACGGCTCCTTCGCCACGCCCGCCATCCTCTGGTTGTGGCTGAAGGACACCCAGCCGCAGATTGCCGGCGCGCGTTATCGCTATGTTTTGGTGCGCTTCAAAGCGAACCGGGAAATTGACCAGCTCATCCCAACGACCGAGGTGGTGGTGCCATGAAACGTGACGAGTCAGGTGTGAGTTCGGTTCCGCCCTCACCCCGGCCCTCTCCCCCGGGGAGAGGGAGAACTATATGCCGCGGTGGGTCAGGATGGAGTGGTTCGGCGGTTGGAGCGTCGAGAGCGCGGCGGACCGACGTGGCAACGGCCAGAGCAGCGCCAGAGTTATTACAACGCGCTGCCACGGTCTCCCTCTCCCCGGGGGCTCACCGTGTCCCACAACTTATTTGCTGGACACCGTGGGTTCAGACCAATCCCTGAGAAAATCGATGACCACGAATCAACTTTCTCTGCTTGGCGCTGCAAACGCCGGAGTCATTCATTTTCGACAGCATCTGGTTCGGCGGCGAGCGCGAATCGGTTTGATGCCTTGCGCCTTTGCGTCTTTGCGTCTTTGCGTTTTAACGGCGTCGGTTCCAACGCAGAGACGCCGAGGCGCAAAGACGCAGAGCGGACTTGGCCAAGACGCGGTTGATTGGATCGGTCGGCCGCGCGCGATCGCCGAGAAGCGGAGCGCGAGATTCTTGACTGGTGAACCGTGGACGGCGAGTCGGTGGAGCGAACGGGGATGGGCCGTTGAGGCCAGTGTCAATGGCAACGTCCTCGGCGGCTCATCCCCGTCGCGCGCCTCTGTCCTTATCCGTGAAATCCGTGTCATCCGTGGTCAACCTCTGCTGGCCAAGCTGGACGACCTCACTCACCAAATGCTTGGAGCATTGGAGGCGATGTTCAATGTACTCATTCTGGGAAACGAACAGTCTGAGGCGACCACGGATGTCGCGCATAGCACGGCTATTTACCCGTGCAACGCTTCAACCGGTGCTCGGGCCGACCGCACCGAGGGCATTGCTTCGCTCAACCCTGTGGGCTGGGTTCTGACGGACCGTTGGGCCGCAACGATGGCGGCTTTGATACCCACGGTGTCCAGCGCAAAAGATATTGGTAAAGATGAGCCCCCGGGGAAAGGGAGAAGTATTTGCCGCGGTGGGAAGGAATGGAGTGGTTCGGCGGTTGGAGCGTCGAGAGCACTTCGGCCTGACGCGGCAACAGGTAGAGCAGCGCCAGAGTTCTCAAGACGCGCCGCCACGTTCTCCCTCTCCCCGGGGGAGAGGGCCGGGGTGAGGGCGGGCGTTTATGACTCCTGAACATTTACCATGAAACGATCCGCTTCCTGCCTGTTGCTGCTGCTGCTTGCCGCCGCGTTCGGAACGGCTCCCGCCCCGGCTTTCGTCTACGAGACGGCGGACGAATTGCAGGCCGACGGCGACTTCGACGGCGACGGACGCGGCGACTTGATCATCCTCGACCAGGCCACCGGCAATTACCGCATCGCTTACCAAACGGCGCCCGGCGTTTACTCGTGGGTCTCGGCCCGCGCCAGCGGCATTCCTCACGCGACCGGCCTGGGCCTGGGCAGGCTCAACTCGCTCGCGTTCGATTCCCTCGCCATCACCGGGCCGGAGGCCAACCGCGTCAACGTGATCGACGCGAGCAGTCCCTCGGTGGCCGGCCTGCCGAGCTCCGTTTACCTGCCATCGCTCGGGCCGAACGCGGTCGCAGGGATTGACATCGGTGGCGCGGGCAACACCGCGCACGACGATCTTTACGTCGCCAGTCGCGAGAACGGCCTTGCGCCTTACCGCGAAACGCTCCTGCGCAACGTCGCCACGACCAATCGCGTCGTGCTCGCCGATAATTCGTTGCCTTACCTGCGCGAACGCGCCAATCCCGTGCTGTTGCACACCAACCGCCCACCGCGCCTCGGCTTCTTCCAGCGCAACACGGCGGTGAATCTCGACCTCCTGAGCATCTTCGACCTCGCCAGCGGCGCTCCGGCGCCGGTCGCCTCCGCGGCCGCTTCGCGCGCGCCCGCGCCCGCCGAATATGTGACCGGCCAATTCGTCCGCACCAACGCCTACACGCAGTTCCTGCTCTATCCGCCGAGCGGCAATTATTTCTTCGAATACCAAATCGTCGAACAGCCTCCGGGGACTTACGCGCTCATCCCGACCAACACGTTTACGCTGAGCAACCCCATCGAGCGGCTCGTCGTCCTGCCCGGCACCAACGACACCAAGCTGCTCGTGCTTTTCAGCAACGGGTTGTCCGCCGCGGTCTTCAACTTCGATGGCCTGCACGAGCCGACGGTGGCGCAGCCGTTCAACGCCGATCCCGGCGAACATTTCACCGGCGCGGGTGTCCTCGGCAACAGCGGCTTCATGGCTTACTCCGCTCCGCTCGGCCGGAACACGTCGTCGAAATTCAAACAATGGAACTGGACCGGCAGCGGCTACAGCAATGCCGCGTCGGGCGACCTGCCGCTGGTCAACGCCTACACCGCCGCGGGCAATGTCATGCAATTCCGCGGCGAACCGTTCGTGACGAACAACCCCATGCTGCTTCGGCTGGTGAACGCGGGGGATTGGTCGAGCATGCCCGCCTTCTCCGGTTCGCCGGGCAACCTCCTGGTGAAGGTTGAGACATTCGTCAGCGCGACGCAGGGTCTGATCAACCCGACGCCGATCACCCTGGGCCCGGCGCATCCACTGGCCCTCTTCGCCCTGGCCAACCAATACAGCAACATGATCTCCCTGTTCAGCTTCACTCCGCCGGCGGGCGACAAAGTGAGCGAGGTGACGATCGCGCCCGCCCCCGGCCTTTACCCGGCCGCCGTGCAGCTCTCCTTCGCGGCCGCCAATCCGACCGACATGATTTTCTTTCGCCTCGGCTCCGGCGCCTGGCAGACCTGGAACAGCGCGCTGGTGGTGCGTCTTTTCACCAACCTCGTGGTGCAATATTACGGCCAGCCGATGGGCAATTCGGCCAAGTCCGCCATCCAATCCGCCGTCTACGCCTTCACGCCAGGGCCGGCCACGCTCGATTCCGACGGCGATGGCGTGCCCGACTACGTCGAACTGGCCCGCGGCCTCAATCCCAACGGCGGCCGCGACAGTGACGGGGACGGTTATTCCGACCTGGAGGAACTGATCCACGGCACCCTCGCCAACGACAAGACCAGCGTGCCATCGAATTATCCGCACCTCGATGACCAGGCGGCGTTCGACCTCGTCGTCACGCCGCGCCCCTGGGACGGCTTCTCCAATCGTGTCAGCCTCAGCCTGACCGGCACGGTGATTCGCGCCTACGATTTTCAAGGCAGCCTGCGCAGTGTGAATTTCACGACCAATCCGCCGCTGCCTTCCACCCGTCTCACCAACATCGCGATCGTGGCCGAAGACCGCCTCGTCGCGCACGCCACCGAGCTGCACTACCACATCCTCACGACCAACTCGGACACCAAAGTCGGCCGCGAGATGATCGGCCTCGTCCCGCTCCCGCCCCTCGCGCTCCCCTCCGTGCCGTATGTTTACGGCGGCGGCGCCCTGGCCGCCGAAGCCGACCAGTGGGTCAATTCGGCTTCCAACAGCCTCAATCACCTGCCCCGCGGCGTTGCCACCAATTCCCTCACGGTCAACGACACCCTGGAATCGTTGCTCTTCGAGATGAAAGTCGCGCAACTCCTCGGCGCCCGCGGCAGCAACTGGTGGACGAACCTTACCCTCTTCCCGTTCCGCGTGAGCGACGCCGGGCGCACCAACCCGCCCCGGACCACGTTGCTGTCGCTGGAATTGAACACGACCAACCAGCCCGGCTACAAACTCCAGGCGATCTTCGCCTCGATTCACAGCCTGGTGGCTGACTCCCTCGACCCGTCCGTCGACAGCCTGCGCCAGGTCGTGCAGGACATTTATCGCATCGACAGCCTGCTCAACAACACCAACCCCGCCACCTTCGCCTCCCCCGTCGATGAAATTCGCTCCTTCCTCTGGAGCGGCACGATGGATTCCAATTACCTCTTCTGGGCCACGACCGCCGCGCAATTTCCCACGGCCCTCGCTGGCGCCGGCTCGATCCTCGCCGGCATTGCCCCGCGACCTGTCACCAACCTCCTGCTCGTCGTTCGACCCGACACCCTCGGCGGACCCTGTCGCCTCCTGGACCGGTCGAGTGGCGGCGGGACTTTTGTTCTCCTGGACGCGGCCGGCCGGCCGTTCGGTTTCCCGAACAATTTCCAGCTTCTGCCCGGCAGCCAGGTGGAAATCTCCGGCTACACCGACGTTTCCAATTTCAGCTGCGCCTTCCCCGCCATCGAAGTGACCTCCGCCCTGCTCTGCACCGTGCCCATCGCGACCGACCTGGATGGCGACGGCAATTTGCTGATCGACGCGTGGGAGAAGAGACTGTTCGGCTCCCTTGGCCTGGCCGACCCGTTCGCCGATGACGACGGCGACGGTTACAGCAACCTCCAGGAAATGCTCGAGGGATCCGATCCGCATGACTTTTACGGCCGTCCGTCAGTGCTGGCGGTGGTCTTCGGCGCGCCCGGCCTCGAACTGGAGGAAGCCGGCGGCCAGGTTGAATTGCACTTCCACTGGCCCGCGGCTTACATCGGTTCATTCGATTTTGGCGTGCGCCACACCGCGACGCTCGATGCGCCATTTACCGCCCTGCCCGCGAGCGGCCCCAGCCACGTGACGGGCGACGAGTTCAAGATGACCTTCGCCCTGCCCGCCACGGCGCAGCATTTCTATTATCTGACCATCTCATTGCATTGAGCCGGCCCATGAAGCGTAGCTGGCACAAGGTCAAACACGCGGGCTGGCCCACCGCTGCGGTTCCTGAATCGTAACTGTTCAGGTGAGAGGTTGAACCGCTAATCTCCGCTAATCTTCGCTAATGAGACCAAGAGCATTCGGCGGTTGGTTCGTTTGCTTGGGGAGGTGCGCGACACCACCTTCCTAATATTTGTTCCAGTAGCGTTTATTAGCGCCGATTAGCGGTTCCGAATAATTTCCTTGAATCGACCCGGATGGCGTTTGGTATTGAGGGAGCCCGGGCCGGCTACTAGCATCGATTTCCGCACCATGCTTTTTCACACGTGGACCTTCCTGATCTTCATGGCCGTGGTGTTGCCGGTGTTGTTTGCGCTGCGGCGCACGCGGCTGTGGATGCCCTGGTTGCTCGTGGCCTCCTACTTCTTTTACGGCTGGTGGAATCCGTCCTACCTCCTCCTGGTTTTCTATTCCACCCTGCTTGACTTCATCCTCGTGACGCTCATGGACCACTGTCCGAGGGAACGAAAAACGTTCGATTGGTGTGCGCGATTGTTTCGCCTTCAGTTCGACGACTCCGTGTTGCGGCGCGCCTTCCTCGTCACGTTGCTCGTGACCTGCTTTTCCCTGGGCTTGATGTTGGCCGGTCCGCGCACCCTTCGGCCGACCATGGCCATCCTTTCGCTCATCCTGTTGCTGATGGCGGCGGGCGCATTTTTTTCCAGCCGCCGCACCTGGCTGGTGGTGAGCATCGTCAACAACTTTGCCATCCTGGCCTTCTTCAAGTACGCCCGGTTCGTCCTCGAGAACGCCAACGCCGTGCTCGGGTGGTGCCATCTTTCCGCGCGCTTGCCCGACCCGGCCACGCTCATGCCGTTCGGGGCGGCCTATTTGCTCCCGGTGGGCATTTCCTTTTTCACATTTCAATCGCTCAGCTACACGATCGACTTTTATCGAGACCAGATTCAGCGGGAACGCAACTTCCTTCGCTTCGCGACGTTCGTGGCCTTCTTTCCCCAACTCATGGCCGGCCCGATTGAACGCGCGGCCCATCTGCTGCCGCAACTGCAGCGCTTCCCGGCCGTGCGCCTGCGGAACCTGACCGATGGTCTTTCCCTCTTCCTGGTTGGCCTGTTCAAAAAGCTGGCGCTGGCGAATTACCTCTCGATATACGTCGAGCGCGTTTACGACAATCCGAGGGCATTCGACGCCTCGGCCCTGGCCCTGGCCACCTTCGCCTTCGCCTGGCAAATCTTTTTCGATTTCAGCGGCTACACTGACATGGCGCGTGGCGTGGCGAAAGTGATGGGATTCGACCTGATGCTCAACTTCAACAATCCGTACCTGGCGACCGGGCTGGGCGATTTCTGGTCGCGCTGGCACATCAGCCTTTCCACCTGGTTCCGCGATTACGTGTATATCCCGCTCGGGGGAAACCGCCAGGGCCGGCTCCTGACTTATCGCAACCTGTTTCTGACGTTCTTCCTTTCGGGAATCTGGCACGGGGCAGCCTGGACGTTTGTCATTTGGGGAGTGTTGCACGCCGCCGGGATTCTCTTCACGCGCGAACTGGAGCGGTCGGCGTTCTATCGCGAACGGGTGCCGCGCCTGGCCAAACAACTGGCGACGTTCCTCTTTGTTTGCCTGGCCTGGATTTTTTTCCGCGCCGGCTCGCTGGGCAACGCCACGCTGATTCTCTCGCGCATCGCCACGGCCGCGTGGCACGATCCCCAGGCACCGGCCCTCATGCTCCTGCTGGTCGGAGCGATCTGGCTGTATCAATTCCTCTTCGAGTCGCGCGGCAAAGAGATTCTGCAATCCGGCTGGGTCCGCGTCGGGGGAGCCGTTTTCATGATCCTTTACCTCTGCCTCTTCGCCACGGAAGGCGGCGCGTTCATTTATTTCCAATTCTGACATGGCTCGGGAAATCAGCAGCACTTCCATCACGACCAGCGGCGCGCTGGTCCCGGCACCCCGGCCGGCCGCGGGCGAGGCGCGCTTCGTCAATGGCATGCGCCTCGACGCGCGCCACTGGCTGACCGTCGCCGGGATCGTCACGGTGATGCTGCTCGCCGCGCCCTGGCTCTGGCAAAGGGCCGAGCGGTTCGAGACCGGTCCCGATTATCGAATCCCTTACCAGCTGAGCAAAGGCTACTGGCTCTACGAACGGGCACTGCAACGGATCGCCGCGACGAACATCCCGGTGATCGGCGATTCGGTGATCTGGGGCGAATACGTCCAGCCCGATGGCACGCTGTCGCATTTCCTCAACGAACAATCCGGCCCGGCGACAAAATTCGTCAATGCCGGCGTCAACGGCATGTTTCCGCTCGCCCTCGAGGGGCTCATTCGTTACTACGGCGGACCGCTGCGCCATCGCAAAGTCATGCTGCACTGCAACGTTCTGTGGATGAGCAGCCCCAAAGCGGACCTGAGCACGGAGAAAGAGGAACGATTTAATCACACCGATCTCGTGCCGCAATTCTTTCCGCGCATTCCCTGTTACAAGGCCGATCTAAACCATCGGCTCGTCGCGTTGCTCGAGCGCCACTTGACCTTCGCCGCCTGGGCCAATCATTTGCAGACGGCTTACTTTGGCCAGAAAAACATCCTGACCTGGACGCTCGAAGAGGACGGCAGCGATCCGCCTCATTGCCCGAACGCCTACAAGAATCCCTTCGCGCAGATCACGCTGGCCGTTCCGTCCGAGCCGACCGTCGATCCCGAACGGGGGACGAACAGTCCGCGCCACAAACCGTGGTCGACCACCGGGGAGGGTTCGACGCGTTTCGCCTGGGTGGAACTGGATCAGTCCCTGCAATGGGCCGCCTTCCAGCGCCTGGTGAAATGCTTGCAAACGCGCGACAATGACGTGCTCGTCCTGCTTGGCCCGTTCAACGAACACATCATGGCCGAAGAAAACCGTCTCGCGTTTCGCCGGGTTCGTGACGGGATTGCGCGCTGGCTGGAGCAGAATCACGTGTCCTGCCTGGTGCCGGAGCCACTTCCCAGCAGGCTTTACGTGGACGCCAGCCATCCATTAACCGAGGGCTATCAACTCCTCGCCCAACGTCTCTACCGCGACGCGACGTTTCGAAAATGGAGGAGCGCGCCCGGAGCGCGGGCGGTCCCCGCCCGCAGCGGATCGCCCTGACCTGAGAGCCCGGATCGTAACTGTTCAGGTAACTATTCAGGTCTGAGCTTACTTTCGCCCTCACCCCGGCCCTCTCCCCCGGGGAGAGGGCGGGCGTCTATGACTCCTGAATAGTTGTCCTGGATCGCTCCACCGCACCTGTCGTGGTGACGCGCTGCGCCCGGACCGCGAGCCGTCCCGGCTCGCAGCGCTTGGCTCGCAGCCGAAGGCCCGAAGCATTCCTCCGCGTCAGTCCTGGCCACGCGCTGCGCCCGGGGACCGGGCGCGCTCCGGGCTTCACGGTGTGCCCTTGCGCGCGCAGCGAAAACCGTAGATGTCGTATCCGAAGCAGACATCGGCATAGCCAGGATTTTCGTTGTAGCGATATCCGGATCGGCAACTCTCGGCGCCGAATCTCCAGGCGCCACCGCGCAGCACTTTGTTTTGACCTTCGCCCGGTCCTCGGGGGTCTTGCCGGGGCGCCTCCGCGTAATAGTCCACCTGGTAGAAATCGTTGCACCATTCCCAAACATTCCCGCAAATGTCATACAGTCCCCACGGATTGGGCTGCTTTTGACCAACCGGCCGCGGGTGTCCTCCGGCGTTCTTGTCAAACCAGGCGTAATCGCCAAGCTTGACCGGCGTCTCGCCGAAAAAATAGGCCGTGGTGGTGCCCGCCCGGCAGGCGTATTCCCATTCCGCTTCCGTGGGCAGCCGGTAACCGTTCGCCTCGAAGTTGCATTTCCAGCTTTTGAGATCGTAGCAGGGCTGAAGTTTTTCCAGTTCGGAGCGTTGATTGCAAAAGCGCACGGCATCGGACCACCGCACCTGTTCGACCGGATTCTTGTCTCCTTTCCACCGGGAAGGATTCGTGCCTGTTATTTTCTGGAACTGCTCCTGGGTCACGAGGCGTTTGTCCAGGTAAAACGGGCCAACGACGACTTCGTGCGGCGCGGCGTCGACTTCATCCTTGTCGCCCATGATGAACCGGCCGCCTGGCAGCAGAACCATCGCCGTTTCCGAGTCCTTTCCTGACTCTTTCCGGCTGGTGCTCTGCTTCGGAGGGGCGGGTGGCGCTTCCGAGCCATTGGAAGAAGCCTTGCGTTCACACCCCGTAAGCAGGGCCAATGCGCCGGACACGATCACGAAGACCAACCTGGGATCTCTGCTCCCGAATGAGCAATGAGCAGTGAGCAATGAGCAATGAGCAATGAACCATCCGACTCGCTCCGGACATTGCACATTGCTCACTGCACATTGCACATTGCTCATTGGCACGAGAACTACGGCAAGTTCATGGGTAGCGTCTCTGGCTTTTCGCCACGCGTTAGGACCATGAACCGCTTAGACTTGTCACTGGTAACTGGTAACTGGTAACTGGAAATTGAAAAACATGGTCACGTTCGGGAAGAGCATCTGCAAATCGCCAGTTACCAGTGACAAGTTACCAGTGACAAGTCGGTTCACGGAAAAGCTCAATACTCCGCCCAAATCTCATACCCATCGGCGTTCCGCAGCGTCTGCTTGCAGCGTCGGCGAATTTCCTCGGCCACGGCCACCGCTTTGGGCTCAGAGACACAGCCGTAACCGGCTTGTTGCGCCAGTTTCCTGGTGATGGCATGACACTGTGCGACCACGTAATCCTGCGCCCCGCCCATCGTTCTCCAGGCCTTGAGGAGATCCATGTAGGCTTTGAGGTTGTTCGGCTCTTTCCGGCGGGTCAGGGCCATCGTCTGGCGGGTCAGTTCATCGGCATACTCCAGCGATTTCATGTTCTCTTTTTGCACGCTGTATTCCTGCGGGATCTGTTGCGCGATCGGCTCCAGGCTCTCCAGGAATAGCTTGAGTTCGGGAGCTGAATTTCCTTTGGCCTGCAGGAATTGGATCGTCTCATCGGCAAACTGCCGATACTCGTCGATCCGGCTGACGTGACTTTTGACAAAATAGATCATGTCCGCCAGTGCCCCGTCGATCTGCTCCTTTTTCGCGACTTCTTCTCCCGCCTCGAAGATCGCCTGGATCGCCTCCGTGCAGCCACAAGTGCAAGCGCGACGAACGCCCTCGCCGCCCCTGCGGTGATGAGTGCGCAGCTTGCGTCCGGCGATGTCGAGCATGGGTTCGCTCGCTGACCTGCCCAACGTCGCCTTCAGGATATCCACCGGCGTGGTGACCGAGAGCGGCGTGTCCTGTCCTTCCAGGAAATAGATGAGCGATCCGCCTTTGGGAGGCACTTTCTTGCTCAGATGATAAAAGGCGTTGTCCCCATCGAACCAGACGGGGTAGCTGTAGGAGCCGGGCACCCCGCGCCAGACCTGGCCTTTGCATTCCCGGAAGGCAAAGGTGGTTCTCACACCCGCCTCATCCAATTGGGTCGTCCATCTTGCCGGAAAAGGTCGTCGCCACTGGATCGCCACGTCCTTCTCCAGGAAGGAAGGCTTCAACTCTTCGCGATGCCAGATCCCGGGCGCGCTCAAGCCTGCCAGGTAGAAGCTCTGTCCGCCGGGATCAAAATCAATCGCCTCGATCCGGCGCTTGCCCTCGGCTCCCTGGCTCGGGCGCAATTTTATTTGCTGCGTTCCTTTCGGCCACGTCATGACCAGCATGCTGTCTTCGCCTTTTTCCAATCCAAGAAACAGGTTCTCCGAGGGGAGGCAGAGGGTATTCGCCGCAGGATAATCGGCGGGGCCAAATATCAGGTCATCGCCCACAAAGCCGGGCACGACTCCGTACTCGACCTGGCTGAGCAGAGTGATCCCCTTCATCCTCTCCGCAGGTTTGATCTCCACGATCTCCGTCTTGCCGAACGTGAAAACGGCCGACGCCTCCGCGGATCCCTGGCCCGAAAAGAAGATTCCCAAGGCCACTTCGTCACCCGCGTTGCGCAGGAGTTCGCAGTGATGGATCTTCGCGGGCGCAGTCGCGGATTGGAAAGGAGCCAATTGCAGGATTTCCCGGCCGGCCTGGTCGCCGGGCGCCTCGGCTTTGGCGTAGATCACCACGCGCCCTCGAGCCGCCCAGAACACGGCGACGAGGCGGCGGTTCTCGACGACGGCATCTCCTTGGAAGGTGTAATCCCTGCCATAATATCCCGGGTCGGAAGCGGCTTTGGGCGGGTCAGCCTCCAGCGTGAGAAGTTCCCTGGGCACGGCCCTCCAGCCCGTTCGATCGGCGATGTTGACCGCGTCGGTGAAGGGCGAGGAGGTGTCCCAGATGACGACATTGGTGGCGGCTTCCAGTGGTTGGATGGCGGGCGGGCCGGCCGTGATGGCGAGCAGCACAAGCCACGCGGTTCTTTGCCAGAGCGATTGGCCCTTCCTGAAATCGTGATCCGACTTCATAAATTGTGTTTTTCGATGAACTTTCCGTTCGTAGTCCCGCCTTCAGGCGGCCCGTTCGTAGTCCCGGCTTTAGCCGGCCCCGTTCGGGTCAGTGCCAGAGGCACTCGGAGCCGCCTGAAGGCGGGACTACAAACGGGCCGCCTGAAGGCGGGACTACGAGCAACGTCGGCTGCTACTCGAGTTCGTGCACGTCGTGGAGCACGCCGCGCGGGACGCAAACCACCAGCACCTTCAACTCGCCCCAGGCCTTGTGCTTCACCCCACGCGGCACATAAACGACGACGCCCTGGTGGAGTTGGATTTCCTGGTCGTCGAGCCGCATCCGGCCCTGGCCTTCGAGCACGTAGTAGATCTCGTCCGTGCGCTGATGGTAGTGCAGCTTGGCGTCGGTGATTTGCAGGTGATGGACCTCCGCCGCCGCGCCGTCCTGCTCTTCCAGGAGCGGGCGGATTTGGCCGCACGTCTCGGCCCAAGGTCGCACCTCGGCCACGTCGCGCCGCAGAAAACCAGCATTCATGCGAGCAGTATCATTTCTGATGAAGTTTTGTCGCCCACAGAAAATACTCGCGGAAAAGCAAACTCCTCCTGGCTCAAGGCACCTTCGGCGTGAAGTTTGGCGAGCCGTTCGATTTCCTGGGCCAGGTTCATGGTGTTTCGCCTCGGAGAGGCCTAAGCTGAACGAGCCTATCCGGCGCGCCACGCAGAGACAAGCGTGGAAAAATGGAACAGAAATTAAACAGACATTATTGAGCTGGTGAAGCCTTTCGTCATTTGCCCCTTCCCTGCTCATTCATGCAGAGGTTAACCACGGATTACCCGGATGCCACGGATGGAAGAGCAAGCGCAGGTTGGAGGAAGTTCATCGCACTGACCTGCCGGTGGGCCGGCTTTCCATGAACCGTCGCACCCGGAGCGCGCCCGGTCCCCGGGCGCAGCGCGTGACCAGGACCGGCGCGGTGGAACGCTTCGGGCCCTCGGCTGCGGGCGAAGCGCTGCGAGCCGGGACGGCTCGCGCGCCGGTTCATGGTCCCAACTCGCGCCAAAATTTTTGCGGTGTTCCCTTCCCACGAAAGAGTCCTCCCGTGCACGTCCTCCAGGATTCGCGCGGTGCCACGCCTCAAGGAGGCAGGCTTCTAGCCACGGAGTGGCGTCAGAAAGTAGCCCACGGCGTGAGCCGTGGGAGGTGGCGGAATCGAGGCGAAGCCCCGGGAGGGGCGAAAGAACAAGACTGACGATTCTTTCGCCGCTCCGCGGCGCGTGTCTTTCATCGCCGTTTCCCCCACGGCTCACGCCGCGGGCTATTTTCTGGCCGCCACTCCGTGGCTCAAAATTTCCAATCCGAATGGGAGGCGGGCACAAAACTTGAATTGCGTCTCTGATCTCAGAGTGTGTTGCTAAATTCCTCGCTGGGTGGCACAGGCGACCCGCCGGACGGAACGGGAGTGACGGTGCGAGCCAATCAAGGCCTTTTCACAAGATAAGCCGCGACCGTTCCGGTCGGCGGGTCGCCGGCCGGGGCGGGCGAGTCGCCCGCGCCACCCATTTTCGAAACACGCCTTCAGGGGCGCATTTCATCTTCGTCAGCCCGCGGGAATGTGATATGCGCCTAGACGGAGCGTCGAATCGGCTTGCCCTTGGGCGGGACTCGTGCAAATAACATCACCGATGTTGCCGAGCGAGCTCGTCCGGGCACGGGTGTTGGTGGCGGCGCGATTTTGAATTGAGTTGAGGCTCCTGCGCGCGATCCGTGTGAGGGCGCCGACATCGCGCAGATCGCGGGATAGAATCGTCTGTCGCGCCTTGGACATTCGCCGGCCACGGATCGGCCTGGCAACGACGGAGAGATGGCTGAGTGGTTTAAGGCGCGCGCCTGGAAAGCGCGAGTAGCTAATCACTACCGGGGGTTCGAATCCCCCTCTCTCCGCCAACTCTGGCTCCAACAACTTCCGCAAATCTGCTGCAACAGTTCCGCGCGCGTGTTGAACAAACTACTTCGGACGCTATCCCTTTTCTGGCTTTGCTGCTGGACGACTTGCGCGAACGGCGCCGATACGAACGGTTTGCGGCACCGGGTGACTGTCGTCGCCCTCCCACCGCAGGATCTCTCGAAAGATCCTGACTCGGCCCATTGGCGATACTCGATTCCCGAGTTCCTGGACTCTCAGCTTAAGGAGGCAAGTGCAAGGCAAGCCACTCTCTATTCAAGAAGCAACTCTCCATCGGGCGATCTCTGTCGATCCTGGGTCGGCGCAGGCACGCCGTTATCTGGCGCATGTTCTACTTCTTCAAGACCAGCTCGACGAAGCAGCAGCATCCGCGAAAGTTGCCACCAACGCCCGTCCGGATTACGCGGCGGCCCACTTTACGTTGGGTGCAGTTTACTTCAGTAAAGGCTTGAAGCAGTTCGCCAAGGACGAACTCCAGGAGGCGACACGGCTCGGCCCCGATTCACCGGAACCTTACAGTGCCCTCGGCATCGTTCTCGGGGCACTAGGAAAGCCGGAAGAAGCTACTTGGAGTTTAAAGAAAGCGACAGAACTTGCGCCCTACGATGCCATGATTCGGGCAGAGCTCGGGCGCAGATATCTTAATCATGGAGAACCGGACAAGGCGGCGGCGGAAGAAGCATTCAGGGACTGGTCAGATCCGAAGGCGGCGATTACGTGTCAGGATTACACGCTAATGTTCCGTAGCAGGGTCACCTATTAGGGCGAGACCAAGTTTGGACCGCTAGCCGTTGTCGTTCTAGGCCGGCTCAGGGAATCTACCCGGATGATTCGGCCAGGCCGATTGGCGACAGGAAGCCCGGCTGCTTCGCTTTCCTGCCAGCCGAAATGTTCGGCCAAACCTACGCCCGGTCTCCAGGGTGAGAATCTCGTAAACTTACGGGCTCCAAGAACCGCAAAAAATCAGAGCCAATTCGGTTGTGAGATGGGGCCACGATGCGATAGTCCCACGCCTTGCAAATGTCACGTAGCGACAAGTCACCGCACCGCATTAGGATCATGCCTGAGCGTGGGACATTGAACCGCATTTCCCATCTGCGCAAAGCGTTCGCATATTTCTGGCGTTCCGGCTTCGCCTCGCGAACGACGCCTCGAAGAATGGGACTCTCCGTTGGCCTCATTTATCTCGAACCCGAGGATGACCAGAAGACAGGTCGAATGATGATTGGCGGTCGCATCGGCCGTCGACTCATCCCTTCGAAAACCTGGCCCGAGCGCGTCTACCAACTCGGCTCGCTCGACCCGCCCCGCTCCCGCAGCCGCCATGCTGAGGTCACGGCGAGGCTCCAGGTAACTTTACCGCGAATCGTTCCCGAGAACAGAGCCGCGCCGTCTGCCACCACGGCTCACGACCAGATGCCTGCGGCAGGATATCTCCAAATCGCCGCCGTGCAGGGCGCATACGGCGGCGAGCCCGTCACGCCAGGAGACCTTCAACTCCGGTTCTGTCCTATCGACAGCGATGATTATTGGATGGGAGCCTGCATTTTCCACGGCGAGTGGCCCGAAAAGCGAGTCCAGCAAACTTGACCCGCACACCTATGCCACAACCCTTCCTGCTTGACTTCGCGAAAACCTCCGCTCCCGCTCAGCCCCAAGCGACGATCGGTCAAGATGTCGAGTCTCCAGCCCAAGCTCAGGCTCATTTCTGTCTGACGCAAAGCCTCGAGATATCCTCCAAACTCTTAAAGTCCTTCTGGGAAATGCAAGACCTGACCCACGCTCGACTTGCAGAGGAGTTCAAAAAGCTGAAGCAGGAGTCCGAACAGTCCAAGAAGAGAGAAGAGGCCGTGTCCACTCGTCTGGCAGAGGCTGAAAGGCGAGAGATGGCTGCCGATGCCTTCTTGCACGAGGCGATGAAGGAACGAGCTGAGGCCCGAAACGAGGCTAAGGAGGCAAAGCGCATCGAGGCGGAAAACAACAAGACTCAGGAGCAACTCAAGCCGCTGCTTGAGAAGGAAAAGAAGATCAACGAGATCCTCAATGCCGGCCTGGAGGCTCTTGAGCAGTCGGAGAACGAGCGAAAGGCTGCTGAAACGGCCAGTGCCAACGCGGCTGCCATCCTTCGACAAGTCACAACGATCAAAAAACAAATCGAGACGCTTCAACCTCAATTCTGGCCAGCGTCCCTGAGCGGCGAGCAGTGGTACAAATGGCGAGCTGGCCTTCAAGAAAAAGGCAATCAGGACGCCACTGCGGCTTTAGTTATCGCCTCGTTCCACAGGCTCTGCGCCGCGGAAAAAGCGGTCGACTCCCAGGAACTGTGCGCTGCCCTTCACGAACTCGGTCGTCGGCTTTATACTGAGACAAACGACCCTGAACTTGTCGCCCAGATTGCCAAAGCCCTCAACGAGGCTGCGGGCAGGCGGTTTTGGCTCAAATGCGCTCGTCCCGGAGAACCGGCCTCTGACCAGTGGATGGATTACCAGCCGGGACTGCCGAGCGTCCGCCAGGTTTGCAACTGGGCGGTCTTCAAGGTCGACTCAACGGGAGGACGCCTGATCACGTTCAAGGCTGACGTCCAGTAGACGTCAACGGCCCTCGCCCATACTCAGGGCGTCAGAGCCATCGCGCGCGAAGTGGCGCTTCCGATTTCATCAGAAACCATGCGCCTCAATTATCTCGCGCGAATCGATCCGGAATCGCCCGCGCTCCACATCACGCAAGGTGACGGTTCAAAGATGGTGTGGTGGTCCACCAACCAAGCCGGATTCGTGCTCGAACGCAGTCCTTCGCTGCTCGGCCCCTGGGAGGTTGCCGCAGATTCGATTCTGCGACTTGGAGATTCGTTTGTCTTCACGAACGCGTCACCATGTCCGGCCGAGTTCTTCCGATTGAGTTTGGAGGAGTAGGGCCTTAATGACCAATGCCCAAAGAATGCCCAATGCCCAATGCCCAAGCGGCGCTCACGACGGCCCCTGCGGCTGTTTTGGTCGAGCTTTGGGCATTGGGGTTTGGTCATTCATTGGTCATTGGTCATTGGTCATTGGTCATTGGGAGTAAGGGGCCCTTATTGGTCCTTAATGCAACGGCAGTGGGGCCGGGGTGAGGGCGAAAGCGACCTCAGACCTGAATAGTTACGGCGAAAGAAACCTGCCTACACACGGTTCTTTCGCCCCTCCCGGGACTCGATACTTCTGGCGCGCTGTCCCACGGCTCACGCCGTGGGCTACTTTCTGACGCCACTCCGTGGCTCAAAGTTTCCATGCCTTATGGCTGGCCTGCGCATAATTTGAGATGCACTTCGCGACCTCTTACCGCCGCCTTTTTGTTTGTGGAGGGAAGCCATCAAGGCATAAGATGAACGAAACTTGGCTATGGCCGAAAAATCCATCCTCCTCAACCCAATCATTGCTTGAGCGCCCGTATTTCTCTTCGCCAGGCGACACCGCTGGACGCGCCGGTCATCGCGGAGTTCAACGCGCTCCTCGCTGAGGAAACGGAGCATCTGGAACTGGATCGACCCCTCCTGCGCGCGGGCGTTGCCGCCGTCCTGGCCGACCCGGCCAAAGGCATTTACTGGGTGGCCGAAGCCGCGGCCACGCTCGTCGGCCAATTGCTCATCACCCTGGAATGGAGCGATTGGCGCAATGGCTACTTTTGGTGGATTCAGAGTGTTTATGTCCGCCCGGATTGGCGTGGGCGCGACGTGTTCCGATCGCTTTACGAATTTGTTCGCAAACAAGCCGAGCAGCGCAGCGATGTCTGCGGTCTGCGCCTGTATGTGGACGCCGATAACGTTCGGGCCAAGCAAACCTACGCGCGCCTGGGCCTGCGCCCGACCAGCTATCAAGTCTACGAATTGGACTTCCGTCTGGCGCGTTGACTCGCTTCGACTGTAACTAACTTCAAGGCAGAAAAGGGGCCCGCCCTCACCCCGACCCTCTCCCCCCGGGGAGAGGGAGATCGTGGCGGCGAGTCGTGAGAACTCTGAGGCTGCTCTTGCCGTTGCCGCGCTCAAGACGCTCCAACCGCCGAACCGCACGATGCTGGTCCACCGCGGAATATAGTTCTCCCCTCCCCGGGGGAGGGCCGGGGTAAGGGCCCCCGCCGGAGTCATTGTTCTTGATCCAAACCCCTGGCCACCGTTTCATCGCTTCAACCTTTTATGGCGTTGTCTCCCGAAGTGTTGAGCCGGTTGCGAGCCGTCGCCGGCCCGGAAAATCTCCTGACCGCGAAGGAGGATCTGATCGCTTATTCCTTCGATGGCACAGCCGCGCTCCAGGAACTGCCCGGCTGCGTCGTCTTCCCGCGGAAACGCGACGAAATCTGCGGCGTGCTCCAAGTAGCCAACGAGACCGGGACGCCGGTGGTCACGCGCGGTAGCGGCACCGGGTTAAGCGGCGGGAGCCTGCCGAGCGCAGGATGCATCGTCCTTTGCACGGTGAAGATGAACGAGATCCTGGAACTGGATCGCGCCAACCTCACCGTGCTGGTCGAGCCGGGGGCCACCACGCTGCAAGTGGCCGACGCCGCCGCCGCGGCGGGCCTCTTCTATCCGCCCGACCCCGGCTCGATGAAAATCTCGACGATCGGCGGCAACGTGGCGGAGAATTCCGGGGGCCTGCGGGGACTCAAGTACGGGGTGACGCGCAATTACGTGATGGGCCTGGAAGTGGTGTTGCCCGATGGCGCCGTGCTCTGGACGGGCAACAAGTGCGTCAAGGACGTGGCGGGTTACTCGTTGCGGGATCTTTTTATCGGTTCCGAAGGCACGCTCGGCGTCATCACCAAGGTCTTGCTGCGCCTCATCCCCAAACCGGCGGCGAAGAAAACCCTGGTGGCCACCTTCGCCCGGATGGATCAGGCGGCCCAGACTGTCTCGGACATTATCGCCGCACAGATCATCCCGTGCACGCTTGAGTTTCTGGACCGCACGACGATTCATTGCGTGGAAGACTTCGCGAAAGTCGGTCTGCCCCTGGATTGTGAAGCGCTCCTGCTCATGGAAACGGACGGCCACCCGGTGGTCGTGGCCGAAGAAGCCGCGAGGATGGAGGAGTTGGCCCGCCGCAACGGCAGCCTCGAAGTGCGCGTGGCCCGGGATGACGCGGAGGGGGCGAAGCTGGCCGGCGCCCGCCGCAGCGCTTTCAGCGCGCTGGCCCGGGTTGCGCCCACCACCATTTTGGAGGACGCCACCGTGCCCCGGAGCGAGCTGGCGCGGATGATCCGGTTTGTCGAGGCCGTCGCGAAGAAATACCAGCTCCGCATCGGCACTTTCGGCCACATGGGCGATGGGAACCTGCACCCAACGTTCCTGACGGATGAGCGGAAGAAGGAGGAGATGCACCGGGTCCACCAAGCGTTCACCGAGATTTTCGACGAGGCCGTCCGCCTGGGCGGCACGATCACCGGCGAACACGGCGTCGGCCTGGCCAAGAAAAGTTTCCTCCCGAAATTCGCCGGCGACCCCCAGATGCGGGTGATGCGCGCCTTGCGTCGCCAGCTCGACCCGAACGGGATATTGAATCCCGGCAAAATGTTTGATTGACCCACGCCCGGCGGCGAAAGCGATCCGGCTCGGCCGCCGGGCTCTCCGCGCATGGACCAGCGCAAGCCCACCAAAGACGAACAGGACTTCGTGCGCGTCGTCAAGATCGCCGTCGCGCTCGGCCTGGGCGTGATGGCGTCGTTCCTCTATTCGCTCAAACAGGTCCATCCGAGCATCCGGCTTGATCTTTCCTTCGGTTCGCTCCTGGTGTTCCTGCTCACGGCGGGTTTCTCATGGGCGTTTTGCGGTGTGTTGTTCAAAGGTGAGTTCTCCGAGGACGGCTCAGCCCAGGCCCTGGCACGCCGCAAGAAGCAGGTGTGGCGGTGGTTGGTTTTTTTCCTCGCGGTCTCCGGCGCGGCGACGCTCGGGGCGTTCCTTTATTCGCTCAAAGACGTGTCGGCGGAGAGCCGCCGGGATGTCCTGGAAGGCACGGCCATTGCCGTCGTGGTCCTCATGGTGGGAGGCTTCCTCATCCACAAAGCAGTCCGATTCTTTGAAGAACAGGACAAGGTGGGCCTCGAAGATCCCGATGAAGAAAAGGACGACCCGGATGCGTGAGCAGGGTCGATTGCGGATTGCGGATTGCGGATTGCTGATTCCGCTCGCATGATGGCGGCTGATGTTCCCGCGATGGATATGGCAAAGCCTGCCCGGCTTGGTCGGCGCGATGGCGCTGGCCGGCGAACCGCAGGTGGATCCCGCCCGACTTCCCCGCGTTGCGCCGACGGCTCCCGACCGGGCGTTGTCCACTTTCCGGGTCAAGCCCGGCTTCCGCATTGAATTGGTGGCGGCCGAGCCGCTGGTGGTGGATCCCATCGCGCTGAGCTTCGATGAGAACGGTCGGCTCTACGTCGTCGAGATGCGCGACTATTCGGAGCGCCGCCCCGAGAAGCTGGGCCGCATCCGGCGGCTCGAAGACACTGATGGCGACGGGCGCTTCGACAAGAGCACGGTATTTGCCGAAGGTTTGCCGTGGCCCACCGCCGTGATTTGCTGGAATGGCGGCGTATTCGTCGGCGCCACCCCGGACATCCTCTATTGCAAGGACACCGACGGGGACGGTGTGGCCGATGAGCGGGCCGTGATTTTTACGGGGTTCGCCAGTGATTACGCGCCGTTCCCGACGAACAAACTCAACGTGCAGGCGCTGTTG
>WNFZ01002144.1_pt1 | contig 27363 bp, 25 predicted proteins | sample 5400081 | NCBI WGS metagenome assembly WNFZ01 (sample SAMN13153365, study PRJNA577476) | soil metagenome | isolation source: 80 cm soil or saprolite under grassland replicate 1 | place: USA:California | collected 2016-06-15 | reverse complement strand
AATTGGCCGAGCGGCACGAGTCCAGTCTCCCCATACCATTGGTGGGCGGTCGCGTAGTTAGGGTTCAATTCAATCGCGCGCCGGAATTCACGATTCGCTTCTGCAAAATTGAGGTCATAGGCAACAAGCGCGTTTGCGAGCGTCGCGTGCGCCTCTCCGAGGGTGTTGTCCAACTCGAGGGCTTTCACCGCGGCCGCCTTTGCTTGTGGCAAACTATCTTTTGGACTGCCCTCGGCGTAAGCGGAAAGCAAAACGTAGGCGTCGGCCAATCCGGCATAGGCAAGCGCGTAGTTCGGGTCTTTGCCGATCGCCTGGTTAAAGTAACCAATCGATTTCTTCAGGTCAGCGCCAGTGCGTTTGTTCCAGAAATATCGACCGCGCAAATAAAGTTGATGTGCTTCCGCACTCTCGGTGGGACGAACAGCAATGGCGTGCTGCTCCGAGCCCGTGAGCTTGGCTCGAAGCGTGTCGGCAATCATTTTGGCAATGTCGCTCTCGGCCGCAAAAACGTCGGTGAGATTCCGGTCGTACGTCTCCGCCCAAAGATGCGCATCGCTGGCGGCATTGATTAATTGGACAGTCACGCGAACGCGATCGGCGGTTTTTTGGACGCTGCCTTCGAGGATGCTTGATACGCCGAGCCGTTTCGCGATCTGCGGCAGATCATCAGGCGAGCTTTTGTAACGCTGGGTCGACGTGCGCGAAATGACTTTCAAGTCCGCGATCTTGGCCAGGCGCGCGAGGATTTCGTCCTGTATACCCTCTGTAAAGTAGGCGTTGTCCGGATCGCGGCTCAGGTTTTCAAAAGGAAGTACCGCAATCGATTTCGCCGGAAGATCTAGTGCGCCAGTTGGCGGAGGCGAAGGTGGTTTGCTTCGGCTTCGGAGAAGATTGAACACAAGCAGACTGGCTGCGAGCAGAGCGATAGTGACGATAAGGGCGGCAAACTTCCGGGGACTCCAGGACGGAAGCACCTCGTCAGGTGAAACGTCCTCAGTGCGTTTCATTCCTTGCGGTGTCGCTTCGAAAGCCCAGGAAATAAACACCGCCATGACAAAGCCAAAAATCAGGAGCGCCACCAACGCTTTCATCACCCAGGTGGGTGCTTCAAAGGTGGGAAGCAGAATCGACGCTGCCTGAATCAGCAGCCACGCGATAACCGCGTACGTGACCGCAACTCTGTAAACATTACGCCGCTTCAGTTCCCCGAAGAATGTCTTCGGATTCATCGCATCGCTTCTGCCACACGCTCAAGGCGCGAGCAAGGAGGAGATGAAAAGGATGGCGTTCAGATGACGCCGGCTCAATCCTAGGCTCCGCCGGGTGTGGGCGTGAGGAGTCCGCGGACGAGCGACCTCGTCTTTATTTATTTCGCCAAAAGCCTTATGAACCAGCGTTTCGAAACGCGGATCACCGCGCGGCGTCGCCCGACTTCCAGATCACGAGCTCGTTTTCTTTCAATTTTCCGAGCTTATCGGAGCGACGTAACTCGAGGAGAAACCGTTTGCCGCCGATCTCGAACTCGACCGGCCCGATATCGCCCGTGCCGCTGCTCCAAGAGACGATTTTCTCAATGTTTGCAGCCCACACTTTGAAATCGTAGTAAAGAAATCCTCTCGGATACGCTGGCGTGCTTTCCTGGCGTTCACCCACATATTCGATCGTGAAATCCGAGTATTTGATTTTCTGTTCGGGGCGATATTTCACACGGACCCCATACGAAGCCTGGCTCTCAGGCGCCGCATGCCCGCAACTCATTGGACCAGTGAATGCCGCCAGAACACAAATGAGGAGCACAAGACTCGAATTGTGGTTCATACTGAGGTCTTGGTTGCTATCAGGAAAGGTGGAACGCTGAAAAGCTTAACTTTGAAGGAGGCTGAGGGCGGTGCGACAAGCGATTCGCATTCGCCCGCTTCCGTCTTCGTTTTCACTGCGACGTGACGAGTCGGCGCGGCAAGCGAGTGATCCGCCGAGTCGGTGCCGCGTTCGACCTAGGCGCCGTATTTTTTCGTGCCGGGCGCTTCATGTGTCGGAAATGGCGACGATATTGTCCCGGTGGAATTTTTAGCGCGCGCTGAAAGACGTTGCGCATCGAATTGACGTTTCCAAAGCCGCATTCGCCCGCGATCGTTTCCATGCTGTTCTGACTTTCTTCCAATCGCCGGCGAGCTGCTTCGACGCGCAGGCGTTCGACAAACTTCCCGGGCGTGGTCTTCATTTCTTTGGTGAAAACGCGAGCGAAATTGCGCGGGCTCATCGAGACCCGCTGCGCCAGCACCGGCACGGTGAGCGGTTTGTTTAAGTTGTCGAGCACCCACGACTCCAGTTCACGCAATGGTTTGCGGTCTGTCAGTTGCAGAGACAGCGCCGCGCTAAATTGCGATTGTCCTCCTGGCCGGCGCAAGTAGAGGACGAGGTTGCGAGCAACCTGCAACGCTAACGCCGAGCCGTGGTCTTCTTCGACTAGGGCCAAGGCAAGGTCCATTCCCGCAGTGACTCCGGCCGACGTGTAAATATTTTCGTCACGAATAAATATTGGATTCGGATCAACGTCGGCGCGTGGGGCGCGTTTGATAAGAACCTGACACCAATTCCAATGCGTCGTCGCGCGGCGGCCGTCCAGCAACCCCGCTCGAGCAAGAAGCATTGCGCCGGTGCAGACCGAGCCGATTCGTCGAATTCGTCCGGCGATCTTTCGCAGCCAGCGCACAACGTCGTTGTTGATTTCATCCTGCTCAATTGCGCTGCCGCCGGCTACGAGCAGAGTGTCGATCTTGCCGCGCACCTTTCGAAAGGTTTTGTGCGCAGTGATCCGCAGACCGCAGTTTGTGAGGAGCGACCTTTGCGGAGAAGTGCTGATAACTTCGAGGGAATAGATTGGAGCCGATCCGGGATTTTGTTTGCCAAAAATTTCCGCGGCACGAGCAAAGACTTGAAGCGGCCCGACCAGATCGAGGATCTCGGTTCCGGGCGCGGCTACGAACACGACCCTACGCGTCCGCGGTTGGACCGGCTGCTTATTATTAAGTACGCTTTCCACTATCTAATGCCCGTCCGGGCTCGGACTCAGAGCTTCTTGCCAGCGGTTACGAACTTATCCGGCGCCGCGTCGAATGTCTTTTTGTCGTCGCCGGAACAGAAATAATAAGTTTTGCCTTTAAAGACAGACTTCGGCGCTGTCGCTAGATCGACATCCATTCCACAAACTGGACAGAGTTGATGCTCGCTGGTGGACACGGGCGCGCTGGCATAAATCTGATTTGAATCCGCGTTCATCCATCCTTGCCCCTGATATTCCATGTCGTAGGCAGTTTTCTGGGCGACGTCCCGGCCGTAGTAGCGCTCGACCACGCGGAGCGCGAGATCGATGCCCGAAGAAAGTCCACCGGCGGTAGCGAGATTGCCATCTTCGACAAACCGAGCGCCGCGTTTGAGTTTGATATCTGGAAACTGCATGGCAAAAGGCCCAAACGCTCCGTGAAATGTGGTTGCAGATTTGCCGGACAACAGTCCGGTTTCTGCCAGAACAAATGCGCCGGTGCAAACCGACATGGTTACATCCGTGTTCTTGGTGGCCTTGCGAACCCATTCCAGTACCGCTGCGCTTGGTTTACTCTGAGCCGGAATGACGATGATCTTCGGCGGAGGCGCGTTAGCAAGGGTGTAATCTGGTAGGATCTTCATCCCGCCGCTTGCTCGAATAGGGGCCGCTGTTTCGGCTACGGTATAAAGACGGAACGGAGGATCCTGGCGGCCGGGAATCATGACATCTTGGAAGACTTCCCACGGCCCAGAGAAATCGATAATCACTGCACCTTCTGAAATAAGAAAGGCGACAGGGATTTTTCCCTGGGCGGGTGGCTTAAGCGCATTTGATTCGATCGGAGCCGCGCTCGCGGAAAGTTCACCGATAAGGAGAAGGGCGAGCACGAGCCGGAAGCCGAATTCTACTGCTCTGCCGAATAATTCCGATCCAGTGATTGTGATTGTTCGTGCATCCATGGCCTCTAGTTTCTTCAATTGATCGGCTGGCAGCAATGACAAGTATCACCATATTTCTGCCAACTGCGTTATCCTCTTTAGACTTTAACTTCGGAATGGCGATGCGAGTGCTGGGAATCTAATTCGTCTGCGCAGACAACGCGGCCTCCTCCGTTCAACCCCGCTGGCGGAAAGTTGGTGAGTTGTTGTGCGAACTGCCAGATCGCAATGACTGCGCCCACAATCAGAACTGGATAAATTGCCCTCTCGAGAAAGTTGCGACCCATCTCTTCCGAGCGAATCAGAAGCGTGTTCGCTTCCGCTTGACGGCGAGAAGCCCGATGCGTCACGCTAGGGTTTGTGCTAACTCATCGTGTCCGGGCGGTTTCGCCGGCTCTGGCGCCGCATGTCGAGTATCTCTGGATGGCGCGTAGCATACCATTTTTCGATATAGCTGGATCTCAGGCGAAAGAACCACGCCGATCGTGATTGATGAAATCAGTTATGTACATCTGGTTGGCGTTCGGCTGCGAGCCGGCGGTGCGTGGCCGTTTCTCGGAATTCCGTTGCGTGAATTTACCGATCAAGTGGTGGAGTTGGAAACGATCTTCGGCCGCGAGATTGACGATCTGCGCGACCAGTTAGGCGAAGCGCCGGATGACGATTCGCGATTTGATCTGCTGGAGTCCTGGCTGATCCAATGCGCGCGCTCGCGAACGCAACCGACCCGCCCGGTCAGTTATGCATTGCGCATGATCCAGGGGGAACTAGACGCGGTGCGGATCGGCATGATTGCGGAGACGATTGGGATCAGTCACAAACATTTGCTCCGCGAGTTCGATCGGTGTGTAGGATTAACTCCAACGTTGTTTGCCAGGCTCTGCGCATTTCAACGCGTGATTCGACCCGTCGGACACAAGCCGGAAGTGGATTGGGCGGACACGGCGCGGCAACATGCGGTTATCACGATCAAGCGCACTTAATCCATGAATTTCGCGCGTTCAGCGGATTGACTCCAGCTAACTATCTGACGAAGCGCGGGCCGTTTCTGAATTATCTCGAAATCGAATAATCAGCGGTTGCGCGCGAATAAATGTCAATTTTCTACAATCCTCCCATGGCGCATTATGACACGGTGCAACCCATGAAACGGACAAGAACTCTTAAGATGGTTGCGTTGACCGGCGCGGTTGGATTTGCGATCGTGTGCGCCCATGCGCAAACGCCAGCGCCGTCCGCCGCGGCCTTGGAGCCAATCGCTTTCCTCACGGCGCATGAATGGGACGCCAAGCTGCCCGATTCGCCGGAGGGAAAGAAGAAAAAGATCCACGCGCGATTTACCTGGACACCAAGCCGTCAGGCCATTCGCATCAGCAACGAACTTGTCACAGATGGGAAGGCGAGCCCTTACATTGACGGACTTTACGCGTGGGATCCGCAGCAGCGCGTCATCGTCTTTTGGTACGTGAGCGCAGAAGGAAGTCTCACCAAAGGCACGGTGAGAATGGAAGATGGAAAACTAGTGCACGAATTTCAGGAGACACAGCCGGACGGAAAGACAGCCGAGTACGTAGCACGAGTAACGCCGCATGCAGATCAGTCATGGGACAATGAGATTCTCGCGCGAAAAGCCAATGGCCTGACTGCACTGGTTAAGGTTCGGTACGAAGCGGCCCAGTAACAGATTTCCTTTGATACAGCGGCAAATGATTTTCCCAATTGTTCGAGGCGCTGCCGCGATGTTCGTCGGTTACGGCATGATTGTCCTTCTCACTTCCCTAGGATTTAACGGTGTTCTCGGTGGACGTCCACTTTACGGCGGCTCGCCGTTGCTTCTGGCGGCAGGAATGCTGGTAGGGGTTATCGCTGGCCTTGTCGGGCTACAGCGCGGGTCTCATCGGACCCGGCCGAGCCTTGCTTAATGCTTCCCTGGTCCTGGTTCCGCTGGTGGGCGATACAATCTATGTCTTGTTCTTTTTCAAGCGAAGTACCGCCCCGTTTTGGTTCGATGCTCTCGCCGCGGCGACTCTCATGGTCTCTACCGCAGGGGGTGGACTCTTAACGGAACTAAGTTGCGGACGTAGGAAAATCAGGGCTTAGGAAACCTCAATACGCGCCGTCCTTCCAATTGGTGTAACCCGTTGTGTCACCCGGCGTGGTAGAAATGTGCAGATTACTGATGACCCGGGATGAATCGAAAGACCTAGCGTCAGCGACGGTATGCAACATCGTGAAAACGTGTGCAAACGCGCATTCTTGAATTAGAAATCCGTGTTTGGTCGGATTTGCCGCGAGTTCAATTTTGACGATTCCTACCTCTGAAAAGCAGTTTCACAAGGGGAAAACGTGCATATTCCCGCCGAATGCGTTTGCGAACGATTACGCAACGAAACGCAAGAACGCGCAATCTACTTGCCAAGTTCGTGTCAAGTGCCCTCGCGCGCCCACGCGCGATAGTTGTGACGCAAGGCACAATCAGGTGATCGAAAAACTATTTCGCGTCCGGTTTCGGCAACGGAATCGAAGCTTGCCCAAATACGTAACGCCAACCAGTAGCCGTCCGAACATAAGTCTCACTGAACCAGACTTTGTAATCGAAGGGGTTTTGGTCTCTGGTGCCTTTGATCCTCAACAGCGCAGTAACAACAGCCGTATCGCGCCATATTCGCACCTTCTGCGTGCCTTCCTCCTCCTCCTGGTGCTCGTAGATCGTCCGTTTTCCTCGCGCTTCCTTAATCAAGTCGGCTTTCGTCAAAGAAGCACCGCGGTCTGTTATTAAAACAAAGTCATCGGCCAAAATCTGATCCATTATTGCGACGTCATTGGCCTTAACTGCCGCTTGATACATAGTATCTAACGCGGCAACGGTTTGTGCGTCCACAGTTGGCGGCGGCTTCGGTAAAGCCAATGGCGGCGCGCTGAGCGACCGCAGAGAATCGGCAGGCGGGGTTGGTATTGGTACGATTGTGCTTTTAGCATCAGGTTGCCTGGTTTGTTGCTCCGACGTTCCGGTCGCCGTCTGCTCCGGCGCCAGGGTGGCCGTCTGTTGTGGGACTGCAGTCGGGGTTTTTTGTGCGGCTGGCAAAGGGCTCTGCTCTGGAGCTGGCGTCGGGGTCGGTGTGACTGGTGCAGGGGTGCGCTCTGGAGTCGGTGGAGCCAGTGACGATTGTTGGCTCAACTTTATACCACGTCAGTGTACCAGAGCCAGCGGCGAATCCATTCTTGTCGCGCTTGCCGGACCACGTTGCCTCCTCGCCACGTTTAGGTGAATCATTCCAGACGAGCGTTTTCCCGTCTCTCGTGCGCTGATAAGAGCCGGCACCGTAAGCGACGCTTGCGAACAGAAGGAAGGCGCTGCAAACAAAAAGCGATCGGATGTTCATGCCGAAATGATCGAGTAAGCGGGCCAATACTCTCAACGTGCTGGCGTGATCTTCGACGACCAGAATTCGCAAGCTCCTGCCCCGCGAGACAAAGCTTCTGTTGGATCGTCGCTCATTGAAGCTGGTCAGCTCGGGTTTCCATGGGATAGCAGGTTGCAAACGATTTCTTGCCGTACTTCGCGCTGGACCGTGCTGGCTAGTGTGCCTGCGAGAGCGAGAAAGACTGGTTTGGTTTTCATGTTCGTATTTTGGTTCTGAGGTACTTCAGCTTCGCGAAAAGAAAACCCTGTGCCAATTGAAGATTGTTCTTATTTATCGGCGTCGAAAAGAAAAATTTGTGTCACCCGTTGTGTCACCCGGGTGGGTAAAAATGGGCGCATTGCTGATTACCCGTGATGATCGTGACAGTGACTCAAGATGTTGAAATGCAAGCGGTTTGCGCACGGCTGATGACATCAGCGAATTCCTGCAAAAGTGTCGTTTTTGCCTTAGGAAACCAGGAACATTGGCGGCATTAATCCGATCGGTTTCGTTTTCATGGCCTATCAAGAGCGGATTTCCATTGCCGTCAACATTTTTCCAGGCTAACAACCGGGTCAATGAGCACTTCCACAGCGCGGGATAAGCTTACCCGGCATGCGTTGGATCTTTACCTTTCGCCCGAGCTATTGCACGCGTGGTTTTTCGCAGTCACAGCAAGATGAAGATCCTTGCCTTTTTGATTTTATGTTTCGCGTCGGTCGCTCTCGCTGAGGACTTCAAAGCGATTGACGGGAAAGAATACAAGAACGTCAGAGTCAACCGAGTGGAACCCGACGGTATTGTCCTCATCAGCAAATCGGGAATATCGAAGGTTTACTTAACTGAGCTGCCCAAAGAAGTTCAGGACCGTTTTCATTATGATGCTGCGCAGGCCGCCGCCTACTCGACCGAACAAGCTGCCAGTCAGGTTGCGTTTCAAACTCAGCAGGCGGAATTGCGACGGAAAGTGGCCGAAGAAAAAAACAGATATTGGATCGGGCAAGGACCAGCCAAAAACCAACAGGCTAAGGTTGAGGCGCCTGCTGCGGTCGTCGCTGGTCGTGGCCGACAAGTCGAAGTGATTTCTCACGGCACGGAGGTGGACATCGCGAAACATGTCGCCCGTGTAAACAGCTCTCGCCAAGCTTGGAACAGATGGCAAGGACCGATCCGGAGGTTGCGCTGCGCAAGATCGACATCGTCAACTGGAAGACGCCGGTCGTTAGGCAATTCAACATCCACTCGGTTCCGCAGGTTAACGTTTACAATCGCGCTGGCCGCCTTGTCGGCACCGTTGTCGGCGCCGACGCGGCAGAGGTTAAGCGTTACGTAGCGCAAGCCAAAACCGGCGGCTGACGGGGATCACGTCGCGCCGGAAATTATCGCCCAGGTGGTGAGATCAGTGGAATCACCTCGCGTTTGTTCCGCCGATAAACGCGAAAATCCTTGTCCACAGTGATAATGCTGTGTCGCGGATACAGTTCACTCATACGGATCAGACAGAGATCGGCCAAATCGGGTTGTCGATCTTTGTAGGGTTTAGCCAGCGCCGCGAGCTGCGGCAGATGATCGTTGCAATCGAATGAGAGCCGAATCAGTTTTTCAGAAATCATGTCGAAGACCACCTCGGCGTCGCCGATGTGGAAAGCCGTTTCTGACAAAACGGATTCGCAGGTCAGAAGCGGCTCGGTGATGTGTTGTGCCACGCCAATGGCCCATGCGTGGTGCATGTCGCGGTCGCGTGCGAAGGCGACAAGGAAGCCGGTATCGGCAATTGCTTTCACTTCCTAGAATAGCCCTTACGCGTTGAAACATCGCGCCGGCCACCTCGAATGATCCCGGCAAGCCGCATAAAGCTCCGCGCGCCGTTGTCGCGTTGCCGGACACGCTCCAATTGCTCTCGAATGATTCGACCTTGCGAGAGGCCGGTCCGGGCAGACTCTTCCTTAAGCCACGCGCTCAGGGATTTTGGAACACGGACGGTAATTGCGTTACGCATATGGCTTAATTGTCATACACAAATTGAAATTCATCAACGGCAAATCCTCCTGCGATTAGAGATGAGCGGTGAATCAAACCGCTTGCATACGAAGAACTGACGTCAGGCTGGCCGCTGGATCCGACAGGACGCACGCGCTGGCACAGGCGCGCGCGAATCTCTAATAGCGAGCCGCTGCGTAAAATCTCCGGCCATGAAACGAACAATTGCGTACCTTGTCGTCGCTCTATGCGTTATTTGCTCATTGCGCGCCGATCAGACGATCCAATCAGTGCAGCAGGCTCTCAAAGATCAAGGCTTTTACTACGGCAACGTTAGCGGCGAAAAGAGCGCCGAGACTACTGCCGCGGTTCGGCGTTACCAAATTCGCAATGGGTTGCAAGTCACTGGCGAGATCAACCCGGAGACACTCCGCTCGCTTAACGTGGGTTCGAATTCAGCCTCATCGCGTTCGCTTACCTCATCGTCTCCCGTAACTCAGCCAAGGGGCGCTCGGCCTGATGATAGCTCGCGGGTTAGGCCGGTCTCGCCGGCGCGTTCCTCTGGCGAGTGGGGTCCGCCGGTCGAGATGGACGGGGCGTTCTTCGGCAAGCCCTATGAATCAGCGCTGTCTTGGATAAACGTGCGCATCATCGCTGAAGTGCAGCGTCAACTCGTGAGTCTCGGATATTATCGAGGTCGGACTGACGGCAAGTATGGGAGAGGGACAGCCTTTGCTGTGCGCGCGCTCCAATCGCGCTTGGGAATTTTGCCGACCGGTCGGCTCGACACGAGTACGCTTGACGCGCTCGGGTTGTCTGATCGGAACTTGGCGTATTTGGAATCAGCGCCTTGGCCCGATGAAAGCTGGGCGGGGACGGACAAAAAATTCAAATACGCGAAATGGAAACACGGAAAGTGGAAAGTGAAGTGGAAGAAGCATCACCATGGTCACGGGCATGATGACTAGGCTGCGCTGGTGATTAAGGCTGAGAGATGGCGTGGCAGGGAACTGACGCGTCACAACGCGTCGGCAATGGCTATTTTGATTTGGGCGGTGAAAACTCGCGGTCAATTTCGGCAATCTTGTTTGGTGAATTCGATTGCGACCGATCGAGCGCTTGCGTCCCGCACTTGCGGGATGAGTTCTGTTGCTCCGCCGTTACCTGCGCCGGTGATTGCTTTTTGGCTGTAGGTAATGGGTATCGGTCCATTCGCCGATGCTGATGCCCGCTTGCAGGCCATCTTCGTTTGCCGATCGGAAGTGAATGCCCCCGTACAGCCGGCTCACTGCCGCTTCCTCGGCTGCATCGAGGCAGGTTGCAAAGCTGCGGACCACGTTGGGCAGAGAATCGGAGCGGGTGGCGAAGGGAAGGTCTTCCGTGCCGTAAAACAGTGGGAGCACGGTTGCGGCTGCGCCGCTGAACGTGCTATGGCCGGAGACGTAATCGGGGAAGGATGGTGTCACGATGAACGACATCCAGTTCAGTTCTGGTTCGGCGAAGGCAATCGCGGTCACCGGGCGCCAGAAGTGGAAGGTATACTTGGCGTCCCACGCGCAAATGGCAGCGTCGGCCATGGCGATGTTCAATAAGGCAAACAGCCTTGCGTTTTCTTCCAGCGTGTTGCCTTGCGCGTCGGCAATCGTCTGCGCGATACTGTTCCAGTGGCCGGGAGGCGTTTCGGTGCCAAGGCCGTCGGCCCAGAACAAGCCGATCTGGGTCTGCTCCTCTGTGCGCGTGGAGCCAACAGCCGCGCCGAGCTCCTTAACCTCATTGTAGTCCGCCGGGTATCGCTGGCTATCGAGAGACGGCGGGCCAGGCGGGCGGAACTGCGAACTGCTGCTCATTGCAAACGGCATGACGAATCCCCATTGCGGCAGCAAATAAGGAAGGAACGCTGGAGGGGTCGGCACCCACACGCCGGGACCGCTGCCGCCAGGCGGCGGGACGATAGCATCGGAACCATCGTTGGCCCGTGCCGCGAGGATTTGGTTCGCGACGAATTCACCCCACACAATGCCGGCGGTCTTTTGTGGGCCATCGGGGATTGCAGCGAGAATCGCGGCATGACGCGCATTAAAGTAGGATATCCTGGACGGGAATAAATTGACGAGCGCCCCGTGTGCAGCAGCGCTGGCAGCAGCCTCACGCGACGCACTGGCCGGCCCGTCACTTTGCACCAGGTAAGGTTCGTGCGTGCGGGCGATGCCGTTAACCGCATCGTAGATTGAGACGTGAAGAATAGCGAGGCTGCGGGAGGCGATCGGTGGCGCGGTGTTCCCAGCGCGAATGGCATCGAGCGCCTCGTTGTTCCAGTCAGTCACGACGTCGCCCTTGGCAGGAATGCCAATACTCGACGCAAGATTTGTAGCGCCGACGCAGACTACGAATATCAAAGCTTTAAAAGAAGCGTTCATTGGGTTCTCCTTTCGACGAACAACGGCCCGCTTATACGCGTTAGCGGATTTTGGTGTCAAGCGTTATTCGGATCCACTCTTTCCAGGCACGACGATTGATGCGTCATCCCGTTCGTTTTAGTAGCGTTTTATCTCTATTGCGGTGCTGACTTCTCCGCGAGGACTCACACCCACCGACAAACCGGAGGCTGATGGCGCTAAAAAATAAGAGGTAGGGAGTAAGAATTAAAAGGCGCTCCCGCCTTCGCCAACTTCGGCGCGGCGAGCAAGGACGGACAGCGCGCTCCAAGTCACAACATCGGCAACGGCTCTTTCGATGTTGGAGGCGGGAATTCACGGTCGATATCCGCGAAGTCTTCGTCGGTTAATTGAATCTCGACAGATTGGGCGTTGTCACGCACGTGCGCTTGGTTGCTCGCTTTAGGAATTGCGATGATGCCGGGTCCACGCAGCACCCACGCGAGCGCGATCTGTGCCGCGGTTGAGTCGTGGCGTTTTGCAATTTTCCTAAGCGTCGCGTTCTTCAGAAGCCCTCGCCCGTGGCCGACGGGAGAATATGCCATAAGACAAGTGGCAGGTGACGAGGGACCAGTGACGAACGGCAAGAGAGCAGATTCGATTTCGCGATGTTCGAGATTATAAAGAACCTGATTCGCCGCGCATGCGGAACTCGTTTCGATGTCGAATAGTTCTTTCAAATCATCGACATCGAAATTGGAGACACCCCAACGTTTGATTTTTCCGGCGGAACGAAGTTTCTCGAATGCTTCGACGGTTTCCGCGAGCGGCGTATTTCTTTCTCGCCAATGCAGCAAATACAGGTCAATGACCTCGATGCGGAGACGCTTGAGACTGCCCTCGCATGCTTTCGGCAGCTTCGTGCGCGAAGCGTTGCGCGGATACACTTTGGTGACCACGAACACGCGATTGCGTTGACCCTCGATCGCGTCCGCCACCACGTTTTCCGCGCCGCCTTCGCCGTACATCTCGGCGGTGTCGATCAACGTTATGCCGAGATCGATTCCCAAACGCAACGCCGCGACCTCCTCTGTATACGCGCTTTTGTTCTCACCCATGCGCCAGGTGCCCTGGCCCAGCGCCGGAACGTGTTTGCCATCCGGTAGTGCGACTGTCTTCATTTGCAATCCTGTCTCCGAAATTTTATTCGCAGGCAAACGGTAAGGCGCGCCCTTTGGGCTTACACAAGCGTATGAAAAATGGCGAAACTGGCGACAACAGTTTGGACGAAAAAAAAGATGGCGTAGAATTGATGATAGCTCTCGTTTCGTGTAATCGCAGCCGCCGTCAGACCGACGAAATAAAGCAAGCTACTAATGAAGTATTGCGGCCCTAATCCAAGAAAATGCGGGACGCCTTTGAGCAGCGAGTCAGCGATATCGACCGGCGTAAACAGAGCGAAGAGGATGAAGAAGGCGCGGTGATTCGCGTAATAATGCGTCTTGTAGTCAATGGTAATGTCGACATCGCCTTCCCGCGGAAAAAGTAAGAGTGACGCCAGATACAAGATGGTTGGTGAGACCAGGACGAAGACGAACAGGAAAAACGTCCACGGCTGCTGGTCGCGCCAGCGGTAGAAAACCCACCAAGCGACCACGAGGTACAGAAAGAGGTTAACGATCCAGATGACGTGTACCCAGTAAATGTGACGGCGTGAGCCCGCCTGTAGCATTTCGCCGACGCCGGCGAGCACGCGCGTCATGCCCAAGGCGAGAATGATTGAGATAAGAACGGAGAGATACTCGAATGCACTCACAAGCTTGGGGAAGCTTCCTAGTTTGCTTGTGGGCGTGCAAGCTCGTTGGTATTAGAGCAAACGCCCAACGCTCAACGCCCAATGCTCAATTCAGAAGGCATTTCACGGTACCCAAAGAGGTCGGGCAGCTATGCGCGGCGCCTTTGCGCTGCATGAATTTCTGAATTGGACGTTGAGCGTTGGACGTTGGACGTTGAGCGTTTGCTAGTTTCTATCCGATTTCGATTACGAGCATGAGCACGAGCAAGATCAAGAGTAGTTACGATGTCGTAATCCTGGGCGCGGGTCACAACGGGCTTGTGGCCGCGAGTTATCTGGGCCGTGCGGGCTTGAGTGTTCTTCTACTGGAGAAGAATGATTACATCGGCGGGGCGACAACTTCTCAGAAGGTGTTTCCCGATTACGATGCGCGGCTATCGCTATATTCGTATCTCGTCAGTTTGTTCCCGGAAAAGATCATTCGCGATCTCGGGCTTAACCTCGAGCTACGCCGGCGCGTCACTGCATCCTTCACGCCGTACGTGAAGGATGGCAGCCACGACAGTTTGCTCTTGAGCAATGTCTCCGAAGAAATGAGTCGTCGTTCGATGTTCGACCTGACCGGGAATTACACGGAGTACGAACAGATGAAGAAATTTTACAATCTCTCTCGTGTCTTCGCCGAGCAGGTTTGGGACACGATGCTGGAGCCGCTTGTTGCGAAGGAAGAGTTCCGGCGGCGCTTCGATGTCGATGATGTTTCGCGCGAAGCGTGGCGCAGTCTGGCCCTAGAACCGATCGGAAACGCGATCGAACGTTATTTGCAAAACGATCTGGTGCGCGGGCTCGTGTTCACCGACGCTAAGATCGGCGTTTTCACGCATCCGCACGATCCATCGCTGGTGCAGAACCGGTGTTTCATTTACCACGTGATTGGCAATAAGACGGGCGAATGGAAGGTGCCGGTCGGCGGCATGGGCGCGGTAGCAAGCGAGTTGGAACAGGCGGCGCGCAAAGTCGGCGCTGAAATGTTAACGAATGTCGATGTTCGCTCGCTCGACGTGAGGGGGAAAAACCGCAGTGTGGAATTTGAGGTTGATGGAAAGAGGGAGACGGTTGGAGCGCAATATCTTCTGGTGAATTTTGGACGGAACGTGTTGGCGAAGTTTGTCGGAAAACTATATCAGCCCGACTCCACGGATGAGGGGTCGGTGTTTAAAATCAACATGCTCCTTCGCCGCCTGCCGAAATTGAAGGCGACGCGTTACGCGGCGGCCGAGGCGTTTTGCGGGACGTTTCATTGCGACGAAGGCTACAAGCAAATGAGTGTCAGCTACGATCAAGCGTGCCAGGGCCGACTGCCGAACAAAATTCCGTGCGAAGTTTATTGCCACACGTTGACCGACGACAGCATTCTCGCGCCAGAACTGCGTAAAGAGGGATTTCACACCATGACATTGTTCGGGCTCGACATGCCATGGAGTTTGTTTGCGCGCGACAATCATACGATGCGAAAACTCGCCGAGAAGAAATTCATCGAAGGTATGAACCAGTGGTTGGAAGAGCCGCTGGAAGATTATCTCGCGGTCGCGCGTGACGGCAGTCTCTGCATTGAAAGCAAGAGCCCGGTCGATATCGAGGATGCTTTGGGTATGTATCGCGGAAACATCTTTCAGAACGCGCCGACTTTTCCTTTTGTCGAGGCAAAAGAACAGGCCGGCAGGTGGGGAGTCGAAACGGAGTACGAAAATGTGTTTCTCTGTGGCTCAAGCGCATTGCGCGGCGGCGCGGTCAGCGGTATTCCCGGGCATAACGCGGCAATGAAGGTGCTTAGCGTAATCAAACAGAGTTGAGAGTTGAGGGACGGTAGAGAAAACATCGAACGCCTAATGTCAATGTCGAAGTCAGAAGCTAATCCAGCTGATGTCGAGTCAATCGACGCAATTATCACGGCTGCTTACGATTCGATTTCGGGACCGGCTGGCGTGAAACGCGATTGGGAGCGGGAACGGTCGTTGTATTATCCAGGTGCGCGTTTAATCCCGACTGCAAAGCCGGGCGCGAATGACGATCTAGCACCGCAAATGCTGGACGTAGATGGCTTCACTGCGCGTGTGGAATCGTATTTTTCAGAGCACGGATTTTACGAAAGGGAGATTACGCGGCGCACCGAACAATTCGGGAATATCGCGCATGTCTGGAGCACCTACGAATCGCGCCACAACCCGGACGATCCCGAACCATTCATGCGCGGGATCAACAGCATCCAGCTGTTTTATGATGGCAGTCGCTGGTGGATTGTGACCATCTACTGGCAGCAGGAAACTACAGAGCATCCAATTCCAGAAGAATATTTCTAGGGAAGATGACCTTACGTATCCCAGTGCGGAGGGGCTCGTGCGAACTAATCGCAAGACAATTACTCATCAAATCAGCGATCAACGGCTGCGGGCGGCAAACGCACTCACTTCTTTCGCGAATTTGTCGAGAGTGATGGTGGCAGATTCCTGCGAATAGCGCAGAGCGATGTACGTATTTGAGATCTGTCGGATACGCTGGGATTCGTTAGGTAACAATTGGGCGGATCGCCTTGAGAAATCTGAAGGACCCTCCCATGAGTTGCGCCGAACGCCGAGGCGGGCGGTCTTCTGGCAAAAACGCTCATACAACGCCTTGACCCGGTCCGCGCGCGAACGAGTCCGCAATTGCATCCAGCAAGCATAAATTCCGAGCAGACCGGCGGCGACGCCCAGGATCTCGATGATGAGCAAGACCGGTCCACGGTTGGCGATCCCGACGGAGGCCAGCAATGCCTCCTGCACGTCGGCGTCGAAACCAAGGAGCCGAGTGTCCCACTCGTAATTGAGCGTCTCCCAGGCAAGCCGAATGTTGGTGAATATTACTGACCGGGCCAGTTGTGTGACGAACGCGCTTTGGCGAGTTTCCATTTCTCCGGAAGCGATGCGTCTCGCTAGAAACGAGTTGAGATCGAGACTCGCCCGTCCAGGCGCGACTACGCTGGTTGGATCCACTCGCGTCCATCCGCTATCCGGGAGCCAGACCTCGCACCAGGCATGGGTGTCGGACTGTCGCACGAGAAAGAATCGGCCCAGATCGTTGTACTCACCCCCCAAGTAGCCGACGACAACGCGCGCGGGAATTCCAGCCAGTCGCATCAGGGTGGCGAAAGTGGCGGCGTAATGTTCGCAAAAGCCAACTCGACGATGAAAGAGAAATTGCTCCAGATCGTTCTTCTTGTATTCGCCTGGCGACAATGAATAGCGAAACCCTTGCGACCGGAAAAACTGAAGCGCGCTGTTTACTGTAGCACGCGGATCAGAATTCTGTGCGACCCAGGATTCCGCCAACTCGCGCACGGTCGGGCTGATCGATGCCGGCAGCTCGAGCGCGTCCTTGCGTTCATGCGGCTGGAGTTCCTTTCTTGTAACTTCGGGAGATGAAATCACCTCATACCGGCGGGCCTTTCGAATCGGCTGAACGCTCCAGAGATAATCGCCACGTGTAAGTAGTGCACCAGAAGGGGCCTCAAACGGCCGATCGAGCGCGAACATCCAACGCGCACCATGCGGCGCGATCGTTATCCGTTGTCGAATCTCCTGACTCCTCAACGATTGAACTGGTAGGACGCGACCAAAGCCTGCTCGCCGTGGCGAGGGCGCGCCGAGCCTGGAGGGGCCAGAGATTGGTGCAGGAGCATACGGAGCGCGCCAGTCCATACCTTCGCAATGCCACATGACTACGCCGCGCCAATACATGGGGCCAGGCGGCCGAGTTTTGTGGTCCGGAAACTCCGCGCGGAAAGCGATGTCCGAAGAATTTGCAAGAGATGCGATGCTGCCCGGAGAGAGTCGATCGGAAAAACCGGAAGCTGCCGAACGGAGGTTGCGAATTTCAAATCGGAATCCGGTATTTATTCGAGGAAACAAAAGGAACAGTAAGAGAATGAGCGGCACCGCCTGAGCAAGTAGTCTGCAAGTCGTTCCCAGCGGCGGCCAGAAAGCGCCAGGTGACGATCCGCGATGAAACTGGATCAGCGCCACAAGCAGCAATGCGAACGCGGTCAGGAGACAAATCGCAATCGCAAAGTCCTGGGAAAGAAAAAATCCGCAAAGACAGAGCACCCACGCCATCATTACCATGACTTGGAACTCGCGCGCGGTGTGCGCTTCCAAAATCTTGAGTGACATCAGAACGACAAGAAGAGATACGCCAGGCTCAACACCCTTCAGGGATCCGTAGCTAACGAAGATGGCCGCGAGAGTCGCCGCCGCGAGAACCAGTTTCAAAGTTGCAGAGCGAAGCCGGTATCCTTTTGGCTCCATCCAAAATTTCATTGCGAGCGTGATCAAAAAAAGGCCCGGGACCCACGTCGCGAGAGAACCGAACATTGGAGGTAGAGTGAAGAGCAATGCGGCCGCCAGCCAAAGCAGCGGTCGCCGCGGGATACTCCTATCCCTCTGTGTGCGCGTCTCACTCTTACTCTTGCTCATGCTCTTCAGGCTGCCCTCACTGAAATAAACTGAGTGCGCACAGGCACTGGTGAAAATGCGATTGTCCAACAGCCGGCGGAATCTCAATGTCCGGAAGATGAAGGCCGTAGGGACGTCGCACGCGTTCGGCTTCGATCACCCAAAGCGCAAGCTGCGACAGCCTGTCTTCCACACCGGCAATACGCAGGGCAGAAAAATCGAGATGCACCGAGCCCTCCGCTTCCGCCGCAAACTGTTTTGTCATGAGCGGCTGCCCTCGCGCCACGGCTTTCCAATCGATGTGACGTTGGGACTCGCCGGGCACGTAGGCGCGGACTCCCGCAAAATCATCACCTTCTCCGGTATCCGCTTGCGGCCGGCTATCGCGGGAGCGTGCGCGACTCAACGGGAGCTGAAGATCTCCCGCGGGTTTAGGATATACAATATAGGTTTGAGATGCCGCGAATTTTTTCAAAACGCGAATAAAACCGAGCGGATATGCACTCGTTAGGCACAAGGTTCCTATCTTATGTTCGCCCCGCTGCCGTGCAGGAAACCGAAGCGTCACACGCGCAGCTCTGCCGGCCGGAATGTGATCGATGCGTCTACGCTCTCCGGCAGAGCCCGATAGAGCCAGGTTAATTCCATGTCGTGTCGCCCGTGATTCGTTCATGATCTCGGCCGGTAATGAGATCTCCTGACCCGCGAACGCCGGCTTCACGGATTCGAGCGTTACCGTCACACCTGCGAGATTGAGCAGGGTGTGCGGAATTGAAACTAGAAAGACCGCCGCCAGCGCGAACAGGAGCAGGTAAACTGCTGGACTATTTTGGCTTGACGCTGCGTACCACATCGCGACCAGAAGGAATAGCAGGCCGGCAAAACTTTTCGTCGGATAGACGGAGAATTTTCTCTCTTTCACGGGACCGGCACGGTGTGCAACAGATTATCAGCGAGTGTGCGCCCACTTTGTCCCGGCTGCTCGATATCGTGTCCCAACCGATGCGCCATGACTGCGATTCCCACAGCTTGAATATCTTCGGGCAAGACCATGTCGCGTCCGTTCATCAGCGCCCAGGCTTGTGACGCGTGTAGCAAGGCCAGACCTGCGCGCGGGGACAAGCCAGTGCTATGACGTTGCCGCGAGGCATCGAGCAAATCCTGCAGGTAATCGAGTAACGCTGACGAAGCGTGCACCTTTCGTACGCTATCTTGAATTTCGAGCAATATTTGTGGACTAAACACCGGTTTCAATTCCTTAAGCATCTCTCGGCGATCCATGCCCAGAAGCATCGCGCGCTCGCTGGCGCGGTCTGGCACGCCCAGTTCGATCCGCATCAGAAAGCGATCGAGCTGAGATTCTGGCAGCGGAAAAGTGCCGACTTGATGTTGCGGATTCTGTGTTGCGATCACAAAAAATGGCTCGGGCAACTCATACGTCACGCCGTCGACCGAGATGTGGTGTTCCTCCATTGCTTCAAGCAACGCGCTTTGCGTTTTGGCAGTCGCGCGATTTACCTCATCGATCAGCACGACTTGCGAAAAGAGCGGACCGCTATGAAACACGAAGCGCTGCTCGCTTCGATCGAAGATGGAATTGCCGAGAATATCGGCGGGAAGCAGGTCACTCGTAAATTGGATGCGCTGGAAAGCCAGCGCGAGCGAGCGCGCCAACGCCTGGGAGAGCGTTGTCTTGCCCACGCCGGGGATATCTTCAATTAAGAGGTGCCCGCGCGCCAGGAGACAGGCGACTGCGAGTTTTACCGCCTGATTCTTGCCTACGATAACTTCACAAATCTGCTTTGTGAACGCATCAACGTGCTCCGTCACTCCGAAATGATCTGCGGGAACGATGCGATTCGCAAACGGCATATGCGGAAAGTGACTTCTGTTTACTCGTTCTCTTGCTCATGCTCCAACGCTGGATCTAATAAGTTGTGTTCCTCGGTTCGCGTATATTTTCGCGCTCGTTTTCGTGGCGTCGTGACAAACGGCACGCCCGGCGATCGCGCCCTACCAAGATTAGATTGCGATGGAACCGGAGCCGGATGGGCGTCGCGATAACATTTTGTGCCCAGACCGAGCAGGAACGCCGCCACAACGAACGCTACTACTCGCTTTTCCGTGGGAGTGAGGCGGAATCTCTGACTCACTTGATCGAATTTGAAACGCCAGCTCTGTTTCAACTTCCACCTTCATCTAACCACGAATGAACACGAATAGACACGAATTTATAAAACGATCCGTACCCGCCCTAACTTCGGATGTTTGAAGTTCAAGGTCTCACCAGTCTGTAACCGCGTTCAGACCTCGATTGCGCAGTCCAGGATTTGAAGCGCGTCTTGTCGTGAACGGCACTCGTCATTGTTAGTGTTCATTCGTGTTCATTCGTGGTTATGTCCCTTTGGCCGAGGCCGAACCAGAACAGACCGATAATGGCTCCTGATGTTGAAATCGTAGAAGCGAGCTTTGGATTCCGCCGCCATTAGATCGCGATACACGGCAGTCGGCACGTCGAGATAACGATAAACAGCGCCGTTAACGAATTCGATTTCGAGGATGTGGCGGTGCTTGCTGTAGCCAATCTTTGCGATCGCAGTTGAATGAACGGCTTCCCGCGGAATATGGGAGACGATCGGGGAGGAATTGCCCAATTCGGGCGGATCGGCGCAGCGTATTACCCCGGTTGCAGCCAGTGTCATAATGACAATCCAAACGCGTTGTAGCATCGCGGGTTTGTTTTAGATTGCTGTCGCCCAGCGGTCGAGCAAGAAGGTGGATTGGCCCTCCGTCGGGCGATGCCAGAATAATGCGGCTCTGCTGCCTAGATTAGCATCGAGCAAGAGACTGCTCGATCCACCTTACTGCCCGAGTGGCGTCGAGACATCAGTGCCCGGCGGCGGTTTAAACTCGAAAGTGGACGAAGGAATCGGCGCGCGTGTCTGGTTCGAATACGTGGTCACAATCCGATCGCCATTCGGCAGTAACATGTTCGTGCGTTCGACCCGCAAGTTGTCATTGATCCGCAGATCGAGCTTTTGAAACACTCGCTTCATTGAAGCTGTGCGCGGCGTCAATGCCAGTTCGTATCCCGCCTGAGGCGGGTCGACCTTTGCGGCAGAGAGTTGGAAAGTGTTTTCAACGTTCTCCAGATTCAATGCGGAATTGATCGCTGCCATCGTGGAATCGAGCGGCGAATGTTTGCCCAGTGGATAACGTTCAGCCGATTTAAAGTTTGGATAATAAATCCATAGCTGATGACCATCGCTCACAGTGATACTCGGCGAACTGCCTTTCACTTCGCGCCGGAATTTGTTTGGCGGCAGATACAAGACCCTCCCCGAACTCAGGATCGGTTTCTTCATTAGACGAATCACTCTTTGTTCCTGAAAATCGGCCTGCGTTATCCGGTTCTCCCGAATTCGGGCAAGCAGCCTTTTCACTTCCGCGTCCGGAAGTGCTTCTGCCCTGGCAAAACCCGTCAGACAAATCAGACCGATCACAATAAAGAAAATCTTGCGCATCAGCTTCAGTGAGTTAATCGGTGTCGATTTTATTTTCGTGCCACGGTTTGGGTTCAGCCGCCGCCATTGCCGGCAGCGCAAAGAAAATTGTCGCGACCAGGCTCCAGAAGATGCCGATTGCACAGGCGCTTCCCAAACTGCTTAGCGCCGGATTCTTCGCGAGCACTAATGAGCCGAAGCCGGCGACCGCCGTCAATCCTGCGAGCACGACCGGTTTGACCACGCCCGCGACGTCGTGCTCGATCTCATGCGTTTTCTGCCAGACAAGCACAACATAAATTCCGTAGTCCACGCCAATCGCCAACACGAGACGAAACGACAGGACGTTGAGCATGTTCAAATCGATGTGTAGCAATTTCATCGAAGCAATCATCGCTCCAATCCCGAACGCAAGGGTGATGACCTGGATGATCCACAGACGCAAGTCGCGATACAGGATCGCCAGCAGCGACACGTCGAAAAGCGCCATCAACGCGCTAATGATCAGGAGTTGCCGGTGCGACCATGGCAAGAGATCCGCGAGAGCATAGCTCCAGCCGGTGAGGATCATCGGAATCCCGGCCACTGGCAGATTGCGTCCCAGGTCTTCGCGCTGTGAGTGCGTCGAGACCGGTTGATTAGTGGTGACGAATCCCGTGGTGAGCAATGGGTCCTGTCCGAAATAGCGATCGACCAAGAACCACCAGCTTGATGATTTTGGTAATTGGCGGCGCCAGTTTGGCAGAGGCGTGTCTGGATCGACAAGATGCTGGAAATTATCGAGCAACGTGAAAGCGGATGCGAATGCGTCGCGGCTGAATCCTTCGGCCTCGAGAGTTTGTTCAAGCGTCTCGTGCGCGGCTGGAAAATTGATCGCGCTCAACTGTTCCCGATTTCTCTGCATCGATTTCGGCGACAGACAAAGGGCCGCTGGTGTAGAGAAGCTTTTGATTTTGCCCGCCGCTTGGAGATCACTCCAATGCGCGGCAATTTTTTGCCAGTCGTCGTGCAATTCCTGCGGATTCGTCGCGTGCACAACTGCCAGCACGGGTTCCCAGCGCATCGGCATTTTGTGCATGATCTTCTGGAGGGCAATACTCGCCCGACTGTTTTTCGGTTCGAGAGAACTGGTGCTCGCTTCGAAGTGAAGCGGCGGAATTGGCGAAAAGCCGATCGCAGTCAACAACAATAAGAGCGCGCTTGAAAAAACCAGCATGGGCGCGGGGCGCCGCACGGTCCATCGCACATATTTTTTTATGATCTCAAAGACCCAATCATGACGAACTGGCGCCTGTCGTTCCCGAATGAACAGAAATAAAATTGAGCACATGAAGAGGCCGGCAACGAAAATGCCAATTGCGATCAGCACTCCGAGTTGAGAGAAACCCATCGATCCGCTTAGCACCAGGGCGAGAAACCCAACCGCGGTGGTGAGCGCGCCAAAAAAAACTGCCTTGCCAAGTTTTGCGACCGACGTCGCAATGGCTTGGCGATGCGACTCTCCATCTGTGCGCGCCTGCTGATACCGCCCAAAGGTTAGAATCGCGAAGTCAACGCCCAAGCCAACGAGAATGGCGCAAAATCCCACGCTCACCATGCTGAGGCGTCCAAAAATGAGCGAGCCAAGTGCAAGCGCCACCAAACAAGAGAGGAGAAGCGAAAATCCCATACCGAGCAACGGCAGCCATCGTCGAAAACCGACAAAGAAGATGGTGCCCACCAGCACGATTGAACCCGCCAGTGTCGCGAGGATGTCATAGCGCATGCTAAGTGAAATTTCCGACACGAACGCCGAACGCCCTGTCACGAGAACTTCCAAGGGGCCGCCGTCCCATCCGTCGTGCGCAGTCGCACGGAATGCATTTACGCGCCGCATCAACCGTTGGCATTCGAATGCGCTAATCGACGACTGGTTCGTCACTGCGAGGAAAATGCGCATCGTCCGGTCTGGTGAGGTAAGCGGCTGGTTTTGTTCGATCGCGGTGCTTTCTGCAAAAGGCTTGAGCGCCGGTGTAATCAAACCGAGCGGATCAAATGAGAGTTCGAACTCTGCGCGGGGCGAGCCCGCTTCGATCTGCTGGTGCAATCGATGGAGCCGATCGCGAATTTTCTGCGGTTGCAAGATCGACATCGTCTCGTTGAAGACGCTTGGTTCAAGATTCAGGAGGAGCGGTATTGCGATCGATTGCAGATCACGAATTCCATCCGGTGTGGCCATCGGCGAACCCGCCAGGACACGCGTACACCATGGTTGCTGTCGCAATTTTTCAGCAAAGGCGGGCGCGAAGTCCTCCAGTTTATCAACATCATTCGGATCGCAGAGAAGCGCGAAGGTAAGCTCCCGGGTTTGCTCAAATTCGCGATCATAAATCTTCAGTCCCTGCACCGAGCGGAAACTGCCGGGCAAGATGTTGAGCACATCGGAATCGAGTCGCAGCGAGGTAACCAAGATCGTGATGCAAGCGACCGCGAGCGCAGCCGCGCCACACCAAACCAGCGCGCGTCGTTGCGTTATGATTCGAGCGATGAAATCACTGATGCGCATGGCGCATGTATAGCAGCAGGATCAAACACAGCGCAATCGGATGGGGGAAGCCAACGGCCTGGAGGATAGGATACCTTCCAGGCTGTCTCGGCTGACAAGCATCTTGTCCGCCACGGGACGGACTCGCTGTGGCGAGCTTGGCGTATCCGGCAGGCTGGAAGCCCGCTGGCCGAGTCAGGCAGGATGCCCGACCTCCGGTTCTCGCGTCAAAACCGAAACAGAAAACTTTCGTTGCCGGCGACGTATCGCACCGATTGTCGATCTTGCGAGTGAATGAGCTTGTCGCGCAAGCCGAGCCAGCCGCGCAGTTGCTGCGGCGCTTGATCGACTGGACCAGACCAACCGCCGCGCGCGACTGGCCCTTTGACTTCGGCGAAGCCTGCATCCTGCCTCAAAGATAACAGCACTACGCCCGGGCCTTTTGATAACGTCAATTCAAAGTCGTCGGCCTTTGAAAAACGGACAATCACATCACCAATGAGCGTCGTCGTCGCCGTTCGATACATGAGCTGTCCATTTTTGGTCTGCCAATTAGCAGCTGCTTCGGAAAATTGATGGTGCGAGCTGGTTGCACAACTTGTTACGCAAAAAAAAGCAATCGCGAGAAACCAAATCAGGTAAACGTGATTGACCCGTTCGACCCGTTCGGCTTCGCTCAGGGCAAGACTTTCGCTCAGGGCTGGATTCTCAATCGCCCGGGATTTCGCCGTCATGGCGGCGCGCCAACTGTTTCGAATCGCGTCGGCGCTGTTTCTTTCTTTGGCACGAGCGTGAGCCTTGGCACGATCGGATGGTGGCGTTGCAACCAAACCAAAAAATAGAACACCCACATTCGCCACCGGATAGGAAAGCTATTGCCGACATTTCCGCCGAGTACCGCGTTCACTGCTGGCGCAAGCCCAAGCACATTGCGCGGCGACAAAAACACTTCGATGAATTCCTTCGTGTACCATGCATTGACAAAGCGAAGATAAATATCCATCGCCCGGTTGACTGCGCGCTCGTAGCTCGCGAATAGTCCCCTCGCTTTTCTCGGATGGTCGAGAATGGCGTTTAAAACGTCGGCGCATCGTTCACCGCTGAAAACTGCCAGGAAAACGCCACTACTAAAAATGGGATCGATGAAACCGGCTGCATCGCCTGCAAGCAACCAGCGATCGCCCTGCAGCCTTGCGCTGCGATAGGAGAAATCCGCTTCCACATAAACTTCCGACGCGCGCCGCGCATTCGTCATTCGCTTGGCAATGATCGGTTGCTCGGCGAGTGCCTGCTCGAGAAAATCTTCGGCGCTGAGCTTTGATTTACGGAATGTTTCGCTGTCGAGAACGATACCAATGCTAGTGCGCTCGGTAGTAAGCGGAATGATCCAGAACCAGCGATCGATTCCACGAATCAAAAGCGTAAGCGTACCGTCGATTCCCTCAGCTCGCCAAACATCATCGTAGTGCGCGAAGATCGACAATTTCTGAAGATGATCGTACGTCGTTTTAATTTTGAACTGCCTGCCGAGAACGGAATTGCGCCCGCTTGCGTCGATTACGTATTGAGTGCGAACGGTTCGGGAGGACCCATTCGATTTGACGCTAAGTTCAACAGCATCCTTTAGGAATTCGACTCGACTGACTGAAGTTTCCTCGTGCACTTCGGCGCCGCTTTCAGCGGCATGATCCAAGAGCACTTTATCGAAATCGGCCCGCGTGACCTGATAAGCGTGATCAGTTTGCGAACGATAGCCGTCCTTAAAATAAAACTTGGTTCCAGTTTCCGAGCACGCGCCAAAGATTTCGCCGCCGAATTTTTTCAGGAAACCGGCGCGCAATAATTTTTCATGCAGCTCCAGCCGGCTAAACGCTTTCATGCTAAAAGGCAGCAACGATTCGCCGATGTGAAAGCGCGGAAATTTTTCGCGTTCAAACACGATAACGCGTCGCCCGGCGCGGGCGAGCAGCGCAGCCGCAGTGCTACCGGCCGGCCCTCCGCCGATGATAGCGATATCGTACATGTCCACGTTCATTGCGGGCCAAACTTATCGGGAAATTAACTCCTTTGCCAGCCAGAGATTAGCCAGAGACAAATGCAAGGTGGAGCCCCCCGAGATGATTGGCGCGTGCTTGCGTCATCTTAATCTGTGCTAATCTGTGTTCACCTGCGGCAACACCGCATTTGGGTTGCCGCCGCGATATGAAACTGATCGACCGATTTGTTAGTCGCGAGTTGCTGGTCAACGTCGCATTTGCCATCGCCGTGCTGAGTTTGGTACTCGTCGTCGGAAACATATTTCGCAAACTCCTTCCGTTGCTGGTGAACCACGACGTGCCAATGGAATACCTCATCACGTTTATTGCGTATGTCCTGCCTTTTTCGCTCATTTTCACCATCCCCTGGGGATTATTGACTGCCATCCTCCTCGTGTTCGGCCGGCTCTCTGCAGATAACGAGCTGATTGCGCTGCGCTCGAATGGCGTGAGCATTTCGCGCATCTGCGTTCCGCTCGCTGGGATCGCGCTCGCCTGTACGGCGATCTGCCTTTGGCTTAACGTGCAAGCCGCACCGGCTGCCCAGGAAAAACTGCGCAGCACCATTTTCGATCTCGCGACCCGCAATCCGATGGCGCTTTTCGGCAGTGATCAGGTAATTGATCAATTTCCCGGGCGAAAAATTTATGTGGGGAAAAAAGAGGGTAACAAGCTCGAAAACATCACCGTCTTTGAATTGAATCGAGATTCGCTTCCGGTGAAAGTCACGTATGCGCACACTGGCATGCTCGAGGCGGATTTGGCGAACAAGCAGATCCTCATGCACCTTTACCAGGCGCGTTACCAACAGCGCGACGAAAAAAATCCCGCGGACCTGACGAAGATTCGCGATGGAATCAATATGGCAGAAGGCACGCTGCCCATCAGCCTCGAGGATCTGTATGACAAGGAGAAAAAACGGCCGAGCCGTTCGGCATTGTCGATTGAACAACTGCTCGACCAATTAAAAAGCGAAAACCAGCGGGAACGTAGCGCCAGCCGGACAGAAATAAACAAACGCTTTTCATTCCCTTTCGCGTGCATCGCGTTTGCAATTATCGGCGTGCCGCTGGGTGTAACCGCGCATCGCCGGGAGACCTCGATTGGTTTCGCCATGGGATTGATTGTTGCGGTCAGTTATTTTCTATTCGTGATTATTGGCGACACTCTGCGCGGAAACCCAAGAGTCCATCCCGAGCTGCTTGTTTGGTTTCCAAACGTCCTTTTTATCGTGCTCGGAGCATTCTTATTTCGGCGACTTGCTCGGCAGTA
>WNFZ01004306.1_pt1 | contig 27382 bp, 24 predicted proteins | sample 5400081 | NCBI WGS metagenome assembly WNFZ01 (sample SAMN13153365, study PRJNA577476) | soil metagenome | isolation source: 80 cm soil or saprolite under grassland replicate 1 | place: USA:California | collected 2016-06-15 | reverse complement strand
TTGCCTGTTTACACGGAAAAGGATGAGCAAACGAATTCTCCTGATTGAAGACGAAGAAGATTTGATACTGACGCTGACGGATTTCATCCGCAGCGAAGGTTATAGCGTCGAATCCGCCGCTGATGGAGAATCTGGCCTTGATCTCGCGTCGCGGGAGAATTTCGACCTGTTGATCCTCGACGCGATGCTGCCGAAAAAGAACGGCTTCGATGTGCTGCGCGATTTACGGCGGAAAGGCGCGCAGACGCCGGTCATTATGCTGACCGCGCGCGGTCAGGTGGTAGACAGGATTATCGGGTTGAAACTGGGCGCGGATGATTACGTCACCAAACCTTTCGATTCCGGCGAGCTGCTGGCGCGTATCGAAGCCATCTTCCGGCGCGTCCCCACGGCGGATCGCTTCGCCCCGGCCGCTCTGGATAGCTACGTGTTCGGTGACATCCGCGTGGATTTTCGCGGCGCATTGGTGATGCGCGCCGGGAAGCAAGTGGAACTCGCCGCCCGCGAATACCGATTACTGCGGTATTTCATCGAACATCGGGAGATGATCCTGTCACGCGATGATCTGCTCAACGAAGTGTGGGGGTATGATGCAATGCCAGTGACTCGCACGGTGGACGTTCACGTCGGTCTATTGCGCCAAAAACTTGAACCCAACCCGCGTCAGCCGCAATACTTTCTTACCGTCCACCGCCTCGGGTATAAATTCATCGGGTAAACACCAGAGGGTTGTGTTGCAAAAAATGAATAGAGACGAAAAAAATCCGAGCGGCACTCCGATCTATGCGGCAATCCCGAAGAGATTCGACACGAACTTGACCTGCCTTTGAATCTCACGTCTGCCTATTCCCGCAATTTGCCCTTTCCGAATCATGTTTATCGATTCGTATCCCCTGATTGTTCGCCACGCTGTGTTGAAACTGAAGAAGCCGAGACCAGGATTGACTCGACGTTTTATGAATCGGTGATCCTGCTCGATGAGGTTGTTCTCGGGTAGCAAGGCGACATCACTGCCGCCCCGCCCCCTAAGAACTCATCGTGCGGTAGGGTAGGCGGCCAGCGAGTTACTCGATTGAGCACTTTTCCAACAGCCCCCCTCCAAACCGCTCGTGAGTCTTTCGATCTCAAGTCGGCTTTCCAGTGATGATGTCCAGAATGGTTTCGGCGTTTCGCATCTCGCGTACCTCTCCACGTTGGTCATCAGATCACCTGTCCCCCTTCGCCATGTACGCGGCTCTCCCGCGCTCGGACTACTACGAGGACTCCGTCACCATAGGACTCTCGTCCCTTAGGCGATCCCGCGTTCCGTTGCGACTGAACGTATCGAGTGCGACTTAGGCGCCCCATTCATCCCCTTCAATAAGCTCGCTGCTCATCGTCTGCCAGACGGAGTTTACGCATCGAGAAACTCGAACGATGCGCTCCTGGCAGCACCGCTCATAGACGCTGTAGCGATGAGTGTGCGTTTCCACCACTGGGGATTGGGATTCAGGCAATCCAGCTTTCGCCATATCGCACGGGCCTTGCAGGACGTCGCCTTCAGCGTCTTCCAGCGACTCCCGCTTCTCCGACATGCTCTTTTCCCCTCCGGCTTTCGCCTTCAGGTCAATCGGACGGCCCAGAGGTATTTCCTCCGAACCTCTCCTGACTGTGTCAGGGATTCAGCCGCGCGTTCCGCGGCGCACAGTTTCCCGGCAATCAGCTCAAGCCTTTCAAACGCCCGCTTGAGCAGACGCGACGCCGCAACCTACGATTGTTGCTGCGCCTGCGCGTTCTTCTTTGCAAATGATGCGCGTGGCGGCTTTCACCGCTGAACGCAGGTTCGCGCCAGCAGCCTCTTGCGAGGCGGCTTCAAGTTCTCAACGAATTCCTGTTTCTCGCATCGTTGTCAAGGGGTCTCGCGCGAAAGACCACGCGGAAGTCTGCTCGATTACTCGCGCCGTGATCTTGACCAAGATAGTTGGTCGCAACGGCTATCCTGATTATTGCGATCAGGCGTTGGCTTTCTCCGCGATCCTTTACCCGGCCTCCCATCGGCATTCCTTGCGGTCTGCTTTCCGCACAGGGCGGAGAAGGTCGGGCTTACCACGTTCCACAAATTCGACCTGATGGGTTAGGTCTCGTCTCTACGCCGGTGGCGCAACGTCTGCGGCAGCGGATTCATAAGCCGCTGCGCCTGGCCACTTACCTTTTGGTCCAAGCCTATCAGCCGGTTTGGCTTGTTCTTTATTACTACGCTTATAACGATTCACGTCTGTTGACCATACCATCAACCCTGGCCCTCGACCGCCTTCCGGCTGGCAGTCACAGCCCCCTCTCACGATTCGGCTGCCATTGTTGGAGTTACGTTGCCCTGAGAGCTTCGCACCTCGCTGTTACCGGCGACGCGCGTCTCAGTAGATTACTTGCGGCAGAACGCAAGGTGATCTCAGATTATTCGAGGATCACAACCGAATTTGCGACTTCGTGTCGCACTATGAAAATAAAGAGAGATGGGATTATTTCTATGTACGGCAGACTCCCACTATTCCCACTGAATTGAAAGAAGCGCAATGGAATTTATATGTTAACTCTGGTGGGAGTCCAGGTGACTCCCATCAGTCACTCCCACCATGGATGAGAACGCCGCCGCATTCGCTCGTCCATCAGTGGTACCAGTGCGCAGTACTTTGTTTCAATCAGTTTTATGGCGACTGCATCTTGCATCGCCGAACGAAAACAGAAGTTGAAAAATTAGTCAACTTATTTTGACGGGACGCCTTAGTGTCAAGAATTAATTCTGTCTTGAACTTCAGCTCGCCTAGAGTGATACCGAAATACTGATAAAGCGCAGCCCTGTATTCCTCCTCGCTTTCAAGCAACCGCTCAGTGTGCCCGCCCCGCCCGGTTATTTTGAGTTGCATATTAAGCAGCGTTACTCGCCCGTCAGGAGTAGCCATCGTGCATACGCGTCGCTGAGTGTAGGGCGACTGTGGTGAAGTCTGCTGAAAACGGCACATCTCGGCAAAGTCTGAATACCGGTGAGGCTCAAGCGTGAAGTTATATAGATTTTTCCATGGAGCGGGCTGACGGCGCTGTTGAAGGATTAAATACTCGCTGCCGCGAATAATTCGATAGAGGTCGCCATCCCTTTCCTGCTCGCCCGGTTCGTCCAGCAGCAGCGGTTCGCGGAAGGAGTCGCCAAAACCTACGTCGGCAAGCCAGCGTTGATCCAAGCTGACAAGCAAAGCGAGGTGATCGAATGGGGGATCGAACCCCCCTTCTTCACGCGCCCCGCCCGCGGAAAGCAGCTCAACTTTAAACCCCAACTCGGCGAGCAGGGCTGAAAATAGACCGTTTAGCTCATAACACACGCCGCCACGGCGCTCGCCGACAATCTTTGCGAACAGATGTGAATCGTTGAGGATGATCCGGCGGCCGAGCTGGTAATCCAAATTCTCAAGCGGAACTGCCAGCATGTGGGCGCGATGCAGAGATCGCAGCGTTTCGGCGGTACGCTTCAGCGCGCCGCGATAGTTTATTCTTTTGAGATAGGTCGCTATATCCAATGCAACGAATCCATCTTGTTAGGCCGCATCCATAAGCTTATTGTTTTCAATGGCGCGAAATTTCAAAAGTCGGTCTCCTATCATGACTAAAGGCCGGCGCGCGTGTACAGTGCGCATAGATTCCAGGCGGTAAATCAGTTGGCACATCTCTAGGCAGATCCAGAATGTGTTCTCTTCCGCCCAACCGCTTGGATATCTTGGGATCGAAGCGAAATCGGATGACTTCATTGACCGTGCCGATGTAAACGTAGCCCTCGTGAAAGGCGATTCCGAAGGGTGGCGTGAGGTGATCGGCAAAAATCTCGCGTGACTCCACTTTGCCTAGATGTCGGGTGTCACGTAAGACTATCACCTGTCCTCGCTTCGCGTCGGCAACGAAAACATCGCATTTGGGCGCTACCGCCAGCCAGCGCGGTTCGTCAAAATCCCGAGCAAAGACGGAGACCTTAATTGCTCGATCGAGAATTTTTCGAGTTCCTCGCCCCAGATTCTCTTGCGCCAGGGCAAATCCCAGATCTTCGCGCCCTCGAAAAATCCGTCGAGCGTGACGATGTTCCACATAATCAACTTTCTCATTTGCTAATCATTTAATTCCTTTTCCATTGTAATCAACGTCGTTCCGTATAAATCACCAGTGTCGGAAGGCGCGAAACCGAATTTCTCGTAAAGCTGAATGGCGCGATTGAGAAAAGGCGTGGTGCTGAGAGTTAACTGCCGGAAACCTTTGACAACGGCGTAACGCTCTACTTCTGACAATAACTGTTCGCCAATTCTATGTCCACGCGCTTCAGGCAGAACCGCCATACTACGAATATATAAAGATTCGTTTTGGGGAACGACTGACACCGTGCCGACGATTTTTTCTTCAACCGCCGCAACCCATACCTTACCTTCGGCGAAACGGTTTTTGATGACCTCTTCGCTCGGGGTCGTCGCCGCATACGCTTTCTCGGTATAAAGCGATTTGTATTCGAGAAAAGATGCGGCTAAAACAGCGGCAATTGCCGCTACATCGTTGACGCTCGCCGTTCTTATTGCTACTTCTTTCATCTCAATAATGAAGCCTCCTAACGAAGGATTTGCGCGGGCGGTTCCCCACGATCTACCCAATCTCATGAAGCCATCGGGGCTCCACTTTTCGCTCCCCACGCCATGATGGACGGAGAAGAGACCAGTCGGGTCGTACTTCTTTTTGGACAACCGCTAATCGCGGGTAATTCGACCCCCAAAAAAGATTGCTGCCGGGACTGCTCGAAAACATCGCTTTCCGAGACATAGGACCCCTCTTCTGTTACAACCTTCAGCAGTTCGTCTAGCCCAGATAATATGAAAGGCGGCGAAGATCAGTAACCATAACGCCGCCGCATACGCGACCGCACGCTCATCTCTCATGATTCGCTCATAGTACGATACTGCGTCATCGAGGAGGCAGGTTTATGCGAACGAAGTTTCATGGCGAAAGCGAACGTCCAGCCGAAATAGGCGATCAGTACGATGCGCTGAAAAAGGCCAAGTAAACCGCCCATCACCCCAAGCTGAGCGACTTTGAGAAGCACGATTGCGAGCACGATGATGATACACACCGCGAGCGTCCACCCTGCAAACGCCTGCCACACTTGGTTCCTCCGGAAGCGGCGATAAAACACGAAACAGCTCAACGGCATGAGCGTAAACACGATCGCGCCCAGCGCGCCATGCGCCGTGCCATGCCATGTCGCCCGACTAGAAAACAGAGGCGCCGGAGCCGGATCCGTCACGAACGGGCCGGACAAGAGGATGCAGAAGCCGAGGATCGTAAGAAACAGGGGCTTGAGCCTGGAGGCTGTACCCTCGCGAAACTCCTCCGCGACGCCGCGGGCGAACACGAGGAACAAGAGCCCCACGACAATGAAATTCGCGATCTGAATCCAGCCGTAGGAACCAAGCGCATGCTCACTCACCGCTGTGCTGAGCCAGTTGAAGCCTGGACAGAAGATGTCTTGAAGCGCGAACACCGCGATAAAAAGCGCGGAGCCGATCACACCTGCCCATGATGTAAGTTGTTGTTTGTCCATTTTAGAGATTTCCATCTTCACCGTTTCAGGGCGCGGACACCGCGCGCTTCGCGAATCTGCCATTCGAGTGATTGTTTCAACTTACTGCTCAGCGCCAGGCGCCCCTCGAAGTCGCGCTCGGCCGTGGCCTCATTGCCTTGCAGTAGTCGCGCCAGTACGCGTTGCGCCCAGGCGCCGGTATAACGAGGGTTGATTTGAAGCGCACGGTTGAAGTCGGCTAGCGCGCCGTCAAGATCCCCTTTGAGATAGCGGGGAGCGGCTCGGTTGTACCAGGCGCCGGCCTATGGGGGATCGGAGGCAATGGCAAGGCCGAAATCTTCAATGGCGCGGTCAAACGCTCCCGCCTTTAGGCGGAAGCGTTTGGCGTCACGGAATTGATTCGCGTCTGACGCTTCCGCCTGAAGGCGGGACTACGAACCGATTTTCCGGGGAGGATTTACCGCCTGGCGATCATGCAAGAAGCCTCGCGCCCGACCTTACGCTTCACGATCCTTATGTCGCGGAATCCAACCCACCGCACCAGCCCCGCGACGTCAGCGACCTCGTCTTCGGTGAAGCCCGGCGCGAGCGCGAAGCGTTCTGTCGAATGCATGCGCAGGCATATCACCAGCAGCCCGCCTTCGCGCATGACGCGACGCATCTCTCCCAGGCTGAGTTCCGCGTTGGGCCAGAATTGATAGTTGTTGACCGCCAGAACTTTGGTAAATCGCCCGCACTCATAAGGCAGATCTGCGACCGATCCCTGACAGACCTCGGCCCGGCCCGAGACGATCAGGTCGAGGTTGTATTTCGCAGCCTGGCGAACCATGACATCCGACAGATCAACGCCGGCGACGAAACCGGCTTTGGCCCGTTCGGCGATCATTCGAATCGTTCTGCCGTGACCGAATCCGATCTCCAGCGTCTGGTCGTCCGGTTGGACGTCCAGCATTTCGACGGCGAATTTGTTCATCTTGGAGTTCTTGACCGCCATGAGTCGTCCGACGATGACGCCCAGCAGTCCCGTCGGACAGGCGAATTGCGACGTCAGGCTCGAAGCTTTGCATCCCGTCGAAGAAGAGGGTTGGATCAGCGGCTGGTTAAGGTTGATCTGAGTGTTCATCGACGCCTCCTTCACTTCAGGTTTTTCAGTAATCGTCTCCAGCGTTCACTCTCGAAATACTCTTGTGCAGCATCACGTTTGATGTAATTTCTCGCGTTCTTGACGCGCTTCGCCACCAGTATCCGTTGCTATCGGAAGGCCGGTGACGCCCGTTTTGGGATAGGAGCGATTCCGGGCGACCTATCAATAGCAAGTTAAATGACCTCGAAGTTTCCCATCATGGCCATATCTTCATGTTCAAGGTTGTGACAGTGAAAAACGTATCGCCCCTTATAGCCGTCGAACCTCATGATGATTTTCAGCGACTGGACCGGTCCAAGGTCAATGGTGTCCTTCCATCCATGGTTGTAGGGGCCGGGGCCGTCGCCGCGGGAGAGAGCTTGGAAATGAACGAGGTGTAAATGGATAGGGTGATGAATGTCGGTGGACAATTGCCAGATCTCAACCGCGCCGAGTTTGGGTTGGGCATCCATCCGAGCGGGATCGAAAGGTTGGCCGTTGATAGTCCAGCCGGAATGACCGTGGACGTCGCCGCTGCTGAAATGGAATTTACGCGTGACGCTTGCTCTGGCAGGGTCGAGACGTTCCAGGCTTGCGAGTCGGGGCGGGACATAGCTTTCATCTCGATCGATGCTCGACACATGGAAGCGCATGACCTGGTTCGTTTGACCATCGCCGACGCGATTTCGCAATGTGACGATCGATCCAACGCCGTATTTAGAGAAGTCGATAATGACATCGAATCGTTCCGCCGGAGCAATCTTTAGCTTGCTGTGTGTGATCGGCGCATCGAGGAGACCGCCGTCGCTGCCGATCTGGATGAATGAGTTCCCATCTGACGGGGGCGGATCGAGTTCGAGTTCGTAGCGCCGAGCGTTGGAAGCGTTGAGGAGGCGGAAGCGATAACGAGCAGCGGTCACCTCGTGTCGAGGCCAGGGGACGCCGTTGACCAGGATCACATCGCCGAGCACGCCGCCCATATACTCCCTCTGCACGCCCGGCCGATCTCGCAGGGATGAGTTCAGGTTTGGGTATAGAAACGACCCATCGGCGCCGAACGACCGGTCGCAGATCATCAGAGGAATGTCCCTGTCGTCCCTGGGCAGCGGGAGCGCATCTTCCGACTTGTCCCGGATGATGTAAAAGCCGGCAAGCCCTCGCCATACCTGTGGGCCGGTGAAGTCCATCCGATGGTCGTGATACCAAAGCGTCGCCGCCCGCTGCTCGTTTGGGTACGCATATTCTCTTGTCCCCTGCGCCACAATCGACGCCGGGTCAGGCATGCTAACGGGGAATGAACCGCCGACCGGAAGGACGAAATCGGTTGGATAGCCGTCGCTTTCAGGCGGAGTGCGACCGCCGTGCAGGTGATTGACGATCGGAACCGGCAACTCATTTCGAGCCCGGATCACGACCCGGCGGCCGCTACGCGCCTCGATCGTCGGTCCGGGAAAAATTCCGTCGTATCCCCAGACTTCGGTCTGAACTCCGGGCAAAATCTCGGCTCTGCCGGGGCCCATTGTAATCTCGTAAAGATCCCCCGCGGAGTCAGATTGCGTTGGTTTTAGTGTCGGCGGAATCTTCAAGGGCGCTACAAAGGGTTCGGGTAACCTGACCTGGCTCTTCAGAAGCTTCGGCTCGTCCCCGCGTTTTAAGGAGCAACCCAGCGTTCCGAACGGTACAGCCAGACTCGCAGCCCCAAGAAACTTGAGTATTTCGCGTCGCAAAGGCGTCATGAACTGACTCCCTGCGCGACCGGCCGAGCGCTCCGAAGGGAGGAAGACAGCCGAACCAGACCCAATATAATTCCCACTGCCAGAGGCACATGTACAGAGTATGCCTTGGTAAAGCCGGTTCCCACCTGCACGACTTCAGCCAGAAAAATCGCGCCGCTGATCAACGCAATTCGCAGCGGTTGGCCTCCCGGCTTCCACAAGAACACGGCGGCGATGACCTGAAGCGAGCTGATGATCATCATGAATTTGGCAATCCCGCCATGAAACCCGACCGCAGCGTCACGACCGGAAATGAAAAGTCCGGCGGAAACAGCTTGCGCGAATCCTGACGCGACATGGATCGCGAGCACGACCCGCAGCGCCGTCATTAATTTTGTTTGCCAATCAGAGTTCATCGATTTTTTTCTTTTGACATATTTTCCGTCTCCAGATCTTCCTGTACTACTCATTTCTTTGCGGTTCTACGGCCTCAACCAACCTCTTTCATCAGTTTTTGCCTTTTCCGTCTTTCCGACCGATCACCTCCTCAAACCGGCCCGCATAATAGGCAAGAGATCGAAATGAGACATCAGGCTGCAAGATGCTTTTGTCTCCTACCGGAAGACGATATTTCGGGCGCGAGATATCCGACTTAAGTCTGAGTGAAATTTATACCTAAGGACGTGGCAGGCTCTCTCAAGTGGCGGCTATAATCCGGGCGGAAAGGAAGAGCGATGCGACACGCCCGATCCATGCAGTGGTTCCAACAACTTCGATGGAAGCTGTCACTTCTCTACACGTCAGTCACGGTCATGCTCATCTTCATCGGATTGGGCGTCCGTGAAGCCCACGGTTACTATACTTATTGTTCGCTTTATCGGCCCGAGGCTATCGCGCAGGCTCTGGCCGTGAACGCCTGGCAAGTCGCTCCTTACATCTCAACGACGCCCTTCAATACTGGAGAAGTGATTCTCTGGTTGAAAAATAAGATTCGACAGATAAAAGGCGAAGACGGCAGTCCGCCGAACGGCCTGTCATACTACAGCGCTCCGTCGGTCGAGATTGTTGTGACTGACTCCGGAGGCGTCGCGCTGATCAGCCAGTCTGAGACGGCGACCTCTTCAAGCGGACGGCTCGCGGGGCAGCAGCTTCCACCGTCGCAAACGAGCTTGATCAACGCGGCGCTCAGTGGCGAGACCGACGTAAAGCGACTATCGGCGAGGGAGAGTGACGGCGCTCTGATCGCCGCCGCCCCGATCTTCGATGGCAAACGACAAGTAATAGGCGCTCTGCTTATACGCATCTATGCGCCGATAGACTGGGGCGCGCACTGGTCCAGATTCGCTTCCGGCCTGACCCATCCGCTCCTGACGATGATCATCATGGCCTCAATCGGCGGCATCGGTTTCGGTTTGATCACCGCCCATTATTTGGTCGCGCCCTTGAAGATCATCAACACGGTGGCCGACGCCTGGAGTCGCGGCGAATTCTCGGCAATCGCCGGCGACAGCGCGACTGACGAACTGGGGCAGCTCGCGCGCCGGCTGAATTTGATGGCGAAAGACCTGCAAGGACTGATCACGCTGCGCCAGGAACTGGCGACGATGGAAGAGCGCAACCGGCTCGCGCGCGATTTGCACGACACGGTGAAGCAACAGGTCTTCGCCCTGGCCATGCAGATCGGCGCGGCCCAGAGAATGCTCAACGGCGCCAACGGGACCTCGCCCGAAATCGAGAAGCGCCTCGCGGAGGCTGAGGGGCTGGCGCGCCAAGCGCAGTACGAACTGGTGGCTATCATCAACGAACTCCAACCTATAGACCGCGCCGGGAAAGACTTTGAGCAAGTCTTGAGGGAGAGCGTGGCGGATTGGTCGCGACAGTCCGGAGTAGCGGCCGAGGTCAATTGCAAGAGAATGTCAGCGTTGCCACGCCCGGTCGAGCAAACCTTTTTCCGCATCGTGCAGGAAGCGCTTGCCAACGTCGCCCGCCACAGCCACGCGACTCGCGCTGTGATCCAGGTCAGCGCTGATCAAGAAGACGCCGTGCTCTCGATTACGGATAACGGCGTAAGTTTCGATCCCGGCAGGACAAGCGGCGGAATGGGATTACAAAACATGCGCGAACGCGCCGAAGCTTTGCCGGGCGGCTGGTTCGAGCTTGAGGTCGCTGAAGCGAAGGGTGTTCGGGTGACTGCCGGGTGTCATATCAACACTGTAAAGAAAGGTTGAAAACTCTATGTCCAACAGCGTCACGGTAGTGATTGTCGATGACCATTTCGTCGTGCGGAAGGGTGTACGTGCGCTGTTCGAAACCCAACCTGACATTTCAATTGTGGGAGAAGCGGCCTCTGGCGAGGACGCAGTTCGCCTCTGCGAGGATTATGCCCCGGACGTCGTACTAATGGATCTGTTGATGCCGGGTCTGAATGGTGTGGAGGCCACAAGGCAAATCAAGCAGGTCAGCCCGCGTTCGCAGGTCCTCGTTCTCACCTCTTACCACGAAGACGAACACATTCTGCCTGCCATTCGCGCCGGGGCCTTATCTTACCTGCTCAAAGAAGCTGGCCCCGATGAGTTGCTCGCGGCAGTGCAGAAAGCCGCCCGGGGGGAGACCACCATCCATCCGCGCGTGGCGGCAAAGATGATGCGGACGTTACAGGGCGCGGACGCGAAAGGGGAGAATCCTTTTGACGATCTCAGCAAGCGCGAGCTGGAGGTGCTGCGCCTTATTGCGGAAGGGCTTTCCAACGCCGCTATCGGCGAGGCGCTCTTCATCAGCGAAAAGACAGTCAAATCGCACGTCGGCAATATCCTCAGCAAACTCCACCTCGCCGATCGTACGCAGGCCGCAGTCTACGCCTGGCGACGTGGACTGGTCGAGTAACTATGCGTTCTTGAGTACGATGGCCTCGAGGACGTTGGCGACATCTTCCCACTTATCGATCGTGCGCTCCATCTTCGCGTACAGTTCTTTCATTTTCAGGAGGGTGACCGGACTGGCGTAAGCATCGCTTACAAATCATATCAGGAGATAGCAGATATCCGCATCACCAACTTCCCGTCAGAACCAAAGAAATGAAAAATTTCAGAATTTGATCTGAAAAACTAATCAGGTAAAATTGCGAGGTAGATACAAAGAAGAAGAAATGGGCAGCTTGATCCTGAAATCGATTTTGGGCCTTGTCTTTTTGATGCTGGTCCTGGTGCTCGTGCTGTTTATTTCGGCCGGATCGCTGAGCTTCTGGCACGCGTGGTTCTACCTGGCCATCTTCGCCACCTGTACTCTGCTTATCACGATGTATTTGATCAGTCGCAGAAACCCAAAAGAGCCAGCAGATCATTCAAAGCCTGGCAAATGTGTTTTTCATTGGCCTGTTCATCGTTCCCGGCCTAGATTATCGGTTTCATTAGTCGACTGTGCCGCCGGTCGTGAGTTTGATCTCCGACGGGTTTGTCGCGCTTGGCTTTTTTGTCGTCTTCCTAGTCTTCCGGGAAAATAGTTATACGAGCGCCATCATTGAAGTGTCAAAAGAGCAGGAGGTGATCGCCAATGGGCCGTACAGTGTCGTGCGACACCCGATGTATGCGGGAGCCAGCCTGCTGCTTCTCTTTTCGCCGCTCGCGCTCGGGTCCTGGGCGGCGCTCCCGTTCCCCGCGCCATTGATACTCGTTGTGGTCGCTAGGTTACTTGAGGAAGAGAAGTTTCTGTCGGCAAACCTCAGCGGCTATAATGACCGCCAGAGCGCTTATTGACGGCAGAATTAGGGTTGGTCAGCCCCTGCAACAGCAAGTCGGCGGCCTTGTTCCATTGCTCATCTTTTCCGTCCCCGGAATTCATGGTCACGTCCGGCGCAATCCCATGTCCCAAAATCTCGACGCCTTTCAGCGTCTGAATGCTGCCTGAAGTCAGGAGGACCACCGAACCATCCGAAAGTGGAGCGCCCTTGTGGGCCAACCCCTTGCCAAAGGTCTCGTGACCGACAACCACCGCCCGCTGTGCCGCTTGCAGAGCTGCGGCCAGGATTTCGCTGGCGCTCGCGGTTCCCTGATTGACCAGCACACCCAGGGGCAGCCTAGTGATCTGCTCTCCGATCGAGCGCAGTGGCTTCACGCCATCTCGCCCCTGAATGTTGACCACTGGAACCTCTCCGAGAAAGAGCCCCGCGATCTGCAGACAAGCCCGCGCATCCCCGCCGGGGTTGTTTCTCAGATCCAAGACCAACCCACTCACCCGTTGTCGTTCCAGATCGAGGATCGCCCCGCGCATCTGCGCCACTGACGATTCTAAAAAGAGGTCGAGCCCGATGTAACCAAGACGTCGGCCACGCCGGGGCCGCACCTCTGTCCGCACTGAATGCTCAATCGCCGGGATCTTTTGACGCTCCAACCGGACTTCAAGCGGTTTGCCCGAACGTTCAATCTGCAAAATCACAGTCGTCATCTCCGGTCCGCGCAACTTCTCCATGGCTTCGGTCAACCCCAGACCGTATGTTTTGATTCCGTCAATCGCCAGGATCAGATCTCGAGGCTGCAATCCGGCGCGTCTTGCGGGCGTATTGGGTATCGTCGTGATGATTTGTAGCTTCCGCGATTGTTCGTCGATGTCGACCACTAGCAACTCCAGCAATCCAGCGCCGACGTGAGCCCGCCCATTGATCTCGTTAAGAAATGCGGTCACCTGTTCCCCAGTCAAGAAACGGGTAGCCGGGCTGTTCAGCCGCTCCAGCATCCGGCGAATCGCCACGTGCGCTTGATCTCTGGTGGCATTGTTCCGGTTCAAAAACTCTTGGCCGACGGCGGCCCAGTCGGCTCCACCGAAATTCGGATCGAAGTAGTCTTTGTTGATCACTGCCCAGGCTTCATTGACGAGCCGGTCAGGCTGATCAACAGGGATCTGCTGCCTGGCTGGAACCGGCGCCGAGGAAAAGAACCAAAGCATCATGAACAACAGCATCGTAACTCGCCGCTTATTATTTTTATTCATGGCATCTCTCAGATTAAGGCTTTGTTCAAACATAAATTGTCTATTTGATGATAAGCTCGTTCTTGATCAATCGCCTGCCGGCGCCGCTGAAGCAGTTTGAAGAGAACGGCGAACTTACTTTCTCAAACTGAAGTTGAGCGATTCGATCATGTTGGTCGTGTAAACCACTCGACGGATCTCCGCCGGCAGCTCGAACATCGGCTTGCCACGCGCCCAGTTGGCACGCCACGAACGCGAGATGACCAGGTACTTCTTGTCCCACTTGACCTGGAACTTCTCCAGCGCCTCGAGGGCTTCGGTCTCGATCGCCGCCTGGTAGATCGTCGTGAGGTCTGAGGCCACCGCCTTGCGTTCTTTGTGGCCTACGAAGCTCAAAGAATGTCGGACCAAATGCACGACGCAGGTCTGAACCGTCGTCCTCCGGCAACAGGTATCAAAGTCAGCGATGAAGAACTCGCCCTGGTAAATCTCTTTCGAGAGGATTTCCACGGCGATTGGAATTACACCATTGCTCCGAGGCGAAGAAAAAATTAGCTACTTTATTTTGACGGGACGCCTAAGTCCTTTGGGTACGCTATCGGCTCTATCAACCGTGCGTTTCTTCCAACTTTCTACCGAATGGCCATTCTTCAGAACGTCCTTCCGACGCTGAACCGGATCACGGTCTTCCGTTCTCGGATAACAACGTCCGGGTCTTCGGGCCTGGGGTTGTAAGCCATTATCAACCGGAAGGGAACATTGATCACCGGCAGCTGGACGCGGAATTCCAGCCCGACCGACGCGCGGATGTCCTCGGGCAGTCTCCATTTACTCTGCGAAGCGCGGACGATCTGGAAGTTCTGCGCCTGGCCCCGAAAGAAAACCGTCTGGAAAGTGTCGGGGAGGGTTCCGCCGTTCGCGTTTTTTGCGTCATCGATCTCCGCCTGCGTCGCCAATAAGCCCGACGGATTGATTATCACGCCGCCATCCGCGCTGAGCGCCGCGCCGGTGGGGTAGATCAGCTGGTTGTTGACGAAGTTCGATGACGTGATCTGGTCGTTGTATTTGCGGAGGTTGAATACCGTGCCGACGTCGGCGAACGCCGCGACCGAAAGCACGCTGATGATCGGAACGCGGTACTCGATGTTGTAGATGAGTTGAGTATCGCCGCCGATCGGGATGAGGGACGGCGGGTTCGTGCTCACGTTGACCGTGTTGCAGTTCCTGGTCTCATCAGGCGCATTTAGTCCGGCGCATCTCCCCTCGGGCGGATCGAATCTGAGTTTCTCCAACACGCTCGGATCGACGGTCGCGTCAATCAGCTTTGTCGAATCGTTCGGGTCCACCTTCTTGGCTGTGAAGGGGCCGCGAGTAGAGAGGTAGTCATTTCTCGTCACCAGCGGCGTGATCGAACGAACGTTGTAACCTCGGATGTCGTATTCGCCGCCGAGGAAGAACCGCTCGAAGATTGGGGCGCCGCCGAGGAACGAGAGCGAACGCGTGTCGCCTTGGCGGGCGTCGAACGGCGAGCCGTAAGCGCGGATGTGATCGGCCTTGAAGCGCATCGCCAGCACGTGCGGCTTGTCGGACCGGCGTTTGAGGACCGGCTTGAAATACTGGAATTCGAGTTGCGGTTGTAACGTGTTCACGTCGCCGCCCAGGACGCCGCCCGACACCGCGAGGCCCAGGAAGAGGCTCTTGCCGCTCGTCGCGTCGATGGAGGCATTCTTCGTGTTGTAATAGATCGAAGGAGTGACGCGGCTGGTGATGATGCGCGGTTGTGAGTAGAGGACGGCGACGTCGTTATCCAGGTTGTCGTCACGGTTGACCTTCGGATCGGAAATCCTGCTGGACGTCAGCGAGTACGACAGACCGACGCGCGTAAACCGGGAGAATTTCTCGAACTTCCTGGTGAACATATACAATTGCCCCGAAAGGTTGATGGAGCCGCCGAACGTCTGCTGCGTGAAGAGCGTCGAGGGGTCTGCGGTGGTAGAATCTCCGATGTAGCCGTCTCCGAGGAACTGGTTCTTCGAGGCGAAGAGCTGGAAGCCCAGGCTGACGGGGCGGCCCATCAGGTATGGCTCCGTGAACCCGAACGAGGCGCTCTTCGAACGGTTCCCGCCCGAAACTGCGACGCTCAGCGATTCGCCGTAGCCGAGCAGGTTGTTCGTCGAATACTCCAGCCCGAAGAAGCTCCCGGCGTAGCCCGACACCCCGCCGTTGAGCTGGATCTGCTGCCGCCCCTTCTCCTTCACCTGCAGGTCGATGTCCACCGTCTGGTCTCGGTCATTGGTCCGCGTGATCGCGTCCTTCTCCTTGATCTCGTCGAACAGACCCAACTGGTTCAGTCTCAACATCGACAGGTCCCAGTAGCGCTTGTTATAGGCGTCCCCCTCGTTGAGGAGCACCTCCCGGCGCATCACCACGTCACGCGTGTTGTTGTTCCCGATGAACTCCAGCCTACGCAGCGTAAACTGCCGCCCCTCCTCGAGTTCCAGCGTGATCTCGACGTCGCCTTCCTCCGGCGTCTTGTCGATGAACTTCGGGATGAAATTGACTTCGGCCTGGATGAAGCCCTGCGTGCCGTAGAGATCCTTGATCCCCTTGTAGACGTTCTCAGAGATCTTCTTGGAGTCCACCCAATCGCCCACTTTCATGCCGGAGTAGGCCGTGACGATGCCCGGCTGGAAGAGGGCCACGCCCTTTTCCTCGACCTTAGAGATCCTGTAGCGCCAACCGACCTCTATCGGGATACTGATCTTCAGCCCGGGGCCGGATTTGCGGAACAACGGGAGCGGCAATCCGCTCGAGACCTTGCCCGCCTCTTCGACCTGCGGCTCGCCCAGCTTGGCCTGCAGATAGCCTTTCGTCCCGAGGAAGTAGCGCACTCGCTCCAGGTCGTCCATCAGCTTGTCTTTGAAATAGATGTCCTTCGACGAGAAGTTCGAGAAGAGGCCTGCTTCCTTGACCAACTTCATCGCCCCGCGCAGCCTCTGCTGCGAGATGCCGTCGCGCGCGCCGACGAACTGGATCTCCTTGACGCGGACACGCTTGCCCTCGTCCACGTCGAAGACCAGGCCCACGGTGGTGGCCGAAATCTCCTCCACCTCGACTGTGACCTCTGCGTTCGGATGCCCTTTTTCGGCCAGCAGCTCACGCAAGACCAGGCGGGCGCGGTTGGCTTTCGCCGGATCGAACGTCGACTCCTTGCTGACCTGGACGGTCTTTTCTTTCCACCGAGTGAGGACCTCGCTCTCGGTGACCGACTTCATGCCGCGATACTCTATGGCGCGGATGATCGGATATTCTTTGACCTGGAAGATGATGATCTTGCCGCCGCGGGGGCTGTCCTCGACGAAGAGCTTGGTGGCGAGCGGGTCGAACAGGTTCATCTGAATGATGGACTGCAGGTCGCGCTGCGCCAGACCCAGGTCGAATTTATCCTGCGGCCTGCTCTGGACGTAGTAAAGGATCGATTCGCGTGGGATGCGGCGGTTGCCGCGAATCTCCACCTCTTCGACAAAGGCCTCCGGCGCCTGAGGACTTCGCGCCAGGGCGGGACTAATTGAGACGAACGAAACTATCGCAATGACGATTGCGCTTGCCAGAAAGAAAATGCCTCTGGTCATGAAAGCTCTCCCATTGAACAATGTTGATCTGATCATGGAGTTGGTCATGGCGTTCTTTTAGCAAACGCGCAGAAATCAACAGTTTCGATAATCTTCCGCTGAAAATAAAAGCCTTACGGTTCTTGCGCGTGCCCAAAATGTTTCAAATCGGACATTCAAATCCACAGGCGCCGCCGCAGACGCCGCAGCGCGCCATCGGTAGCGGAGAGATGAGAAGCGCGGAGTTCCTGGCTCATCTCTGCACTGCTGCGGCGTCTGCGGCGGCGCCCGCGATTATTGCTTGATGAAGAGGAGTTTGACCTCGTGTGTCCCCATCGGCGTTTCAACGGCGCGCTTGATGGTCAGCGCTTTGCCGTCGTTGGACAATTCCCAGCGATCTTTGCTGGTGACGCTTCTCTCATTGCCATCCGGTGTTTTGAGCTGGCGTGTGGATTGCAGTTCTAAGATTTTACCGCCGTTCTTCCAGCTCGCTTTTGTAACGAGGTTGCCGCCGAGTTGGCCAGGCTGGTTGGCGTCGCCTTCGCGCGCCTCCATCTGGATGACGGTCTCCTTGCCATCGAGCGTGTAGGTGGCCTTCGGCGGCGCCATCTGCAGCGCCATCGCCATCACTCTATCTTTCGGTATTCCTCCTCCCATGCCGCCGCCAGGAAAGCCGCCACCGCCCGATCTACCACCGCCGGGAAAGCCGATGCCGCCAGGGAAGCCGCCACCGCCTGATCTACCACCGCCGGGGAAGCCGCCACCGCGTCCGGCGCCACGTGATCCCGACTCACTGCGCATGCCGATCTCTCCCTGCACATCGGTCTCGACCGTGAGTTGTTGCGCGTCCTGAGTGATTGTCATCGTGTAGCTTTCGAGTGTGGGCGGCAGGTCGGAAGTCTTGGTCTTATCCAGCGTCCACTCGCCCGAAAAATCGGTTGTTTTCGACTGCGCGGCGCAGTGGCCGCGAAGGCCAAGAGTCAACGCAACAGTGAATAGACTCGTCGCCACTAGCTTTTTCATTGGAATGTCTCCTTGTTTGTCGCGGGAATAACCGGCAAGAGGGTTGGCCGGCCGTTCCCCGGTTCCGTTAGGAAGCGTCGCTGATTATGGTTCCGTCGGCCGGCGAGGTGTTAAAAAGCAGGCAAAAAATTTGTAAGCGATGTAAAAATTCGCCAGCGTGTAAGGAGTCCGGAAGAACACTGGTACTACGCCGCGCGCGAAAGCAAGCAGGTGTGCGCAGAGGCAGCCGCTTGCTTTCGCGCGGGCGATCATTTTCTCGACGCGCAACAAGGCGCTTTCGACGGCGTAGGCTTCGATTACGATGTCGGCGGCCAGCCCGACGGCTTCCTGCTCTTCGCTCAGCCTGCCGTCGTAATATATGTTGCGGCACAGCCAGCGCCAGTCGCGCCGTCTCCTTCACTCGCGTCAGCGCGCCCCGGACGTATTTCAGCTCCTCGACGCCCGTGTCGATCATCGTCCGATCGGGGCTACAGAAAAATAAGGGATGCTGACCGTCCCTTATTTTTCTGTCACCCATTTTTTGGTCCGGCGCCTCTGAGTGGCCGAAACGATGATCAACGCCCCACGAGGGACTTTGGGCCGAACCCGCACAGATGTCACGGATGTGATGGCGCCCGAAGATGACTCACCATCGAACGCGTGAAGCCGCGTACGAAAGCTCTCCCGCCGCCAGTCAAATTTTCCTTGGTCATGAAATCAAGAAATATATCGGGCGTCACGCCAGCGTTTTGGATATAGGATCGCTTGCCGCTCCCAGGTTGTTCGCGCACAAAGAGAGTTCGGGTAATTGTGAGCGTCGCCTCGGAAAAGAATCCTCCGGGAAGGAGTTCCAGCGCTCCTCCGGCTCCCTGCGTCCTCTTCCCAGCGATGGGGCCGCGCTGGTTGTCCTGGAAAACCGCCGCAAATGCCTCCGCCCCGCAGCCCGTATTCTCGTCAACCAGGAGCAGAATAGGTTTCGAATAGGCGATCACGTTACCCGCTTGGTCTCGGGCCGGGCCGAGCAACGCGGTCGTATTCCGAAGCAGCAGCGGGCTTGTCAGGCGCTGGCCGTGTGTATAGGCTGAATTCAACTCGTCGTATACTTGCTGGAGATGATCGATCAGATCCTGGTCGGGAGGGTTCGCGCGGAGGGCGGTCGCGAGAGCATCGGCCGCGGCTTGCACGACGCTTTGGGTGGGCCGAATTTGCTCTGCGAGTGTTTTGAACGTAGTGTGGAAGAACCGCTGCGCAACCTGATCCTGATAGTTCGCGTTACCGCCGTCGTTTCGCATGAGGTCGAGAATCAATCCGTCCGTGTTTTGCCCAAGGTATTGAACCTCCTCATCCAATTGTTGAATCGCGGCTCTGGGATTCATAACTTGAAAAGTCCCGATCCGCAAAAAGCCGATCCGATATCCGTCAGCCTGATAAATTCCGGAGAAGAAGGCGTCCGACGGCGATGCCCCGAGATGTTGCTGAAAATCGTCTGGCAGTTGAAAGATCGGTTGCAAGGCGCCCACCCCGAGCGCTGACAGCGCGCCAGGAGGCACATGGCGGTTGGCCAGAACGTTGGCCAGTGGCGAGACCGGCGCAGGCGGAGGCGCTTGGGCGCGCAACGGCCCAAACTCCGCAACGGCCACGCCCTGCACAACCCATTTGACGCTGTAATCTTCCACACGCCCGTTCTGGCGCCGCACGGTAATGGTGGCCATGTCGCCAGGTTGAGGCGTGAACGGCAGCATCGGGTTTTTTCTATTGACAATGAGGTTTGCCGCTAGGCTTCGCCTGAGATCTGGATTGACTGCAGCCACCAGGGGGATTAAGGCGTCAAGCCATTGATCTATACTCCGATGATCGACCGAGAGCAGTTGATCCCCGATCTGAAACGGATACTGGGTCTCAGGAAGCGCGTCGCGGTCGATCGAGTCGATCGAGAGCGTGTTACTATAATAGTTTATAGTAAAGCCTAGCGTCGCCCCGAACAACGGGCCCGGCGTAAGGTTTAGTGTGTCCTGGGTGTTGCCGAAACGAGCCAGATATCTGCGGCACAACTGGTAGAATTCGGCATCGGATGCCGTCGCTTTTGCCCTTTCCACCCAGGGCCTGGCATGGAGAGGATTGAAACCGCTCTCTTGCGTGACCAAGGGTAGCGGCGCATAGAGACGATCGTACAGGGTGACGATCGTTAAAAAGTCGTCGGCCTTTTGCCGTGGCGTCAGTTGCGCATAAGACGGTAGAGGAATTCCGATAAGCAATAATAAGAAGATGAAGGATCTCATGAGTACTCTCCTAGTGTCATTTATGATTCTGCTGTTGAATGTAGTTGGTGATTGCGGCGACCATGGCCTGGCTGAATGTGACTCCTTGATTGAGTAAGTTTTCCTTGGTCATCAGATCTGCGACGACATCAGGATGAACGCCGACACTGTCGAAATATCGTGTAGGCGGATAACCTGGCGCGTTGACGGTATGGTTACGCACATTGAGGTTGAGCTCGGCGCCGGCGACGCCTTGAGAATAGGCGCCGGCCGGAAGTCCGAAATTATTGCCGCCTGCGCCATTGGTCCTGATGCCGAAGATGATTCCGCGCTGGTTATCCTGGAACAGCGCCGCGAATGCGTCCGCGGCCGATATGGTCAGGTCATCCGTGAGGAGCATGATAGGTTTCGTGTACGCGATGACATTGCCTTGGTTATCTTTGGCTGGATCGCGGAGAGCCGTCGCGCCGATCAGAGGATAGGGGGGGGTGAAGTCGGCGCCTTGCGTATAGGCCGCCTGCGTCTGTTGCAGCATGATTTGATAGAACGCGATTATTTCTGGATCGGCATGGCTCGCTTTTGCCTGTTCGAGTTGGGCGGCGACCTGGCTTACGAAGGCGAGATTCGGCAGCCATACTGCCTGGAGCTGTTGATATGGCTGGGGACTGAGATAGCTGTAAATTGAGTCCCCATAGGTGCCGGACCCACCCCCATTGTGCATGATATCGACTACGAGTCCGTCCGTGTTCGCTTGCAAATAGGCGATCTCGGGAGCGAGTTGGGCGATCCCTACAGAATCGGGCAAGAAGAACGATCCTGAAACAGCGCCAAATTGCGGGATCCGCAGGTAACCAATCCGCAAGTCGGTCGATGAAAAAATGCCGGAATAGAAAAAGTCTCCGGGTTTGCCCAGCCGTTGCTGGAACCCCGGTGGCATGACGAAAGCGGGCGTCAGTGAGCTTAGCGGGGTCGCGGAAGCGCGCCGGGAGAACATATCTGGTTCGGCGTCCCTTTTAAACGCTCCGTTGTCCTTCACCGGTCCCACGGCCAGAACCGGAGTTCCACTCTTCAGCCATTTCATGGTGTAGGTTTCGATCGTCCCAGTTTGGCGACGGATTTTCACCACTGCGGAATCACCGGTCTCCGTCGGAGCTCGGGGGAAAGCCCCTAGGCGGGACGCTTGCGCTCGCGCCACGATCAACTGCGCAGCCTGAGACCGCTTGCTGCGGGCGTTGGACGACGCAACCCACTTCGATAGGCGCTCAATCCAGGACTCGACATCCACCCCATCCACCGACTCCAGTTGATCGCCAATCTGAAAAGGAAACTGGTCGGCCGGAAGGCGGTTTCGATCGATTCCGTCGATCAAGATGCTTCCCTGATAGCTGTCCACCGTGAACCCTAAACTCGCCGACCAATTAGATGGCATTCGATACGAGCTGTGGGTATCGTTCAGACTTGCGACGTATTCGACGCAGATCTCATAGAATTCAAGGTCGTCTCTTGATTTGGCGACCCGATCGAACCACGGCGCCGTATTGAACAGATCGAATCCAAAGAGCTGTTTCTTCCACTCGGCCGGCGCATAGTACCGCTGATAAAAAGCGGTCAATTGCCGAAAATCGGTCATCTTCTGCTTCGCCGTCATTTGAGCGAAGCAGAGCGCCGGGGCGCAACACAACACTACTGCAAGGCGTAAAACGAGATGTTTCGCTGGCATATGATATTTACTCCATGAAAAAAAGGTTTTTGTATGCGCCCCTCAGAAGAGGAGCTTGATCGCTAACTGAACGGCCCTGGGTCCTCCCATTGTGTAGAGCGAGTTGTAGCCTCCGCCTGTCGAAGCATTACCGGAGCCAAAACTGGCGTTCATCATGCTATGGGAGAGACCGAAGCCACCGTCGGTGAGGATCGCGCTTGGCGAAGAAAAATTGGGATGGTTAAAAATATTGAAAATGTTTGTCTCGAACCGGAGGTGAATGCGCTCGCCTATGGGAAAGTCCCGATGGCTGGCGAGGTCGAGTTGCTGGAGATGAAACCCTCGCAAAGAATTGCGGCCCGCATTGCCCTGAGTGGCTCCGGAAGCGGCGCCCGGAGTAATCCCACCGACTGGACGGCAAAAGGCTCCTACGACTGTTCCCGGCGCGCACCCTGCGGCCGCCGCTTGAGCGGACGTGGCGCCTAACCGCGTATCGACTGCGGCATTGTTGAGTCCGCGCCCGCCTGGGCAGAATCCTCCGTATTCAGCCGCACATTGCGCCCCATAAACGTAGACCGGGATGCCGGGAATGACATTCGGGCGCGTGGTAAAGGTAAAAGTATCTGAGGTAGACAGGACCGCAATCGGATTGACCGGAGGAGCTGTCTGAAAGTGGTAGATCGGGTCGAATGACCAGTGCCCCAGAATAGCTCTCGCCACCTTATTGCTCTTGAAAGGAGTGGGAGCGTCATACACCAGAGAGACGGCGAGAGTCTGGCGGATATCAAAATCAGAACTGGAGCGATTAACAGAGAATGGAAAGACCGCGCCGGAGTTGAAATTGGAAGCGTCGTCCAGAGAATGTGACCACGTGTAAGAAGCCGTAGCTCCAAGCCCTCTATAGAACCGCCTCTGAAAATTCGCCTGCAACGCATTGTAATCCGAGGCGGCATAATTGCCGTAGACGACCAAGAAGGTTGGAAACGTGGGGCTCACCGGGACCGTAATGGTCGACGCGCCTAACTGGGCGAGCTGAGCCATTGGAATGCCTCCAATAAGATCTCTTCCCACAGCTCCGACGTAGGAGAGGGTGAGACTTTGATGGCTGCCCAGGGACTGCTGGACCGAAAGGTTGAATTGATACGTGCGGGGCAGCTTGAGGTTTGGCGCCGCGGCCTGCGCCACGCTAGTGTAGGGAGAATCCGGACCGATATTCGTTTGGACCTGAGGCGGCGTAATACAGGCAGGATTCGTGATCGGGAATTGGATGTATTGGGCGAAGGTTGAGGACGAAGGACACGGAGAATTCGGTAGGAGCCCTACAACGCTGGGTGAAAAAGGGCCTAGTGTCGCCGAAGCCGCATCACCGGCTGTATCATAAAAAACTCCGAAACCTGCGCGGAGCACTCTTGCCCACCTCGAATCCTGAGAGAGCTGCCAGGCAACGCCTATACGGGGAGCTACGTTTCCCCACGTGGTTGGATATGGGGCAGTCCCGAGGGGGTTAATACCAACATTACAGATCGTCGTCCCAGGCGCAAACGATGGAGTCGTAGTGCACTGGACCGGATCGAAGTCTTTCAACGAAAAAAGCGGCTTCCCGTTGAGGCTATGAGGGGCGGGATTGACTTCATACCGAGCGCCGTAGGTCAGCGTGAGGCGCGGCGCGATTTTCCAGGTGTCCTGAGCGAACAGCGACCAGTTCTGAAAGCGGAACTCCTGTTCGGAGTTGCGCTGAATAATTGTGTTTGATGCCTTACCGCATATGAATTGAGGTAGTAGAGAAGGCGGAAGAGCGGGAGGACCGCCGGGAGGAGGTGGAAGAGGGGGAGGCCCCAGGGGAGGGCCGCTGCTGCAAGACGGAGTCCCCAAAGCTGTATAGAAGTTGGCGGTGAAATCAAAGGGCGCGCGATTTACAGTTGGGTCAGTCATCCGGAAATCCACGCCGAACTTCAGCGTATGAGACCCCTTGACCGCGCTGAATGTGTCTACAAGATTGATCTGTTTTTGTTTATTGTTCGCGGCCGCCGGCCCGATAATCAGGCTCGGAACTCCAAGCCCCACAAAGTTAAATGAAAGCAGCATATCATTCATTGAGTAGCCCGATGGGGGCTGAGCAAACCCTGGAGGAAAGAGTGAGCCTAAGGAGCCCGTGAAACCAGGGGGAGCGGTCAGCGACTGGGAAAGAGTCGTGCGAGTGTAATTGAATCGCAAGTCATTGTTCATCGTCGGGCTAATCGCGCTGATGAGGCCGATGACGCCTGAATCGCTGTTCAGCGAAATCCCGGTATTGTTGATAGATCCGAGCGAACCGTTAGCGACCGTGCTGGAGGGGGAGTGAACATAGCGGCCGAACACACTCATGTTGCTCTTCAGCGCGTAATCGATGCGGACGCTGCCCGAATCAAATTGCGAGGTATTAGGAAAGGCCGCGGTGAACTGGGCAATACAGGTGGTGACGGATGTACACGTCGACCCATCGCCTTTCGAGGGATCATGATTGGGCAAAGGGTATGCGTTCAGAATCTGGGCCATGTATCCGGAATAAGCCGGGTTGGCGCCATTGACTGCCTGCTGCGCCAGGTATCGCGCATCGCGGGTGAAAGTGTACGACGTGCCCGGTTGCGCATTGGTAAGTCGCAAGCCCTCGTAAGACAGGAAAAAGAAGAGCTTGTTCTTCACAATCGGTCCGCCTAGGACGCCGCCAAAGTCGTTTTGGCGCACCGTGCCTTTCGGCAGACCGGCGCGATTAAGAAACCAGTCGTTCGCATCCAGGATGGTGTTGCGTAGATAGTCGAACACGTCGCCGTGGAAGGAGTCGGTTCCCGAACGGGTCAGAAGCGAAACCTGGCCGCCCGGGGTTCGGCCGTTTTCGGGAGCGAAACTGGAGGTGGTAATACGGAATTCCTGGAGGGCGTCAATCGAGACGAGACCATTGAAACCGCCGAGCGCCGTAGTGCCGGGCAAAGAGCCGGTACCGCTTTGCCCCAGCAAGCCTCCTGAACTGACTCCCGTGTTCGCGCTCACGCCGTCGACCATAAAATAGTTAGCGTCAGGGCGCTGACCATTCACCGTGAATTGCCCTTGGGCGTTTTGAACCTGTCCGGGAGTAACCGACATGGGGTTGATCGGATTGACGCCGGGCGTAAGGTTCAGAAGACTTTGGAAGCTTCGGCCGTTCAGCGGCATGTTCTCCACCATCTGACGGTCGATCACCGCGCTCAAAGAGCCATCTGTAGTATTTAGCGACTCCTGGCCGCCCTGCACTGTGACCGTTTCCCTGGAATCACCGACGCTAAGAGTCAGATCGATCTGGACTCGATCCCCTACATGGAGGGTCACGTTTCCCCGAACTAGCGGCTGAAAGCCCGCTTTGTCAACGTGAATTTCATACGGGCCAGGCTGAAGCGACGGAAACTCATAGCGGCCAACCTCATTCGACGAAGTCGTCAAACGGGTTGCCGTATCCGTTTTGAGAATCAGTACGGTCGCCCCCGGAATGACGGCCCCAGTCGAATCTTTCACAACCCCGGACACCGCCGCCTGTTGAGCAAGTGAAACGCCTGCCAAGGCGATGGTGAGACAGAGGCAGAAGAGAATAAACTTCAAGTATAGAATCGTTTTTCGCATCTGTGCTCCCTTCATTACCTACCGGGTCTTTCGATTGGATAATCGGCCGGCGCCTGGAACATCGATGCAGGCGGCTCGATCCGCTGAATATTGGTTAGCTGGTAGGATGATTCTCCGAAGCGCGGATCAATATGCTTAACCAGCACCGTGACCTGTAGTTCCGGCGAATACCATCGCTCATCAGTGATCACGATCGGACTTTCATTCCCTACTTGTCCCACAGTGATCGTCAATGTGGTGCGGATGCCATCTGCCTCCACTCCGCCTATCATTTGCGTACCCAGGTGTTCCTCCTTTAATTCTCCGGGTTGATTGAGTGACGGCTCTTCAGCCACCGGGGGGGAGCTGGCCGTACTGAGCTGTTGCAACTGCCTAACTCCAGTCGGCTGGCCCCGGAGCGCTCCGCCAGCCGCGCCCCGCGATGTGCTGAATCGCTGAACCTGCTGACTTCCCTGCGGCGCCGCGTGCGCGGTCGAAATTGATATCGCGTAGGGCTGAAGACTGAATGCGGACAAGGGAAGTTCATGAACAACATGATCCGGTCCGAATACCTGCCCCACTTGCTTTACCGGGTCGCTAATAAATACGGTCTTCTGTTGTTCACCGTCTCCTGACGCCGAGGCAAAAATCTTTTCGCTACGCGTCCGGCCCTGGCCGTCGCGCGCCACGGCGTTGGTTTGCCTGGTGATAATGCGGCTGCCATCCGCCAATGTTTGATTGATCTCTATGACCGAATCGGCCGTGAATGGCCGGCCTGTCACGACCTTGTCATCAAACGGCTGGCCTGTCACGGTCGGGACCTTGCCGTCAAACTGCCCACCCCCGAATGCGCCCGTGGTCTGAGTTTGAACGCCTATTTGTCTGATTCCGACTGATTCTGAGCGTGCAGGCGATAGCATCAATTGAGCGAAGCAGAGCGCCGGCGCGCAACACAACACGACTGAAAGGCGCAGAATGAGATGTCTCACTAGCATATGGTAACAACTCCTTCAACAATAGTTTCGTATGCGCTCATCAGAGGATGAGCTTGATTGCTAAGTACAGCGTTGGCTAAGCACTCCGGTATTTTCCCGCAAGGTATCTGTGTCGCCTTGCGACGAACTGAAATGAAGAGGGCTCCGCGCAAATCGCCGCTGCAATGTACGGCGGAATGTTAGTCCGCTGTACATCGCGAAATGTATAGCCGCACGCGCCCCCTGTCTTGCATCAAAGTAACGTACTTGCATTAAACTAAGTAGGTCGTCAAACGTTTTTGCACAAATGATTTCTCGGACAGCGTAAACACGCGCTTTTTACGCAATGTTTAATGTACTTAGGCGTCCCGTCAAAATAAAGTAGCTAATTTTTTCTTCGCCTCGGAGCAATGGTGTAATTCCAATCGCCGTGGAAATCCTCTCGAAAGAGATTTACCAGGGCGAGTTCTTCATCGCTGACTTTGATACCTGTTGGATAGATACCAGTATCCAGTTCAGCTTGAATGATCAGTCCCTGCTGCGTGGCAGTGTTAGCAATTAGGTTGATGATTACTTCGTGGCTAATCAATGGTCGGCCACGCCAATTTTGGGTGATGTGAGAAAACATCCGATGCTCGATCTTGTTCCATTTGCTGGTACCCGGTGGAAAATGGCAGACCCGGATTCGAAGCCCCAGAGCCGTCGCCACATCCTGCAAGGCGACTTTCCACAGTCGACATCGGCTGCCATTACTTCCGCCACCATCTGCTGTGATCAACAGCTCGCGGGCTCCTCGATAACGTGGGCTGCCCATTTTGGACCACCATCGCCGAATGGCTTCAGTCGCG
>WNFZ01000991.1_pt1 | contig 27409 bp, 25 predicted proteins | sample 5400081 | NCBI WGS metagenome assembly WNFZ01 (sample SAMN13153365, study PRJNA577476) | soil metagenome | isolation source: 80 cm soil or saprolite under grassland replicate 1 | place: USA:California | collected 2016-06-15 | reverse complement strand
GCTGATGCCAGGGCCCAACCGGTACGGGCACATACTCTGGCCACCCTGCCACCGTCACCCACACCCAGCCGCAACCAACACGGCGATCAGCCGCCGATCCCGCCAACACCCTTACCCGTTACTGACCCACGCTCCTAGGCGAAACCTCCTTACGGCTCGGCCTTCCCGCGGCGCAGCCGTTTCGGCAGGCCCGTGAGCTGGCTCGGGCCGGGCGCTTCCGGATACAGGAAGCACTGGCGCTGGACGGGCCGGTGGTAGTCATCGTAGGCCGGGGTGCTCTCAGCGCGATGAAGAGAGGCGTCACCGACTGCGATGGCCGCTGCGAGGTCGTCGGGCGTGAGAGTCGGTACCGCCGCGGTAAGGATCTGTTCGAAGTCGGCGCGGGGGTTCCACCGCCCACCGATCGGCTGCATCAGCACCCACCAGAGTCGAACAGCACGGCAGTTGGTCGGCGAAACCCAGTCGCGCCGGCGAGTGTATGTGCGCGCCAGGGCCGCGGGTCCGCACAAGTGTCGACGGGTCCGACGCACGACGCAGGGCATCTCCCCGACAGTGTTCAGCCTGCTGCCGGTGATGCCGGAGAAGCGAAACCGCAGTGCCGTCCTCCACTGCGACGATGTGTTCGCCTGACAACGGCAGCAACAGGTACTTACCTCAACGCGCCAGTTCCATCCGGTGATGGTGCTACGGTCGCCCCAACCGGCGACGATCTTTCTGGAGTGTGACCCGTCCGGTCATGGCCGCGAGCGAGATCGGGTAGCGCATGATGGCTCCTCGCCGTCGTCGGTCAGGGATTCCTGTACTGGCCTGTTCAGTGGGGAAACGCGCGGGGAACGCGAGGGGTGATCTCGTTGCGGAATGCTTGGATGCGTCCGGCTACCTGCCGCATGCCGAGTGTGTTCTCGATGCGGTCGAGGTACAGGCATCGGGCGGCCAGCGTGTCGAGGTCGACGGTGAAGTAGATGGCCATTAGAGGGTTGACGAACAGGGCGCTGCCGCTGGTGCGTCGGGTGAACTGGACGTCACCAAATGCGCCCTGGGTAGCCGCGGCGATCTGACCGTTGACGATACTGGGCCGGACCGGGGTGGCGGCCTGGGCGTCGGCGACGGCGTCGCGGTACAGCACCGCTTCCCGGCTTGCGCCGGGTATGGACAACGCGCCGAGGTAGCCGCCGTCGCGGTCGAGTGCGGCGATGTTCTCCAGCACCTGGGCGTGGTTGACCCCGTGGTAAGCGTCGATACCGAACCCGAGACAGGTCACCAGCTTCACCGCTACGTCGAGGCCGGCCGCGGCGGCGAGGCTGGTGATGTCCTCCACCGGCGTGCCGAGGCTGGCTTCGTCCCCGCGCAGGAGAATGTCGGTGCCGCCATCCACCAGCACGACCACGTCGATGCCCAGGCGTTCAACCAGGTGCTGATAGGCAGCCCGCAGCGGCTGCACACCGACCTTGGCGAAGGCGTACACCGTCGATGGCAGCTCATGAGCCGCCAGCCACCGCGCGAGCGCACGCTCGGGGAAGTACTCGTCTGGGCTGGTCGTGTCCGGCGTCACCGCCGCGACATTGTCCGCCGCCCACGTGTCGTGGTCGAGCAGCTCAAGGTGGGAGAAGGACAGGTTGGCCAGGTGCACCTGCACGCCGGTGTGCCACAAGGCAATGGCCAGCGGCAGACCGGCGTACACGTCGAACCCGCCGCCCGCACCGGCGATCAGGACGCTGCGGGCCGGGGCCAGGGCGGCGAACAGCGGCGGCGTGGCCAGCGAAAACGCGCCCGGTTCCGGGGGCACGGCTGTCCCGGTAGCGCTCATCACCGCCCAATGATCAGGCAAGGATGCAACCTCACCAACAGCGACGCCGGCCCCGCCCGAACAGCATCGCCAGCCGCTGCCCGACATGAGGCCTTGCCATGCCGCCGATCGCGTGCAGGGACGGTTCTGGCCAACCAGCGCGGCGGCGTCGAGGCTGTTGGTCTGGCAGGCTGTACCGGTGGACCGGCGGCTGCTCGACGACAACGCTTTGGCATCGAGCCCTTGGGCGCATGCTGTGGGATACCTGCCATGACCAGTCCCGACTGGCCCCAGACCGCGCGCGCCAAGCTCGTTGCCGAGCTGCGCGATGCTGGCGACCTCATTTCCGCAGCCGTACGGACGGCCATGGAGGCGGTTCCCCGGCACAAGTTCCTCCCCGGGGTCGCGATCGCCGAGGCCTACGCAAACCAGCCGGTGATCATCAAACGCGACGCCGAGGGAAACGGGCTCAGCTCGGCGTCACAACCTTCGATCGTGGCGATAATGCTTGAGCAGCTCGACATCCAGCCCGGTCACCGGGTACTGGAGATTGGCGCAGGCACCGGCTACAACGCCGCCCTGCTCCGGACGCTGGTCGGGCCACACGGCAAGGTCACCACCATCGAAATCGACCCTCATCTAGCCGGCCAAGCCCGCGAAGCGCTGGCCGCTAGCGGCTACGGGGACGTACAGGTCGTCACCGGCGACGGGGCAGTCGGCCACAGGGCCAGCGCCCCGTTCGACCGGATCATCGTCACCGCCGGCGCCTGGGATCTGCCTCCAGCCTGGTGGGAACAGCTCACCGAAGGCGGGCGCCTCGTCGTTCCGCTCCGCTGGCGGGGCCAGACCCGCTCGATCGCTTTCGACCACCACGGCGCATACATGGTCAGCCAGTCGTTGGCACTGTGCGGATTCATCCCGATGCGGGGCAGCGACGGCGAAGGTATGCTACCCCTTGGTGACGGAACGGTTACGCTCCATTACGACGAAGACCAGCTGATCGATCCCGACAGCATCATGGGGGTCCTCGACCAGCCGAGGCAGGAAACGTGGTCTGGGATCACCGTGGACAGCCACGACTCATTCGAACAGCTATGGCTGTGGCTGACCACCGTCGAACCCGGCACGTGCCGCATCACCACCCAACCCTCCGCTGTGGACAGTGGGCTAGCCACTCCCGCGATCTCTGATCGAACCCCAGCCCTCATCGAGGGCGCCTCACTCGCGTACCTCGCCGTGCGGCCCAACCCTGACGCGGACGGCGGCCCAGCCCGCCGATGGGAGCTGGGAGCGGTCGGCCACGGCAACGGTAGCCTCGCCGATCGGTTCGCCGATCGCATCCCGATCTGGGACATCAATCGAAACGCCACACCGGTAATCACCGCCTATCCAACCGGCACCTCAGACCACCACGTGTCGGGAGCAACCGCGATCCAGAAACGTCACATCCGTATGATCTTCTCGTGAAGGCAGAGGCCTGGACAGGGCCGACGCGGAGCCGTTGACGGGCGACCATGACGCCGTCGGCTGGCATGCGTCGCACGGCGCGCGGCGGCTGTGACGGTGGTGGTGGCAGTGGGGGTGCTGCTGATGCGGGCTCCCGCGAGGCGGCCGCGCTTACCCGCGGGGATCGGGGCGGGCAGGGTCTTGGCGAGCAGCCGCCGGCGATGACGTACATGAGGTGCCCGTCTAGGCGCAAGGTCACCGGCTGGCCGGCCAGGTGGGCAGCGAGCATGATGCGCCGTCCGCGGACAGCCTGTTCGCGCTGTGGTGGCTCATCGCTTTGCGCGGCCTGCGCCGCGGCGAGGCGTGCGGGCTGCGCTGGACCGAGGTGGATCTCGACAACGGCCTCCAGTTCATCTGCCGCAACCGCACCACGGCCGGCTACCAGGTCGTCGAATGTGCCCCGAAGACCGCCGCCGGCGTCCGGCCCGTCGCCCTCGACAAGCACACCGTCAAGGTCCCGCGCGAGCACCGCCGCCGCCAGGCCGATCAGCGCGAACGCCGGCTTGCGGCCGGCAGAATCTGGCACGAGTCGGGGTACGTGTTCGTCCGCGCCGACGGGTCCCCGATCCACCCCGGCTACGCCAGCGGCCGGTTTCGGCTCCTGGTCCGCCACACCGACGTCCCGCCGATCCGGCTGCAGGACCTGCGGCACGGCGCCGCCTCGCTGGCCGGTACCACGCGCGTAGCCACACTCCTCGGCACCCGGTACCACCACGGCAAGGTCGTCGAGTGGTCCTCGGCGTCGAACCGAGCCGTCGTCACCGGTAGCGCCAACTGCACCCGGGCCGCGCTGTCGCTCGCGATGACCGAACCCGGCGGTAACTGCGAACTCGCCCTACTGCGGGAAGTCCCCCCAGTCCCTGCTGGACTCGGTCGACTCCCGTGACACCGCGCTGGACCACCCTGAACTGCACGTCCGCGATGGCGACGTCGATCACCGACCGGCCGCACCCCGGCTGCGCGTGCTCGCCGTCCGCCTGCTCCGCACACGTGTCGAGGTCACCGTCCTGATCACCTCAGGGCTGCCAGCCAGCCACCTCGTGATCGACCTCGCCGACCGCCCGCACACCCTGCCCCACGCCGACGGTCGCGGACCGTTGCACACCTACGCCCTTGACGCAGAAAATGCTCGGCGGAACCGCCCGACGGCACCGTCGTGAGAGCTGGCACGATGAGAGGCTTGGAGGTGCTGAGCGGTCGATGGTTGGCGGGCAGGCGGCCGAGCTGGATGCCCAGCGTGTGGTCATTCGGCCGATGACGCAGGCGGATCTGCCGGGCATGCGGGAGTCGACGCGAGCCGCGATTCGTGATCTGCAGGAGCGTTTGGGGTCGCGGCCGGAGCCGGACGGGCAGCCCGCGCAGGACTCCGACAGCGGGGCGGCACTGGTACGCCAACTCCTCGATCTTGATGCGGCCGGCGCATGGATCGCCACCGTGGACGGCCAGGTATGTGGGGCGGCGCTGGCCGGGCTGCGGGAGGGGTTGTGGTACCTGGCCCACCTGCACGTCCGTCCGGGCGTACAGGGTCGCGGTATCGGTCGACGGTTGCTCCAGGCGGCGCTGAGCTACGGTATGAACGCGCACGGCAGGCTGCTGCACTCCTCGCTCGACCCCCAGGCGATGCGGTGTTACCAGCGGGCCGAGTTCGCGCTCGAACCGGCCATGCAAGCCACTGGCCTTGTCCGGCGCGCCGCATTGCCGGCCCTCAGCCGGATACGCCAAGGCGGAACCAACGATTTGGATCTCGTTGCCGAGGTTGACCGCGGGCAGCGCGGCGCCGCACACGGCCCAGACCTTGAGGTGCTCCTGCGGTCCGGCGCGCAACTGCTGATCCTCGACGACAAGCGGGAGCGGGGTTATGCCCTCCTCGAAGGCGGCCAGCCCAGGATTGTTGCGGCTACCGCCACGTCGCCCGCCGTCGCCCTGCTCTGGGCCGCGCTCGCCGAGAGCACCGACCATCCGGTGTCGGTCCAGATTCTCCGCGCCGACCAGCAATGGGCCATCCATGTGGCGCACCAGGCCGGACTCGGTCTGAAACCGACCGGGCCGTTGTGCCGCCAGGGCAATACTGGCCCGCTCACGCCATATCTGCCACACACCGGCGTCTTGTAGTGCTCGTCGGCCACGCACCAGCGAGATCGCGGAACTTGTGCCGGAGCCAGTCGTCAGCCGTCGCCGACAGCGGGCGGAAATCCCGCTCGGACGTTGAGCGGTAGGAGGCCGAGGTCGGTAGCTAAGCCCCTGGGACCCAGCGGCGCGCGGCGGCGGCCAATTCGTGCCCACGTGCCCTTCGCCACATGTCAATCACGGGCAGCTACAGGCCTACCCCGGTGACTCCGTGACGAGGACACCGCCCCCGGACAGCAGCGGCGGCCAGCCGTGCGGACCACCCTCCCGAACGGCGAGCGGCGGGTCGGCGTCCAGGAACGACCGTACGGCGGCCACGTCGCCGGCCGCCGCGGCGGCGTAGATGCTTTCCGTGGCCAGCCGTGGCTGCGCCGCGAGCAACTCGCGAGCGCGGGCGTGCCTGCGCTCGTCGTCGGCCACCTCGCCGGGGCGGACCTCCCAGCTGGGGCGGTAGTTCAGGCAGGCCAGGCGCAGGAACTCGTCGGTGTCGCCGGCGGCCCGGCGCTGAGGCGACCGGCTGTACCGCCTGAGCACCTCGACGTGCTCGCGCAGCCGGCGCCAACTGGCGAAGCCCTTCATGCGCGCGACCACAAGTTGCGCGTCGGCGAGGCTGAACCGGGCCCAGTCCACGGGGCCGTCGGCGAGGCGCGGGTGCAGTTCGCGGACGGCCTTAGTGAACTTCGGGTTACCGGTACGGACCCGGTCCCGGAACTCCTTGGCCCGCTTGCGCAACTGTTCCATGGACGGGTTGGGGGGCAGGGAGCTGGCCGGCAACGTTGTGAGTGCCGAAAACTCAGCCGAGCCCGTGACCTGGCCTTTCGTCTCGCAACCTGATCAACTTGCGCGAGTCACTTGAACGCGCTCAACTTCAGAACGCCATCGCCAGGAACACATCCGATAAGGCCAGGTCACGGGCTTGGCTGAGTAATGGCACCCCAGGCATCAGTCTCGGCGTTCCCGGGGTGCGGCTGCTCGACCTCGACGGTGACGGCCGTGCTGACCTGATGGTGACGACCGCGACGCAGTCCGGCTACTGCCCGCTGTGGTTCGGCCCTCGTGTAACGCGCGCAGGCGCCGAACCTTACCGGTGGTCAACAGTTCGTCGGTCATCTTCCGGGTTCTGCGTGCGAAGAGCCAGCCATGACTGGCGGGAATGGGTCCTCACCGCCGGCACCGCCGGCAGGCCGGACAGCTGGCGGGTCCAGACCTCGCGCAGGGCCGCGCCGGCGGCCGGGGTGTAGGACACCTTCAGGACCCGGTCGGCCTGCAGGTAGGTGGCGAGCTCGGCGGCGACACCCGGCAGGTCCACGATCGGCGTGACCGCGACGGCGACCGTACCGGCTTCGACGAGCTCGCCGAGCAGGAGCGCGAGCCGCCTGAGCGGGTCGCCACGCTGGATTACCCGGGCGCTCGCCACGCGGCGCCGGGGCAGGCGGTCGCGCAGGCCAGTCACCAGGACGTTCCCGTCGAGCCGGGGCCGGGCCGGCTCGTCGAAGCCATACACCACGACCAGCTCGTTGCTGGTCGCCAGCTCGGCCAGGCGCGCCACGACCGCCGCCGCGCCCAGCTCGGTGTCCGCCCCGTCGACCACGGCGACGGTCGTCGCCGTGGGGCTGGGCTCCGGCTCGACCTGCACGGCCAGCCCCAGCCCGATGTGCAGGCCGTGCGTATGCACGTAGAACGCCACAGCGACCAGGACCGCCGCGAGCACGACCCAGGCCGTGCCGTACGACCGGCTCAGGCGATCCACACCGGCCAGCAGCAACGGGGTCAGCAGCGCCCCGAGCGTCGCCATCGCGCCGGTTACGCCCATCACGGCGCCGGCGCTGTCCATCCGCGCGGCCTTGCCGATCAACGCGAGCAGCGCGCCGCTGGCGACGCCGTGGCACACCGAGATCGCCGCGACCACCGGTACGGTCAGCCACCACACCCGCGGCGCCAGCGCGATGAGCAGGCACAGGCCGGCGGCGGTCGCGTAGCACACGACCAGCAGCCGGACGGTGGGACGCCGGTCGGTCCACCATCCGCCGGCCAACCGCGCCACGGCGGCAAGCCCCACCGCCGTCCCGGTGATCACCAAAGCGTGGAACGACCCGAGGCGGACCACGAAAATGAGGTACACCGGCAGATATACCGCGGTCGCCACGACACCGCCGAGGGCGAGCGCGTACAGCAACGACAGCGAGGTGGCCGACGCCACCCGGACCATCTCCAGACAGCGGCGTACCGGCGAACCGAGGCGGCGTACCGGCGGGTCTTCGCGGACCACCAGCGCGGCCAGCCCGGCGAAGGCCACCAGCAAGACGCCGAGCACCAGGGCGGCCCGCCGACCACCCGGATCGGCGGCCCGGGACGCGAACGACACGACCACGGCGACGGGCGTACCGAGGCTGAACACGCCGAGGGCCAGGCCCCGCCGGCCGTACGGGAACATCCGCGACACGAGGGCCGTGCCCACCACGAACGCGGCGCCGCCGGCCCCGGCCGCGGCGCCGGCGACGACCACGGCGGGCAACGAACCGGCGAGCCCCAGCGCGAACACCGGCACCGCGGTGGCCACGCTGACCGCAGGGAGCATGACCCGCGCGCCGTACCGGTCGGTGAGCACTCCGGCCGGCAGCCGCAGCAGCGCCGCCACCAGCAGCGGCAGCCCCACCAGGAGGACGTACTGCCGCGGGGGCACGGCGAACCGCACATGCAGCTGCGGGCCAAGCAGGACCCAGGCGCGCAGGTGCAGCCCGAGCCCCACGGTAATCACGATCAATGTCATCGCCGCACGCGGTGACCGGCGTGACGGCGCCGGTCGGGGCGGCACCGGGAGGACCGTCACGATCACCTCACGATCCGCAGCGATTGTCGCCACCCAGCGTGGCGCCCCCGGCCCCGGCGCCGCTTCCCCCGGTCGGCCCAAATTGCCGTGCCAGCCACGGCGTCGGGCCGACCCGGATCAGGTTGAAAAGCGGCCCTAATGAGCCAGGTATACGCCCTTGACGTCAGCAACCCCCGCGCACGTTCGTCCAAGACGGCGCCCTACTCAACCCAACCCGCGGTGACCTTCATCCGGTGCTGCCAGACCCGCACCGCGTCGCCGCCTACCGTGACAGCGGGTACACCGTCGAGATCACGCAGCGGTTCGACACCTTCGCCCGGCTCGCGTTCGTCGACCCCGCCCGGCCGGACGATCCGTACAAGGTCGAACTCGCCGCCAACTGGCGCGCACTACCGCCGGTGATGATGGATGTCGGTCCGGTCCTCCACGCCGACGACGTCGTCGCCGGCAAAATGTCCGCCCTGTACACGCCGGGCGAGCCACGGGACTTCCTGGACATCGATGCGGCGTTGAGCACCGGCCGCTACAGGCGGGCACGTCTGCTTGACCTGGCCGAACAGGCCGACTCCGGGTTCGATCGACGCATCTTGGCCGACCTGTTCAAGATACTGGAACACTACCCGGACCGCCGCTTCGCCGCCGACGGCGCCAACCCCGCACACATCATTGCCGTGCGCGAACGCTTCGCGCACTGGCGTGAGGAGATCCTCGCCGAGCGGGCGTAGGCCACCGCTCGTTCTCGATGCGCCCATGACTGATCCGGCGGCATCCGATTTGGTGTGACCGCCCGTTTCCGCGAACGTTCAGGCGTTGAGGTATGCGAGGACGGCGAGGACGCGGCGGTTGTCGTCGTCGGAGGGCGGCATGTCCAGCTTGGTGAAGATGTTGTTGATGTGCTTGCTCACGGCCTTCTCGGTGACGCGGAGCTTGGCCGCGATCGCGGCGTTGGACCGGCCTTCGGCCATCTCACCGAGCACCTCGCGTTCCCGCGGGGTGAGCACGGCGAGCGGCTCGCGGCGGGCGAGTAGTTGCGAGATCACCTCGGGGTCCATGGCGGTGCCGCCGCCGGCGACGCGGCGGACCGCGTCGACGAACTCGCGGACGTTGGACACCCGGTCTTTGAGGAGGTAGCCGACACCGCCGTTGGGGGTGCTGAGCAGTTCGCGGGCGTAGAGCGGCTCGACGTGTTGGGACAGCATGAGGATCGGCAGGCCGGGTATCTGGGCGCGGGCCGCGATCGCGGCCTGCAGTCCTTCGTCGGTGAACGTCGGGGGGAGGCGGACATCGACGACCGCCACCTGGGGTTGGTGTTCGATCAGGGCGGGCAGCAGGGCCGGGCCGGTGTCGATGGTGTCGACGACCTCGAAGTCGAAGGCCTGCAGCAGTCGGGTCAGTCCGTCGCGGAGGAGGGCGTGATCCTCGGCGATGACAACGCGCACGGCAACTCCATGGTGATGACGGTGGGTCCGCCCGGCGGGCTCGACAGGGCCATCGTGCCATCGAACGCGGCCAGGCGCCGTTGGATGCCGCGCAGTCCGGTGCCGGCCGTCGGGTCGGCGGCCCCGGCGCCGTCGTCGGCGACCACCATGGTCAGCGCACCGTCGGCGTGTCGCATGGACACCGATCCGGTGTGGGCGCCGCTGTGGCGGCTCATGTTGGCCAGCGCCTCGGCGACGGCGAAGTACGCCGCGGACTCGACCGGTGTGTCGGGCCGGCCGGGCAGGTCGATGTCGACCGTGATCGGCACCGGCAGGCTCAGCGCCAGCGCGCGGACCGCGCCGTCGAGCCCGCGCTCGGCGAGCACCGGCGGGTGAATGCCGCGGACGAGGTGGCGTAGCTCGACGAGCGCCGTACTGCTGGTCACCCGCGCCTCGGCAAGCAGCCTGCGGGTCGCCGCCGGGTCCTGGTCGACGAGTTCCTCGGCCAAGCCGATCATCATGCCGAGCGAGACGAGCCGGGCCTGGGCGCCGTCATGCAGGTCACGCTCGATGCGCCGGAGCTCGGCTGCCTGTGCGTCCACCGTGCCGGCACGGGTCAGCGTCAGCTGCGTGACGCGCAGCCGCAACTCGGTGGCCCGCGTCGGGCCGAGGAACAGCCGCGCGAAGCGGGCGTCGATCCGACGCAGCCACGGCGCCACCGACAGGCCGCCGGCGAGGATGACGGCGCCTTGCGGCAGGCAGAGCAGTCCGTCGCCGAGGGTCTCGACATGCCAGCTGACGCCATAGCCGTACCAGCCGGTGCCGAGCCAGATCCACAGCGGCGTCAGCGTCAGGCCCGCAAGCCCGTACAGCGGCACCGCCACGCAGATCGCCCCGAGCGAGAACCCGACGATCGCACCGGGCACCAGCCAGGCGAGGTCGCGCCAGGTCGCCGGGTCCGTCACCGTCCACCGAAAGCGCGGCCAACTACCGGGCATGGCCCGCTCCGGCACCGGATGGTACGGGCGGGGGATGAGGACACCGGTGCGCGAGGCCAGCCTGCGCTCGAGGTCGGCCCGCATCCGGACCAGGGTCATCACCCACGGCGCCAGCGCCAGGCCCAGGAACGGCACCGGGGCCAGTGCCAACGCGACGACGGACGCGGCCAGCAGCGGCAAGTTGGTGATCGACAAGCCCATCGCGGCCATGCCGGCCAGCACGGCGCGCACGCCACGGCGGATCCATCGGGCCATCCGCTCGCCAGCCCCGGCACTGTTCACAAACCCCATTGTGACCGAGGATGCGCCGCTCAACGGTGGTGCCAACACCACCGCCCAGGGCGACGTGGCACTCCTGACATGTCGGGCATCCCGCGGTTCTCTAGAAACATGACCATGACCACTGCACCGACCCAGCCGACGGCCGGCAGCGACTTCGCCACCCTGTCCCGCCGGATCACCGGCGAGGGGCTGATGGGCCGCCGGCCCGGCTACTACCTCGTGCGCCTGAGCGTCGTCGCGCTCCTGCTCGCGGGCGGCTGGACCGCGTTCTTCGTCATCGGCTCGTCCTGGTGGCAGCTGGCCACGGCGGCCTTCCTCGCCGTGGCGTTCGCCCAGCTCGCGCTCGTCGCGCACGATCTGGCACACCGGCAGGTCTTCCGCACCAAACGCCCGAGCGAGTTCGCCGGACGGCTGGTCGGAAACCTCGGCGTCGGCATGAGCTACGGCTGGTGGATGGACAAGCACACCAGGCACCACAACAACCCCAACCACGACGACCTCGACCCGGACGTAGCGCCCGAGGTGCTCATCTGGGCCACGAAGTCGGCCCTGGGCCGGCGGGGCCTGAAGGGCTTCATCACACGCCACCAGGCGGCACTGTTCTTCCCACTCCTCACCCTGCTCAGCGCCGACCTCAAGGTGTCCAGCATCAAGGCGTTGCGCAACGGCACCGTGAAGCGTCCCGGCCTCGAAAGCGCACTCCTGATCGTGCACGCGATCGCCTACCTGTCCGCACTCCTGATCGTCCTCTCGCCGCTGAAGGCCATCGTCTTCCTGCTGGTGCACCAGGCGCTGTTCGGCGTCTACCTCGGCATGACGTTCGCGCCGAACCACAAAGGCATGCCGCACCCGACCGGCGACGAGGACTTTCTCCGCAAGCAGGTACTGACCTCCCGCAACGTCCGCGGCGGATGGCTGACCGACGCTGCGCTGGGCGGCCTGAACTACCAGATCGAGCACCACCTGTTCCCCGGCATGCCGACCCCCAACCTCCGTAAGGCCCAGCCGATCGTGCGGGCATACTGCGCCGAGATCGGCGTGGCCTACGAACAGACCAGCCTTATCACGTCGTACCGCCAGGCCCTCGAACACCTGCACGAGGTAGGCGCACCAGCCCGCGCCGAACACGCAGCCCGTTGAGGTGGTGTAGCAACCGGAGCCGACGTTGGCTGGCCGCGGCACCGTCCCGCAGGACTCGATCAGCGGCCACGGGTCCCAGCACGGCGGCAGCACCGCCGGTGATCGCCATCACGGCGTCGCGTCGCCGCATCGTCCCCCGAGCACGAACGGGGCCGCCACCGTCGGCCTAGCCCATCATCAGGCAGCAGTTGAGTGGGTTCAGTCGCGATGAGGCCACCCGGGTCAGGGCCCGAACCGGGTGGCGCGCCGGCAGGTACACTTGCCGCAGCGGCTCGCACAGTTTCTGCCTCGAGCCGGTTCGTCTTATCGACCACCACGCGCCGCGGCCACGCCGGCCCGCGCCGGGCACGACGACCCTTCCACCTTCGGAGACTTCATGGCGGCAGGCCGCCCCCGCACCGCTTCCAAGACCGCTTCCAAGACCAGGACCGGTTCTCACACCGAAACCGTTTCCCGGACCAGGAGCGTTTCCATATCGAATGCCGTGTCCACGGCGGCGGCCGTCACCTTCGCAGCGCTCGGCGTGCCCGCCGCGTTGACGAAGGTACTCACCGCCGGCGGCATCACCGCGCCGTTCCCGATCCAGACCGCGACGCTGCCCGACGCGCTGGCCGGGCGTGACGTGCTCGGCCGGGGTCGGACCGGCTCGGGCAAGACGTACGCGTTTGTTCTTCCGCTGCTGGCCAGGCTCGCCGCCAGCGCCTCGCCGCGCCAGCCGGGTCGGCCCCGCGCGCTGATCCTCGCGCCGACCCGCGAACTCGCCACCCAGATCGACCGGGCGATGGCCCCGTTGGCCGCGGCGATGTCACTGCGTACGATGGTGATCTTCGGTGGCGTCCGGTACCAGCCGCAGATCGCGGGCCTGCGCAAGGGAGTCGACGTCCTGGTCGCCTGCCCCGGCCGCCTGTCCGACCACCTTGCCGCGGGCCATGCGCGGCTCGACGCCATCGAGATCACCGTGCTCGACGAGGCCGATCACATGGCGGAGCTCGGATTCCTCCCCGTCGTACGGCGGCTGCTGGAGCAGACGCCACGAGCCGGTCAGCGGATGCTGTTCTCCGCGACCCTCGACGCCGGCGTCGACGTGCTCGTCCGGCAGTTCCTCACCCGCCCGGTCACCCACAGCGTCGACCGCTCCGCGGCACCGAACCCGTCGATCGCGCACCACGTGCTGCACGTGCGCCACGACGACCGGCTTCCGGTTCTCGTCGACCTCGCGGCCGCCCCGGGACGCACCCTGATGTTCACCCGCACCAAGCGTGGGGCGAAGACCCTCACCCGTCGCCTGGTCGCCGCCGGGGTCTCCGCCGTTGAGCTGCACGGCAACCTCGCCCAGAACGCGCGCGACCGCAACCTGACGGCCTTCACCAACGGCAGCGCGAAAACGTTGGTGGCCACCGACATCGCAGCCCGCGGCATCCACGTCGACGACGTGGCGCTCGTGGTGCATGTGGACCCACCCACCGAGTACAAGGCCTACCTGCACCGCTCCGGGCGGACCGCGCGTGCCGGCGCGGAAGGCACCGTGGTCACGCTGATGACCGACGACCAGGTCTCCGACGTACGCACGTTGGCCACGCAGGCCGGCATCGTGGCAACCACGACGCGGTTGCGTCCCGGCGACCCACTGCTGGCCCGGCTCGCCCCCGGGGAACGCCGGTTCGTCGCGCCACCGGCAACCGAGGCCGCCGGCTCGCCGACGCAACACCGCCGGGACACCACCACCAGGCGGTCGCCGGGGCCCGGACCGTCGGGCGCCGCGGCGTTCTCCGCACGCAGCAGGGTTGCAGGGCGACGCGGTGGCCGCTAGCGCGGTCGGCTACGCAGCGAGCGGCGGCCGGACCCGACCATTCGAGACCCGGGCACAGTAGACAGGCCGGGATTGACGCCGGCCGTGCACCATCCCCCACCGGGTGCGGCCGCGGCCATCGCAATTGCGGCTACGGGAGGCCGGCGTCGTGGTGTGCGTCCGTGGCGTAGCCGAGAATCCTCAGGCGAGCTGGTGGCCGGTGGCCCAATGGGGCCGTCAGTCTGCGCAGTGCTCGGCTCAACTTCTCGATCTACTGGGCGAGCCATCGACGGTACCGGGACGTGGTCGGCCGCCCCGCGGCGATGAGCTGCCGTAGCGGCGCGTCTGCGCGTCGGCCGCATGGCCGGCTTCGGGCTTCATCGGCGCGACCGCCTGCATCGTGGCAGATCCCGTTGTGCGCGATCGCCCATTGTGCTCACCTGGCTGCCCACCGATCACGGATCCTGAAGTAGGTCGTCGAGCAGGATGGACAGCTCGCGAGCGAGAGTGCCCAATGCTTCGCCGCGGTACACCCCGGCCAGCTCGTCGAGCAGCCGGGCCACAACGGCGGCGTGGGCGGCCTTGAGCATCACGGGGTGTCCGGTTGAGCGGCTGCCGTCGGTCAGCTGGCTGCGCAGACCGGCGGCGTACGCGTCGCGGTCGAGCGGGTTATCGGCCCGATCCCGAGCGGTTGCCGTCGGACGGGGCGGCACGTCGTTAGCCGGAGCCGTGCGGAAGTCGGCGTGCTCGGGACAGTAGTCCGTTTGGCGGGCCGGGTCACACGTCCAGCCGACCGCGTGATCTCGGGCCCAGGACCGGGCATCGGCATCACTGCGCCATTGCTCGGCAGCTTGCGGCTCCAGCTGGACCGGGCATCCCGCCACGTCGCAACTGAGCACTATGCGGCGCAGCGTGCCCCTTCCGCCCGAGAGGTGGATGCTCACCGCTGCTCACCCCCCTGCTCGTGTCGTTGCGCCGTCGACACCTTCAGCCGCCGCCGCGTTGATCTCCTCGGCGGTTGGATCCGGTTGGCCGGGAGCCAGGATGCGCCATGGACCTGCGATCACGTCGACTCCACCAGGACAGCGCCAAATGCCTGGACGTGGTGGAAGGCCGGAACAACGCGCCGATTGTGGTCTTCGGGACTGATGTCGCCCCGAGGATGCTGGCGGCCGGACTGCGCATGGGACTCCTCCTCCTGGATCAGCCAACCGGCGATGTGCTCGGTGGAGACCGTCCCGTCCGCTTCGAGGTAGACCGCGCGCCAGCCCGGCGGAGCCGGGCGGAAGTCGATGTCGCGCCAGCCCGGGGTCTGCTTCTTGTCGGTCATGGGCCCATTGTCTCCTGGCGATGAGAGCGTCACCTCGGCGCAGACAGCGGCCGGCGACTACGTCCGGTTCGCCCGCATCGCCTAGCGTTCTTCCGGAGCCGGCTCGTTTGGGCTGTATTCCGGCGGACGGTCACGAGCAGAGGTGCGTCGAGAGGCCGTCCTGCGGGAGGGGCCGCGAGGCCGTCCCGCTCGATGCGTCCCATCAGCGAACGCGCCCACCCGATGATCCGGGCTGCGGAGATGCCGTTCGGCGGGTCGTCGGCGCAGCGTTGCCTTCGATGCGTGCGGCGCCCCCCGTCGCAGAGGTGGTGAATCAGCCACAACCCTCGTCCGATCGTCGCCTCTGTGGGGGTAGCCGGGCGGCGATGGTCGCCGGGATGCCGGGGCCTTCGTCGGCGACCTGAACAATGACGGCCCGGTCGGTTCCGCTGAGGTTGACCTCCGCGCGGTGAAGCCCGAACCTGTCAAGGGCGGTCATGTCTGCTTGTCGTGCCACCCGGCACCCCCGAAGCGGCGGCGCGCGGAGCGATGGTACGGGCGGCCGACGACCCGGGCACGACCCGGGCGCCCGGCATCCTCGCGACCATGCCGGCCGCGCCCGACACCACGCCCGACGACGACCGCGTCCCGTCGGTGTGGGACAACGAGGGCGGCCATCTCGCCGAGTCCCGCACCCGCCGACCAACGGTGAGCTGTCCACCGCCCGTTCGCGCCGAGAATCCCGTGTCATGAGTCTCCTGCGGACAACCATCATGGCCGCGGCCTCGCCCTCCACCTCCTCAGCGATGATCAGCAGCTGCTTGCCCGACTGCATGATCTTCTCCAGGATCGGCAGCAGGTCGTCCAGGTTCGAAATCCTGTTTTCGACAACGAGGACGTGCGGCTCGTCGAGGACGGCTTCCATCCGTTCGGCGTCGGTGACGAGGCACGGCGAGATGTAGCCCTTGTCGAAGCGCATGCCTTCGGTGAGCTCCAGTTCCAGGGGCCTGGACGCCAGGGCAGACTGGGTCGACCGGACACTGCCCGCACTGGTCGACACGTACAAGAACTGCGCCCTGCTCGAGATGCTCGACGTCGACCCCGCCGCCATCCCACCCGTCGACGTCACTCCGCGGCCGGACTGAGCCGCCCGGGAGCGGGATGGTCACGGTACCCGCTCCACGCAAACCAGACCCGGCCACGCCCGCGCCGATCACGCGGCCGCCACCTGTCGGAGCAGAGCATCGGCAACCTCGCGGTACCGGTCCGCGACCGCGGGCCACTGCAGCGCCCGCGCGATCCGGACGGCGTTGGCGACCATCGCGGCCGCGTGTGCGGGTTCGGTGAGCACCCGGTGCAGTGCCGCGCCGATCGCTTCGGGGTCGGCATGCGTCACCAGCAGCCCGACGCCGTCCGCCAGTAGTTCCCTGGCATGCGGGAACGCGGTCGAGACGACCGGGGGAACGACGCCACCGCCTCGATGAGCACGCCGGAAGTCACCTGTTCATGGGAATCGTAGGGCAGCAGCACGACATCGGCTTCCTGGACCAGGCGACGAAGCCTGTCCACGCCGAGGTAGCCCGGCTCGAATCGCAGCATGTCCGCCACGCCTAACTCGGCGGCACGTCCGCGCAGCGAGTCGCGGTACCGCTCACCGTCGCGAGCCAGTACGCGCGGGTGGGTCTGGCCGGCCACGACGTACAGCGGCGCCGGATCGAGTACCCGAAGTCCAGGCAGCGCCTCGATTCCCCACTCCACACCCTTGCCTGGGCCCAGAAGTCCCCAGGTGAGCACGACGCGTCGTCCGGACCGGTTGGGCGCCCGGTCCGGACGACCTCCGGCCCACGCTCCGTGCGGAATGACTACGATCTTGCGTCCGTCGACCTGGTACCCGGCGAGCAGTCGGTGGTGCCCGGTCCTGGTCATCGTCCACGACATCGGCGAGGGCCGCCGTTGCTTCCAGGACGTACCGCTGGTGCGCGGTAGGGGAGGAGAGCACGGTGTGCAGCACGATGATCAGTGGGACCCGGATCCGCTTGAGCACCTCGAGTACCTGGTCGCCGTCCGGACCACCGAAAATGCCGTACTCGTGCTGGACCACGGCCACGTCGAACCGGTTCAGGCAGGCCGCCGCCAACGCCGGGTCACCATGACGGTCGGCGCTCATCTCGTACACCACCTCAGCGCCGGGCTTCGCGCCAGCCCGATCGACCATGCGCACCACCCCGACCTCCGCGCCCGGCCGACCAGCCAACAGGCTGTCGCGCAGCGAAGCGGCGAAGCTGGCGAGGCCGCACTGTGTCGGCGGATAGGTGCTCAGCAGACCGAAACTGGCGTACCGGGCGGTACCACCTGCGTTCGTCCGGGCCGTTGCGCATCCACGTGCGGTCGCGGTACCAAGTGCCCACCTCCGGTGGATTCGCGCATGCTCCGCAGCGCCAAGCCACGCCACCGCTCACGCGGTGGGGCGGCAGTGGACGGTACCGGCGGAAGGGCGTGGAACCCGGACGGCCGAGGCGCATCCGGACTGTTGCTCCGCCGCCGAGGTCGGCGGCGGTACGGGCAACGGGTTCAGGGCAGACGGACGTCGGGCCTGAACCGTGGGCGCGCTCAGTGTCCAGTCGGCGGAATCAGCGCAGGCTTGTCCGCGTGCTTGGCCTTCTTCGCCGCCCGCTTCTCCTTCAGAGTTTTGCCTGGCTTCTTCACGTTGCTCTTCTGCGGAGACTTGTTGGACACGACGGTCCTTCCTCACAACATCAGGATGGTGCGCTCGGATGCTGGTGGGACCCGGCGGGTACACCAGCCGAGGCCCAGCCAGCTCCGCGACCCAGAGCAGACGTGGTCAGACGGCCACGTGATCAGTCTAACACCGATCGCGCCACGGCCTGCCGGGCGACGGTCAGCGCGGCCGGTGCCGCCGCGCAGGCGCCGGCGAGCGGCGCCTGGTGTACCTGCGCGACCTGAACCGCTGATCGTGCGGCTGGCCTCGATGACTGTCGAACAGCGTGCGACCCTGCCCGGCGTGCGGCGGGCCCGCGCCCGACAGATTCTCGCCGGGGCGATCGTGGCCCACACCGTGATGTCCTCGCTCGACCTGGCGCGGGTGGAGAGATCTGCCCGTGGGCTGCGGGAGGGCATCCTGCTGCGCCGGCTGAGCCCGCTGCTGACCGCCGATTCGTTGTACCAGATCGAGCTCATCCAGGCCGAGCGCAAGGAGACCTACGGCAGCCTCGCCGCCGTCATCGTCTTCCCTGGTCTGGCTGTGGATCTCCAACACCGCGGTGCTCCTCGGCGCCGAGTTCGACGCCGAGATGCAACGCGGCCGCGCGATCCAAGCCGGCCACGACCCCGACGACGAGCCCTACCTCGACCTGCGCGACACCGAAGCTCAAGAAAAACCGGGACAACGACCTGCGATAGCCAGCCGGCGAGTTGGAAACCCCGCGGAGAAATGCCCACCGGCTGTTCACGATGGCCGATCGCGGCCACGCGACCGGCCGCACCTGATGCGCGGGACCGCACCTTCGAGTCATTCGGCCGGCCGCGTACGCGGTACCGCCGGTTACCGCGAGGTCCGGCGTTCGCCCGTTCGCTCCTGCGCGAACTTCACGCCCTTGTCCACCTGGTCGGTGTACCGGTCGCCGGTGCGCTCGTCGATCTCCTTCCCACGCCGGTGCGGCGGCTGCTCGTCGGGAACCCGACGTGACCCGCCGGGGCTACGGTCGTTACGTCATGAACCGAACCCGGGGAGACCAGCAGGATGAGTAAACCCATTGACTACGACTCGCCGCGCCGTCCGGCGGTGGAGATCGACGACGACAGCCTCGAACAGCTCAAGGCGCGCAGTACGGCGGTGCGGTCACCAGGAGTTGACCTGGACGAGGCCGAGGCAGCCGAGACGTTCGAGCTGCCGGGCGCGGACCTCTCCACTGAGGAACTGACCGTGACGGTAATCCCGATTCAGTCCGACGAATTCCGATGCACGCGCTGCTTCCTGGTCCACCATCGCAGCATGCTCACGACCCGGCCCGACGGTCAGGAGGTGTGCCGGGAGTGCGCCTGAGGTTCGACGTCAGGCGCCAACTCCCGCCACCCTGGGCGACCGCCCAACCATGCGCCGGCGAGGATTTCCGCAGACACCCGGCTTGGACAAGCGTGGACCCTCGATCGGCCGGCGCCGCCGCCGGTCTGCGCCCGCACTTCCCACAGCTGGCCGTCGGTGCGGATGTACACGTCGCGCCGCCCACGCGAACTGTGGTTGCCGTTCCACCAATGGCGCTCGATTCTCACAACGTCGACGGTATAACAGCGAGTGCAAGCGCGGCGTCGGGCTTTCGGCTACCCGCCCCATGGCAACGGCCTGTGGCGGGTAGCCCGCCGCGGCCCTGGTAATGATCTCGCGCAGCTCGAACACAGCAGGCCACCGACGCTGCGCCGGTCATGCGAGCGTGACCCCACGACGCCAGGAGGGCCATGCGTATCACCCAGTTGACCTTGTCTGCCTGCGAGGCCACCGGCCGCCGTAGTGACTACGCGGAGTTGTTGGCCGCATCCGCCTGGCCGGGCGCCCTGCGCGGGCCGCGCCGGTGGTTGGCCGGCCACCCGGTGCCCTGTTCTTCTCGCTGCTTCTGCTGGAGGGCCTCGCTGCGTGTGGCCGGCGTCCAAGCGCTGCGCCGTCCCGGCTACCGCCACGGCGCCCGGGAGGCGCTGCTGTTGACCGTGCACGCCGCCCGGCTAGCTGACCGTCGCGGTGACGGTGCTGTCCCCGCTGCGGGCGCAGGCATTCGTCGCGGTCCAGCAACCGCCAAGGTCAACCCCGACGCGGGTTCAGCTTCCGGGTGGCCAGCGCCACGGTCGGGTCCTCCGGCCACGGGTGCCGCGGGTAGCGGCCGCGAAGTTCTGCGCGTACACGCGGATACCCGGTGCGCCAGAAGGACTTCAGATCCCGGGTGACGGCGACCGGCCGACCGGCCGGCGAGAGCAGGTGCAGCACGACCGGCACCCGCCCGTCGCCCACGAACGGCGCGTCCTGCCAACCGAACGCCTCCTGCACCTTGACCGCCAGCAGCGGCGCATCCGGGTCGGTGTAGTCGACGCGTAGCCACGACCCGCTCGGCACCCGCAGGCGGGGCGGCGCGATCTCGTCCAGCCGCCCCGCGTGGGGCCAGGGCAGTAGCCGGCGAAGAGCCGCAACCACATCGATGCGCCGAAGGTCGTCCCGACCGGCGGCCTTGGCCAGCTCCGGGCCGAGCCACCCGACGGCGCCGGCCAGCAGCGCGTCGTCCCCGACGTCGGGCCACGGTGCCGAGAAAACGCGATAGCAGAAGGCGAGCCGCTGCTGCAGTTCGCGCGCCTCACGGCTCCACGACAGCAGGTCGAGACCCTCGCCGCGCAGGCCGGCCAGCAGCGCCTCGGTGACCAACGCGCGCGGCGGGTCGGCGAGGGTCCCCTCGGTCAGGACGACCGCGCCCAGCCGCTCGACCCGGCGCGCGACGACGTCGCCGTCGGACCAGGTGACCTCCTCGCTGGCGGCGATGAGCGGTGCGCCGGCCTCCCGTGCGGTCGCCTCGTCGATCGCCGCCGCGAGCCGCACGCGGGCCGCCGCCCGCCCCGCCGACCGGTCGGCCACCGCGACGGCGAGCCACTTCGCGCCAGCCAGCGGCGACGTGGGCGCCAACTCTGCGGCGGTGCCGCCGGCCATCAGGTAGGTGCCGGATCCGTTGGTCCGCGCGCGGGCGAGCCGCTCGGGAAACGCCAGCCCGACGACGAGCCCGGCGGTCAGATCGTCGGGCGGGTTCCCACCGGCCTTTTCTCGGGTACCGGCGGCAGCCAGCAACCGCCGTACCTCCTCCCGCCACCGGGCAGTGGCACTGCGGTCAGCACCGTTTCGCGCGGCTCTCCACGCCGCGGCCAGGTCATCGGTCGGGCCGGCCAACGTGTCGTCGGACAGCAGCGCCACCACCTCCGCCGCGCGGCGCGGCCCGACCAGGGCGGCGCCGTCGAGCAGGGCCCGCGCGAGGCGAGGATGTGCGCCCACCGCGGCCATCCGGCGCCCACGAGCGGTGACCCGCCTGTCGCCGTCGACGGCGTCGAGCGCGCGCAGTGTCTCGCGCGCCGCCCGCATCGCCGCCGGCGGCGGTGGATCGGGCAGGGCCAGCCCGGCGCCGTCGGGATGCCCCCAGCAGGCCAGGGCCAAGGCGAAGCCGGTGAGGTCGGCCCCGGCGATCTCCGGCTCCGGCCGGGCCGGCAGCCGCTCGTGCTCGGCCACCGACCAGCACCGGTACACCACACCGGGGCCTTCCCGTCGGGCGCGGCCGGCACGCTGCTCCGCCGCCGCGCGGGACACCCGTACCGTGACGAGCGAACCGAGCCCGCGCGTGTGGTCGGTGCGCGGGACCCGGGCCAGGCCGGCGTCGACGACGACCCGTACCCCCGGGACGGTCAGGCTGGTCTCGGCGAGCGAGGTCGCGAGCACCACGCGCCGCCGCTCGGCCGGGCGGAGCACCAGGTCCTGCACTGCGGCGGGCAGCCGGCCGTGGAGCACCGCGACGTCCTCGGTGAGGTCGGCCAGCCGCCCGCTGACCGCGGCCAGCTCGCCCGCACCGGGCAGGAACACCAGGACATCCCCGTCGGCCTCGCGCCACGCCCGGCGGACGATGGCAGCCACGTGCTCGAGGAGCCTCGGGTCCACACGCAGCCCATGGGCCGGCACGACCGGCCGGGCCGGCGGACACCAGACCAGCTCGACCGGGTACGCCGCGCTGTCGGCAGTGACGACCGGTACAGGCTCGTGCGCGCCGAGGATGGCCGCAAGCCGCTCGGCCTCGGCGGTCGCCGAGGTGGCGACGAGGCGCACGTCGGGGCGCAGGGTGGCGCGCACGTCGACGAGGAAGGCGAGCGCGAGGTCGGTGTCGAGGTGGCGTTCGTGGCACTCATCGAGGACGACGGCGGCCACGCCGGGGAGGTCGGGATCGTGCTGGAGCCGCTGGACGAGCAGCCCGGTGGTGACGACTTCGACGCGAGTGGCCGGGCCAGCGCGCCGCTCCCCGCGTACCGCGTAGCCGACCGAGGCGCCGACCTCCTCGCCGATCAGCGCGGCCATCCGACGCGCCGCGGCTCGTGCGGCAACCCGTCGCGGCTCGGCGACAATAATCCGGCCGCCCAGCCGCCCAGCGAGGGCAAGGGGCAGCAGGGTGGTCTTGCCCGTGCCGGGCGGCGCGACGAGCACCGCCGCGCCGCGCCGATCAACCTCGTCGAGCAGCGCCGGCAGGACCGTCCGAACCGGAAGGGCAGGCAGACTCAACAGATCAGGCAGGACCTTCGCGTCGGAATCGGCGGTCACCGGGCCAGTCTCCCGTACCGCGCGGCAGCGGCGTACCAGCATGATCAGGTAAGCCACCGCCTGGCCGGCGCTCATCTGCCCGCTGCTGCTCGCCGTCACCGCGGGGACGTTCTCGGTCAAGGTAAGGGCTTTACGGTGGCGCCGCTTGGTACGCCTCCGCGACGATGCCCGTGCTCACCACCGCGTGGGCGCCTGGTCAGCCGACAACTCCCTCGTCGACGACGACGCGGCCATCGCCTTCTCGACGAGCACCCCGAGCCGGACGTGCCATGATCCGGACAGCTCGGTTGAGGCGACGATTCTTACGTCCACGCTCGCGTCTGCCGCGATCCGGGCGCCCCGCAACCGACCGGACCCGGTTGCAGCTGCCGTACGGTCGTAGCCGAGAAGAGGGCGTTGGATGCGTCGCGGAAATGGGGCCCCGATCCACAGGGCTTGGTCCGGTCAGCTCGCCCCCTTTTCCGCCCGGACGCTGATCGAGTCCACGATCGCCCGCGGCACCGTCCCGCCAAGCTGCACGCGGACAAGGCCTACGACCAACGTTTGCTGCGCACCGAACTACGCCGACGCGGGATCACCCCACGCATCGCCCGCAAGGGCATCGAGTCCTCGACCCGGCTAGGCCGCCACCGCTGGATCGTCGAGTCCAGCCTGTCCTGGCTGCTACGCAACCGCCGCCTGGTCCGCCGCTACGACCGCATCGCCGAGCTCTTCGAAGCCTTCGCCACCATCGGCGCCGCCCTGATCTGCTACCGCCGCCTGATCAAGGTCACCAGTTGAGACACGCCCTTAGAGGCTCGCCACAGCAAACGCAGCAGTGCGGCAGCCGGAACCACGTCTGAGCACGGCTGTTCGGGCCTTCAGGTGGCAAGAGCCGACACCTCCCGCCGCCACGTGGAGCTTGCGCCGCCACTAGTCAGTGATACTATGTACCAGTAGTCAGTATCGCTGAGTAGTACGGGAGGTGTTCCGTAGGCAAGCAGATGACGGAGATGCTCAAGGGCACGCTGGAGGGCATCGTCCTCGCGATCCTGTCCGTGCGGCCCGCGTACGGCTACGAGATCACGGCGTGGCTGCGGGGGCAGGGCTTCTCCGACATCGCCGAGGGCACCGTCTACGCCGTGCTCGTCAGGATCGAGCAGAAGTGCCTCGTCGACGTGGAGAAGATCCCGTCCGAGAAGGGGCCGCCACGCAAGGTGTATTCCCTCAACGCTCAGGGACAGGAATACCTCGAAGAGTTCTGGAGGACCTGGAGCTTCCTCGCTGAACGGCTCGAACAGCTCCACGAAGGAGGCAGATGACCATGTTCTCAAAGTTCATCTCAAAGGTGGTCGGCGAGAAGGGGCAATGGCGGGAGTACAAGGCGCGCGCAAGACAACTTCCCGCGAGCTATCGCACGGCGGTCGATGCGCTGGAGCGGTACCTGAGGTACTTCGGGACGGGGGGCGGCGGGACTGCGATTTACGAGGACCTCATCGACCTGTTCGAACAGAGCGCGGCGAACGGAACCCCGATCCGCGAGATCGTCGGGGAAGACCCCGTGGAGTTCATCGAGGCGTTCGTCCGGAACTATCCGAAGGGTCAGTGGATCATCCGGGAGCGGGAACGGCTGACCAACGCGATCGAACGCGCCGCCGGAGAAAACACCGGAACAGAAGAGAGGGCAGTCTGATGGCGGCACAGCAAGTCCCGGCGATCCATGTGCAGGGTCTGGAGAAGTCGTACAAGCAGCTGCATGTGCTGCGTGGCGTGGACTTCGACGTGGAGCGGGGTGGCATCTTCGCCCTGCTCGGCTCGAACGGGGCGGGCAAGACCACGGTCGTGAGAATCCTGTCCACGCTGCTCAAGGCGGACGCGGGGGCGGCCAACGTCAACGGCTTCGATGTCGCCACGCAGGCTGCGGACCTGCGGGAGTCCATCAGCCTCACCGGGCAGTTCGCGGCCGTCGATGAGATCCTCAGCGGGCGGGAGAACCTTGTGCTGGTCGCCCGGTTGCGGCACCTCAAGGACCCGGGCAAGATCGCGGATGACCTGCTCGATCGTTTCTCGCTGACCGACGCGGCCGCGCGGAAGGTGTCGACGTATTCGGGTGGCATGCGCCGCCGCCTCGACATCGCGATGAGCCTCATCGGGAATCCGCTGGTGATCTTCCTGGACGAGCCGACGACAGGGCTCGACCCGCAATCCCGCGTCGAAGTGTGGAACAGCGTCAAGGAGCTCGCCGGGCAGGGTACGACGGTGCTGCTCACGACGCAGTATCTGGACGAGGCCGAACAACTCGCCGACCGGATCGCGATCCTCCACGAGGGCCGGATCATCGTGAACGGCACCCTCGCCGAACTCAAGCAGCTGCTCCCGCCCGCCAAGGTCGAATACGTCGAGAAGCAGCCGACCCTCGAGGACGTCTTCCTCGCGATCGTCGGTGCCGACGGCAAGGACGGCGACGCTGGGCTGGCAATGACCGTAGGGTCGGCGCGGACGAGTAAGGAACAACGATGACCAAGCATTTCTTCGGCGACACCGCCGTCCTGCTGGGACGATCCCTGCGCCACATCACGCGCAGCCCGGACACCATCATCACGACCACGATCATGCCGATCGCCTTCATGCTCCTGTTCGTCTACGTGTTCGGCGGCGCGATCAACTCAGGGTCGGATTCGTATGTGAGCTACCTGCTGCCCGGCATTCTGCTCATCACGATCGCGTCTGGCATCTCCTACACCGCATTCCGGCTCTTCCTGGATATGAAGGGCGGCATCTTCGAGCGATTTCAGTCGATGCCGATCGCACGGTCGTCCGTGCTGTGGGCGCACGTGCTGACCTCGCTGGTCGCCAATCTGATCTCGCTCGTTGTCGTCGTGCTCGTCGCCCTCCTCATGGGCTTCCGCTCGGGGGCGGGAGTGCTGGCGTGGCTCGCGGTCGCCGGCATCCTGATCCTGTTCACCCTGTCGTTGACGTGGATCGCCGTAATCCCCGGTCTCTCCGCAAAGTCCGCGGACGGCGCGAGCGCGTTCTCCTACCCGCTCATCTTCCTGCCGTTCATCAGCTCGGCATTCGTGCCCACCAACACCATGCCCGGCCCCGTGCGCGCCTTCGCCGAGAACCAGCCGGTGACGTCGATCGTCAACGCGATCCGCGACCTGTTCACACAGCAGCCGGTCGGCACCGACATCTGGATCGCCCTCGCCTGGTGCCTCGGCATCCTCATCGTCGCGTACATCTTCGCCACGGTCACTTACCGCCGCAGGATCTCCTAGCCTAGGCCGTAAACGGCAGTCCCAGCCCGCTGGCAGGAGAAGGAATACCGCCGTGGCAAATACATACGCTGCCCCAGTAAAAGGAGCGGAATTGCGTCAGACGCAACATTCCGCACCGCCGGAGTGAGCGTCTGAGCTGCTGCAATCGACTGCTCCACCGGGGCGGCGGCCACCGACCCGCGCCGCCGTGACCGTGCGGCAGCCTCCCGGAGGTGAGCGAGGCGGTGATGCCGCCGGCGGGCGAGGGCGGGCGGAAGTGGTTCGGCCCCGGGGCGGCCGGATCGGTACCGCCAGCTTGCTGGTCGACGTCGGGCACGAGGTGCTGGCCGCGCTCCTGCCGAGCCCGGCGACCTCGACACTGCAGGCGCCGGCCGCCGCCCTGGGTGCGATCGAGGGCGTCTCGGATGGGCTGGCCGTGCTGGCCGGGCTGGCGCGACTGGCCGGCGGTGCGCTGACCGACGATCCCCACCGGCAGCGGGCCACCGCCGTCGGCGGGTACACCACAACGGCGGTGCTGGCCGCGCGACCGTGCGGCCACGGCGGTGTCGCGGGTCGGGCTATTTCGCGCCGGGCGTGGGCCGCCCGTGGGTTGCGGGTGCCGTCCCGTAACCCCTCCTGGACCATCGCCCGACTCCCAGCGGACTGCCTTCCGCCGCGCCCGCGTAACAACCCCCGGGCCGCCGGGGTCCTGTCCGAACGCCTCGACCGCCGCCAGCGCGGCGAAGTCCCGGCCTGGTGCGACGGACTCGTTGAGTGATCCCAAGCCCTGATCGATCATCCAGGCGCCGATGATCACGGCGAGACAGGGGCGCCAGCGTGCCGTCTAGCCCGTCCAGTCCGCCAGCGGTCGAAATCGTCCGTTGGCTCCCGAGCACACGACGAGCACACAACCGTCCACACTGGACATGAAAATGGCTCCGATCTGAGGAGAAACCCCAGGGTCAGAGCCTTGATCACGGGTGCGCCGCCAGGGACTCGAACCCCGAACCCGCGGATTAAGAGCTGGGTCAACGACGCGGTTTGGGCGCCGCCGTGGGCCATTCTGGATCAATACCGAGCCGCTCAGCGGATGCGCTCCGTCCGGGCGCCGACCGCTGACGCTCTGGCTTGATTGTCGCGCCGCACCGGGGGCGGCGAGTCCGACACGCCCGGGGTGCAGGTCAGCCGCCAGAAGCCCGTTGCCGAATACCGTCAAGATCCGGACGGCGCGGCGCGGAGCAGCACGCGACCGCGAGCCCCAGCACAAACAATTCCGAAACAGACGAGCACCGCAGGAGCACCACAGGTCCACAGTGGACGGATCTTGAAAGATACTCGGCCCACGTTTTCGCAGGTCAGAAGCCTGATGATGTTGCGCGCCCGAAGGGATTCGAACCCCTAACCTTCTGATCCGTAGTCAGATGGACGATATATATCGGGCTCCATACTAAGAGTTTCATGCAACGTGCTGGTTGGCAAGCCCTCCGTCCGGAACGGAGGGCTTCTGTCTGTATTGGCTGGTCCGGGCTATGGACGGTTGATGAATGCTCGGACAGTGGGAACGGCGACGTCTGACGAGAGGCCGGCGTGGCGGAATCTCGCCGGCTGTACCGGTTCGGTTGCGAACATCCGAGCACCATCGGAGC
>WNFZ01001568.1_pt1 | contig 27497 bp, 23 predicted proteins | sample 5400081 | NCBI WGS metagenome assembly WNFZ01 (sample SAMN13153365, study PRJNA577476) | soil metagenome | isolation source: 80 cm soil or saprolite under grassland replicate 1 | place: USA:California | collected 2016-06-15 | reverse complement strand
CTCCACCGCCGCCAAGTCCGGGACCCGAGACGAGCGCGACATCCACATCAACCGGTTTGCCTTCGAACGTGGCTGCGGCCATCGCCTGCATTCCACTGATCGGCGGCATCATTTTTTATATTCTCGAAAAGCGCGACAACTTCGTCCGTTTTTACGCCATGCAGTCGATCATCTTTGGCTGCGCGTGGTTTCTTTTCAACATTGTCTCGGCCGTTGTGCATGCGGTGTTTGGAGCGATCCCGGGTATCGGTGGCATCCTGGTGTTTTTCTGGGCAATTATCGCAGCGCTTGTGCACCTGGCGTTTCTGGTGATTATGATCATTACCATCATAAAAGCGTTCACCGGCGTCCGCTGGGATATCCCGTACATTGGTCCAGTTGCGCGCAGACAGGTGGAAGGCGGCGGCGCTTGAGATTGTTGTAGCCGCCTCGCTGCCTGACACGCCGTAGCATGGCGAAGGCGGGTGCGAAGCGCGACGCTGAGTTGTTAATCAGGCGTGCGCCACGCTGCCCACAGGGCGGCGACCACAGAAATCAGCTTTTCCCCAGCAACTTCACCACGACCTCAGTCAAAACCAGTTCATGGTCGAGCTGCGTGGTGACCAACTGAAGATTTGCTTCGAGACACGACTGCATTCCCTCAATCAATTGTCTGGTCTCGAACCGATGCGCGTGCTGCGCGGCGATTCCCAGCACATAGGCATTAATCGAGCCGTCTTTTTTTCGCGGTAAATGGTCGGTCGCGTCGGCGGGCAAACGATTGATCGCAGAAATGAATTGAAACGGCGAATGCGGGCGCGGCAGGCGATGGCGCTCCATCAAATCTTTGGCCAATAATAAATTTCGGATCGTTGGCAGAATCGCGACCAGTAAAATGCCGATCGCGCTTTCGCCCTGATCCAATAACCGCCGCACAAGTTTGAGGGCGAGTTCCAGATCGCGCGTCGCCAGCGCATTGCTTAGCTCGAAGATGACGCCCGCGCGTGAGAGCGGCACCAGCTCCCGGACAAGGTCGACACGCACGCCGCGTTCTTTGACCAGAAAAACGTCGATCTTCTCCAACTCGTTCTCGATCTGGCGCGTGTCACCGCCGGTCAGCAAAACGAACAGATCCAGCGCATCGTCATCGAATTGCAGTTTTCGTTTTTTTATGTGGCCTCGAACGACTTCGGTCGCTTCCTCCTCCCAGCCGCTCCGGCTGGAATCAAGCCGATCGAAAACCTGCAACTCCGCCCGTTTGACCAGGGATCTGTAAAACGAGCGACGCTTGTCCACTTCAGTGGCGCTGATCAAGAAGGTGACGTCAGACCCGAGGCCGTTCTCGATCAAGTCTGATAATTCCTCAAGCGCGGACTGAACACTCGCGGCACGGCTAATCTGGGTGTCGCCAAGGAAATTTGCGCTCTTCAACCAGACGACCTTTGTGCTGCCAAAGAAAGGCAACGTTTGTAGCGCCTCGATTGTCGATCTTATGCGCCCCGCAGCTTGATCGGCGTTTTCGGCTACGCCATCGATGATTTCCAATCCGAAATCGCCGGCCTCCGGTGGCGTTAATTTCTCGGCCAGCTCAGCGGCAACGCGTTTTACCTCCGCTTCGTCAGAACCAACCACCGCATAAATATTGGCAGTTGTTGTTTTTGTTTTCGGCTTTGGCATCGGAGATTTCTTCGCATCCTGAGGAGCGTATTACAAGATTGTGTTATTCGAGCGCGGATCTGGGGAGCACAGGCTGCCAGCCTGTCCTTTTCGGCAGCCTGCCGAAAAGCTCGTTGAACGTTCGATGCGAGCAGTTCTTGCAACGCGTGGGAGTCGTCGGCAAGCTGCCGACGACAACAGGGCTGGCAGCCTGTGCTCCCCCAGATCAGACGCGCGAGCGCCGGCGTCCGCCGTTGCGCGAATACTTCACGGGCCTTCGCTTGGGTTCGATTTTGTCAATTCCGGCGCCGCTTTTTACTTCCATGATCTGATCCCGCAAAAGCGCGGCGCGCTCGAATTCCAGATTCGCAGAAGCTTGCTGCATTTCCCCTTCCAGCTCACGCAACAATTCGGTCACATTGAAATCGCCGCCGGCTTCCCGAACAACGGAAGCCGCGATTTCGCGTCCGCGCAAAATCGTGTGCAAACTCTCCTGCACGGCGCGCCGGACCGTTTGCGGCGTGATGCCGTGTTTTTCGTTGTATTCCATTTGTTTGGTCCGGCGGTAGTCTGAGATCGAGATCAGCGCCTGCATGCTTTGCGTAACCGTGTCGGCGAAGAGCACCACCTCGCCGTTCACATGTCGCGCCGCGCGGCCGGCCGTTTGGATGAGCGACGTCTGGCTGCGCAAAAATCCTTCCTTGTCCGCGTCGAGAATGCACACGAGCGAAACCTCTGGAAGATCGAGACCTTCGCGGAGCAAATTGATCCCGACCAGGATGTCGAAATCGGCCGCGCGCAGTCCGCGCAAAATTTCGACGCGCTCGATCGTGTCGATGTCGCTATGCAAATAGCGAACTTTCAATCCGACATCGCGCAGATAATCGGCGAGATCTTCGGCCGTTCGTTTCGTCAGCGTCGTTACCAAAACTCGCTCGCTCTTTTCGACCCGCTGACGGCAAAGCTCGATCGTGTCATCGATTTGATGTTTGAGCGGCTTGAGCGTGATTTTTGGATCGAGAAGTCCAGTGGGCCGAATGATTTGCTCGATGACGAGAGGCGCGCCGGACGTGTGCACATCGAATTTCTCCGGTGGCTCATCGGTAAGCGAAAGTTGTAGCCGGGGGCGGTGACCCCGGCCCTTTATGCTGATTAACTCCGCGCCGCCGGAATCACCGAGCCCGGCTACAGATTCACCCGGCAGCACAAACGGCACTGGTTCATCCCGGCCGATCCGCTGCCGTTTGTGCGGCACGTAACCTTTATTTCCAACGATGCTATTTTGAATTTCGAATTCCGCCGGCGTGGCGCTCACGTAAATGAGCTGATTCGTCAGCTTCATGAACTCGTCGAAATTGAGGGGTCGATTGTCGAGCGCACTGGGGAGACGGAAGCCGTAATCCACCAGCACCGTCTTGCGTGAGCGATCGCCTTCATACATCCCGCCAATTTGCGGGATGGTGGCGTGCGATTCATCGACAACCACGAGAAAATCTTTCGGGAAAAAATCGATGATTGTATACGGTTTTGAGCCCGGCGGACGTCCGGACAAATGACGCGAGTAATTTTCGATCCCGTTGCAAAATCCCATTTCCTGCAACATTTCCAGGTCGTACTCGGTGCGCATTTTCAGCCGCTGCGCCTCGAGCAATTTCCCCCTGGCTTCAAGGTCGACGATGCGCGCGTCGAGTTCTTCGCGAATGGAACGCAGCGCTCGATTCAATTTGTCAGCGGGCGTGACGAATTGTTTGGCGGGATAAAATGTGATCACACTGAGCGCTTCGTGCGCGTGACCTGTTAAAGGGTCGAATCGCGTGATCGCATCAATTTCGTCACCGAAGAACTCGAGACGGATCGCTTCTTCATCGGCAGTGGCCGGATATATTTCGACGACATCGCCGCGAACACGGAACCTGCCGCGCGCGAAATTGATGTCGTTGCGTTCGTATAACATGTCGATCAAACGGCCAAGCACCGCTTCGCGGCTGATATGCTGGCCGCGTTTTACCGTGAGCAGCATGTTCAAGTAATCTTCCGGCGATGTGATGCCGTAAATGCACGAGACGCTAGCGACCACGATTGTGTCACGGCGCGAAAGCAAGGCGCTGGTCGCGGCGAGCCGCAAACGCTCGATCTCTTCGTTAATCGACGAATCTTTTTCGATGTAGGTGTCGGAGCGGGGGATATAGGCTTCCGGCTGGTAGTAATCGAAATAGCTGACGAAATATTCAACGGCGTTGCGCGGAAAGAATTGTTTGAACTCGGAGTAGAGTTGCGCGGCCAGCGTTTTATTATGGGAGATGACGAGCGTGGGCCGATCGACTTCGCGGATTACGTTTGCGACCGTAAAAGTTTTTCCCGAACCGGTCACGCCGAGCAATGTCTGATGTCGGTTGCCGGCCTCAACAGACTTGATCAGCTTGGCGATCGCCTGCCCCTGGTCCCCGCGCGGTTTGTAGTTCGATTCGAGCTGAAACGGCATCCCTCAAAGTAGCATCGCGTCGCCGCCACCGAAAGAAAGGCTTCTCGTTTGAGCAACAGATTTACACAGATGAAAGCGTCCGAATAGATAACGCTGCTAAGTTGACAGAAAACCAGCTTTCTGGAAATCTGGCGAAATGAAGACCACACTGGATTTGCCCGATGAACTGATGCGCGAAGTAAAGATTCGTGCTGTCCACGAGCATAAGAAACTGAAGGACACAATTGCCGAGCTACTGCAAAGGGGGCTGGCGACGAATAAAGGGTCTCGCGCTAAACTCCCGAAGCCCGTCAAACTCCGCGGTGGACCGATCACAACGGCTGAAATCGAAGCGGCGATCAATTGGGGTCGCGACTAAAGCGTGATCCTCATCGACACCAACATCATCGTTTACCTTCTGATTGAGGGCGACCACACTGAAGCTGCGCAGGAGTTGCGCCGGCGCGATCCTGATTGGCACAGCGAATTTGTAGTTCGATTCGAGCTGAAACGGCATCCGTCACTCTAACATCGACATAGTGAACTCGAAAGCGTGCGGCAAGGATGCCAGTTCGGCCTCGCGGTCATTTCCTCTCCTGTAGTAATGTGCGCGATCTGCGAAGTTTGCGGATAAAACCTAGCCATGAATCTGAGAATTTTTTTCGCCGAACTCAAGCGACGCAATGTTTACAAAGTTGCGATCGCCTATGGGGTTGTGGCGTGGCTACTCATCCAGATCGCGACACAGGTCTTTCCGTTCTTCGAAATTCCGAATTGGACAGTGCGGCTGGTGGTGTTGCTAATCGCGATTGGCTTCCCGATCGCGTTAATCATCGCCTGGGCGTTTGAACTGACACCGGAAGGATTGAAACGCACTGAGGTGGCTGATGTAGCGCCGGCTACGTGCTCGCCGCATCGCGCGTGGATTTACGTCGTGATTATTGCGGGCGCGATGTCGGTTGGTTTATTTTTTCTTGGACGCTACACTGCTTCCACGCGGAGCGCCGGGAGCGAAGTTCGAGAAAAATCGATTGCGGTGTTGCCATTCGAAAACCTGAGCGGCAGCCCTGAAAACGCATACTTTACTGATGGAATCCAGGAAGAGATCCTAACGCGCCTGGCCAAGATTGCCGATCTGAAAGTAATCTCCCGAACTTCCACGGCGCGTTATAAAAGCTCGTCTGACAATTTACGGCAGATCGCGAAACAGCTTGGCGTGGCAAACATTCTCGAAGGCACCGTGCAAAAAGCAGCCGATCGGGTTCGTGTCAACGTGCAGCTTATCAAAGCTGAAACTGATGCGCATTTATGGGCGGAAACATATGATCGTAAACTGACGGACATTTTCAGTGTCGAAAGCGACATCGCGAAAGCGATCGCCGATACATTGCAAGCGAAGCTCAGCGGCTCGGAGAAACATGCTATTGCTGCTCAGCCGACAGAGAACACCGAGGCTCACGAATTTTATCTCAAGGGTAGGTATTTTTGGAACAAGCGCACCGGCCCTGATCTGCGAAGGGCGATCGACTATTTTAAACAGGCGATCGACAAGGATCCAAAGTACGGCCTGGCCTACGCGGGACTGGCGGACTCGTATACGCTTCTTTCGGCTTACGGCGCGGGCAGCCCGCAGGAATCTTTTCCGTTAGCGAAAACAGCGGCACAGAAGGCGCTGGAACTCGATGATACGCTGGCCGAAGCGCACACATCGCTTGGACAGATCCTGCTCTTTTACGATTTGGATTTAGTAGGCTCCAGCAAGGAATTCGAACGCGCTATCGCGTTGAATCCGAATTATGCGACCGCGCATCATTGGTATGGAGTTGGGCCGCCGCTAGCTGTCGGCGAATTCGATCGAGCAATTGCCGAACTCAGGCGTGCACAACAACTCGATCCGCTTTCGTTGATTATCAATGCCGATCTAGGCGTCGCCTTCACTACGGCGCGACGCTATGACGAAGCGATCACGCAGTTGCGCAAAACGATCGAGATGGATCCGCGCTTTTATTACGCGCATTGGAACCTTGGCGTGGCGCTGGAACTTAAGGGCGAGCTCCGCGAAGCACTCGCGGAATATAAAAAAGCTGCCGAATTGGACGACGATCCAATTGTGCTTGGGCTCATTGCTCACGCCTACGCGAAGCTCGGTGAACGCGATCAGGCATTGAAGCTTCTCGCAGAATTGCAGCAAGTTGCGGCCCATCGATATGTTCCCTTTAGCACCTTTGCCGGTATCTACATGGCACTGGGCGAAAAAGATAAAGCAATCGACTACCTCGAGCGTGCCTATCGTGATCGCGCGCTTTCGAACATCAAAGTCGATCCGATGCTTGACCCGTTGCGCGGTGATCCGCGGTTCGAAGCATTGGTGGCAAAAATTTTTCCGGCACAGAAATCGAATATCCCATCGCGATGAATGCCAGGAAATTCTTCGCCGAGCGCAAGCTGTATGGTCACTGAAGCTGGATCGGATCTTCAGCTGGAGATCGGTCATGTCTTATTCATGGACATGGTTGGTTACTCGAAGTTGCTCGTTGACCAGCAGCATGAGCTTCAGCGACGACTCAGTGAAATTGTCCTAAGCACTGAGCAGGTCTCTATGGCGGAAGCGGCGGGCAAGCTGATTCGGATTCCCGCCGGCGATGGAATGGCGCTGGTTTTCTTTAATAGCCCGGAGGCGCCAGTTCGTTGTGCGCTCGAGATCGACAAAAAGTTAAAACAACATCCGCAGCTGCAATTGCGGATGGGCATTCACAGTGGCCCGGTCAACGAGGTTCGAGACGTTAACGATCGAACCAATGTTGCTGGAGCTGGAATTAACATGGCGCAGCGAGTGATGGATTGCGGCGATGCGGGGCACATTCTTCTCTCCCAACGCATTGCCGAAGACCTGAAGCACTACCGGCAATGGCAGCCGCAACTGCATGACTTGGGCGAGTGCGAGGTGAAACACGGCGTGCGGATCCATATGTTTAATCTCTACACTGGAGACCTGGGCAATCCAGAGTTACCGGAAAAATTTAAACTCGGAAGAGATCGAAAAAGACTGCTGCCGAAGTCAATTTCCAAATCGGCCGTGAGATTGGCCAAAAGCCGTTGGGCGCTGAGTGCTGCAGCGCTTATGATGGTCAGCGCGCTTGCCATCGGCATTGCGTTTTTATTGCCTCGGCCCCGCGACGGATCGGCAAGCGCCTCCATTTCCAAGTCGTCTCCTATTCCTGCGCCGGAGGTTCCGGAAAAAAGTATCGCGGTGCTTCCATTTGAAAACCGAAGCGACGATAAACAGAATGCATATTTCGCTGATGGTGTGCAGAGTGAAATCCTGACTGATCTTGCCACCATCGCGGATCTAAGAGTGATCAGCCGCACTTCGGTCACGCAATATCAGAGCGGAACTGCGCGCAACCTGCGCGAAATTGGAAAGCAACTCGGGGTGGCTCATGTTCTTGAAGGAAGCGTCCAACGATCTGGCAATCGCGTCAGGGTAACAGCGCAACTCATCGATGCCCGGACAGACGCGCACCAATGGGCGGAGCACTATGATCGTGATCTGGCGGATGTGTTCGCCATCCAAAGCGAAATTGCCAAAGCGATCGCGGACCAACTCCAAGCCAAACTCTCACCGCAAGAAAAAGCACGCGTCGAAGAGATACCGACCGAGAACACGGAAGCGTACGTTCTTTATTTGCGGGCGAATCAAATCTCGCGACATCCCGACACCTTGCTGGAGGATTACAAGGCCGCCGAGCAGCTTTACATGCAAGCGATCGAACTCGACCCGAAGTTTGCCCTTGCTCATGCGCGGCTTGCATCGACCCGCGCTGAGATTTTCCATTTTTATGAACCACTCGACGTTTGGAAAACGAAAGCGCGTGTCGAAGCCGAAATTGCCCTGGGGCTCCAACCGGATCTGGCGGAAGCACACTTTGCACTGGGGCAATGCATTTACTGGATGGATCAGGATTATGACCGTGCGCTCAAGCAATTCGAGATCGCTTCTCGTTTATCGCCGAACAGCGGAGATATCGGCCGCTTGATCGCGGCGATTAAACGCCGGCAGGGCAAATGGCAGGAATCGCTCGAAGAATACGAAAGGGTTGTGAGGATCGACCCGCAAAATCCGAATAGCGTCCGCGAACTTCTCTTTACGAATACGGCGATGCGACGCTGGCCGGAAGCGGCCAAATGGGGCGAACGAATGCGCACAACGGCTCCGGCGTCACTCGTCGCCAAAATTCAAAGCGGTTATGTCGATTTTTGGTGGAAAGGCGACACGCATTTGTTGAAATCGCTGCTCAGGGAAGTCCCGGCCGGCGTCGATCCGGATGGCTCGGTAACGTCGTGCCGGTGGGACGTGGCCATGATCGACCGCGATTTTGGCGGGGCGCGTACGGCTTTGCAAATGTCGGAGGTTAACGAGATCTCGTACACCAATGGGGGAGCAATACCGAAAAGTTTTCTCCGAGGCTGTATCGAGCTGGCCGAAGGCAAACAGGCGGAGGCCCAGAAACTGTTTGAATTGGCGCGGCCGAATTTTGAAAAAGCGGTCGAGGAGGCGCCCTTGAGCGCGGATCGTCACGCCACGCTCGGTTGGTTCTACGCGTTTACAGGTCGAAAGGATGAAGCCATTCGTGAAGGCAGGCGCGCGGTGGAATTAAAGCCCGAATCGAAAGACGCGGTCGACGGTGCGATCATGAATTGCTATCTCGCGCTCATCTACGCGAGATTAGGCGAAAACGATCTCGCATTTCCGCTCATTGAGCGATTACTCAAAACACCGGGCGCAGTCGATAGCGTCGATTACAGCATCACGATCAACGATCTGAAACATCGTTGGGAATGGGACCCGATTCGGAGCGACCCGCGTTTTCGAAAGCTAATCGATCAACGATCGCCATAAATCAGCCCAAATTTTTTTGCCGAGCTGAAGCGACGCAATCTTTACAAAGGTTGAGATTTTCGATCGCCATCAAGATACGCGGCCTGATTTCACCGTTGAGTCCAATGGCGAAGCTGGAGTAAAGCGATGTGATTACCGTATTGGATCGATTACCGTGAGAAATGGAAACCGGTGAAAATCGGAGTCGCGGGTGTAAATCTGCTTGATTCCATGCTCGCGCATGAGCACCGCGGTGTGCACGTCGTGCAGGATGTTACCGCGTAAATGGGGAGTTTCAGCGACGATCTCCTGGAGCAGGTCGAGATGTCGCGAAGTTGGCAGGAGAAAACCGATGCTTCCTGAGCTGAAAATGCTTTGGAGGAAGCGCCAACCCGTAGTCAGCGTCCACGGCTTGCGAAAGACGCGTGGATGCGTGCATATACGCAAGAATTCGTAACAGATCGGCCAGGTAATATACCACGGCGAAGCTTGCTCCAGCCAGCTGTCCAGCCGGCGTCTACAACGCTCGTGAAAATCAGAATCGGGGTCAGCCGCGTAAATGAGAACATTCGTATCGGCCACGAACATCTAGCGTCTTCCTTCCATCACATCGTAAAGCGCGTCACGGTCCGCGATATCGACAAGGTGGCCGCCACTGCGAAACGTCGGTAGCGGCGGCAGTTTCTTTTTCTTTGTTGGGCGGGAGGGATGAAAGAGGAGGCGTAGCGCGGCTTCCACCAGTTCAGACATGGTTTTGTTCTGACGAGCAGCTTCGCGGCGAAGACGCGCCATGACCGTGTCATCAATGTTGAGGGTGGTCTTCATATGGAAAGCCATATCGCAAATATGGTTTTACGTCAATAGCTGAGTATGTTGCCTTTGATCACTCCATACGAAACATTCTGCCACTGCCGTGAATCTTGAAAAATTTTTCGCCGAGCTGAAGCGGAGAAAAGTGTATAGCGTCGCGATTGCGTATTTCGTCGGCGGCTGGGCGCTTGCGCAGGGTATCGCGCAGGTTTTTCCGGTTTTCGATATTCCGAACTGGGTCGTTCGCCTCGTAGTCCTCCTGATCGTGCTTGGCTTCCCCGTCGCACTTCTTCTCTCCTGGTTTTTCGATCTGACACGATATGGAATCGTGCGCACGCCAGATCGCGCCCCGGAAGCTAAGATCGATATCGGCCAACCCAGCGGCTCGAACGAAAAATCGATCGCCGTTTTACCTTTCAACGATTTAAGCCCGGCAAAGGATCACGACTACTTCAGTGACGGTATTGCAGAGGAGCTTCTGGGAGCGCTCGCGAAAGTTGATGGGCTGCGGGTGGCGGCACGACGGTCTTCATTCTCGTTTAAAGACAAGCAAGCCGAGCTTGGCGAAATCGCATCCAAGTTAAATGTCGGGCACGTGTTGGAAGGAAGTGTTCGGCGCGATGGCAATCTGGTACGCGTCACAGCAGAACTGATCGACGCGTGCGACGGATTCACGCTGTGGTCGGAAACGTACGAGCGCGAAATGCATGGGATTTTTGCGCTGCAAGATGAGATTACGCGTTCCATTGTCGATGCACTAAAGCTGAACCTCGATATTTCGCCGCCACCTGCATTACGCAGCACCGAAGCTTACGACGCCTATTTGCACGGTCTCTTTTATTCGGACAAGAGCACGGAGGACGCATTGCGCAAAAGCCTCGAATTTTTTCAGCGCGCACTGGAGAAAGATCCCAGGTTTAGTCGGGCGTGGACTGGGATAGCGAAGGCGTGGTTATGGTTGGCAGACGCGTACGTGCCGCCGCTCGAAGCGTACCCGCAAGTCCGCGATGCCGCTGTTCGTGCTTTGCAACTCGACGACGAGGAGGCCGAAGCGCACGTATATCTCGCGGAGACCAAACGCATACTCGACTGGGACCTTGACGGCGCCGAAGCGGAATTTAATCGCGCGGTCGCGATTGATCCGAATTCGACGCCGTCCAATTACTTCGTCGCTGCGCTCTACGCCGCGCGCGGCGAGCGTGACAAAGCACTGGCCTATTTGCAGCGCACATCGAAGATCGATCCGGCCTCACTCTGGGTGAGCAACTTTGCGTGCGAGCTTTACCGTTATTTCGGTCTTTACGATGAAGCGATCGTGGCCGGAGAGCGCGCACTCCAGCTTGATCCGACATTTGCACACTATGGCGAGCCAGCGCTGGCAGCGCTGTATCGCGAAATGGGACGCTTTGATGATGCAATTGCACTATATGAAAAGGCACGGGATTTCACTGGGAGGCCAGGGTTTGGTCTGGCGATCACTTACGCTCGCATGAACTGGCGCAAGGAAGCGCTGCAAACGTTGGAAGCAGCCATCGCAGGCTGGGGCTATCGGCCGGGTGACTCCATTGCACACGTGCATGTAGCGCTTGGCGCGCATGATGATGCAATTCGCGAACTTGAACGCGCGTGCGAGCAGCGGTCCTCATCGTTGCACGGCGTTGGCATTGCGCCTGAATTTGCACCGCTTCGTTCGGATGGGCGTTTCGTCTCTATCCTGAAAAGAATCGGCCTCGAGCCGGAGAAAGTTTTTGCAGCGACAGCGCCTTGATTACTGCACGATCATGTCCTGCCCGTGGCCGTGGGAGCGCACTCCCAGTTTGCTCAAATCTTGCTGGGCGACGTGCATCCCGAAGATCAAAATGGCGATCAAACCAAAATATAAAATCGACATCGTCCAACGCTGTGATGGCGTGACTTCGAAATACCGCTGTTCTTCTTCAGTTCGTTTGCGGAACAGCGAATAAATCCTGGGCAAAGATAGAAGTACAATCAGCCAGACAATGAAATTTGGATACTTCCACCCGAACCAAAGCATCAGCGCAAATCCCGGCAACCAAAGCCAGCGTGACAGCGCGGTCACGATCCGTCCGCCATCAAGCATTCCGACCGGCGTCAGGTTGAACAGATTCAGAAAATAGCCAAACCAGGCGAGCGCGATAAAGAGCGGTGCATCCATGACTTCCCCCAACGCATTGCAGGCCAAGGCGCCCAAACTGCCCAGCATCGGGCCGCCGATCCCCACGCACGCTTCGATCCAGGCGTTGCGGGGCGCTTCCTTGAGCGCAATGAATGCGCCCATGAACGGAATGAAAACAGGCGCGCCGACCTTGAGCCCGAATTTTTTGGCGACGAGCAAATGTCCCGTCTCGTGCACGAATAGGAGAAGGGCAAATCCGACCGCAAATTGCCAGCCCCAGAGCTGAGTGTAAACCCAAACCATCAGCAGCATGGTGCCGCCCGACTTCAGCAGGATCGGCAGGAACTTCAGGAGTGGGAGCAGGAAAAATTTTAGTTTCGCGAGAAACTTTGCGATCAGGATACCAACCACGGCGATTGGACCAAGCGCTTTTTTGATACGACTCCACGCTGTCTCAGTCTTCGGTGGCTCGAACTGCCTTGTTTCTGTTTGAAGATTCACCAGGGGTAACTCTTTGCCTCGTTAGTTAGTCTGTCCTTTCGGCGCCATGACAAAATAAATAGTTGCGTGCACGCAACAGCTGGATTGCTAGGTGCGCAATTCATTGAATGCTGACCCGAGATGATCGAGCACATCGCGCGCAAGCAGCGATTCTTCACTGGCGCCTTCGCAAAAAATCGCGATTTCCGCGGCGCGCCCGCATAGCCATGCGCCAAGTCGCGCTGCATCGTAAAGGGACAAACCTTGTCCGGCCAATCCTGCACAGACGCCGGTGAGAACATCGCCCATTCCACCGCTAGCCATTCCCGGATTGCCGGTCGTGTTATAACTCAAAGGACGATCACGCTCGGCCACGATCGTTCGACTGCCCTTCAACAAAAGCGTCACGGGAAAACGATTGCAGAATCTCGTCGCCGTTTTGGCCCGGGTCACTTTTTTGTCGGAAAAAAGCCGTTTCATCTCGCCCGGGTGCGGCGTGAGCAAACGCTCGCCTTTGCAGCGTCTGAGCGCTGAAATTTTGTCCGCCAAAATGTTGAGCCCATCGGCGTCAACCACCATCGGTTGCTTTGCCTTTTCGATCAGCTCGAGAATTTCTGCAGCGCGAGATTTGCCAAGACCAGGTCCGAGCGCCCAGACCTCGGCTTTTTCCTTCAGCAAGTCGCGGTATGACTGGAGCGGTTTCACCATCGCTTCCATCGGCGCGGAGGCCGCAACGATCTCGTAGATTTCTTCCGGAACAAAGACTTCCACCAACCCCGCGCCGGCGCGCAGCGCCCCTTGCGTGGTCATCAGCGTCGCGCCGATAAATCCCTTTGATCCTGCCACCACGCCAATGCGGCCAAATTGATTTTTGTAGGCGCTGAATTTCCGCCGCCGCAGCAGGTGACGAAGAGCTGGCACGCACGCGACAGTTTCCTTTTCTTTTTTTTCCGGCGGCCGCAGCTCATCCAGCGGCGCAACTTCCAGCCGACCCACGAAGTTCAGCGCGCCATCGGCCACCAGACCTGGCTTTGCGAATCCAATCGTGACAGTGAAATCCGCGATGACGCAATCGCGATCAGCTTTGCCCGAGTCGCCGTCGAGACCGGTCGGAAGATCGACCGCAAAGACGTAAGCGCCCTCTTTCTCGCGCAGCTGATTGATGTAACGGCAGGCCGTGCGGATAGGGTCACGTAGCGGTGGCTTCGCGCCCAATCCAAGCAAGCCATCAAGAATGACGACTGGGGAGCCCCTTCCCAGATAAGCTTCGGACGCGATGGTGTCCTGCGCAGTCAACAACTGATCGGCCGCCTCGGCCCAAAGTTCGACAAGAGTGAAGCCAAAGTCATTCCGGCTAGGGCGGGATAGCGTCGCACCCAAAATCTCGGGTGGCCTGCGGCGCAGGCTTTCGAGCTTCTTGCGCACTAGTTCGCTGCAATCAGCCTCTTTGAAGGAGAGCCAAACCTCGATTCTCCATCCGAGGCGTCGCAAGCATTGCGCCGCTACAAGTGCATCGCCCGCGTTATGGCCTTTGCCGGTGAAAACGATGCATTTTCCGGGATCCGGCAAAAATTTACAGACTGATTGCGCGACACCGGCGCCCGCTTTGTCCATTAGCGCCTCGACTTCTACTCCTCGCGCGAAAGCAGCTTCTTCTGCGGCTCGCATCTGCGCCGGACTCAAAATCGGCGAGTTCAATTACCCTCCGGATTTCCTGAGGCGGCGCTTGCCTCTGACCCCGTCGGTTTGCGTGAGCTTTTCTTCTTTCGCGCGCTTTTCTTGTGCGAATGCTTTGAGCGACGGCGTTCAGATTTCGTCACCTTGGTTTGATCGATGTACGATTGCATCGGGATGCTTTCGCTCGTCGCTACCCGCGTCGTGCTCAAGGCGCTGGCAACGGAATTACGCCCACGGACTCCCGCCGCAATCTCCTCTGCGAGCTTTTGACGGTAAGCAGCAGTTTGCACGTACTGTCCTTCGGTCGGATTGGTGAGAAAACCGCATTCTACAAGCACTGCTGGAACTCTTGTTTTTCGCAGGACATAGAAACCGCGGCGACGCACTCCGCGATTGGACGACGGCGCCCCTCCCGCGACATAATAGTGAATGGCCGAAGCGAGCGGCAGGCTGTCGCGGCCGTAAAAATATGTTTCAATGCCACCGGCGCCCAGGCGCTTTGCTGAGTTGAAATGAATGCAGACGAAGATGGCATTGCCATACGAGTTTGCGATCGCGACCCGCCCCGGCAATGGCACAAAGACATCGCTGTCCCTGGTCATGACGACGCGGTAACCGCCAGCGGCGAGAAGGGATTTGAGGCGTTGCGCGACGTCCAGCGTCATCTCTTTTTCTGGAATTCTCTGACCGGGGATCCCACCCCGATCATGACCACCGTGCCCGGCATCGATCACCACCGTCGTGGATGGACTGTTGCTTTGCGACGTCCGGCTTGCCCCTGCCGCGGAGATAGCGTTGCATGCCAGGAGTGCCATCGACAAACCGGCAATCAGCAGACGAAGTCGGCAAAATTTAGTTCGCATCAATGGTTGTCCTTCGGCAACTCAGGCGGGCGATTTGAAAGTTTCGGCGTTATGTCATGCCCGCCTTGTGCAACCGGGGCCTCGATCGCACCGCCGCGCACTGCTACTTCGCCATTCGTGCCATGGATAAGGCGCGGGCGGGTTTTTGTTTCCATGAAAGAAGAGTGCCCAAGCAGCTCGCCGTTCAAGCCAACACGCGAATAGGACCAGGCACGCGGCGCTGCACAGTGCAAAACATGCAATTGATTGGCACGATCGACTTCCGCCTGCGGCTGCTCGAAAGTGATCGTCCGGCCTAACGAATAAGTCGCATAGACAATTCCTCTATCCCGATCCTGCACGCGCACATACAACGAAGTGTGGTCTGGAAAGCGGTTTGTGAGCAGCGAATACGTGCGCGCGTCCCCGGGCGCGGGCACGCCGTCGGGAATGCCTACCGTTTGCTGCCAGATCGGCCGCGCATCGGTCACCTCGAAAACTCGTGATGCCGAATAAAAAAACTTTCCCAGGTCTGCGAAATAAATATGCGCGCGCACATGGTAGGCGCCGAAATCGTGCACCGGATAAAGGGGAGTGAGATTGATATGCTGAGTGACTCTTTGCCCGGTTTCAATTTTCAAAGGCGGTTGCGTGTTATCTGTGGTCACGGGTGGAACCGGCTGACCTTCGCTTCCAGTCACCTCGAATCCAAACCATGATTGCCCTTCGGCATCGTGCAGCTCGATGTCGCGTCCGGCCAGATTGGTGATGGCAAGCGTGGCTACCACCGGTTCGTGAGCGATGTATTGCAATCGCTTGAATTTCAGGTCCACCTGAATTTGCGCCTCTCCTCTGACCGCAATGAGGAAAACGCAGGCAAACGGCAGAGCGCGCCTTATCACACGGTAAACTAACGCAACTTGTCGCATAAAAGAAATCGCCAGCTGCTCCAGGTTAATTCCGCGTTAGGAACTGATCGGGAAAGGGCATTGCGAATGACGAAGGACGAAGGACGAATGAATTCGGATTTCGTCATTCGAGCTTCGCTACTTGGCGACACGCATTCGCATTACCGGTTTCGCTTTGGTCAACGCATGCAGATTGCGGCCATCCCCTGTATTAACGCGCTGCGCCGGTTGGCCCGGTGCATGATCCGCAGTTACATCACGGTGACGAGATGCTTTCCGAAGGAGGATAAAGCTGCAACAGCCGTGCCGGTTCCGCCTGAACGGCTTGCAATTTATCATTGTAATAAACCAAAATCCTGTACCCCAGATATCTCCGCTGCCCACCTTCCGCGGAGGAACGTGTCTTCCCCGGTCGCCCCTTCTGTCCTGGCCTCACTGTGGCCGCCGCCTCAGACAATGCTGCTTCGGATGAGACGCTTTTCATTTTCGGGCGAAGGTAACTCACTGAGAGTATCTCCGGGTTTGCGTCCGCCCAATCGTGTTTCGGCGTTAGCCATTCATAATTCACGTCAGCGTCGGTCAGCTTAATGTCTTTATCATCCACTGTATCGTAGAAGAACACCTGAATTTTTACTTTGGTGTGATCAATTGTGGCGTCCGGCTGTTTTTTTATGCCGATTTGCAGCGTCAGGCTGGTGTCTGCGTCGGGGTCGGGCGTTTCCATTGTTTTGACTTCGGTAATGCCGAAGGTGGAACCTTCCGGGATGCCGCCAACAGCCTTGCGCGATGCCGCCGCATCGAGCGGTGCGCCCGTGGCATCAGCCTCGGTTGGGGCCGGAGTCGGTACCCCGAATTTCAACCGCTGTTCTGCCAGTTCATACGCCGCACCAGCTGACGGACCCATGTCCTGAAGTTTGCGCCACGTTTCATTCGAACGGTCGAAAAGCTGCATTGATTCATACGTCTTGGCCGTTTCCTCGAGCACGGTGGCGTTGTTTGGATCGTTTTCCGATGCCTTATTCAGGCGGTCGAGCGCGTTCGTCATATCGCCGCGTTCGCGCAGCTCGACGCCTTCTCGCACTAGTCGGTCAACCAGTGATGGGGGAGGAGTCGGAGCGACCGCCTGTGGTGACTGCGCTGTCTGCGCTGGCGCCGGCGCTGCGGAAGCAGCCGGAGCCGCAGGGCGGCCCAGAGTTGCCGCGACAGCCTGCGCTGATGCTCGGGCAGCGCGAGCTCGCCCAACGTAATAGAACGTTGCAGCGAAAATCTCCGCCACTGCCAGAACGACGATCAAGCTAAGCCCAATACCAAAGGTTGTATCGGCCGGCATCGTGCGTGAGAGAAGGCTTCGCATGGGGCGGGCGGTGGACGCATTTCTGTAAACGCGTTTTCCCAAAGCTGTCAACCTTGGCTTCGCCAACGTTAAACCGGTGAAACGCGAAAGCGTTGAAGCGCTAAGCGTGAATCCGATTTAGCGATCTAACGGATCACGAGGACTTTCGGATCGGCCGACGGTTACGAGCAACAGCACGAGCAGAAGGGATGGAAATTTCCTATCGGGAAATATCGTTCTGGCTCAGCAACTTGAATCCCTCGCCCATAAGCACCGAGGACGCGCATTCCGTATCGTCCACATGCAAGGCGATCGCAGCGAAGCCGCGTGGGCGTATGAGTAGCGAATAAGCGAAATGGACGTTGACCTCGGCCATCACCAATGCGGCAAGCAGTTTCACCAGTTGGGTGGCGACCTCTCGCAGCTCCACGATCACCACTTCGCAAACGCCGAACGCGACGTTTCTTTCGTGGAACAGCTCTTCCACCCGCCCGGGATCGCTAACGATAATCCGTGCGATGGCCGAGTCTGTGGATTCAGACACACTCAGGGCTACCACGTGCGTGTTTTGCCTGTTAAGCAACTTCACAAGATCCAGCATTACTCCCACTTTGTTCGGCATGAAAACAGAGAACTGCTTCACCAGCGGGCCTTCCATCTTCGAAGTTGTTTCCGGTAAATCGACAGTCATATAAGTTACACGCCGCCGGGGAAAATCGGCGTCGCGCATCGACAACTATTATCTCATTGCCGATCTTTCCTTGGCAAACCCAATATATTGGCTTTCCCGCGCCGACGTGATTCGCTGGCAAACCGGCGTGATTCGTTAAAACGTTACATCGTTACATCGGATTCGCGATTCAACATGGCGAAGCCAGACTCTTCTTTCAGACTGTTCAATTTTCGGCGGCATCGATAGCCTGCCCGAATGATTACAGGGGCGCATTTTCTTCTCTACAGCAAGGATCCGGAGGCGGACCGCGCGTTCTTTAGTACTGTGCTGGAATTCCGGTCGATCGATCTGGGTGCGGGGTGGCTATTATTTGCATTGCCCCCGGCCGAATTAGCGGTCCATCCCGGCAACGGCGACTTCGTTCAGATACATGCGGAGCGTCGCATGCTTGGCGCAGTGCTCTATCTGATGTGCGACGATCTGCGCTCCTTCATCCGAGCGATGGAAAGAAAAGGTGCGACTTGCACATCGCCGATTGAAGCCGAGTGGGGACTAAGCACGACGCTTCGGCTGCCGAGTGGAGGAGAGATCGGCGTTTATCAGCCGAGCCATCGCACGATGGTCTGAGCGGATTCGACGTGGCAGAGGCGAGTTTTTTGCTCCCAGACTTCCGCAAAAGCCTTACATTCGCTTCCGACGATGGACGAAGAGAACGATCTGATCGCGCTGCGGCGCAAAAAACTCGACGCACTCTGCGCGAAAGGCGTCGAGCCGTTCGGCGCTGGTTTCGAGCCGAGCGGATCGATCGGCGAAGTGCGCGAAAAATTTAAAGAAGGCGAGACTCTTCGCGCGGCTGGCCGCATTACCGCGCACCGTGACATGGGCAAGAGCCACTTTCTTGACCTGCGCGACGCCAGCGGGCGGATTCAAATTTATGTCCACGCCAAAGAAGTTGGCGCGGAGCTGACCGATCTTTTTCGCCTGCTTGATATCGGCGATTTCATCGGCGTCGAGGGAACATATTTTCTCACCAAAAGCGGTGAACCAACAGTGAAGGTGCGCACGTTCCGGCTGCTGGCCAAAGCCTTACGGCCGCTCCCTGAAAAATGGCACGGACTACAGGATATCGAAGCGCGCTACCGCCAGCGTTATCTCGATCTTTTCACCAACGAACATTCCCACGTCATATTCAAAAAACGAATCATGATTGTCCGCGAAACCAGGCGCTTCTTCGAAGATCGCGGTTTTCTGGAAGTAGAGACGCCGATTTTGCAAACTATTGCAGGTGGCGCTGCAGCCGAACCGTTTCGCACCCATCACAAGGCGCTCGGCCTCGATCTTTATCTGCGCATCGCCCCCGAACTTTATTTGAAACGCTTGCTGGTAGGCGGGTTCAACAAGGTTTTCGAGATCAGCCGCAACTTCCGGAACGAAGGCATTTCCCGAAAACACAATCCGGAATTCACCATGCTCGAAGCTTACTGGGCGTACGCCGATTTTGAGAAAATGGCGAATCTCGTCGAGGAACTGATTTGTAATCTTGCTGTGGCTCTGGAGGGCGGAGCTCCTGCGACGCCAGAAGCGCGGGCCCGCGGGAGCTCGCCCCTCCAAATCGAGCATCGAGACGCCGACGGCAAAATCGCTCGCACGATCAACTTGCAAAGACCGTGGCGACGCGCGCGCTACCATGATCTGGTGCGCGAAGTTGCCGGAAAAGATTGGTTCGACCTGTCGAGCGAACAACGACGCGAGCGCGCGACGCACGAGTTCAAATTAGAAATTCTACCGCAACTCGCCGATTTCGAAGTCACGCAGCACGTCTTTGAAAAGCTTATCGAAGAGGCGACGATCGATCCGCTCTTTGTCACGCATTGCCCGAAAGAGCTCGTCCCGCTTGCCAGGCAAAACAGCGAGGACAGTTCGCTTGTGGATGTTTTCGAGCTGATCATTAACGGCGCGGAGATCGCACCGGGTTACAGCGAGTTAAACGATCCGCTCGTGCAACGTCAGCGTCTTCTGGAACAGGCAGGCGAGGAGACGCAAAGGATCGACGAAGAATTTCTGCTCGCGCTCGAGCATGGGATGCCGCCAGCTGGCGGCGTCGGTATCGGGATCGATCGGCTTGCCATGCTGCTTACCGGCGCGGAATCGATCCGCGACGTGATTCTGTTTCCCCTGCTGCGGCCGAAGAAATAACGAAACGTAGTCTATTACGGCGAGCCAACGTGATTTGTTAAAAAGGTTACTTTGTTACAACGGAAGACACTCCACTTTTGTAACTTTTCTAACGATTTAACGTGGCGAAGCCATCAAGCGCCACGTTCCATCTCGAACGTGACTTTCGCGTTCACGCGATAACTGGTGACTTTGTCGTTCTCGACTGCAGCAGTGAATTCCTTGATGTAGACAGAGCGGATATTTCGCAGCGTTTTGGACGCTTCGCTGACAACGTTTTGGGCCGCTTCCTCCCAACTGTTCGCTGACTCCGACAAGACTTCGATAACTTTTACAATTTTGGCCATGGTTAATAATTCTCCTTCCTCTATTTATCGCAGATCGCAGGTCGATCGCGCGTTCCCCCTGGCCCGTGATAGCGATAGCGAAGGCTACACAAAACAGAACGTGGGCGAGTGGTTAGGCTCGCCCACGTTCCGAAAGAAAGAATCAAATATGATTCAACCATTGAGTTGTCCTCACCCGAGGCAACCCGGCACGCACCTTAACCGGACGAAATTCGCAGTCAAGCCTGAAATCCGCGGTTTGATTTTCGATATTTTTCCGGGGAGGAGCACCGCTTCGGGCACCGGCGATCACGCCCTCGCAATCGCGAACTTTCGAAGCTGGGAAATCCGGGTGCGATCAAAACGATTCGTTGAACCGATGAAAGGTTGAAGCGATGGAGCGCTGACTTCTCCACGTCAAGTCGTTGAATCGCAAATCCAATGTAACGATGTAACGTTTTTAACAGTGTAACGTATAACCATGAAACCTTTCCAAATCGCCGGCCTGCCCCCCGACGAGTTGACCAGCTTCCTCACTGCAACGCATTCCGATCCGTTCCGCATTCTCGGACCGCACCGGGCTGGTGACGATCTGGAGATCCGCGCTTTCCGGCCTGATGCGCGAAAGATCCACGTTGTGCTGAATCAACAGGCAACCGGGCCAATCGCTGCGGAGAAAATTCACCGCGACGGTTTCTTCTGCGCGACTGTGCCGGGAGCCAGGCGCGACCTTGATTACCATCTGCGCCTCACAACGTGGGACGGGTCCGAGTCTCTGACGCGCGATCCGTATCAGTACGGCCCGATCATGGGCGAGGTTGATCTACATTTGTTCGGCGAAGGACAGCACTGGCAGATTTACGAAAAGTTTGGCGCACACTTGCGCACTATCGGCGATGCGGCTGGCGTTTACTTCGCGGTTTGGGCGCCCAATGCGCAACGAGTCAGTGTGGTGGGTGATTTCAATGGCTGGGATGGCCGGGTCAATCCCATGCGCAAACTCGTTGGCAGCGGCGTCTGGGAATTATTTTTGCCCGGCGTGCGTGAAGGCACGCATTATAAATTCGAAATCCGCACCCAGACGGGCGCGCTTCTGCTTAAGAGCGATCCGTTTGCCTTTTTTAATCAGCACGGATTATCGACCAGTTCTCTCATTTACAATCTGGAGCGCTACCAATGGAGCGACGCCGAGTGGATGGAATCACGCCGCAAACGCGATTGGCCGAAAAGTCCGGTCAGCATTTACGAGGTACACCTCGGCTCATGGCGTCGCCACGCCGATGAAGGGCGCCAGTTCAGTTATCTCGAACTGGCCGAGACTCTGGTGCCATACGTGCTGGAGATGGGTTATACCCACATCGAGTTGTTGCCCATCGCCGAGCATCCGTTCGAAGGCTCCTGGGGTTACCAAGTCACCAATTATTACGCGCCCACCAGCCGCTTCGGCACGCCCGATGAATTTCGTCATTTTGTCGATGCATGTCACCGAGCCGGCATCGGCGTGATCGTGGACTGGGTGCCGGCGCATTTCCCGAAAGACGCGTACGCCTTGGCTGAGTTCGACGGCACCGATCTCTACGAACACATGGACCCGCGCCAGGGTGAGCACCAGGATTGGGGGACGCTCATTTTTAATTATGGCCGCCCCGAGGTCCGCAATTTCCTTATCGGCAACGCCCTCTTCTGGCTGGACAAATATCATATCGACGGTCTGCGCGTGGACGCGGTGGCCTCGATGCTTTACCTCGATTATTCGAGGCAACCGGGGCAATGGATCCCAAACGTGTACGGTGGGCGCGAAAATCTCGATGCCATCTATTTTTTGAAGCGCTTCAATGAAGTTTGCTATGAGCGGTTCCCCGGGATCATGACCATCGCCGAGGAATCAACCGCCTGGCCCGGCGTCACGCGGCCCACTTATCTGGGCGGGCTGGGGTTCGGATTCAAATGGAACATGGGCTGGATGCACGACTTTCTCCAATACATGAGCCTGGATCCGATTTACCGGCGCTTTCATCACGGCAACATCACGTTTTCGTTGCTTTACGCGTTTCAGGAGAACTTCATTCTCGTGCTGAGCCACGACGAAGTCGTTTACGGCAAGCGTTCCTTATTATCGAAGATGCCCGGAGATGAATGGCAGAAGTTCGCCAATCTCCGGATGTTTCTGGCGTGGATGTACGCGCATCCCGGTAAAAAGTTAGTATTCATGGGTAGTGAATTCGGTCAGCTCAACGAATGGAACCACGACGTAGGTCTGGACTGGCATTTGGCGCAGCTGCCCCGGCACGACGGATTACGCCGGTTAGCGCAACATTTGAACTACATTTACAAAAGCGAACCTGCGCTCTGGCAACTCGACGACACCTATGAAGGTTTTGATTGGATCGATTTTCACGACGCGGATAACAGCGTCGTTTCGTTTCTGCGCAAATCGCGCGAGGGCGAGTTGATCGCATTCGTGGTGAACGCCACACCGCAGGTGCGCTATAATTACCAGCTCGGTGTGCCCGAGTCCGGATTCTGGCGTGAGATCATCAACACCGATGCCGAGACGTATGGCGGCAGCAATGTGGGAAACTACGGCGGCGTCCGCAGCGAGAATGTTCCGTGGATGGCCCGCGAACATTCAATCCTGATTCATCTGCCGCCGCTGGCGACGGTGGCGTTTAAGTTAGAAAGGTAACTGGTTCCTTTCGCCAAATCCTGACGATCTTGTGTCAATAGTGAGGACTGCCCCTTTTTCTCGGTTACGCAAAGTTTTTCAGCTGCTCACACGATGCTGTGATTCGCGTTTACGATTCAGCGGACAATGTGATTGAAAAACACGAGCAAGCGGGCGATTTCAAAGAGCCGTAGCGATCACGGTTTGCGATTTCGAGCGAAAAAAAAGCCGCCACGCGGTGAAACGTGGCGGCTTTTCGACGAGCTAAGTAATTCGAATCGCCGGTGGGCAGCTACGGACAATTCGGGAAGAAGTTCGCCGAGAAGGTTCCAGGATCGGGGATACAAGCGTCCGCCCCCGGTGCTGACACCGAAACGTTCGTGTAACTGACCGAAACCAATACCAGCGTTTGGCCCCCAGGGCACGTTAAAATAGTGGGCGGCGGTTCTACTTCGAGAGAAGCTCTAATTGAGCCGTTCTTGCCGGACGTGAACGTACCAGTCGCGCTGACGTCGCTTTGCACGTTCACTTTATTGGCTGCATTGGGGCATTGTTGCCCTCTATTCCGGCAGGCGTAGGTGGCGTCAGCATGGGCCGAAGCCGTTACATCAATCGACTGATTTGAACCGAGTCCCGCTATCGTGAAAGACACATCTAGGGTGCCATCAGAGTTAACGCCGCTTGCGCCGCATCTGAGGAAGTGGGGGTTTTGCGCCCGTGCGTTGGTGGCCGTGAAGCCTGCGAGGGCTAACATGGTAAGGATGAGAATGCTTAATTTTTTCATTGTTTATTTCTGATGATTTTTGGTTGGTTTTTTTGGTTGGGTTTGTTGGTCCCACCCATTAAAATATGGGCGAGATTTTATATCATGTGCGTGACTTTCTGGGTCACACTGTGACTTTCGGGTCACAACTCGGAAAGCGTTAGAAAAAATCAGAACTTCCAGGCAACCGGGCGATCCGGGTGCGGATTATAGGAGCAGAAGTATCCAGTTTTGATCCTAGCGGCCAAGTGGTAACCCAGCGATGGGATTGCCTCGCCGATTTTTCGGACGGCTTGCTTAATACATTTGGTCACGGCAGAACGCGCTCGTTCGGCGTCCGAGGAAGTCTTGCGGTCCCTGCCCCCGAGTCCGACCGCGAAGGCGAGATGGTCGGCAATCGCCTGTAATTCGTTCTGAACCTCGGTCTTCCGCTGAGGATCGTTGAATCGTTCTGCTTGGTTCAAGTCTTGCCGCAGATCGTTGACCCGGCATTTGTATTCTGCTTTAGCCTGTGCGTCCAACACTGGGACGCCGGCATAGAGTCCGCCCGTGACGCGTTCATTCGCGACAACTGCTGCAGCGGGAGTTGATACGTCCGTCGGGCGGGCGAGCAATTCCCTGACATGGAACTCACGTCCCGGATCGCCAAGCAAGACGGCGAGATAGTGGAGGCCGCGCGTGGATTTAAGCAATGCGGCGTGACCGTGATATCGAATGATCCAGTAATCGTTCAGCCGTAAGAACAAGGACTCTTCGTGTGTCGAAAGACTCGAGCAATCCGCAAGAGATTCCCGAATCCGTTCGACTTTTTGTTCGGCGTTCATAAAGCAACCCCCTGCCAAAATAAGAAAGCAACCCCCGTGCCAGAAGGTAAAGGTGTTGTTCAAGAAATGTTCTAACAGTCTACTACTAAGGAGTTAACAGGATGATGTAATTTCTCGAATTTGTGGTGCCTCTGGCACCGAATCGTAAAGTAGTCGAACAATTCGCATGCAACCCGAAAGGAATAGGGCATAACAACCACGGGCGAAGGAGATTACAACGCAAATTGGAAACGTACGAACTTCCTACGGTTGCTCACTTTTCATGGTTGTTTTCAACGGCTCCGACCGCACACGATTCCGAGGCGGCGGATGCTCCGCCCGCGCAACCACCCAGAACGAAAAAGGGCAACGGCCCTTGGGCGCCCCGGTCGGGACTCCTGCATCAAAGCTATCGATCTCTTTCCGTGAAACAGAATCGCGCGCTCGACGGCGCCGCTTGAATCGAGAATGCGGACCTCGCCGGAGCGAAAGGACGCGCGGTTCTGCGCAAAATTGATTGCCTGATCCGCAAAGCAATTACTCTATAAAAAATCCCGCCCGGCTTTGCGATAAAGAAGATCGTAAGTCTAATCAACCGTGAGCGAGTCGTGTGGCGCGACCATTTCGCCACATGCATAGCACGCGGCCGCCGCCGCACGCTTGGCCGGCAGACTTTTTGGGAACTTCGCCCTCCAATTCCCGTAGAAATACTTGGGAAGAAGGACCAAGCAAGATGGCCATGCCATACGGAGAGTGCGAAAATCGCATGGCCGCCTTAGCCTTGCGTTGGTATTCCCAGACGATTGACATTCCAGCCGGTCTCCGGAACCAGCCATTAGAGGCGTGGCAAACGTCAGTGCGTCTGACTGGTGTGTTGCGCAGGGCAGGGGTCCGCGTGCTCGGCGACCTTCACGGACGGAAGGTGGGTGATTTTGCGTGGGAGAGAAATTGTGGACCCAAGACGTTGCACGAGTTGGATTCGCTTGCCCGCCGCGCACAATCTGGGGCAGAGAAGGCGTCCACTCCCGAAAGCGCAGCTTTGCCGCAGAACGGAGCCTGCTTTGCCATTCCAGAATCCATTTCTCAGCTGCAGTTCCACGAATTGCCGATAACGGCACGGTTGGCAAATATCGTCCGGTCGATCGGGGCTCGGACCCTGGGCGATCTAAAAGGCCGCAGCCCTTTTGAATTGCTTCAATACCAAAACTGTAGCGGGCGCACGCTTAGCGAGATTCAGCAACTCATTGAGCGGGCAATTTCCGGCGAATTTGATGAGGCGCAGATCGAAGACTCCACTGCGGCGGCGGAATTGTTGACTTTACTCGAGCAAGGAATGGCGAAGCTGTCGCCCCGTGAAAATCAGTTTCTTCTTGCCAGAATAGGAGCAGAAGATCTTCCTTACTTGACCTTCGAAGAAATTGGCCGGCGATGCGGGCTTACACGCGCGCGGGCTCAGCAGGTCGTTGCAAAAGCGCTTGATACTCTCAGGAAAAGCTGGGGCCAACGGGTACCTCGGCTTCTCGAAATGATGAAGCGGCGTTGTTTGTCGATGGGCTGTCCACTGACTCCGGCATTGCTGGAGCAATGGATAGGTGAATCTTCCAGGAGCTTCCGATTATCAAGAAAAGCGCAGGTGCGTTTGATCGCGGCACTGGATAAAAATATCCCTTGCTGGTTTGAAAAGCATGATGCCGGCAGTCAGAAGGGGTCGTATCTAAAGGGCGTGTTGCCCAAAAAGCAGGTCAAGTGGATGGTTGGCAGCTTGTCGCGTAATTTGATTCGTTAGCTAATGTCGACGGTTTGAAGGCGTGGCTGTGTCCACGAGCGAGCCTTGATTAATCCGACGCGATCACCTCCGGCGGCACTGACTCGTTGCCGTTGCGCCCGTAGCAGTGCGCCACCTCCTCGCGCACAATGCTAAAATCGATAGCTGCCTTTACTTGCCGCAGCGGATGATTGGCTCGCACCCGCTTCTCCAAGTTCACCGCGTAATTAAAGAGCTGCGGCTCGCTCTTGTGCTCTCCCATCATGATGGGAACACTCCTTTAACAGATCGCCTTACACTTGGGTACTATTTTCTTTCGCAAAAAAACGATTTGGGCAACACGCCCTCAAACATTTGACATTAAACACACCTTTAATTTAGCAAAGTTCAATGTTGAACATTTAACATGCCTGCCTACAACACGTCGGAGCCGAATTCGCCGTCGCTCAACTTGGTGTGAATTTTCATCTTTGGCCGCACTGCCGCGACTGTCCGGATAATTTTTCCGCGCTCGTTCGTCGTGATGCTGTACCCGCGTCGCAACGTCGCGTCCGGTCCGAGCACGCGCGACGTCATGTCCACGGATTCACGAGCGAGATGCCTAAGCCTTCCACGTTTGTTGTATTACGCGTCGCGAACGTTAGTCGATGAACCTGTGCGGTCGCTGCGAGCAAACCACCTTCCGGTGGAATTGGCCGCAACGCGGTGAGGCGTCCCCACTCGTACGCGATTTCCAGCGTGATTGCTAGGATACGGTCGCTGTATAGTTGGACTAGTCGCGCGATCCATTTTTCCAGAGCATCCGCCGCCGCCGGGTCCCTCCGCCGTTTCAAGATCGCGCCGCGCCTCAATTCGCCCACGACTAGCACGCTGAGAAAATCTTGATTCGGTGGAACCGTGCTCGCCCAGGCACTGACCCTCGGAGCGCATCGTTCGCGTTTACACAGCTCCGAAACAACATTCGTGTCGAGCAAAAAACCGTTCACAATTTCACTTTGCGTGGCTTGTGCTTCGGTCTCCGAAATATGCGACCATCGCCCACGTCTGGCATCGTGCGAATGAAATCAATCAGCGACATGGCAGGGATTTCTCCAACAAGTGATCGTCGCAAAATTTGGCGGGCTTCCTCCTCTGCTGATACGCCGTCGGCAGCGGCCTTGGCGCG
>WNFZ01002626.1_pt1 | contig 27506 bp, 27 predicted proteins | sample 5400081 | NCBI WGS metagenome assembly WNFZ01 (sample SAMN13153365, study PRJNA577476) | soil metagenome | isolation source: 80 cm soil or saprolite under grassland replicate 1 | place: USA:California | collected 2016-06-15 | reverse complement strand
GTGGCAGGATGGAGCGGGCAGCTTGCTCTTGCTGGCCGCCGCGCACGAAACCGGCCTGCTTGCCACGCTGACCCAAGCGCTTCCGCTCCGATCCGCCACTGCGCCAGCACGCCTGGCCCGCATGCTCCCAGCGAGCATTCAGGCGTTACTGCTGACCTTGCTGTTCCTGAGTGCGGTCGGATTACGGCGCACCTGGGATCTGCGCAGCTATGCCGGCAGCGCCTTAGCACTCCTGACCGGGCGCCTGTGCGCCTACGGTTATCGGCATGTCGAGCGGTTCCTGGCCGCCATCGCACACTCTGGTGGGGCCGAGCCAGTGACTGACGCCCTCGCCCAATGGACGGCCCGGCTCTGGTGTCCCACCGCTCGAGAACCAGATGGACTGACCATGACTGTCTATATTGATGGTCATCGCAAAGCGGTCTACTCCGAGAAGCGCATCCCCCGCGGACTGGTGGCACGGTACGGTGCCATCCGTGGGTGTCGTGCGCTGGTGTTGTTACACGACGATAATGGCCATCCGTTGCTGGCCACGACCGCCCGCGGCGACACGCATCTGACTCTCGGCCTGCCACAGATTCTGGCCCGCTATGAACAGGTGCTGGGCCGCCAACTGGTGGCGCGGATCATCGTGGATCGCGAGGGGATGGGGGCCGACTTCCTGGCGGGCCTGGTCGCCGATCGGCGTGTTGTCATTACCTTGCTGCGATCCGACCAATATACCGGACTCGACTCGTTTAGTGAGGTCGGGGCCTTTGTACCGCTCAGCTATGATCGGGATGGCACGGTGATCCGGGAAGTGGCAGAAGCGCGCTTTGCCTTGCCGCTCCCTGAGCGAGAAGACGAAACACTCCCACTCTACGTTGCGCTGGTGCGCGATCTGCACTGGCGCGTGCCGGTGCGCCCCAACGACGATGACCCACCCCCGCGTTGGGATGCGGATCTGTCCTGGGAGGAGCGTGACTGGCGAAATGCCACATGGGTGGCGACACCGGCGCCTGCCACCCCGACCACGGCCAAGCTCATCCCAATCGTGGCGACTGCCTTTGTGGGCGATGCGGCCACCCTTGCACGGACCTATTTTCAACGCTGGCCGCTGCAGGAGAACGTGATTCGCGACTTCCTCATTCCACTCGGGATTGATACCAATCATGGCTATACCAAGACCGAGGTCGTCAATTCCGAAGTCGCCAAACGGAGAGACGCCCTGGAAGGACGGCTGAGGAAGCTCAAGCGCTGGGCAGTCGGCGCGGGCGAGCGCTGCACGCGGGCCAGTCGACGGCATCAGCGGCTCTGGCAACAGGCGAAAGCACGGGCGCGCGAACTGTCGAAGGTGCTGGAGGAGCGGCAACGTGAACTGGAGGAGCAGGGCGTGCCGGAGCATGTGTTTCGGAGCGAGATGAAGGCCGCCAAGGCCAGCGCGGATGAGGAAATGGCCGAGCGGAATGCGGCGATCTGGCGTGCCTACGACGAAAGCAACAGCGAGTTTCGCAAACAGGAGCGGTATTGTAAAGAACAGCGCGAGCTGCTGCGCGCCTTGGAGGATCTGGCGGCACGCGAGCAGACGATGTACGAACTGGACACTGCCAAAGACCAGATCATGACCGTGTGTAAAGTTGCGCTCACGAACCTGGTGATGTGGACCCGCGACCGCTACTTTCCGCCGACCTATGATCGGGCAACCTGGAAACGCCTAGAGCCATTCTTTAAGCTGCCAGGGCAGGTGGTGTGGGAAGCGGACTGTGTGCGCGTCAGCCTGCGCCCGTTCAATGATCGCCAACTGAATCGCGACCTCGTCGCGCTGTGCGCACGCGTGGCGGAGGAGGCACCACGGCTGCCCGATGGCCGACGACTGCTGCTGATGGTAGGGGCAGCACATCGTCTTATTCTAGATGGCTCTTTGCAGTAGGTGGCGCGAAACCCTGCCAGTGCATCCGTCTTGGCGCGGCGGGGGAGCGAGCGGGTATACTGCACGACCTGAGAGGGGTTGAGTACGGCAATGGCGTAGCCGGCCTGATAGAAGTGGCAGGGTCTCGCGCCAGGAAGCGCTTGGGACATGTGAAGTAAGATTCGTCCTATACCGCATAGCACTCCAGTGCCATAGGCGCAGACAGAAATCTCATTCCTGATGTCCACTGTGGTGCATGGCGCGAAACCCTGAAGTGGGTGGCGAGGGCAACCCAATAACTGCCGGTCGCCTCAAGGGCGACGAGCGTGGCGGCTGGGCACATTCCGGTGGCAGCCAGCTGCTGTTGGAAAGCGGCGTAGCCAGATGCAGTTTGGTCGAAGCGGATAGCCCGAGGAGCGGAGGCGGGGTCAGTCGCCCAGGTGGCGGTGAAGGTGGTGGCGGCAATATCCACACCAACGTAGAGCGAAAAGGTAGTGGTCATAAGTTGACCTCCCTGTAGGTCAGACGGTACATCGATCCGGTGGCAGCCCGCAGCAACACTCGTGATACGTGGTCAGTGCCCTCGATACCGTTCTGCTTCGGGCTGTCCCCAGTGGGAGCGGGCTTATCTTTATGACGCGGTCGGGGCCGCTGTGACGAGCCAGCCTCACTCCCACTGTGGACGTGAACCTATTATACGAGTGACGATGAACCACATGATGGTAGTGAGCCCTTTAAGTGCAAGGAAGATTGACAGTTTCCTACAATCTTCCTTGCACTCGATCTATGGCTCGCATCAACCTCTAACTCCGTGACGATGCAGATTGTAGGAAACCGTCAATCTTCCCACCGCGCCTCGCCGGAGGGCCGCTGCAGCCAAGATTGTTTTCACGCCAGGTTGGTAAAACTACTTATTCTTGTGAGTAGCAGATTAACGGAAACCGTCAATCTGCTACTCACGTGGCTAAAACCACTCCTCGGTAGTAATAAGTACAGGCAGAAGATCGCACCGTATTGAAGGCTGTTAGCGAGGCCCACCTACGTTCGTTGAGTCGTGAATCAGGCACTGCTGGCATCCTAGAATAACCAGTCATAACGAGATCCTTGCATTGTCAGACGAGAGGCAACCGAGTATAATTAGTCGAGAGAACAATAATTCCCCCAACTAATTTGCTATGATAGAGCAACCAATCCAAGAATATATTTCTCCGCTCTCGGCCAACCTGGTGCTGGTCGATCGGACACCGCCCGAGCAGAACCCGGCAACGATCTATTTGGCGAGTCTGGCCGAGGGCTCGCGCCGAACGATGCGCGAGGCACTGAATACGATCGCGACGCTGCTTGGGGTCGATGAGACACGCAATGCGGCCGGCCAGGATGTGCGCTGTCTGACCACCCCGTGGGGCCAGCTCCGCTATGCGCACACGGTCGCGATTCGCTCGGCGCTCGCCGAAAAGTATGCGCCCGCCACGGCCAATAAACTGCTCGCCGCGCTACGACGCGTGCTGAAAGAAGCGTTTCGGCTGGGGCAGATGGGTGCAGAGGAATATCAGCGAGCTATTCTTGTCCCGACGGTGCGCGGCAAGCGCGAACCGAAGGGTCGGATGATCACCGACAGCGAGATCCGCGCACTCATGCAGCTCTGCTCCACGGATGCTACACCGATGGGGGCACGTGACGCGGCGATCATCGCCATCCTACGAGGGGCGGGCCTCCGACGCTCCGAGATTGCCGCGCTGGACGTGGCTGACTACGAGCCACAGTCCAGCGCGATTGTCGTCCGAGCCGGCAAGGGCAATAAGGATCGGCGGGTCTACGCACCATCCGGGACGATCGCCGCCCTTGATGCCTGGCTGGAGGTGCGCGGGCGCGACGCCGGCGCGCTGTTCGGGCGAGCGGTTCGCGGCGGACGAGTCGGCGAGCGGCGGCTCGCGGATGAGGGAGTGGCGGTTATCCTGCGCGATCGGGCAGCGGCGGCTGGCGTGGCCCCTTTCACGCCACACGACATGCGCCGCACTTACATATCGGAACTACTTGACGCCGGCGCCGACCTGGCGACGGTCCAAAAGATGGTTGGCCATGAAAGCGTAACCACGACCGCTGGCTACGACCGGCGCGGAGATGCGGCCAAGCGCAAAGCTGCCGATCTCGTACATGTGCCGTTCTTCCCGCGGCAGGCCTGAGCGAGCGGCGACAGAATCGATCGCCGTCAGCGCATCCTGCCGAAAACCAGCAGGATAGGCTCAGGTCACCAGGCTGGAAAGAAGCTCGTATCTGGTTGCCGTCCAAAGCGCGTTCTTTCGTTGTTCGGCCGCATGGACGGCTCCAACAGTACTGTTCGGCCGCTGTCGCTTGCTCTCTGCGATTGGAGATACGGAGCGTTGCATGACACAATCCCTGGCCAGCATACGTGCTATCGTGTTCGACTTCGGTGGCGTTCTGATCGACTGGAATCCGCGCCACCTCTATCGCAAACTCTTCCCCGGCAACGAAAGGGCGATGGAAAGCTTTCTGATAGAGATTGGCTTCACTGAGTGGAATCTGCAGCAGGATTCCGGGCGTGCCTTTTCGCTGGCTGTCGCCGAACTCGTCGAGCAGTTCCCGACCTACGCAGATCTCATCCAGGCCTATGACGCGCGTTGGGAGGAATCAATAGCTGGCCCGATTCAAGCCACGGTGGCGCTCCTGCTGCCACTCAAACAAGCCGGCTATGAACTTCACGGGCTCAGCAACTGGTCCAGCGAGAAGTTCGCAATTGCCTGCACAAAGTACGAGTTCTTTCACCTGTTTGAGACGATTCTCGTATCCGGCGATGTCAAACTGCTGAAACCAGACCCAAGCATCTACGTTGTGTTCCTCGAACGGATCGGGAGAACAGCTCGAGAGTGCTTGTTTATTGACGATTCTCACCAGAACATCGTGACAGCCCGAGGCTTGGGGTTTGCGACCATTCACTTCGAATCGTCGGATCAACTGCTCAGGGAATTGCAGCAGCGTGGACTGCTGCCGATAGCGGTGAACAAGATCTCAAGCGACCACGAGCGTGTGCCGATGCGGCCGAACAAGGGGGTGTAGCCGACGCCGCTGGGCGGCGATCGCGATCGGCGCGATTTTGAAACCCAGAATCTGTCCGACTGCCTTCCCGATCTCCAAAGGCGGCGCGGCTAAACCCCAAGCCGTTCGGCAGCCACGGTGGCGTGGCAGCGAAGCAGGAGGTGACACGATGAGCGAATCGAATCCACGACTGTTCCGGCTGCTGCTCGAGGTGTCTGAACTCGAACGTGCCGTAACGTTCTACTCGGAACTGCTCGGCACGACGGGACAACCCGTGCGAGGAGGACGGCACTACTTCGATTGCGGCGGTGTGATCGTCGGGCTCGTGGATGTCTCACCGGCAGGCCGCGCACCGCGTCCTATCACGGAGTACCTGTACTTCGCCGTACCCAATCTCGATGTGGTTTACCGTCGGGCGGCGTCGCTGGGCTGCCTGGCCAATGAGCAGGTGCATGGCGCGGCGGCCGGCGACATCGTGGTGCGTCCGTGGGGAGAGCGATCGTTCTATGTCGCAGATCCCTATGGGAACCGGCTGTGCTTCGTCGACGACACAACACTATTCTTCGGGTAGGGGACTCGTCAGTTCGCCTTCGCGCCCGGCTTCGTCGCAGTGGGCTGCCGAACGAGCGATTGCACCGGACGCCGCGCAGCGGAGTCAAGCTGTCGATTTCAGCATGATCGCGCGGCGCCGGTGAATCTGATCGTTCGGCTGCTGCAATCAAAGCCTGTTCTATTGAACGCATGCGATCATCCAGATGATCGTCAGCAGCGGTTGTGTGTTTTGAAATGTGCTACCATGAGAAAGCGTATGCGCGTTCGTCCTACTGCCCGGTTGCTTGTGATTGATGACCAACAACGCCTCCTTTTGGTTCGTGTGCATGATACGCGGCCAGTTCACGAAGCTTTTCCCGACATGGTCGTTTATTGGAACACTCCCGGTGGCGGAGTTGAAGCAGATGAAACGTAAGAACAAGCTGCACAACGTGAACTCTGGGAGGAAACCGGTATTGCGATCGACACCGTTGAGACCTGCGTGTGGTTCCACGAACGTATGCTTCAAGGAGATACATGGCGCGTGCTCCTGCAAGAACGTTTCTTTGTGGTGTTCGTTCCGACCTCAGTCGTGAGTTTGGCAAATCTATTGCCGTATGAACAGGATTTACATCAGGCGTATCATTGGTGGTCACATCAAGAGCTCGTGCAATCATCGGAGCAGTTCATGCCAGTTCGTTTAGCTGAGCTGATCAAGCCGCTGCTCACTGGTGATGTTCCACCCGAGCCAATCCAACTGCCCGCGTATCCGATGTCACCAGAAGCAAGAAATCGGCAGCCGCCGAACACGCCGCTGTAGCTGACGCCGCTGCGCGGCCCCAAGATCGGTGCGTTTTTGAAACTCGGAAATCATCCAAGCGTCGTTCCGATCGATCAGTGACGGCGCAGCTAAGCGGCAGCCCGTTAGCCGCCAACGTATGCCCTTGCGACCTAACGATGACCTCTGTTCTGAAGGTAATTTGTCAATGAAGCGGCTTTCAATATTGGATTTGCTTTAATCCTTTTGACTCCACTACGCTCGTTATACTTGTTATTGCCATAATCATTCGATTTGATTCATCAGGCTCGATTGTGTACCCCTCCATCCGACTGGGTCGTGAAACACAGCAACGCTGTGGCCCACACTTCAAGATGTATCACCATCTGGCCCACTGCGGCGGTTAAAGAAAGCGTGGCCCAGGCCCGCGAAATCTACGGTTTGTTCGATGCCGCCGAGGTGGAAATACAGTATTTTGAGGGCCGCCATCTGATTAGCAGCCAACGCGCCTACGACTTCTTACGGGAGAACCTATCATGAAAGCTGAAATCATTCGCCACGCCCTCAACCGTGTGCCGCTGTCGCTGATCATCGATGATTCGACCGTGCTGGTCAATCTCAATTACTTTTGGATGCGGGATCGCAACCCGGTCGATGGCCTGGGCCGCCGCTGGGAAGATGTGCCCGTCGCCCACCCGGAATGGTTCACCCGCAGCTTCGCCGAGTGGTGTCTGGACAACGAGGTGCGAGGCAAATTCAGCGTGGTTCCTTGCCCGGCGGGGCTGGGGCGCGTCGATGAGGGGCTGCCAATGTTCAGTGCCGAGCAGCAGGAAAGCTGGCTGGCGATGTGCCGTGAACTGATCACCCCGGCTTTCGACATTACTCCGGAGATGATCACCCATACCTTCGTCGTCGATCCCAAAACCTGCCGACCCCGCGAGTCGCGCATCTGGGAGCAGTTCGATTGGCAAGCCCTGCCCGCCGATGAGGAGGAATTGCTGATCGAATACATCGCCACCGCCTGCCAGATTCTGGTCAACGTGGGGTTAACGCCCGAAGGTGTCACCTCGCCCGGCGGCTTCGGTGGCAAATCGCTGCCCCTCTATGCCAAAGTGGCTGGAGAAGGCATTCGCCAGGCCACCGGCAACCCGACCCCCTACTTTTTCCAGCAGGTCTTCCTGGACAAACCCGTGCCGACGCCAGTCTGGTACGCGGATCGAACGCGGGGCGAGGCGACCGGCGAAATCATCGCCGTCACCGACGACTGGACCGGCAATTGGACTGGCTACGGCGAGGTCAGCGTCGATAAATATATCACCGCGGATCTGCAAGGGGGCCGCCTGCCGGCAGTCATCGACGCCAGTGATCCGGCGGTGTTGGTCAGCCATTGGCAGGGCTTTTACGGCCTCCACAGTGACGATCAGCGCGGCTTCAACGCTTTCAAGACCGTTGTGCGTCGCCTGAAAGAGCGTGATCCCGAGGGAGCGTATACCCGCTGGCGCAAATGCAGTGAAATCACCACCTACGCCATCGCCCGCGACATGGCCGATCTTCGGGTTGAGGGTGAGACAGTGACGCTCGATTTGCCGGTGCACGTGCCTGAATTGACCCTGCGTCTGAGCGACATTGAGCCGCAAACCATACGGGTCGATGGGGTGCCGCTGCGCCGCGTCGAACGACAGGCCCAATTCGAGAGCGGCACCTACCTGGTCGATGGGCGCAACGTGCTGGTTGCCTTCGAGCCGAAGAGGCAACAGGCTCAACTTGTTGTCGAACCTGTTCAGCTCTAGCATACTGAAGCGTCACTATCTGGATAGTTAGGTGGGTCGTGTCGAATGAAGCAAGCATAGACGCTTTAGGCATTTTGACGGCTAAAAGGCCGCACACGATGTCGTAGCTAATGAGAAGTAGTCAGTAGTCGGTGGCCGGTGGTCGGTGGTCAGTATAGAAGGAGATCGTCGATGCTAAACGAGCTCGCCGCAGCCAGCTACCGCCGTGACCTTGGCGATGGCCTGATGCTGCGCTGGTCGACTACGGACGACGCGGAGGGCGTGGCACAGCTCATGGGCATGATTTGGCGCAACAGCGCCGATGAGCCGATCAATGTGCGCATGGCCGAAGCCGCGCGCCGCCATCTGAGCGGCGGCTTCCCGCTGGTTGGCCCAGGCGATTGCGCGCTGGTCGAGGCGACCGATCAGCCGGGCCGCCCAGTCGTCGCCTTCGCGTTTTTGTGGCGCGGCGAATGGTCGTACGAGGGCATCCGCTTCGCGATCGGCCAGCCCGAAACCATCGCCACCGACCCAGCTTATCGCAACCGCGGCCTGGTGCGCGCGATGCTAGAGCTGATCCATGCGCGCAGCGCGGCTGAAGGCCACCTGGTGCAGGCGATCACCGGCATCCCTACCTTCTACCGCCAGTTTGGCTACGAATACGCGCTCGATCTGCACGGCCGGCGGATCGCCTATGCCGCGCTGATCCCACCGGCGCCGGCCGACACGCCCGAGCCGTATGCGCTCCGCGCGGCGACTAGCGCGGATGTACCATTGATCGTGGAGCTGTTCGCGCGCGGCCGTGCAGATAGCATTGTTTGGAACGAGATACCCGAACGCTATTGGCATTACTTGATCGAGGTGTGGGGTCCGCCGGCGGCGCCGCGCGACCCGATGCTTATAGGCGTGGCCGAGCGGCTGCTGATGATTGTCGATGCAAGCGGGGCTGCGCGCGGCTACGCCATGGTCGCGGCCAAGCGCTGGGGGGCCGACCTGCCGGTTTATTCGGTCGAGTTCATCCCCGACGTCAGCCTGGCGGCTGCGGCGCCGGCGCTGCTGCGCGCGCTGCTGCGCTACGGCGAGCAGCTGCCACTGGTGGCGACCAGCCCGCAGCCGCTGCGTGAGATCAGCCTGTACCTGGGCCGCGCGCACCCGCTCAACGCCGTGCTCGCCCCTGCGCTTGCGCCGGTGGCCGAGCCGCCCTACGCCTGGTATCTGCGCGTGACCGACCTGCCGGCGTTCCTTCGGCTGATCGCACCGGCGCTGGAGCGGCGCCTGGCCGCTTCACCTGCCGCTGGCTACAGCGGCACGCTGACACTCAACTTTTATCGCGATGGCCTGCGTATGATGTTCGACGCCGGGCGCATCATAGCGATCGAGCCGTGGCGCGCGTCGGACTACCAGAACGCTGTGGATGCAGGCATGCCCGCGCTGTTGTTTCTCCAGCTCGTGTTTGGCTACCGCAGCCTGGCCGATTTGCGCCACGCCTTTCCAGATGTCGGCGCCGACGGCATGGGCGAGCTGCTGCTGAACGCGCTGTTCCCGGCGCGGCCATCGTGGGTGATGGCGCTGTAGCCGCCAGCAGGCTGAGGTATGCTCCAAGCGACTAAGATTTGGACGTTTGCCACAGAGTGCACGGAATTCACCGAGTGGTTGCGTACATATCTTTCTCGATGCGCTCTGTGCGCTCTGTGGCAGAAAATACCCGTTCGGAGTATAACATCATTAAACCGTTGATCAAGTGCTTGAGGCTGCGGTTAAGCTCTGTCAGGCCAGCATCAAGATGGGTAATCCAATCCGGTTTCTATGGTTAGCCGCCATCAAGGCCGAAGTGCTCTCGTTGTGCACACCAGCGATCTCGTTTTGCTCCTGCCAGATCGTCCTGCCACCGCAACCTCGACGGACCGAGCACGATCATCAGCGCTTGGGGTGCTATCAGCTGGGGCGCTTCAGCGACAAGCGGACGAGAACGGAGTCACAACTATGGCTTCGCAGCGCTCTGGTGAGCGAGCGTGTCACGACCGTGACGTTTCAGTGCTGTGCGGGCGAGCATGAGCCACGACTATGATTACGCAGCGTCCTGATGAGCAAGACATGTCACGATTGGTGTCAAGCGACAAGCGGACGAGAACGAGCCATGACTGGGGCATTTCAATGCCCATGCGGCGGCCCAGCAGAAACATAGGTGGTCGTTAGCAGCTAACAATGCTCTCCAGCCGACCGGCTGAATCGCGCCATTTTGAAAATCAGTTTGTGCTCTTCGCCGTGCCGCTTCAGCACGCTGTACTCATCAGCCGGCGGCTGAGCACGGCCGTTGGGCGCCGTTATCAAGGCCAAAGAGCGAGCAGTGTGGTATGATCCACCGCCTTGACTCGCTTGTCAACAAGGAGGATGCGATGACCGATCCGCAGCCAAATACTGACCTTCAGATCGTGCCGGAGTTTGCTTCCCCCGTGCATTGCAGTCGTGGACTCGAAGCGCATGCCCACACTCTTGCTACCCGCTTCCAAAGCGCACATGCCTTTTTTAGCAACCTCTTTGGTATCTCACCGCCGGTTGGGTTAGTCGTCGTATCGGCCGACGACTGGCCCACCTACGCCCGTGCCTCATTTCCAATCTATGGCTTCACCCACTATTTCGATGCTCAGGTCGTCACCGGCGGGCCGGACACTACATTCTGGCAGTCGTTTGTCGATACTATCACAACCGCCACCCCGCATCTCGTGCCGGAATTACGTACTGTGTACGGGCGACCAGATGGGCGCATCACGTTGACCCCGCATATTGAGTGGTGGATTGTGCATGATCTGGGGCATGCCTTTCATGCGCATCTCAGCTACTGGTTTCCCCGCAAGTGGCTCATGGAGTTGTTCGCAGATCTCTGCCTGTACACCTATGTGGCGGCCAATGAGCCAGACTACCTGCCTCGGTTGGAAACGGTTCTTCGACTACTGCATCAACTGCCAGCCGCCCACTTCCGCTACCACACCCTGCACGATTTCGATACGCAGTACCTCACCATGGAGTTGGTGAATTATGTGTGGTACCACGGCCACTTTTTCGCCTGCGCGAAACAGGTCTATGATGCGGCTGGGAGCAGTGCGCTTGACCGGCTCTGGCGCATGTTGGTGCTCCCGAATGTGCGCGAGGTAACAGATACCGAATTGGCTGCGCTGCTTCAGGACGTCCAGCCGGAACTGGCCCAACTGATGCAGACCTGGCCACCGTAAGAAGCAGCTGTAGGAGCATGCAACGCGACGGCATAGCGCAGCGTCGCCCAACACGCGTGTGTAGCCGACGCTGCTGCGCGTCGAGCGAGATCGGGCCGATTTTGAAGGCTGGAATCAGATCAAAAGCTTTCCTAGGTATTGGCGCGGCGCGGCTCAATGCTGGCCGTTCGGTCGCCTCCGTATTTCTGACGGATCGATGGCCCGCAGAGAACCGCGTGCCTCATCAAGCATATGACTGAAACTATCCTTACCAACCAAAGCAGATGTCTCCTCGCACCACGCACCTTCATTCATCCAAGACATATAGGAAGGGATCTCATTCTATGTCCGAGCTCGCATATCCTACCACGCAGCACCAACAAGCGGCACAACAGGTTGTCGATTTCTTCGCACATACCAACGCTATCGACGCTGTTCTGCTGGTCAATTCGTGCGCACGAGGCAAGGCCACTCCTGATAGTTGCCTTGATATCATTGTGCTCGTCGCACAAGCGCTCCGTGATCCGGGCTATGGAGGGATTGTGTTAGAGCGCGCGGAGAATACCTGTACCGACCACCTGTATCAAGCGTGGGACGACCACCCCGCGACCCAGGCCGTGCGACAGGCACTGAGCACGATTGGTCGTTTTTCGGAAATCCACTTAGACCTGATTGATGGGATGATCAACCCCAGATCACTCAACCGAGATCAAGGCATTGATGTCTTTGAGCTTGCGATTGGGAATTATTTCGTCTATAGCCGGCCGCTCTGGGTGGGCTCAGATCGATTTTATCAGCTACAAGCGCACTGGTTGCCATACTATGACGAGCACCTCCGAAGGGAGCGGCTCTCAACAACCCACGCTTTCTGCAACTATGCGCTTGATCATATTGAGCCATACGTGGAGCGCGGGCTGTATTTTCAAGCCTTTGACCGGCTGTACTACGCGTTGCAGGGTTTTCTCCAAGGGCTGTTCATCGCTCGGAGAAGCTATCCAATTGCCTACAACAAATGGATCCGCGAACAAGTGGAGGAGGTGCTTGAGCTCCCCGAACTCTATCGGCAACTCCCAAGCCTCCTAGAGCTTCAGGCGCTTGAGAGCCGTGAACTTGTGGAAAAAGGGCAGCGATTACGCGAACTTACTGCAACCTATCTCATTGAATAGGCACACGCTTCAGCCGACGCATCCGCCGTTTTGTTCGTGCTGATCGGCACTGCCGTTTGGGGCCTACCGGTGAGCTTGGCCATTCTCCGGACAGATCTGTTCAGGAGGCCATGGATGACGCTCACCGATTGGTATTGTGAAGATGTGCTCTCTGGAAAGCTCGCGGTACAGATAGTTTTTGAAGATGATCGCGTCCTGGCGTTCCATCATCCGCGCCCTGCTCGCGAGGTTCACGTGGTTGTGATACCGAAGACACACGTTCCGTCGCTGCTGGACGAAAGCGCCCTGGATGGCGAACTCCTCTCGTCAATGGTGAGCGCCATCCAACACGTCGCGCGTGCGCTGGGACTCGATGTTCCTCAGGCAGACCGGCCGCGCGGCTTCTATGTTCGGACAAATGATGAAAGAGCAGCTCGGAAAGGGCGGCCCGAAGCTGTTCACGCCGTGGATGGCGCTGCATGATCAGGAATTGGCGGAGGAGGAATAACCGCGATAACGTCTTCACGCCAACCAGCCCAATTGCCAGCCATTGATAGAAGATAGGGCGCAAAGGCAGGGCCGACTTCGCTTACTTTACCCCTACCTGGGAAACACTATCCGATACAGAAATAGGTTCGTACCCCTCAGGCATCGGCTGGCCGGTCTCCAGCAGCGTCTTCATGTTGCTGAGGATCCACGTCCAGCCGCCGCCCTGCAGGCCCGTGTAGGTGGCCGTCTTGCCCTGGAAGTCCTCATGCACCACCGTGACCTTCGTCACGCTCCTGGGCATCGATTCCAGCTCCCATGTCACTTTCGTGGGCGCGTCTTCGTTCATCGGTGGCCAGAGGGAGTGGTAGGTATGCACCAGCCGGTTGGGCGACTCGGACGCCAGCACCTCACCCTCCACAATCGGCGAGCTGTCCGGCATGTGGTAGGTGAAGGGCGAGCCGACGGTGAGGTCCGTCTTGAGCGTACTGCTATAGTAGTAGCGCGAGGTGAACTCCGGCGTGGTGATCGCCGCCCACACCCGCTCCTGCAGCGCCTTGATGATGATCTGATACACGAGCTTGGGCTTTGAATCGCTCGCGATGCCTGTTCCTCCTTCAAGCGCGGTTTTGAGATCGGCCAGGGCGCCAGCCCGCACAGCCGAGTACTTGTTGATCCAGCGGTCTGAGATGAGTTGGATCGGAACCGGATTGAGGTAATGTAATCTCTCGCGGCCCACCTTGCGCGTGGTGATCAGGCCAGCTTCCTCCAGCACGCGCAGGTGCTTCATCACGCCGAAGCGCGTCATCGGCAACTCCGAGTCCAGCTCGGTGAGCGTGCGGCCGTCACGCGCAAAGAGGAGGTCGAGCAGCCGCCGACGGCTTGGATCGGCAAGGGCGCGAAAGACGGTTTGATCTTCCATGGGCACATTCTATGTGACCTTTAGGTTACATGTCAAGACATGATCCGCGATTCATCCAGAGGGCGGGGACGCGGAAGCCTAAGGTGCCGTTCAAGCGGTGCTGACGACATCACCACTGTCGCGTTTCAAACGCGCGCTCCGCCATCGAGGTACGCGCTCGTCAGGGATTGCTTGGCGGTGAGGAGCTGCTTGGGCGTTCCCTCGAACATCACCTTGCCACCCTTGCTGCCGCCCTCGGGCCCCATGTCAATGATCCAATCGGCGTTGCGCACTACGTCCATGTTGTGCTCGATCACAATTACGGTGTTGCCGCCGTCCACCAGCTTGTTGATAATCTCGAGCAGGTGAGCTGTATCCGACGTATGTAGGCCGGTGGTGGGCTCATCCATCACGTAGATGCTGCCTTCCTTGTGCAGCTCGCTGGCCAGCTTGATGCGCTGGCATTCGCCGCCTGAGAGCGTGTTGAGCGGCTGTCCGAGCGTCAGGTAGGTGAGCCCCACGTCGCTCATGGCGTGCAGCTTGCGCTGAATGTCGGGTTGGTCGAAGTGCTCGAGGGCTTGTAACACCGTCATTTCCAGAACCTCGGCGATGGACGTGCCTTTGAACTTGTACGCCAGCACTTCATCCTTGAAGCGCTTGCCGCCGCAGATCTCGCACGGTGACTTCACGCTTTCAAAAAAGGACAGGTCGGTGTACAGCACGCCCAGGCCCCCGCAATGCTCACAGGCGCCTTTGGAGTTGAAGCTGAACAGGCCCGCGTCTACCTTGTTGGCTTTGGCAAAGGCCTTGCGGATGTCGTCCATGATGCCGGTGTAGGTGGCGGGGTTCGAACGCGAAGAAACGCCGACGGGCGACTGATCGATCAGGATCGCGTCGGGATATTGGCGCATGAAGGCTTCGTTGATCAGCGAGCTCTTGCCCGAGCCGGCCACGCCGGTCACCAGGGTCAGCACGCCCACGGGGATGTTTGCGCTCACGTTCTTGAGATTATTGACGCTCACCTTGCTCAGCGTGAGGTGCTGCTTGGCCTGGCGGAACTCTTTCTTGATCGGCATGGCCTGCTTCATGAACCGCCCGGTCAGCGTGTCTGCCTGGAGCAGACCGGCGTAGGTGCCCTCATAGACGATCTCGCCGCCCTGGCTGCCGGCGTGCGGGCCGACATCCACGATGTGGTCAGCCACTTTGATCACATCGGGGTCGTGCTCGACGACAATCACGGTGTTGCCCTTGTCGCGCAGCTTCTGCAGCAGTTCATTGAGCTGGTGCACATCCCGCAGGTGCAGGCCGATGCTCGGTTCGTCGAAGATATATATCACATTCATCAGGCTGCTGCTGAGATGCTTGACGATTTTGATGCGCTGCGACTCGCCGCCGGAGAGCGTCGCTGTCTCGCGGTTGAGCGTCAGATACTCGAGGCCGATGTCAATCACGTTCTGCAGCCGCTCCACGAGGCTGTCCACCATCGGCTTGGTCACCGCGTCCCGAACGCCCTTGATCACGCCGATCAGATCGCCTACTTCCATCGAGGAGAGCTCGGCGATGTTGTAGCCGTTGATCGTGCAATTCAGCACGGCCTTATTGAGTCGCGCCCCGTTGCAGGCAGGGCAGGGGCCTTCCGTGAGATAGTGCGCTATCTTTTCTTGCGTTCGCTCGGAGCGTGTTTTGAGGTCGCGCTCGATGTAGGAGCGCGTGAAACCTGTGATTACGCCGAGGTAAGTGCGGTTCATTTTGTCTATCTTGAATTTCTGCTCCTGGCCATAAAGGAGCAGATCCATCTCTTGCTTGGTAAACGCTGATAGCTTCTTGTCGTTGTCAAAGAAGCCACTAGTCATGTAAATGCTGTCGTCGAAAACCGGCCCCTGGATCGCACCCTCGCGCAGTGACTTGGAAGGATCGTAGAATTTTTCAACGATCGGTTGCAGCTTGCGGCCGAGCCCGCTGCATTCCGGGCACATGCCCTGTGGATCGTTGAACGAAAAGACGTTGGAATAGCCGACGAAAGGCTTGCCAACGCGAGAGAACAATAGGCGCAGCACAGTGTAGATATCTGTGATCGTGCCCACGGTGGAATGTGAGCCGCCGCCCAGGCGCTTCTGGTCCACCACGATGGCCATGTCGAGGTTCTCGATCGAGTCAGCCTGCGGCTGCGCGTAACGCGGTAGGAAGTTGCGCACGAACATGCTGAAAGTCTCATACAGCTGTCGTTGCGCTTCGGTGGCGATGGTGTCGAAGACGATGGATGACTTACCGGAGCCCGAAACCCCGGTAAAGATGGTGATCTTGCGCTTCGGGATGCGCAATGAAATGTTCTTCAAATTATTCTCACGCGCTCCGTGAATCTCAATATATTCCTGTGGCATGAATCCTCCTCTAAAATAGGCAAGATCAGTCCTCAGCTCACCGCTTTCTTCACGAGCTCGCTGATCTTTGCCTCTTCGGCGGCGTTCAACTCCTTCAGCGCGAAGTAGTTCGGCCACGTGGCGCCTTCGTCGAGGTACGCCGCGTCGCTGAAGCCGAGCGTGGCGTACCTCGTGTTGAACTTCTGCGCACATTGGAAGAAGCAGACGACCTTGCCGCCCCTATTAGCATACGCGGGCATCCCGTACCAGGTTTTCGGTGAGAGGGCTGGCGCGCTGGCTTTGATGATCGCATGGAGCCGCGTGGCCATGGCGCGATCCGGTTCCTTCATCGCAGCGATTGCCGCATAGTGACTTGGGTTGGAAACCTCGCCGCATAATACTGCGGACTCGTGCTATTGTAGTCATGCGCCGCCGAATGTGGCAGGTAAGCCGCAAGCCGCATTGCTTCAGGTATCCCCACTCAGATTGAGTACCCCTGAGGCATCGGCTGGCCGGTCTCCAGCAGCGTCTTCATGTTGCTGAGGATCCACACAGCGCGGTGGGCGCGGATCAGCCCTACGCCGAGTAGCGCGGGAGCGGTGACGCACACACTCGCGGGGCCGTAGGGCGCCGGCGCGTCCGAACCGTCGAGGATCGGCCTGCAGGCCGCTGATAGCGGGCCGATCCCGGCGATCCGGACGCGCCGGTGCCCTACGGCCCCGTGCGCGCCTGAGGAGGGCCGCATCGCAGAGGGCGCGGCCGCGTGCGCTGCTTCGCGGCCCTCGAGTGTGTGCGTCACCGCTCCCGCGCTACTCGGCGTAGGGCTGATCCTCTCCCACCGCGCTGTAGGCGATATTCCAGATGTAGCCGTCAGGGTCGGCGAAGGATCCGCCGTACCCGCCCCACTTCTGCTTCGCCGCGGGCTTGAGGATCTTCGCGCCGGCCTTGTTGGCCTCCTCCATAACCTCGTCGACGCGTGCCTCGCTGCGCACGACGTAGTTGAAGACGATGCCACTGAAACCGCTGCCGTCGGGGCTGGCCCCCACCATGTCGGCCAGGCCCTCGCGGCCGTAGAAGCCTACGAGTGAGCCGCCGTGGGGAACGAAGAAGACCGAGATCTTGTAGTCGCTCTCGACCTTCCAGCCCAGACCGTCCACGTAGAAGCGCTTGGATCGCTCCATGTCCTTGACGCCAAGCAGAATTGCGCTTACATGCGAGTTCATTTCTGTCTCCTCCTATTGGTTATTGATCGAACGCTTCGAACGTTACGAAGCCCAGCACTTCGGTAGAGAAGCGCAGGGCCTTGTCCTGGTCGTCCACACACACGTTGGTCACTCCGATTTTCATGCTGTTCCTCCTTGCTTTTTGTCACATCCAATACGCCAGAGGTCAGATCGTCGTCCTTCATATGTGACCATATGGTAACATATCGTTGGTAGTTTGTCAAGAACGAATGTGCTGATAAAGCTGGTTGAGGTACGAGGACTGGACGAACCCTCTCACGCCTAGACCTAGGCGAGGGGATTCGAGTGGGACGACAAAGCTGGTATCAGAATCATGCTTCTCCTCCGAATAGTGGTAGAATCCGTGCCAACCTTGTTGGCCGATTCGCTTGCGGACCACATCCTACCTACCGCCTCGCTCCTGCCCCGCCGCATTTGATCGACAAAAACTCGTACCAGAAATGATTGAGGCCGCAGATTGGGGTGGATCATGCAGGAGTCACTATCGCTCCTCGATGCGTATGCCCAGGCGATCGGTGGCAAGGCCCCCAGGTACGATCGATGTCTACCAGCGTATTCTGCGTGATCTGACGATCTGGCTGGCCGACCGGCCGGGCAACCGTACCGGCTTCCAGCCCGAGCAGTTGACCCAGACCGTGCTCGCTATGTACCTGGAGCAGCTCAAAGCGGACGGCTACAGCCGCAGCCATCGCGCGCGGGTCAAAGCGGTCGTCAGTGGCTTCGCTCGTTGGCTGATCGAAGAAAAAGGCCTGCTGCGCCGCAATCCCGCCCGCGGTCTGACGCTGCCACACGCCCAAACCCTGGCGCCTCGCGAACTCTCGTCCGATCAACGCTTTGTGCTGCACAGCCTGATCGAGCGCGACGACACCAGACGTGGGACGGCCATCTTCGCGCTCGGCTACTGGGCCGGCTGTCGGGTCAGTGATGTCGCCTGGCTGGAGCACAACCACGTCCAGGTCACGACCAAGGCTGGCTCCATCACGGTCGGCCACAAAGCCGGCAAGCAGCGCACGATCGATCTGCACAACGAAGCCCGCCGCCCGCTCTACGACTACATCCACCATGATGGCGGCGACTGTGACAGCCCCTATGTCTTCACCTCCCAGCGCTCTCAGCGGCTGACCGAAGCTGGTATCCATCACTGGTTTCGTGGCCTCAAAGCCCTGGCGACCAAGGACGAATGGGAACTGATTGCCAATGTCAGCTTTCACGACCTGCGCCACGACTTTGCCCATCGCGCCCGCGCGGCTGGATGGAGTCTCGAAGAACTGGCCTACTATTTGGGCCATGTTACCGCCAGCGGCGCGCCAGCGATCCAGACCACCATCCGCTATACCCAGGTGAGCCGCGTGCAGATCAAGCCAAAACTGCGTGTGCTGCAAGGGTAGCAGCCGCTACCAAGGAGGCCCCGCTTGCCGACCCGTGAGCGAGACCATCACAAACCGGGGGCTAGGCTGCCTCCCGCTGCGGAACCTCTCTTCTTTCCATCGATGGGTACCACCGTTCGAAGGTCGCCCGCAGATCGTCGTTCAACACCTGAGACCGCACCTGGAGCAGCAGATGCGCTCCCTTCTTGGGAAAAGCGCATCTGCTGTTTCTTGACCATCCGCTTGCTCACTACCTGGTTGACGGTTGACTCCACAAAGCTGGTCGCGATCGCTTCCCCATAGCGGTACCGCTCAGCATAGTTCGGAATAAACTGCTCGTTCACCTCGATGTAGCCGCGAAACTCGCGTAGCGCCCTTGCCGGTTTGGCGCTCGCCCTCACACCTTCCTCGCAATCCTCAAGCGTCCATAGCACATGCTCGATTTCCTGCAATGCGCGAAAGACATTGCCGTGCCAGAGGTACCATTTGATCCGCTCGAACTCGGCGTCCAACTTGCTCAGATCGTCGCTTGGCGCTCGTGCCACCAATTCTTTGAGCTGTTGCCGCAGCACCGTGATGCGCATCGTTACGTGGAACCAGTCCAGCAGATGCTCGGAGATCGGACTCAGATACAACTGAAGATCGCGCACGTTATCGCCGCCATCGGAGAGAAAGGTGATCGCCTGGTTCATTTGAAGTCCCTGTCCCTTCAGCAACTCAGCCAGCCGTCGCTTCGGTTTGGTATCGTAGTCCGTCACGAAGCCGAAGCACTTGGCTGCGCTATCGGTCGGAATGCTCTTGCCCACGATCACCTCGAACCAGCCGGCCTTGCGGTTCTCGCCATCGCGGGCGTGGACGTAACCGCCGTCGATGCCAACCGTAAATGGACCATCGGGTCGTGGCAAGCCATTCCAGTCCCGCTGGCATCCTTCAACGAAGCAGGCTTGCTCGTCCCCAAGTTCGCTTTCGAGACGCTTAGCCTATATCCAAAGCAACAATCTGGCCGGTGATCAGACCAAGGCGTTGGATGCGCAATACGCGATCTGGCAATTGCGTGGCGCAACAAATAGCCCAGCAGGCGGTGCCCAGGCAAAAGCGGTGGTCGACGCGGCAACGACGCCGCCGGCCAACCCTGAGGGCACATCGATCATTGACGCGGCCGAGGCCAACCAGGTGCGACTCACCGTGACTTCCTGGCAGCCCATCGGTCAGAAGGTGCCGCTAGGAGCGGCCAGCGATAACTTCTATGGCCAGGGAACGCTGAACGTGGAGAATACCTCGAATCAGAAGCTGACCCTGTTCATGCCGATCGCGACGCTCTTCCCACCCGCTGCGACGGGCTCGCAGACAATGGCGGGTTACTCAACCAACGTACAGGTAACGATCCCGGTAGGCAAGCGCCGCAGCAGCTGCCGCGAACCGGTGCGAGCGATGGTGCCAATGCCTGGCTTCTCGCGGTGATCGCACTGGGGCTGCTCGCGATGGGCTGGCGAACGCTGCGGCATGGAGAGCACCACTAACGGGCAAGCCAGTCCAGTATGACAGAGCCTGGGAGGATGCCCCGAACCGCAGAGACTGCAAACCAGGTATCACGGTCAAATACTGCGGTGGTTTTGCCTGGGCAGCTGCTGACCTGCTTTGACGAACCGGCGGCACGGACGTTCGCGACCCGCACCGCCGGTTCTGCTCGGGCTGTCCCCGATCTGCTCTATCCCCGCGCCAGCAGCCGTGATATCCTGCCGCCACGCATCCCTCATCGCTCGCACACAGAGATCTAGACGCAATCGGTGCGACGACTGATGGCGCAGGAGGGTTGAGTCCGCTGATGCACCATCGTGATACCACCCTTTGGGTGTGCTCTCACACCTCTTTCTCCCGCAGGGACTCCTCGATGGTTGCCCGGTCGCCCTCGGCCTGGCTGGGCTTTGGTGAGACGCGCAAATCGCGCTGTGCCGGGCGTTGGTCCACCACCGCCAGCGCCGCAGCTTCCTCGTCCAGCATCGCCCGTAGCGCCTCCTCCTGCTCCTGGAGCCAGGCCAATAGCAGCAGCGCGTCGTCGGCAGTCACGTCGATCTCATGCATCTCATCGGCGATACGGATGCCTCGCCGCGCGCGGTTCGCGACGAACGCGCCGCTTTGCTGCTGGCCTTCCACCAGGATACTGACCTCCACTGGCTCATGATTCAGGTCAACCGTGATGGCTCCACACTGCATCGGACCTCCACTGTTGCATCGGGCGTTCCACCCGATCGTCTGTCGCCACTCCAGCTAGGATTTTTGACCGACTTCGCGCGCCTGGCCAGCGATCTGCCTGGGCTGCTCACCACCACTGATTTGGATGCGGCGCGGGCGGGCCTCCTCAGCCTTGGGCAGCGTCACGGTCAACAGGCCGCCCTGAAACTCGCAAGCAACCTGATCCGCCTTGACGTTACTCGGCAGCGCGATGGTGCGCTGAAACTGCCCGTAGCGCCGCTCGCGATAGTGGTAGCGCTCGCCTTGCTTATCCTCGCCCTGCTTCAATTCGCCCTGAATGCGCAGCTGATTGCCTTGCACCGAGACATCAATATCTTCGGGCTTCACACCCGGCAACGCTGCCTCAAGCACGTACTGATCCTCGCTCTCGCGCAGGTCGATCGGCAGCCCCATGCGTCCTGGCGCCTGAGTGGCCGCCAGGCTAGGCCGCACAAAGCTCTCCTCGAACAGCCGATTCATCGCGTCACGCAAGCTCAGCATCTCGCCGAAGGGGTCCCAACGTTCGATTGTCATCATCTTCCTCCTCTCGTCGATGTCTGGGGCGTCCGCTATGCCCCGCGTATTTCGTTGAAGAATCGCAGCAACAACTGTACCCCGGAGCGTCGTGCGACGGTTCAATCTTCCCCGCTGTCTGCTGTATGGGTGATCGGCCTCAACGTGATGAGTTGGCTGGCCGGGCAGGTTGGCCTGGCTGGCGCGATCATCCTATTGCTGCTGGCAGTAGTTGTTGTTGCCGCACCGCATTATCCCTACAGCAAGCGGCTGAGTCGCTCCCTCGTGCGAGGGAGCGGCCCAGCCGGCTGCGTCGGGACGAGGAGCTATGACCTCGGCCCAAGCATGAGTTGCTGCAACATGTGTGCCTCTGGCTGCCGAGGCATCATCATGTTCCGCTCTTTTGATTTCGATGGCGCAGCCGCAAATACTGGTCGATCCCGAGGCGGCTCATCAAGGCCCGTTCGAAGGCACCGAAGCTCGCTCGCGCCGCGACCTCCTCGTCGATCAGCTCTGGCTGCACCATCTGGTACTCGCGACCTTTCCAGCGGATGACGCACTCGCCGGCCGCGCGCACGTTGCGGTACCAGTCGGTGCGCTCGCCCCACGGCATCGGCACGATGAAGCCATCGCCGGTCGGTCGTACGACCACTGGAGTGCGATAGGCTTTGCCCGAGCGGCGACCGCGGTGCTCGATCACGCCATACAGCCCAAGCAACCGCGTCCCGGCCAATGGCAGCACCAGCGGATTGACAACCCGTGCTGCGCTGCGCACCACAGCATGAGCGTGCGGCGTTGAAACGGCATCGGATCGAATGTGTTCGGGCCTGATGCCGACGCCGATGAAGTACCCGATCAGGTGCCGGAGCGCGGGCAGCAGGCGCAAGAGCTGCAAGGCCAGTGGCGGCTCTTTCGATGTCTCCTCCTCAAGGCTCTTGGGGTACAGGCCGCCCAACGCGTACACCTGGACGAGCTGGGTCAGGCGGGCTGGCAGCTCGCGCCGGCGCTGGACACGCTGGAGGTCGCGCAGGCTCGGACCACCCGCGCGGAGCGTCGGGCCGAGAATGTTCGCCGCCGCGACCGCATCCTGGATAGCGAGGTTGATGCCCACCCCGCCGGCTGGCGACATCGCGTGGGCGGCGTCGCCGATGCACAGCAGGCCGCGCCGCTCCCAGCGGCGCAGCCGGTCGACCCGGACGGTGAGCAGCTTGATGTCCTCCCAGTCGCCGATCTCGGTGGTGCGGTCGCCGAGCGACGGGACGATCGCGGCGATACGCGCGCGGAACGCCGCCAGGCCGGCGGCCTGCACGGCGGGGTAGGTGTGGCTGGGGATGACGTAGGCGATCTGCCAGTAGTCGCCGCGGTCGATACAGACGAGGGCGCGGCCGCGCTCGAGAAAGAAGAAGGGCAGGGCCTCGCCAGAGCGGCGCGAGAGCCGGAACCACAACACGTCCACTGGCGGCGAGCTGGCGGTCACTTCCAACCGGGCCCGCTCGCGGACGGTCGAATGCCGCCCGTCGGCCCCCACGACGAGCGCGGCGCGGACCTCGAGCGCCCCCTCGGGCGTCCGCGCGCGAACGCCCACGACGCGCCCGGATTCGTCGATCAGGTCGACGACCTCAGTGCGACACAACAGCCGAAAGGAGGGGTACTGCCGCGCTTTCTCGGCGAGAAAGTCGAGGAAGTGCCACTGCGGCATGAACGCGACGTAGGGGCAGCGCAGTCTCAGCTTGCGAAAATCCGCGACCGTGAACGGGCGGCCCGCGATGGTGACGGTGACCTGCTCCAGCCTGGTGTGGGGCAGGCGCAGGAACTCGTCGAGCCAGCCGAGTTCGGCCATAAGCTCGAGTGTCGAGGGGTGGACGGTATCACCGCGGAAGTCGCGCAGGAAGTCCGCGTGTTTCTCCAGCACCAGCACCTCCACGCCTCGCCGGGCCAGGAGCAGGCCTAGCATCATCCCGGCCGGGCCACCCCCGGCGATACAGCAGGCTGTCTGGTCGGTCCGCATCGGTTTCAGCGCTCCTCATCTTCAGTACGAAGGCCCCAGAGCATGAGCGCCATCGAAATGAAGAACGGCGCCGGAGCCGAATACAGGATGGTCTTGATGGTAGCTTCCTGAAGGGCATTCCCACGAGCTTCTCCCGCGGCCAGCGGTATAGTGGTATTGCCGGCTCCCCAGAGGGCAGCCAGCATAAAGGGAACCAACGTGGCGAAGCTCGAATAGGTGTACGTCCAGAATGCGATCCGTGAGGCGTTCGCACCGAGATGAAGCCTGGGCCAAAACAGCCCCAACGCCAGTGCCATGACACCCTGCAAGGCGCTCAGCGTATGGACTGACCGTCCAAGCGGCGGTGAGGCGAGGCGTGGGATCGCGAAGCCCTCCAATCCCGAAAACACGAAGAGACCAATGCCGATCTGGAGCATGCGCTGGCCCTGACGGGACAACAGGTTCGATGCGTTCATAACACCTTACTCCACAGTCTCAGAGCGTATTTCAACAGCCCGCTCATTCCGCAGCCATGAGCACGATGGTGACCCAGGAGGCGATGATACGGCTTCGGGAGGCGGCGGAGCTGACGAGGTAGGTTATGGAAGTCGATCTGCTTGTCACATCGGCTCAGTTTCGTTCGTCATTATTATGACGGAATGCGACGAGGAAATGTGACCGATGGACGAGCACGACTGGCTGGTGGAGCAATTCGAGGCCAAGAGGAGCAGGATGCGGGCGGTGGCCTACCGGATGCTCGGCTCGCTCTCGGAGGCCGACGACGCCGTGCAGGAGGCCTGGCTGCACCTCAGTCGCTCGGACACCAGCAGCGTCGCCAACCTGGGCGGCTACCTCACGACGGTCGTCGCGCGCATCTGCCTGGACATGCTGCGCGCGCGCAAGTCGCGCCGCGAGCAGCCGCTGGCTGCCCACGTACCCGACCCGATTGTGAGCCGCGAGGAGGCGCTCGACCCCGAGCAGCAGACGCTGCTGGCCGACTCGGTCGGTCTGGCACTACTGGTGGTGCTCGAAACCCTGTCTCCCGCCGAGCGGCTCGCATTTGTGCTGCACGACATCTTCGCGGTGCCCTTCGAGGAGATCGCTCCGATCGTCGGGCGCAAGGCGACTGCGGTACGGCAGCTGGCCAGCCGGGCACGTCGGCGGGTGCGGGGAGCAGCCATCTCTCCCGACGCTGATCTCGCCCGCCAGCGCGAGGTGGTCGACGCCTTCCTGGTTGCCGCGCGCGGCGGTGATTTCGAGGCGCTGCTGGCGGTGCTCGACCCAGGCGTGGTGCTGCGAGCCGACCGCGGTGATGTGGGAGTAGGCGCATCGAGGGAGGTTCGCGGTGCGCCAGCCGTGGCCCAGCAGGCGCTCACCTTCTCGCGGCTTGCCCAGTTCGCACAGAGGGTGCTCGTGAACGGAGCCGTGGGAATCGTTTCCTGGCTTCCAGGAGGACGGCCGTTAGCGGTACTGGGCTTCACGGTCAGGCATGGGAAGATCGTCGAAATCGACATCCTCGCCGACCCAGAGCGGCTGCGCCAACTCGACTTGGCGGCTCTCGACGACTGACTGTATGCCGTGGCTGTGCCACGCGAATTTGTCCTGTAGCCCACCCATACTGGGGTTGCACCGATTATTGCCTCGGAGGACACTCGGATGCTATGACCGCCCTCAAATCGCTTGCATTTCTCATCCTGGTGGCGGGCCTTGGTGCTGCTTACGTTCCCTTCGCTCTTCTGCCAAAAGATCCGCATGTCGAGACCGGCCCCTTCGCCTACCTTGCCTTTCCGCTCTGGCTCCTCGGCGGGGTGATGATTCTGCGGTGCTTCTGGGATTTCACGTTCACGGGCCACGGCACGCCCGCTCCGATTGACCCGCCAAAACAGTTAGTGACCACCGGGTTCTACCGCTACGTGCGCAACCCAATTTACGTCGGTGCGCTGATCATACTCATCGGTCACTTTCTGTGGTTCAAATCAATGTGGATGCTCGCCTACGCGGTTGTGGTCTTCCTAACGTTTCATCTGCTGGTCACCTTGTATGAAGAACCGACGTTGAAAGCGACATTCGGCGCGGCCTACGAGCAGTATTGCAAGTCCGTACCGCGTTGGTTTCCTAAAATCACAAGATCGTAGCCATCTGCTCCCTTCGCGCGATTGCGCTGGTGGGACTGGCTCTGTACGTCCTGATCGTTCTCAAAATCGCCGGATATGCACACAATCTGCTTACATCTCTTCTTATGGCGCTACAATATGGAAATACGGTACAAATGGATGGATGTCATGCTGGCAGTGTAAATCGTTTGCGGGCCGGGTATCTGTGGTGAATGCGTCCACCATTCGACACTCGACCACTACCAACCATCGAATGACAACTCTACGGGGCGGCTGATACGGCGGCCAGCCGCATCGTTTTGCAACGTTAGTCTGGCACCTGAAGTTGAGGATTCCAAAGTACCTCCCAGAGATGCTCATCAGGATCGAGGAAATAGCCGGCATAGCCTCCCCAGAAGGTCGGCTGGGCAGGCTTTACCACCTTGGCACCTGCTCGTGTCGCTTGTTCCATGACTGCATCGACCTCCTCCTTGTTGTTGACGTTGTGCCCAAGCGTGAACTCTGTGGGACTCGGAGGACGCTTCGAAACAGTCGAATCATGAGCAATGTCGTCGCGTCGCCAGATCGCGAGTTTCAGGCCCGATTGAAGATCAAAGAAAGCGACCGCCCCGTGTTCAAACTCCGCTCCGATGATCCCTTCCGTCGCGAGGCCCATGCCGTCGCGGTAGAACGAGAGCGACCTTTCCAGATCGTCCACGCCAAGGGTAATGACGGTGATTCGTGGCTTCATAGAGTTTGCTCCATCCGTACTTCCTTCGAACCGCTCAGTCAGCTTCGACCTCTCCGGCTGCTCCTGGCGCTCTTGCCTACCTCAGTCTGGCTCCTCTTCGTGTGGATTGGATGAAATCAGGTGGTCGTCCCATCAGGCGTAACCAGGATGGCCGCAATCGAGCGCAGAAGATCGTGTGGAACTTGCCGGGTTTGGTGTAGATGTCCACGGGGCCGGATCAGGTGTCTCGCTCGTAGATCAGGATGTGGATGCCGCTGCCGACGGTCTTCGTGGAGGTGAGCCGCAGCCTCTTTGTCGCGCTCGTTGCCCCGAAGAGCCGCTTGCCGGCACCGACGATGACAGGGTAGACCTGGAGGTGCAGGGCGTCAACCAGGTCGTGCTCGATCAGCGTCTGGACGAGCTGCTGTCAGGAACGGTGGTACATGTCCTAAAAACACCGAACTAGAAAGTCCCCTGTTCACCAGCTAGGATGTCTCCTGTTCGGTTTGGACAAGGAGGCATCTCATGCTCAGAAAGGAGGACTTCATGGTCATTCAAGCTCTGGCCAAGCGCGGCGTCTATCTGACCGATATCGCCGCCGAACTCGGCGTCCATCCCAAGACCGTCAGTCGTGCGCTCAAACGTGGTGGGCCGCCAGCTCCCACACCCAAGCTACGTCACAGCAAGTTGGACCCGTTCAAACCCGCTGTCGATCGGTTCCTTAACGAAGGCGTCTGGAATGCGGTCGTCATCCTGCGCGAGATCGAGGCCCAAGGCTATGACGGTGGTATTTCTATCCTGCGCGCCTACATCACGCCCAAACGCGCCCTGCGTCCCAGCCGTGCGACGGTGCGGTTTGAGACTGACCCCGGTCAGCAGCTCCAGAGCGATTGGGGTGAGATCATCACCATCCTGGCCGGCCAGCCCACCAAGGTTTGCTTTATCGTCAATCAACTCGCCTACTCGCGCCGCTTTCACGCCTGGGCAACCGACAGCCTTGACGCCGAACACACCTACGAGGGGCTCATCCGCAGCTTCAGCTACTTCGGTGGCGTGCCCCAGGAGGTGCTGGTCGACAACCAGAAAGCCGCCGTCGTGCAGCATACTCCTGGCGGGCAGGTCCAGTTCAACGAGCGCTTTCTCGACCTGGCGACGCACTACGGCTTTTCGCCGCGGGCCTGTCGCCCCTATCGAGCGCGTACCAAGGGCAAGGACGAGC
>WNFZ01006131.1_pt1 | contig 27551 bp, 26 predicted proteins | sample 5400081 | NCBI WGS metagenome assembly WNFZ01 (sample SAMN13153365, study PRJNA577476) | soil metagenome | isolation source: 80 cm soil or saprolite under grassland replicate 1 | place: USA:California | collected 2016-06-15 | reverse complement strand
GCCTGTTGCAGGTTGCCGATAAACGCGCCTCTTTGCAGGATGCCTTCCGACTCGCGGATGATGTTCTGCATCAAGGCATTCAGGGCATTTCAGAATTGATCACGATTCCTGGGTTGATTAATCTTGATTTTGCAGATGTGCGCGCGATTATGTCTGAGGGTGGCGCGGCGCTCATGGCGGTTGGAAAAGGCTCAGGCGATGAACGAGCGAAGAAAGCCGCTGAGGACGCCATCTCCAGCAAACTGCTCGATATCACTATTGACGGCGCGCGCGGCGTCCTTTTCAACGTCTCCGGCGGACCGAATATGACGCTCTTCGAGGTCAATCAGGCTGCCGCGATCATCCGCGAGACGGCGCATCCCGATGTGAACCTGATCTTTGGTGCGGTCATCGACCCGAACATGGGCGACGACATTCGCATCACCGTCATCGCAACGGGATTCGAACGCAATGGCATTCCACGACGTGCGTTGGAAAAACAACCTCGCACGGAGACCAGACGTTCCGAGTCTGCCTCGTACTTTCGACCGACGGAATCCGTCAGCGTTCACGCGGATACGCAGCCGGGTGAGGCGAGGCAATCCCCTCTGCCTCCTGTCAATAATGATGATCTCGATATCCCAACATTCTTGAGAAACCGTCGATAATTCAATTCGTAGGGAAGGGCAGTTGCCCTTCCCTACGAATTGATAAATCATCGGTCAAGTCCAGTTCCCCCTTTGACAGGGTGGTTCTGGCGTGCCTGGGCGAGGCGCGCCACCTCTACCCAAACCCCTCCCTCAAATGCGACGGTCATCAATCGCGTTTGGGGGAGGTGCGGCTACCCCCTCCCAGCCTCCCCCAAATGCCACAGGAAAATTTAGGATAATTATTCAAAGAATCAATTGAGGAATTTGGGGGAGGTGTCACGTAGTGACGGTGGGGGTCGAACCATATCCATTAATATATCCAAATCATATTGGTGGCAGTTGGAATAGAATGTCACCTATGCTACAATAAATGTGATGAACGCAAAACTCCCCAAACCTGTTCATGAATCATATTTGAAACACCGCAAAGACCTGACCTGGAAGATTATCTTTCCAGTAGCACTGAGTTCTGTACTCTGTCTTGGATTGGTCGTATTGATTTACATCGCCACCTTCCGCGGCGGTGGCGATGTACAGCGCTGGGCTGATATTTCCACGATGTGGATCGCGATTCCCATGATAATGTTTCTGTTAGTGGTTTTTGCGCTCCTGGGCGGTATTGTCTATTTGCTGGCAAAGCTTCTCAACATTGCACCACCTTATACAGCTCTCGCACAGGAATTCTTTTATAAGATAGAAGGCTATGTTCGCCGCGGAGCAGATGCCGCGGCTCAGCCATTTATTTTCGTCGACTCGATTGGTGCAAGCATCAACAGGTTTTTGGGAAGGCAATAATTGATTAGCGCTCTAGGCGGCGTCCCCGCCGCCGGGGACTGCGGCGGGAGCAGCACAAAATAAGGAAAAATTATGAACAAAAACAGGACACTTCTACTGGGCGCACTCGTCGGCGCTGCCACAGGATTGATGGCCGCCATGTTGCTCAATCGCCGCTCTGAACAAGAGGGGACCGACCTTGCTTTGACAACGGGCGACGGCATGAAATTGGGTGTCATGATCATCGGTCTATTGCGCGCCATTGCTACATTGGGCGAAGAGAAGTAGATTCACCACTGCATTAAATAAAAAGCAGGGTCACGATAATTCGTGACCCTGCTTTTTATTTACCCTTTATTTTTCCCTTCAAATCTTCTGGTTGGAATGGACCCTTCTCTTTCATCAACGCACGCGCCTCATCTACTTTTTCCCAGACGTTCCAGAGCAATACGCCGCGCACGTGACCATCGTCGAGATAATAGACGACGCCTTTCTTGAATGGCTCTTCCCAATCGGAGTAGGTTTGCAATTTACTATTCAGTTCGCCAACGGCTTCATAACCAAGGTCGAACAAATCTGAATAGAACATGGGAATATGAGTATAGGTATCGTTCGCACCTGTCATATTTCGCCCGGCAAGTTTGCCCATGGCGACTGCATTATCTTCATGTTCGATACGGACGCGTTTGCCGAGCCCGTGATGGTAGAAGTTCGCCGTGTCGCCGGCTGCATAGATATCGGGATGAGATGTCTGCAATTGTTCGTTGACGACCATCCCATTGTCGAGGAGCAAGCCGGCTTCTTTTGCCAGATCCAGATTTGGATGGATTCCGATTCCAGCCACGACTCCATCTGCTTCGATGAGGCGCCCGCTCCCGGTCCGAACCAGGATGCGGTTCCTCTCCTTTTGAACGCTGGCAACCGAATCGCCTGACATCGCATCCACGCCCTTGAGACGATAATACTCATTCAGAAATTTTGACAAATCAGCAGGGAAGAAATGTTCGCTGATCGCGTTCTCCGGAAAGACCATCGTCACTTTTTGTCCAACCATAGTCAGTGCTGCAGCGATTTCCGAGCCGATGAAACTTCCGCCGATCACGACAAAGCGATGGCCCTGTTCGGTTAACTTACGCAGATGCACATAATCCTGAAATGTTCGAAAATAAATGATATTGCCTTCTCCGAATGGTAAGTGGTTGGGTGTGCCACCAGTCGCGAGCAGCAACTTGTCATAGGTATATTCATCGTTGTCCATATCGCGGACCAATTTTTTGGCGGGATCAATGGATGTAACTTGACAATCCAAATGAAGTGTTCCCCGCTCTTCCGTTTTGCGCCAAATCTTTTCCACAGGCCGTCCCTTCCATAGGCCCTTGGAAAGATTCGGTCGCATATAGGGCGGATCTGGGTCCTTGCTGATCAATCCGATCGAACCATCTTTATCGAGTTCGCGGATGCCCTTGGTCGCCGCGTCCCCAGCCAATCCACCTCCGATGATCAGATACTTGTAGTGTCTCATCGATCACTCCTTCTAATTGTCATTGCGAGGAGCTACATAGTAGCGACGACTGCGAAGCGTGCTGGCGGCAAGCAATCTCTTTTCGGGGGATTGCTGCGTGGAGTTTATACTGAGCCCGTCGAAGTGCTCGCAATCCTTTAAGATACATTCCTTCTGGGAAATTTAAAGCGACGGGATGATCAGGCGCCTGTGATAAATGCTCGATGATCTGCGCCTCGACGCCTGCATCCAGGGCAGCTCCCGCTATAATCTTTTGGAACAACCCCGCCTCGACTCCACCAGAACACGAAAACGTGACCAGCATCCCGCCGGGACGCAACAGTTTGAACGCCAGGAGATTGATGTCCTTGTAGGCACGCGCGGCTTTTTCCACTTGAGCGGCAGTGGGAGCAAACTTCGGCGGGTCGAGGATGATCATGTCGAAGGAGCGCGCCTCGTCACGGAATTTTCGCAACAAATGAAATACATCCCCTTCCAGAGTGGTGTGACGTGTCTGATCCAATTGATTGAGGGCAACATTTTCCTTGCATAATGTCAGAGCATCTGCAGAGGAGTCAACAGATAGAACCGACTTTGCCTTTCCCGCCAGGGCATTGACGCTAAACCCGCCAGTGTAGCAAAAACAATCCAATACATCCTTATCGTTTGCCAGTTCACGTACCCGTAAACGGTTTCTGCGTTGATCGAGATAGAAGCCTGTCTTGTGCCCTCCAGCAAAGTTCACGTTGAAGATGAGGTTATGTTCATGAATCGTTGTTGGAAGTTGCGGAAGCGTACCACGCAGAACGCCAACCTTGGGGTCCATTCCTTCCAGCTCACGTACGTCTGCATCAGAACGTTCATAGATTGTGGTCAGCCCTGTTTCTTCAAGGAGAATATCGGCGATCGTCTCTTTCCAAAATTCAGAGCCGGCTGTCAGTGATTGCAGGACGAGCACATCGCCGTAGCGGTCGATGATTAATCCTGGGACACCATCTGATTCGGCATAGAGCAAGCGATAAGAATCAGTGTCGCGTCGCAAGCCCCGCACGTCACGGGAATGAACTGCGGAATGAATCCTCTTTCGAAAGAATTCTGTGTCAATAGGTTCATCTTCAAATGTCCATACACGGGCGCGGATTTGCGAATGGGGAGAATAAGAGGCGCGGGCAAGAAATTCTTTTTGAGATGAAAGTATATCTATGGTCTCGCCAAATGAAAGATTTTCATCGGCATGCTGAATCGCGCCGGAAAAAATCCATGGATGATGGCGCAACAAGCTTTTTTCTCGTCCTGCTTTGAGAATTACCTCAGCCATTGAATTTATGCATCCAACGCTCGGGATGATCGAGGAGCGTCCAACCGAATTGTTCATAGAGACCATGGGCATCGCGCGTCGCGAGCATCCACCGGCGCAATCCCTGTAAATCGGGGTGCGTGTGAATCGTTTCCATCAGCCATTTTGACAGTCCTTGACCACGATAATCTTCATGGATGAAAACGTCGCACAACCATGCAAAAGTAGTGTAATCACTGACCACGCGCGCAATTCCGATCTGACGTTCGCCGTCATAGACGCCAAAGGTCAATGAATGTTGAATGTAACGCGCGATCATGTCGCGTGTACGTCCCTTTGCCCAGTAGGCGCGGGTGAGCATATCGGCAATGGCATCCACATCCAGCCGAGCTGGGTCGGTGCTGATGGTAAATTGATCTCGGTGAGTTTCAATTATTTGCGGCATGGCGTGAGTGTATCATGATATTATCTGCTCTCGCGCTGAGCGGAATGCCGAGAGTTTGTCGAGGTATGCAGTCGAAGCGCGGAAAAGACTAGGAGACTCAATGCTAAAACCAATTCGCTGGAATACATTTATCCGTGACTTTCTTGTGATCCAAATCGGATTTGCGCTCTTTGGTCTTTCGATTGCCGCAATGATTCGGTCGAACCTTGGAACGAGTCCGTGGGCGGTGCTCGAAGTGGCATTCTCCAAGCTGACGGGAATCACGCCGGGCAGAATGAGCATCATCGTTGGGTTTGTGGTGCTGCTGATCGCACTTGCTTTGCGTGAAAAAATTGGCTGGGGAACGATCAGCAATATATTGTTTATTGGTCTCTGGGAAGATATGTTTTTGGGAATCATTCCCTCGATAGAAAACAATATCCTTTTACAAGTCATGATTCTTATTGCCGCGATCCTGACCATGGGAATCGCCAGCGCCATCTATATCGGCGTGGATGCGGGCGCGGGTCCGCGTGATAGCTTGATGTTAGCCGTGCATCGCACGACAAAATTAAGCATCCGTCTTGGACGCGCCATCATCGAAATCACTGTGGTAGCCATTGGATGGATTCTCGGTGGTCCCTTGGGATTTGGAACCGTGATTTTTGCATTGCTCATCGGTCCAGCCGTGCAATGGGCGTTTAAATTATTCAAAGTCCAGCCGCACAAACCAGATACCGAAATTGTCGAAGCCGCGACGGATTAATTGACAACATAGGGGCGACCCGTCGGGGCCTTAACATAACGCGTCTTAACAATGATCCATTTCCTAAAGGAACGATCGATAGCGTTGGTGGGTCGCCCCTGCAATTTACAGCGATTTAAAACACTTTCTCAGTCGCAAAATCCCCTCTTCAATTTGTGCTTCATCATAATAGGCAAAACATAAGCGAATGTAATTTCGCAAACCGTTATCGCAGGAAAATAGTGCGCCCTGGCGAACACCCACATTATACAATTTTGCCTTTTCTCGCAATTGCGTTGCGTCCATCCCTTCGGGTAATCGCAACCAGAAGAAATAACCGCCCCGGGGAGTCGCATACGTAAGGTCAGGCAAATAATCCCTAAGAAGGGAATCCATCTTCAACAGGCGCGGGTGATAGGTATTGATCAGATTTTGAATGTGGTTATCCAAATCCCCCGACTCAATCACCCCGCGGACAACTGCGGATGCAAACGGATTCATCCCACCGCCGCTGTCGAGTAATCCGCTGGCAATGAGCCGCTGAATATTTCGTGGATGCGTCTGAATCCATCCCAAGCGCAGGCCCGGTGCAAGGATCTTCGAGAACGAACCAAGGGAAAGAATGTTTTCAAGATGGATATATTTGGCAAACGATTGAGGGACTTGATTGCTGTAACTGAGTAATTGATACACTTCGTCAGCGACGATCAGGAAATCATATTGCTGTGCCAATTCAATCAGCTTTGCGCGACGCTGTTCCGTTAGAGTAGCACCGCTGGGGTTGTGATGAATAGGAATCGTGTAAAGGAGTTTGGGTTTGTGTTTTGTCAGTTTTTCTTCGAGCGCTTCAATATCTAATCCGTTTTCATCGGTTGAAATGGGAACGATATTCAAGTGGTGGTCGGCAAAAATCTTGGGTGCCAGGAAATACGTCGGTTCCTCGACAAAGATCGTATCTCCAGATTGTGTAAAGACTGTGCAAAGCAAATCCAGAGCGGAGGAAACGCCCGCGGTCACGAAAATGTTTTCGGATTGGATTGGCATTCCATAATTTCGACTCAGGAATTGCGCGAGCGCAAGGCGGAAATAACCATCTCCCTGTTCGGTGCCATATTGCAGGAAGGATGCATCGCCCTGCTTGAAGCGTTCTTCCGCGGCGCGACGAAGCGCATCCATAGGGAAGAGCGACGGATTCGGATCCCCACGACCGAGATCAATCATGTCGGGGACCGCGGGGTTTTGTACGATTTGTAGGGTCATGGACATTTTATAATCTATGTATATGGGAATGACAATGACAAAAAGTAAATTCACCTACAGAAACCCTTCGACGATGCTCAGGACTGGCATCATCGCCGTTCGATTCGATTGCCAAATTATGATTCCGCTCAACCCGGCGCGTATTATGTGACCATAATGTTTATTTGGCGCGGTTGTGAATGGTGATGTAGTTCTAAATGAGGTCGGCAAAATTGTGGCCGAAAAATGGCAATGGTTGGAAATACAATATGATTACATTGAATTAGGTGCCTGGATCGTAATGCCTAATCATTTCCACGGAATTCTTATCCTTCATGAAAACCGTAGGGGCGGATCGCGATCCGCCCCTACGCCAATCAAAAGAAAACCATTAAGGGGATTAATAGGCGCATTCAAAACAGTTTCAACAAAACAAATCAATGGATTACGAAATACAGAGGGACAAATTGTCTGGCAACGCAATTACTATGAACATATTATCCATGATGATAGGGATTTACAAAATAAAACGGATTATATAAATGCCAACCCGCTGTTATGGCATCAAGACGATGAAAATCCGTCTAACATACTAATCACAGGAACGTGAAGGTACCCATCACACTATGACTGTAAGAACTGGGAAGAACAGGTCGCCCTTATAGTAGGATTAGTGTTCATTCCTGTGTTGTCCATGCATTTGTTATAATCTCGGATAACTCAATTCAGGAGAGAGAATACATGCCCCAAAAAACGGGTACTGTTGCGCTTCCCCTAACGAAAGAAGAGATCATTAACGATTATCGGCTGGCCTACCAAAGCCGGCAGGCAAGCCTTATCGGTAGACGTGAAGTTTTAAGTGGTAAGGCAAAATTCGGTATTTTCGGCGACGGTAAGGAACTTGCCAATATCGCCATTGCGCGGGCATTTCAAAAGGGCGATTGGCGCTCGGGATATTATCGTGACCAGACCTGGATGTTCATGTTGGGGGTGATGAACGTCCAGGAATTTTTTGCACAACTGTATGCCCATGCCGATCTGAATCACGAATCGAATACGGCAGGGCGCTCGATGAACGCACATTTTGCGAGTCGCTACATCAACCCCGATGGTTCATGGAAGAATCAAACCGAGTTATACAACACCTCTGCGGATGTTTCTCCCACAGGAGCACAGATGCCGCGCGCAGTTGGACTCGCCTATGCGTCCGTCTTGTACCGTGGGCTGGATGAATTAAAAGAATTCACGCAATTCTCAAAGAATGGCAACGAAGTCACCTTTGCGAGCATTGGTAATGCCTCCACGGCGGAGGGAATGTTTTGGGAGTCGGTCAACGCCATCGGTGTGTTGCAGGCGCCGGCGGTCATCACGGTGTACGATGATGGTTATGGAATTTCCGTCCCCAATCAATTTCAGATGGTCAAGGAAAATATCTACGAGATCTTGCAGGGATTTCAACGTGATCCATGTCCCGAGCCAGAGTGCCAGCGTGGGTATGAGTTATATCAAGTGCGCGGCTGGGATTATCCAGCTCTGTTGGAAACCTATGCGTCAGCAGCCGAGCTTGCTCGTGAATATCACATTCCATCGATGGTGCATGTTATCGATTTGACTCAGCCGCAAGGTCACAGCACGAGTGGATCACATGAACGCTATAAATCCCCAGAACGACTCAAATGGGAAGAGGAATACGACTGCATCCGCAAGATGCGCGAGTGGATGATCGCCGAGCGGATCATTACGGAACCGGAATTGGTCGCCCTTGAAAAAGACGAGTACGCGGCGGTGGAGGCGATCCGCAAACATGCCTGGGACGCGTACCTCAATCCCATTTTAGAGGAGCGTAATCAGGTGATGGATGTGCTCGACGAGGTCGCGGGTAGTTCGTCCCATGCCTCAGAGTTGGAACAGATCAAAGAGCGGCTGGCAGCCCTCCCTGCGCCACTGAGACGTGACATCCATAGCGCGGCACATGAATCCTTGCGAGTTCTGCGCGCGGAAGCGAATCCGTCCAAGCAAATCCTGATCCAATGGAAGAACGAACAGGACGAGATCAATAACGAACGTTATGGTTCGAATTTATATAGTGGCAAAGCACTCACTGTGAAGGAAGTAAAACCTTCCTATTCGAATTCATCGCCAACCGTGATGGGCTTTGAAGTGGTGAATGCTGCTTTTGATTCTATTTTAGGACGTGACCCGCGTGTGATTGGTTTCGGAGAAGACGTGGGATTTCTGGGCGATGTGAACCAGGGCTTCAAAGGGATGCAGGAAAAATATGGCGCATTGCGTGTGACCGATACGGGCATCCGTGAAGCGACAATTTTAGGTCAGGCGATCGGCATGGCCATGCGCGGGCTGCGACCGATTTGCGAAATTCAGTATCTGGATTATTTGTTGTATGCGTTGCAAATTATGTCGGATGATCTTGCTACATTGCACTGGCGCACGGCTGGCGGGCAATCGGCACCGGTTATTATCCGTACCCGCGGACATCGTCTCGAAGGGATCTGGCATTCGGGTTCGCTGATGTCTGGCATTATCAATCTGGTGCGCGGCATGAATGTGTTGGTGCCACGCGATATGACGCGCGCTGCAGGCTTCTACAACACGTTATTGAAGTGCGAATCGGTGAGTTCACCGTGCCATTCGGCATGCCGGAGGTCATTCGAGAAGGGACGGATGTCACAATTGTCACATACGGCGCATGCTGTAGAATCGTTCTTGATGCGGCCGAGAAATTATCCAAAGCAGGCATCGCTGTGGAAATTGTCGATGTGCAGTCGTTGTTGCCATTCGACATTCAGGGTAAGATTGTAGAGTCCCTGAAGAAAACCAATCGTATTTTGTTTGTGGATGAAGACGTGCCTGGTGGAACGTCTGCTTATATGATGCAGGAAGTGATCGAAAAACAAGGTGGCTACTATCATCTCGATTCTGAGCCGCGGACGCTCTCGGGTACTGCGCATCGTCCCGCTTACGGCAGCGATGGTGACTATTGGTCCAAGCCGAATGCGGAAACAATGTTCGATACAGTTTATGAAATGATGAATGAAGTGGATCCGAGTCGGTATCCGGCGGTTCGTTAACCGCAGAGACGCAGAGAACGCCGAAAGTTTTTGAAATGAGAGAAATGCGTTATACAACTCGAAATGATGTATTAGACATAAACAAAACTACCGAGACGGTTATTGGTGCGGCGATTGAAGTACATCGTCATCTGGGGCCCGGACTACTTGGATCTGCCTATGAGGAATGTCTATGTGAAGAACTCTCTTTGAGGGAGATTCCATTCAAGCGCCAAGTGGCTTTGCCTGTTTCGTACAAGAGCAAAAAACTGGATATTGGATATCGAATTGACTTGTTAGTTAATGATGAAGTTGTAGTTGAATTGAAAACAGTTGAATCCATACTGCCGATTCATGAAGCACAAACTTTGACCTACATGCGACTGGGTGGTTGGCAAGTTGGTCTTATCCTAAATTTCAATGTGACTGTGCTCAAGAACGGCATCAAAAGATTAGTGCACAAGCTTAAAGAATAAAAAACTCTGTGCTCTCCGCGTCTCAGCGGTGAAAAGGAGAATCTATGAGTGGGCTGTCATACGAGAAGAACTTTCGGGAATTGGTCGTTTATCAGAAAAGTCGTTTGTTATCGCGAGAGATTTACATGCATACGAAATTCTTTCCCAAAGACGAGATGCATTTCCTGACCGGTCAGATCCGGCGGTCCTCGCGTCTCATTGGAGCGAACATTGCCGAAGCCTGGGCAAATCGCAGAGATGAAGCGCGCTTCATCGGTAGGTTGACCGATGCCGACGCCGAGCAAACAGGAACACAGCACTGGATAGAGATTGCCACCGATTGCGGCTACGTGGATCAAGATGCAGGTGCGCAGTTGGTGAAACGATGTCAGGATATCGGACGTCTGCTGAATGGAATGATCGAGAAAGCGGGAATGTTTTGCGAAGTTTCCCAGGCAACGCAAGACGAGGCGACAGAATATTTTATTGGAACAACCGCCTGGTCCGTACCCATCAATAGTCAGCAAGTGGAGTAGTTTATGGCGACGAAAGTCCTCGTTCCTTTATTAGGGGAAGGCGTAGAAGAGGTTACAGTTACCAAATGGCTCAAGAAAGAAGGCGACTCGGTCAATGAACTTGAGCCGCTGTTGGAAGTAAATACCGATAAAGTGGATACGGAAATCCCCGCGCCTGCTTCGGGAACGGTACTAAAGATTGTTGCCGAAGAAGGAGTTCCCGCCAAAGTAGGAGCGATTCTTGCGTTTATTGGAAAACCGGGGGAGAATGTGGAAGTATCAGGTGGTCAGGTGTCAAGTGTCAGGACTCCTGTTGTGGAAAAAACTCCCGTTAAGGAAAACCTGACACCTGAAACATCGCACATGACACGAGAGATTGGTTTTATCTCTCCCGTGGTTGCAAAGGTCGCCGCTGAACATGGGGTAAATTTATCTGAAGTGCAAGGCACAGGGTTGAACGGGCGGATCACGAAGAATGATGTATTAACCTTTGTTGAAGGTCAAAGGTCAAAGGTTCAAGGTCAAATCCCTCAACCTGCAACTTTCCAACCCTTCGACAAGCTCAGGACACCGCCTTCAAACATTAAACCAATCGAGGGCGACCAATTAATCAAGCACACAGTCATCCGCAAGCAGATCGCCGAACATATGGTGATGTCGAAACATACGTCGCCGCATGTGTTGACGGTGATGGAAGCGGATATGAGTCGCGTAGCCAGACATCGCTCCACAAATAAAGAGATGTTTGCTCGCGATGGAATCAACCTTACTTTCACTGCTTATTTCATGATGGCAATTGTCGCTGGATTAAAAGCATATTCAACGGTCAATTCTTCCTGGACGGAGGAAGGTATCCTCGTCCACAAAGACATCAATATTGGCATGGCGACTTCGCTTGGCGAAGAAGGCTTAATTGTTCCGGTGATCAAAGGCGCGGATAATTTATCCCTACTGGCAATGGCGCGTGCGGTTAATGACCTGGCAAATCGGGCGCGCTCGAAGAAACTGCAAACCGACGAAGTGAAAGGCGGAACGTTCACCCTCACAAATCATGGCATCAGTGGATCACTCCTGGCATTTCCGGTCATCAACCAGCCCCAATGTGGAATCCTCGGAGTTGGCGCGATGCAAAAACGCGTGGTCGTGATCGACGATGCAATTGCCATTCGCCCCATGGTTTATCTCTCATTCGTTTTTGATCATCGCATCCTCGATGGTGCGTCTGCCGATTGGTTCTTGATGAAAGTAAAAGAAACACTTGAGAACTGGACATAAATGACAAATTTCGATGAACGCGCAAAAGATTGGGATTCAGATCCTGCTAAAGTCGAGCGCGCCCGCCTCGTAGCAGATGCGATTCGTAAAGTGATCCCTTTATCCAGTGAGCTGAAAGCATTTGAATATGGATGTGGTACGGGCTTGTTGAGCTTTGCACTTCAATCCGACTTGGGCGAAATCACACTTGCCGACACATCGCAAGGCATGCTGGATGTTTTGAAGGAGAAGATTGCCAAGGCAGGCATAACCAATATGCATCCTGTGCGGCTTGATCTGACGTCCGATCCGCTGCCGTCGGAACGCTATGGTTTGATTTATTCGTTGATGGTGCTGCATCATATCCATGATTTCAATAGTGCATTAACTAAGTTTTGCGACCTACTTATCCCTAAAGGTTATTTATTGGTCGCTGATCTGGATAAAGAAGATGGTACATTTCATACAGAGGGAACAACCGATGTACATCCGGGTTTTAATCGTGATGAACTCCAAAAGATTGTCGAAGGATTTGGTTTTGGAAATGTCACATTTTCAACAGCCTATAAAATCAAAAAGCAAATAGGTAATAAAGAGAAGACCTTCCCCATCTTTTTGATGGTGGCACAAAAAATCTGACCTCGAGGGATTTCATGGCAAAGGAACAGGATCACCCGAATATCAACCCGATGGTTCACCCGCCCATTGTTGCTTTGATGTTCATTGTGATCGCTTATTTTCTTGGAAGATTTGTCCCCCTGCCTTTTGTGGCGCCAGCATTTTTGCGAATAATCGGCTTGTTCTTAAGTTTTCTTGGGTTTTTGCTTGGCATCGGCGCGCTCCTGGAATTTCGAAAGGTGCGCACAACGGCCGACCCGCATGGTTCCGTAAAACAGATAGTGACTTCCGGTATTTATCGGTTTACCCGTAATCCTATCTATCTGGGCTTTCTTTTGATCGTGATCGGTTTGCCATTGAACTCAGGCTTGTATTGGGGCATCATCGTTGCACCGTTTTATATTCTTCTAATGAATCGCCTTGTGATTCAACATGAAGAAGTATATCTAACAAAGAAATTTGGGAAGGCATACACGAGTTACATGTCCCAGGTAAGGCGTTGGCTGTAGAGTAAAATTGTATAAATTAATGTCATTGCGAATTTCTCGCGCTGAGCGGAGTGTCAAGTGAAGGCCGAGACACGTAGTCGAAGCGGGCTTGCATGACATAAAAGAGGAGAGATGTATGGCTGAAAATTTTGATGTCGTTGTGATCGGCGCGGGACCGGCGGGATATGTCGCTGCGATTCGCGCTTCACAATTGAAACAGAAAGTCGCAATTGTTGACAAGCAATGGCTTGGTGGCGTTTGTTTAAATGTCGGCTGTATTCCATCGAAGTCATTGCTCAGGAACGCTGATATTGCCCATACGCTTCGTGAGCGCGGCAAGGATTTTGGGTTTTCCTTCGACAATCTTAAATTGGATTTCGGCGTTGCGGTCAAGCGCTCACGACAGGTATCGGATCGCCTGGTCAAAGGCGTGGGATTCCTAATGAAGAAAAACAATATTGCGGTCTACATGGGAGAAGCGCATCTATCAAAGCCGACGACGGTCACCGTTAAAAATAAGGATGGCACACCTGCCCCGGCGGGCGGTGCCGGGCAGACGACAGAACTCAACGCGAAAAACATCATCGTGGCGACGGGCGCGAGTTCAGCAGTCCCTGGCGCATGGAAGGTGGACGGTCAAAAGGTCGTCACTTATCTCGAAGCGATCTTGCAGGAGAAGCTCCCCAAGTCCGTCATCGTGATCGGTTCGGGCGCAATCGGCGTGGAGTTTTCTACTATCTGGCGTTCTTATGGCGTGGATGTGACCATCGTCGAGATGCTGCCGCGTTTAGTTCCACTGGAAGATGAAGAAGTTTCCAAAGAATTAAAAAAGGAATTCGAAAAGCGCGGCATCAAGTGCCTGGTTGGAAACAAAGTTGAATCGGTAGAAACGACAGATACCGGAGTCAAAGTAAAAGTCTCGGCAGAGGGCAAGGAATCAACCCTTGAGGCGGAACAGGCATTGGTGGCGATTGGCTTCCGTCCTAATTCCAAGGGCCTTGGACTCGAAGATGTCGGCGTCAAGCTCAGCGATCGCGGTATGGTAGAGATCAATGAAAAGATGCAAACCAGCGTTCCGAATATTTACGCCATCGGCGATGTGACCGGCAAATTGATGTTGGCGCACGTGGGTTCTGCGATGGGAATCATCGCTGCCGAGAATATCGCTGGCGCCGAAACGATCACGCTGGATTATGAAATGATGCCGCGCGCTACTTATTGTCAGCCGCAGGTTGCTTCGTTCGGCCTGACCGAAGCGCAGGCAAAGGAACGTGGTTACAACATCAAGATCGGGCGTTTTCCCTTCCAGCCGAACGGCAAAGCCCTGGGACTCGGTGATTATGCAGGGTTTGTGAAAATCGTCGTCGATGAAAAATATGGCGAAATTCTCGGCGCGCATATGATCGGTCCTGAAGTGACGGAACTACTTCCCGAACTGACTCTCGCTCACATGATGGAGCTGACTCCGCACGAGATCGCCCGCAACGTCCATGCCCATCCAACGCTTTCCGAAGTGCTCATGGAAGCAGCGCACGGCGCAGAAGGAACGCCGATACATTTATAAAATATCATGTCATCGAACAGCTCCGTGAGTTTCGCGGGGCTGTTTTGTTTAACCAAGATGAGAACAGGCATAGAAAAAATTTCTTTACCAAAATCAGACATATAATCTCGCCATTCATCAAAGGAGAGAAAATGTTTCAAACCAATCTGCTCTGGCAAAACGATGACCGTTGGGCAAATTCCGTTCTTGGTTACGGACCGCAGACGATCAAACAATGGGGTTGTCTGAATACCTCGCTGACGATGGTGGTGAATGCCTACGGCTATAACGAAACGCCAGCCACGCTCAACCAGAAGATGACAACAATCGGCGCGTTCTTTGGATCTGCCATCAATGCCTATCGGATCGGTGAAGCTTTTCCCGGCGTTGCCCTTAAGAATTTAATCGACTGCGAATCCCCTGTGGGCTCAGCGCCTATCTCTGACATCGACGCGGAACTTGCCGCGAATCATCCCGTCGTTGTGCGCGTGGATTGGTCGCCCAGCGCAGGTTTGCAGGATCATTGGGTTCTATTGTATGGCAAGGAAAATAACGATTACCTCATGCTCGATCCCTGGTGTTATCAGGGTGATGCGCCTGGAAAAAAGAATTACCTGACTCAACGTTATAAAAATACGGGAGCCACTCCGGCGGCTGCGATCACTTCCGTGATCTTCTTCAATATTAGCAAAGCGGGATCAGCATCTGCCTCTACACCTGTGACATCACCCGCTTCCACATCTCAGCCGGCACCTGCCCCCGCGACGAAAGCCCCGGTCCCAGCTGGTGCAGTAAAGGTGACAGCCACGCAGGATCAGCTCGCTTTTCGAGGCGCTCCTAATATATCGGGTGCATTGTTGCGTCGTTTCCCGTTAGGCATTATGTTGACCTCGCTCGAATCACCTGCCGTGACTCTTTCCAAGGTCGGCGTGGATGGACAATGGTTGCAGGTCCAGGCTGCGGAGGGAGACCAGGGTTATGTGGCGGCGTGGTACGTTGCCAATGCGTCCGCTTCGGCTCCGTCTACGCAACCTGCACGGTCTTCCACAAGTAGCAATACTGTTAAAGTAACACAAGACCAACTTGCCTTTCGCAGTCAGCCGGTCATTGCCGACAATAATTTGATAGCCCGTTTTCCACTAGGTACTATATTGACAGTCACCGACCCGGATGGCAGTCAAAAGATCGGTGTCGTTAATCAATGGCTCAAAGTAAGAGATGCTGGCGGGCGAGATGGATACGTCGCCGCATGGTATGTTAGCAGGTAACCGATGTAATGCACTTGTTCATCCAGCAGTTCAACTGTGGCATGAACAAAGGGATACATTTGTAGTGTGTCACCTTGCGAAGGTTTCAAGCCTTCGCAAGGTTTTTTTGTTATAGTTTTCGTCCAAGGATGATGATTTGCCTGGCTTGATCCCAGGGCAGCGGGAAACGCATTCCTGTATCGATATATCCAAGATGTTCATAGAACTTCATCGCATTCAGGTTCATTTCTGTTACGCCTAGTCCAATGAACTGAGCATTCTGTTCACTTGCCCATTTTGTGGCCACATCCATCAGTTGACGACCCAACTCAGTTCCGCGTTGTCTTGGCGCGACCCACAGACGACTCACCATGACGGTGCCTGACGGCGTTTGCGGATTGGTTGCGTCGCCTGCAATATATCCACACGCCCCCCGCTGGTCGAAGGCAATGAAGGCGGTATGGCCGGATGGTGTAATCATGCTTTGAAGATATCCTTCCCAATCGGGGTCGGTGCGCGCCTGAGCCTCAGACAATGTTTCGCCAAATGCTTCAGGAGAGTCTGTCAGCATTTGTAGTATGAGTTGCCTTGCTATATCAAGATCTTGAATCTGAACAGTTCGAATTGTTACAACGTTTATAGATGTCGGAGAGGACATAGTATCTCCCTATAAGGTAGTAATCGACATTGCCTGTGGCATTTCTGCTTTACGCGGTGTGAATTCAAACAATGAAGCTGCAATTACAAAACACGCCATGCCCAGCGGACCATAGAGGACAACATGCGTCGTTCCAAACAGGACGCCCGACAATATCAGCATCGCTGCAGGCAATCGATCAAACCAAGCACCAGGATTGCAGGTTTCCTTGTTTCTGTAAAACTAACTGCGGACAAAGACATGCCGAATCCCCAACTCACTGAGCCAAGGGTTGCTAACATTGCCGCGACATTATTTGTCCAGAATGCATTGATCATGGGATCAAGAATTGGCAATTGAGTTGCTGAAACTCCATTGGCATAGCGAATAAGAATCCCGGTCCCAATTCCGATGATGGAATCAAACCCGGCGTAGGTGGGAACAAAAATTGCAATGGCTATTTTGGCGATGGTTGCTGCCTTTCCTTGTTGCTCTTTGATCAAAAGATAAGCTGCTAAACCAAGCAATGCAAATCCAAATAGATTTAAGATGTGCAAAATAATCCACCAGCCGACAACATTGTGGATGTCTTCATAAATTCCCGTCGGTTCAAAATGCACCGGATGAAATATGTTCAGAATGCCGACGAAGAGGGGAGCACTGAAAAGAATCAAACGCCGCAATTCTTTAGACATAGCTATTTCCTTTCACCAATAAATACTTACTTTACATCGTGTCAATTGACGACACCCAGAGTATATGCTAAACTTTACACCATGTCAAGTGGCGATCCGGAAACTCGAAAACGTATTTTGGAAAAAACCTGGCGTTTGATGGAGAAGCGAAAAGGGCAGGGCGTGAAGATCAGCGATATCGCCCACGCGGCGGGAGTCTCGCGTCAGGCAGTTTATCTTCACTTCGGTTCTCGTGCTGATTTGCTTGTCGCGACTGTTCGTTATGTAGATGAAGTCAAAAATTTGGACGAACGGTTAGAAGGTTTGCGTACATCTGTCAACGCCCTTCAGACTTTGGAAAGTTACGTGGATTTTTGGGGGAACTATATTCCTGAGATTCATGGATTAGCGAAAGCGTTGCTGGCTGTTCGTGAAACGGATAAAGACGCGGCTGCAGCCTGGGATGACCGTATGCAAGTTCTTCACGAAGGTTGGCGCTCAGTGATTGAATGTCTGGTACGCGAGAACATCCTCTCCCCCGAATGGGATCCTGATCAAGCGGCAGATGCCGCCTGGGCAATAACATCCGTCTCGGTATGGGAGAGTCTCACGACTGAACGCGGTTGGTCGAAAGACGAATATATAAATCGTATGAAAGCAATCCTAAAGAAAATGTTTATTAAGGAATAGCAAAACTGTGAAAATCTGCTAAAACTATACTAAACGTATGATTGAGGCATGAGCGGGGCATCTTAATTCTGGAACGGAATCCACCTGGAATCGTCTTACATGTATAATACTATTGCATTTGCGTGACAGATTTTAGCGTAGCGTATAGGCTTGTTGAAGCGGTATGGGGTAATATTCATCATTTTGCAGGAGGCCCTATGAGAATGCCACCACTGCTGTCTCATGGAAACATTTCGCAAAGGGGACTATTGAGTATTGCAATGTTGTTGTTCAGCGTTGGGGGGTTGATGATTGCCTTCCTGGCAGGCGCGAAGCTGGTTTTTGATATTCTTCGCTTTGGTCTCTTAGATTCGTTGGATGGACTTTTAATCAAAGTGATTGTTATAGGGCTCGCTTATTTTGTTGGCTGGGCAACGGCGATGCTGGCGATCCGAGTCTATGGAAATCTTGTCCTGCCGTTCATCATCAATATTTTTATTTGGGGGCTGCTGGTCGGTATTTGCAGTTTGTATTTGTTGATCTTGCAAAGATTGTTCAATCAACAATATGATGAGACGCGTTTCATTGCTTACCTATTGATCATGGGCTCGGCAATTGCAGGATTGGTCGGGTTGCATCTCATCATCGAGGGACATGACCTGCGTCCGCTTGCTCTTCCTTTATTGATCATCAACTTAATTCAACTGGGATTGATCGTGCTCCGTTATGTGTTCATCCCGAATCCCCAATTGGGTTACCTGATCAATGACCTGATCTTTTTCGCGGCGATGACATCTGCCTCAGTATTCATGCTTGCCCATATTGGTATGCTTGCACCTATACGCGCGCGTTTGACAAATTACTTCGATAAGAACAGCATTGCGATACGGACAGAGGATTGAGCTAAAACGTAAACACGTGTCTACCTATTTACTTGTCTACGCTCTTACTTTGCGAGTGGGATTTGAATGAAGAACGTACTACCCGGTAGTTTCTCTTCATCGTAGCCGGGGCTTTCGACCCAGATTTTGCCGCGATGCGCTTTGACGATTCCCTCTGCAATTGCGAGACCGAGTCCCGGTCCACCGCCCTTGAATTTTGTGCGTCCCGATGAGTGCAGTTCCACTTTCCCCAACTGATAGAGTTTCTCAAATACGATCTTATGATTCGCCGAATCGATGCCGATGCCTGTATCGCGGACGCGGATCTCACAGAAATTTCCTGTGCCATTCAAATCCACAACCTGCGCGCTGATAAAGATCGACCCGCCATCGGGTGTGAATTTGATCGCATTGACGACCACATTATCAAGTGCCTTTTGTAATAGCTCCGAATCGGCGAGAAGAGGCGGGAGCGAATTAATGTCAGGATCGATCTCAAATTTCATATTACGCTCGGTGAGGTCGTTGGCGTAATCTTTTTGGATCATGCGAAGCATGGGTCCAATGGGAGTCATTTCCAGATGCGGCATGAGGACTTGGTTCTCCAGCCTTGCCACATCCAACATGCTGTTGACGATCTGATGTAAACGCTCGGCGCCCTGTAACACACCGTCCATTGCCATCAAGTTAGTGGGGTTGCTTTGAATGGCGGGTGCGGACTTCAACATTCCCATGTAGCCCTTGATTACCGTCAATGGTGTTCGTAATTCATGGGCGGCTACCTGGATGAAATCGCTTTTATTCTTGTCAAGTTTTTTCAGTGTATTGTGGGCGCTGCTTAACTCATCCACACGTTGTTCGACCATGCGTTCCATCATTTGATTAAAGCGATTCAAATCATCATACAGCCGCGCATTTTCCAAAGCGATGGATGCCTGGATGGCAAATGTGCTGGCAAGCAAAACATCATCCTGATTGAAGGATGCGGGCGCGCGACGACTGAGAGTCAACATTCCATTGACCTTATGCTTGAAGAAAATTGGAATGCCCAACCACGAGCGATCCTCGGGCAGCCAATCGGGTTGCGCCCAGCTTTGCATATTTTTGATATCCCCAATAATGATGTGTTCCGCTTGTTTGGCAACGGCATGATAAATATTTGTACCACGCACACTATATTTCAGATTTTCCATCGGTACATTTTCAGGAAACCCGAGGTGAGCCATTAAGCGAGGAAAGCCATTGACATCCTCAATGAAGAGGGCGCAACGATCATTTTTCACAACAAGGGAAAGTTGCCTCACAATTTGCTGTGGAACCTCTTCCACTGTGGATAGAGACGAGAGTTGACGTGAAGACTTTGATAAAGCTTCTGCCGCGGCGCGGCGATATTGTTCATTGGAATACAGCTTGGCGTTCTCTGCTGCAGTTCGTTCTGCCCACTCCTTTGCGACAGCAAGTTCAGCGGCGCGTTCCTGTGCTTCTTTGAAAAGGCGCTCCACTTCCTTTTGTGCTTGTTCCTTTTGCTGGACAAGCATGGTACGCAATAGTGCACTGCTTACAAGATTACGAATGCGGACATAAATCTCCCAATCCCGCGGACCCATCTCCACCCACATAAAACCAAAGCGATTTTGTGCCAGCGAGAGAGGCATCACCACCGCCGTGTAACGATGATCCTGGGGCGTCTTGCCGCGTGGAATGAGCTGGCCTGTCCCCTTGGAGAGGCGCTTGACAGGAATCTCAAACTTGGCAGATTCATACTGAAACAATAAATTGTAATTTTCAGGGAGTGGCGCTGAGACGGATTGCGGCGTGGGCATATCGCTGTAATACATCACGTACCAGCGCTCGATGCCCATCTGCGGAAAATGCTCAGAGATGGCGTCGCCAATTTGATCGAGGCTCATGGCAGGTGCCATCGAGAAGCTAAATCCCTGCAACAGGCTTTCCTGCTGTTCCAGTACAAGCCTGCGATAGGCTTGGGAACGCTGTGAAAGTTCGCCTGCCAATAAGCGCGCCTGCTGGAATAAATTCTCTGCTTTCAACATGATTGTCGGGCTGGTGATTCCGCCCAACGCATAACGTCTCATCATCGAGATGACGTTATGCCACACGGTCGGTGTGAGACTGTTCTTTTGCATGAGTTCGATCATGGCGTTAACCGTCTTGAGGAACTCATCGCTGGTGATCGTGTCGGCGAGTGCCAGGAGGAAAGCATCCCAGGTTCGACCAAATACATCCTTGAATTGGAGAAGCGAGGGATCCTGCTCCGTAACCCCGGCAGCGTTAAGCAAAGCCCGCAATGCCACTTCGCGTTTGTTTTCCAGACGACCTGTTTTCGCAACATCCCGCAAAGCGACCGCTGCCTGGCGCACATTCTCGGGCATGCATCCACACGACCAGCGGATCAAAAGCTGTGTGGGCGTTAGCGTTAGTTTGGGAACGGTACCGCCCGCGATGCACTTCAGCAATGTTTCAAATGCCTGTTTGCCAGCGGTGTAAAACGATTGACGCACCGTCGTCAACGGGACGCCGATCGCTTGGGCCTCGCGCAAATCGTCGAAACCGGTGACCGCTACATCATCCGGCACTCGAACGCCGCGCTGTTGAAGCACCTCCAACGCGCCGAACGCCATGCGGTCATTCGCTGCGACAACTGCCTGGAAACGGAGGGAGCGGTCATCCAATAAAATCTTGATCGCCTCTCTTCCGCTTTCGTTGGTGTAATCGCCGTTCACGACCAGATTTTCATCAAAGGGCAGGTCATGCGCTTTCAGCTCATCTTTGTAGGCCTGGAAGCGCTGCTCGGCGTCGAACTGTCCATAAATGCCGCGAATAAAGGCGATGCGTTTATAGCCATGATCTTCAATCAGGTGGCGGACCACCGCTCGCATGCCCTCCGTATTATTGGGAACGAACATGGCTGTGCCCGGAACTTCCAAAGACTGCGTGACCATGGGGATGTTGCCATAGATGGCGCGCAGTTGATTTAGATCTTCTGCGCTTGCGCCATAGCCAACATCGGATGTCAGAATCAAACCGTCGAATTGATCCGGCTTGGCGAGATCATATAATCCTAAAGAGACTTTGTTTTCTGGTGTGGTGATCGGTCGTAGAGTTCCCCCAATGAAATGCACAACATTGACGTTATGCGCTTCGGCGGCATCGGTTACGCCGGTAATAAACTCGGTCCCCCAGGCGCGTCCTACTTGAGAAGCAAACACACCGATCGTTTTGCGTTCAGGGGCTGGATTTGTTGAGGACGGCATTCGCGGGGTTCTCCTGAATCGAATTGCGGAATTATATCCCCGAATGATTTATGCTCGTACAACAAAAGGATAACAAATCAAATAACAAAAATATCGGTTCACGCAGGGCCGATAGTTGATTCCGTTAATTTAGCTTTCTTCCTCAGACAGCTTTAACTTCATCTGCCACTGTGACAGTTCTTCCTTCATAAAGCCTGCCCGTTCATATACTTTGCCAAGCTCTTCGGGCAATAAAGCAGGTACGTGCCATGTCTTGCCGGGGTATGCTGCAATGACAGATTTCAATGTTCCCAATGCCAACCCGTTTTCGGGCACGGTGGGCTCGGCAAGTAGTGACCAGATCACAACATCATTTGCTTCCGGGTTTGAGATCACAATACAAACTTGTCCGCTACTATAAGCGCGTACTGGCGGATTAAGCTGTGCAATGCTTTCCCCTGATAACTGCCAGGGAAGATCCTGCAATCCATATCGCGAGATAAGACGCCCGGCTTCGCGCAGATCCATTTCCGAGAGTTTGTGAACTGTCTCTTCTATTGCATCCTTGCGGATATAGCTAACCAGCCTGCGCACGATTTCAAATCCATGTTTTTGATACAGGCGAACAGCAGGTTCATTTTGTTCAATGACTTCCAGGACCATTTCACGGTCACCGCGTTCACACGCCTCGTCGATGAGTCGCCTCATGAACCAGGAACCCGCGCCCAACCCGCGATATTCCTTTGCAATACCCATCGCCGCCAGCCGGCTGGTCCAGCCGCGGCGGGCAATGAGCGCAATTCCCGCCTCCACGCCATCGGAAAGCAGGAGGCGACTGCTCGTGAGATCGGTACCGTCCTTACGGACCATGTTCAAAAATGTGGTCACATTAAATGCAATGGGAACAAAGTAATTCTCGAAACCACGATTCAAGATTTCAACGAGATCAGGGATCGAATAGTCTGAAGCGAGTTTTAACTCAAAGTTCATATCATGGTTCTCCGCTCAGATTTTACCCGCGTCCAGCGTATAATCCCCTGAACTAAAGGTTACACATATGAAAGATTTTACAAAACTTGCTCAAAAAATTACCTGGATTTTGTTTGCCAATCAAAGCCTTGCTTCTGCGGCGTTTATCGCCGCCTCGACGATTAATTCCATACTCGGTGCAAAGCTCGGCGGGAGCGCCGCCTATGCAGGAGTTCCTTCCGGTGTCTATCTTCTCGGCGGGGCCTTCGCAGCGTCTGCCTGGGGATATCTCATGGAGAAGATGGGCAGGCGCAATAGCATGGTGCTGGGACTGGTCATTGGCGCGCTCGGCAGTGCATTGGTTCTATATGCTATTTCTGTTAGTTCATTTGTGTTATTCCTGATCAGCATGGTGTTGATGGGGATCGCGAACGCGGCAGTCGCCCTCGGTCGTTTCGCGGCAGCGGAAGTGAATCTCCCTGAGAAACGCGGCGCGGCCATCTCCAATGTGGTGCTTGGCGGAACCTTCGGCGCGATTTTCGGTCCATTGTTGGTTGGACCTCTGGGAGGCGTTGCGCGCTCCATCGGCATGGATGAGCTTGCCGGAGCATACATCATTACGCTCGTATTATTTGTGATCGCAGCGATTGTTGTGTTTGTGGGACTTCGCCCGGATCCTCGCGATCTTGGACGAGAAATTGCGGCTCAATTCCCGGAAGAGACCCCTCACGGAGCAACGCGTTCCATTGGGCAAATTCTTCGCCAGCCCGCGGCGCTAATGGCAGTAACGGCTATGGTGCTCGGACAAGTCGTGATGGTGGCGATCATGGTGATCACATCCTTGCACATGCGCGATCACATGCACAACTTGCATGATATTTCAGAAGTTATTTCCTCACACACGCTTGGGATGTACGCGTTTTCTGTTCTCTCTGGAAGACTCTCCGATAAATGGGGACGTGGACGTGTGATTCTGACCGGTTCGGTGACCTTGTTGCTTGCCTGTATCGCCGCGCCGTTATCGCCGGATGTCCTCCCGCTGGCTGTGGCTTTATTCTTATTAGGCTTGGGCTGGAATTTCTGCTTCGTGGGCGGGTCCGCCTTGCTTGCCGATCAGCTTTCTCCTGCAGAGAGAGCGAAAACACAGGGGACAAATGATCTGCTCGTTGGTCTTGCCTCCGCCAGCGGAAGTTTAGGCAGCGGATTTCTCTTTGCCGCCTCCAATTACACAATGATCACGATTGTATCTGGTGTACTATCGCTGGTTCCGCTGACCATGGCTTTGTTATGGATGAGGAAAACGAAGATTACGGCTGTCACTGCTTGACTCTTTCCGTAAGGGCGACCCATTCATACCCTCTGTCGTGCTCTTAAAGGAGCATTGCTAAAGCGTGCTATGTTAAGACCCTGGCGGGTCGTCCCTACGGTTACAACATAAAACCCTTGCGAAGACCTCAGCCTTCGCAAGGGTTTTATCACCTTCTACCTTCAACCTTTTACTTTTTACTCTCTTACTTCCTTATCATCGTCAACAACATCTTGAATTTCGTACTGGCATGCAATGCATGCGGCTCATTGGCTGGCATGATGATCGCGTCGCCGCTCTTGAGCTGGAATGGCTTGCCGGAGATTCGGACCTCCACTTCGCCATCCAATACATGAACCAATGCATCAAACGGCGCGGTGTGCTCACTTAATTCCTGGCCTTCATCAAAGGCGAAGAGCGTGATGTTGCCAGCCTCTTCCTTGGTGATTTGCCGGCTGACGACGGAACCTTCCTGATAGGAAGCCAGGTCAGCCATGTGCAGTACTTCTGACTTTGGTGCGGTTGCCATTGTGCCCTCTTTGAATGTCGTTGCGAGCCGCTATTCGGCGAAGCAATCTCCTGGAAAACGGAAAAATGTTCTTAGTAAATTATAGCCGCCTAGTCGGAGATTGCTTCTGGCTAACGCCCTCGCAATAACATTTGTTAATTAATCTCAATTTGATACGGGGCAGGTTGCCTCGTAAATCGTGTGGTACCTATGATAACAAGTGTCGCTTCATCGCCGGATTTCAATGTGAGCGGAATATCCACAGTCTGATCCACATTGAGCGGGATATCCTTGACAGTGGTCGTATTGCCGCTCTTGGTAATAAGATTGATACGATAGGTCTGGGGAAGAGAGTTTTCCACGCGGACAAAGCCTTTTGCATCCCAGCCGCCTTCATCGGTTTCGAAATCCATCTGATAGTTGATCGCCTCGATCTTTACATCGTCGAGCAGGAAGCCTTCGCCGTTCAGCGCGGCATCCGTCACGTATTCAAATCGGATTTGTACTTTCTTTCCGGCGAACTCCGAAAGATCAACTGTCTCATCCTTCCATGCATTTGTTTGACCCGTATACGCCCAACCGAGGGAACTGCCAACGGGGTTATCGCTGGTGCCCGAAGGCGTGTTGAGCATCTTCCAGGTTTGTCCATCGGTCGATGCTTCGACGTATACGTAATCATAATTCTTTTCCACGTCATACCATGTGGAATATGTCAGATTGACAGGACCACTTACACCGCTGAGGTCAAATTCATGGGTGAGGGTCATATCTGATTCATCACCACGATTCGACCAGAACATATATTTGCCGGAATGCGCTTCGGTAGGCAAAAGATTGGTGACAGTAGACCCGCTGAAATGTACAGTGTGATCGCCCGAGCAAGTGATCTTGATGTAATCCATTCCATATTGATTGACGGTACGGTCCATCGTGGATTGCGGGCAGGAGTCGATTGTGTCGGTGGCGCTGGTTTGAGGCGCGTCCGTGTAGTTATGATAGGTATAACGTCCATCACCTACATTGCCATCTTTCAGATACAAAGTATCTGCCCAATCCATAAAGACATCGTCGACAGTGATTTGTTTTCCTGTTTGTTTATCGGTGATGTTCAGTTTTGCCAGCGTATCATCAACACTGGGCAGATCATTCTTAGGATTATTTGTGAGTGCCTTGGTCGCTTCTTCGCCAAAGCGATCGAGGAAGTAATCCAGGAAGAGGAAACTCTCTCCATAATGCGCGCCGAAATCGGGCGAGGAAGAATCGACCCAGGTGTTCAACTGAACATCGGGGTTTTCAGCATACAAATAATCCGCACCCGGAGAATAGTATCCGTTTAGGAAAGAACCGACTTCCGCAAACCCTTCATTGATCCAGGATACATCGTTGCGATCTGTGGGGAACTGGATCATGTGAACAAACTCATGGGCTAGCACAGCATAGGTATATTGATCTGAGAGGGCTTGTGTTGTGCTAAAGACGAATGTCTCATGAGCATTCGAACGATCTTTTACAGCAGGATTGTATTCATCAGAGGAATCGAAAAAGCCGGCGATGTTCGATCCGATATCGCTCGCATACACGACAAAGATATGTGGATCGTTATCCACACCGGGTGTCCATTCACTGCCAAAGAACTCGCGGTCTTTGGGATAGATCTTGCTTTCGAACGTATCCATCAACTTCTTCATATCGTTCTTGCTGAACTGCGCCCCATTTTCCGCCCAGAAATAGGAGTGCAGGGTAACATACTGTAAGGTTGCTGTGATTTGACGGAATGTGGTTGTATCTTCATTGAGGATCCAGAACTTTTCCTGATCGCCAAGTTTATAGGCTTTATCGGGCACAGTTTTGGAAACGTTACATACTCCCTTCAGGCGGCAAGTCAATTCATACGGATCATTTTCCAGAACAAGAGCCTGAGCCAGCGTATCCACTGTTTCTGTGGATATGGTTTCTGCCGGCGGGCGGTTGATCTGCACCGTGGGGACGGGTGTCACCGTATTGACAGATGGTGGAAAAAACTGAGTCGGACTCAGCGGAATCCCCTTGACAGATGGATAAACAATTGCGGCGGCTGCAACAATAGCGATGCATGCACAGCAAACTAGAACGGCAACAATTCCACCCACAATTTTTGGAACAGACGATGAACTTGGATTCGGATGCATGAAATGTTCTCTCTCCTCAAAATATTTTATCCATCTTACCCCGAGTTGATAAACTTGTGATTAGGAAAATAGCCTGCGAATGTCGCTGCGAGCGTTCGTCGCGAAGCAGTCTCCTGTTGATGGAGAAAACCCATCGAGGGGTTTCTACCGCTTAATCGAAGATTGCTTCGCCTTCGGCTCGCAATGACATGTATTTAAGAAATATGGGAGCAGTTCAACTGCTCCCATATTTCATCTGACTTACGCGTCTGCGTGCTGTCGGCTCTTTTTCTTTACGGGCTCGGATGTCTGGAAGATGATCTTGCTATTCTCTTCATCCACCTCCACGAGGACGGTGGCACCATCCTTGAACTTACCGCTCAGCAACTCGACCGAGAGAGGGCTCTCTACATTCTTTTGGATCGCCCTTCGTAGCGGACGTGCACCGAATGCCGGATCATAGCCTGCCTTGGCAAGCCATTTGCGTGCCCCGTCGGTCAATTGGACCGTGATGTTGTAATCATTCAAGCGATCCTGGACTTCCTTCATTTGCAGGACCACGATCTCTTCCATCTGTTCGATCGACAGCGGCGAGAACATAATGATCTCGTCGACACGGTTGAGGAACTCAGGACGGAAGGCGCCCTTGAGGGCGCGTTCAATCTTGTCGTGCGCCTCACGATCTTCCTCGGATGCCTTGGGCTGCAGGAAG
>WNFZ01002614.1_pt1 | contig 27571 bp, 31 predicted proteins | sample 5400081 | NCBI WGS metagenome assembly WNFZ01 (sample SAMN13153365, study PRJNA577476) | soil metagenome | isolation source: 80 cm soil or saprolite under grassland replicate 1 | place: USA:California | collected 2016-06-15 | reverse complement strand
GGCCTGCCCCGGCGCCGGGGCCGCGGGCGGGGTGGTCAGCCGGGTGGCGGCGTCGGTGAGGTTCACCTGATGCCGAGCCACCGCTCTGTTCGCCGGGTCGGTCCCGCCGCGTTCGCCGTCGCCGGCCTGCGGCGTCGGCGGCACCGCAGCCTCCGGTCCGGGCGGGCCAGGCGAGGATGTCCTGGCAGGGGAACCCGGCGGTGATCACGTCCACCGATGGGACGCCTGCCCAGTCGGGGGTGGTGATGTCGCCGAGGTTCGGCACGTCCGGGTATCGGGCGGCCAGCAGTCGGGTGATGTCGGGGTCGGGGTCGGCCACCCACGCCACCTCCACCCCGCTGACGGTGGCGGCGAGGCCGAGGTCGCCGTAGCCGCTACACAGCGATCCGACAACCGGCGCGCCCGGTACCCAGTCCAGGTGCGGGTGGGTGTGTCGCTGGTACAACGGGACGCTCACGCTGCCCACCTACCGTCGGCAGCCAGTCCGCCTGCGACGGTGCTGCGAGCGGCCTGCAATGGCTCGTCGACGCCGGCCGGGCGCAAGAACTCGCCGCTGGCCGCGGCCCGGTCACCGATGGTGGTCTTGTGGATGCGGTGGTAGTACGCCAGAGCGTAGGTGGAGCAGTTGGATTCGCTTCGGTGGCCTGGTCGGCAGCCGGGTGTGTGTCGGCCGGCGTAGGACCAGGCCATGGAGTCGGCGGAGGTCAGCAGTGGCCCGTACCGGGTCAGGCCGCCGGTCTTGACCCCGAAGCCGTGCAGTCGCAGCCCGAGGGCGTGCAGGGTCGCGATGATGGTGTGGATCTGGGCGGTGTGCTGCCGGCGGCACACCGAGCCGATTCCGACTAGTCGCTGCGGGGCGAGACTGACCCCGAGCCGGTGGTACCTGTCGACGTGCCGGAGGTAGTCCGAGGTCGACCGTCCCTGGATGACCGGGATGATCGGCAGATCCGGGGCCAGGTCGCGCAGGGCGAGGTAGTTGTCGGTAGTCCGGCGTTGGTGAGTCTGGATATCGAGGCCGGCCCAGCTCCGCCGGGCATGGGGTGCGTGCGGGTGCCGGTGTGTGGTGGTCATGCCGCTGCCTTTCCGGTCGAACCAGAAATGGGCTGGCCGCTGCGGCAGCCCCAGGGCGAGCATCCGTCCGGGTCGGCGCCGTTGTGGCCGCGGCGGGGCCGCAGATCGGCCAGGTCGAGGGGGACCCGGGAATGGTGCAGGAAGTACTGCCCGCGCAGGGGCTGCCCTGCCGTGGTGGCGGCGGGGTGTCCGTTTCGGATGGCGTGGTCGAACGCGACCGCGGCGGCCCATTCGGTGGGCCGCTGGTCGCGCATCTGCCGCCACGTGCCGTTTCCGTGGAACGGGCACCCGACACACGAACTGCGGGCGACCTGGCCCCAGCCTCGGCGTCGCAGGTAGGCGAGGCAGTCGCCGCGGGTCCAGCCCAGTTCGATGAGGGGGAAGGTGTTCTTGAGGTAGTTGACGCCGGAGTCTTTGGCGCGGTGGAACTCATCGGTGCTGATCCCGATCGCCTGCTCCGCATAGACAAATGGGCGATTTCAAGTGGTGAGTGCGTCAGGCTGCTGTTAGAAGAAACTCATCAAGCTTCTCCGCGGGTGTTCTCCAGCCGAGCGTCTCACGGGGTCTAGTATTCAGCTTGTCCGCAACGGAGTCAGTTCGGCCTGGGGTAAGTATTCGGTGATCCCGTGGGTTGGTCTGGCGCAGGGGGCGGGCGCGTGGGTGGCTGTCGGGGTCCTGGGTGGTTGTTGTGACGTGCTCGGCGTGGTTCGTGGCGTTTGTGGTTGTGGTGGTGTGTTCTGGTCGGCGTGTCTGTGGAGGCTGTGATCGATGACGCCGCTGAGGTGGCGTATTGGCGTGAGCGGGCTGTGCGGGCGGAGGAGCGTCTGGTGGTGGCGGAGGCGCGGATCTCGGAGTTGGTGGAGCAGGTCGCGGTGCTCAGCCGGATGTTGTTCGGCCAGTCCTCGGAGAGGACACGTTCTGGCTCGGGCGGGGATCCGGTTGCCGGTGGTGACCCGGCAGAACCGGACGGTTGTGGTGGGCCGGTGCGGGGGCGGGGTCAGCGGCCGGGGAGTACAGGCCACGGCCGGCGGGATTACTCGCATCTGGAGACCCGGGAGGAGATCCATGACGTGAGCGCCGGGCAGCGGGTGTGTCCGGGGTGCGGGCGGGAGTTTGAGTTTCTGGGGTCGGAGTGCAGTGAGCAGATCGATTGGCAGGTGCGGATCACCCGGGTCGTGCACCGGCGGCTGCGGTACCGGCGTCGATGTGACTGCCCGGGGCCGCGGACGGTGATCGCGCCGGTGCCGCCGAACCCGATCGCCAAGGGCCGGTTCACGGCTGGGTTCCTGGCCCGGTTGTTGTATCAGAAGTACGTGCTGGGTCTGCCGGTGCACCGGATCGTGCGGGCGTTGGCCGCCGACGGGTTGGAGGTGGCCGAGGGGACGGTGACGGGGGCGTTGCGGGCGGTCGCGGATCTGCTGGTGGGCTTGGAGGAGGCGATCACCGCCCGCAACGCCCAGGCCGTGCACGTGCACGCCGATGAGACCAGTTGGCGGGTGTTCGAACAGACCGAGGGCAAGGACGGCCACCGGTGGTGGCTGTGGGTGTTCATCGCCGCCGACACGGTGGTGTTCCGGATGGACCCCACCCGCTCGGCCGCCGTCCTGGAACGGCATTTCGGTATTGACCGCGCCGACGGCACGCTGACCGAAGGCCGACGCCTGGTCCTGTGCACGGACTTCTACACCGCCTACCAGTCGCTGGCCCGGATGGAGGGCGTGGACCCGTTGTGGTGTTGGGCGCACATCCGCCGGTACTTCATCCGCGCCGGGGACGCCCACCCGCAGTTGCGGTACTGGCGTGATGGGTGGGTCGCCCGGATCGCGGACCTGTACCTGGCCCACCGGGCGATGGCCGCCGCCGAACCCGGCAGTATCGAGTACACCGCAGCCCGGGAGGAGTTCGAGCAGGCCCTGGCCGCCATCGACACCGCCCGCCGCGATCAGATGCGTAGCCCCGGCCTACACCCCGCAGCGAAGAAGGTCCTGGCCACCCTGGACCGCGAATGGGACGGCCTGGCCCGCCACCGCGACTTCCCCGACATCGACCTGGACAACAACAAATCCGAACGCGCCCTCCGCACCCCCGTCGTCGGGCGGAAGAACTACCACGGCAGCCACGCCGAATGGTCCGCCCACCTCGCCGCGAGGGTCTGGACCATCACCGCCACCGCCGAACGCCACCACCACGAACCCCTCACCTACCTCACCGACTACCTCAACGCCTGCGCCACCGCAGGCGGCAAGGCACCCACAGGCCCAGCCCTGCAACCATTCCTACCCTGGATCACCGGCACCACCGACACCCCAGACCACGACCCACCCAAGATCATCAACCTAGGCGCTCCACCGTAACCCCGAAGCCTCCCGGACCGATCCGCGCACCCGGCCACCAGCACCCACCACCGGCCGGGCCCTTGGCGCACCCTCCACGCCCTCACCGAATACTTACGGCCTGGGTGTAGCCGGAAAGGTCGGTTCCTTTCGGGAAGTACTGCCGCAGCAGCCCCCTTCACACTCCTCGGTGTCCTTACCGTTATCGCGACCGTCACTGGACAAGCGGTAGGTATCTGGTTGTGGCGACGGAGACCCGCTCGCACCGGCGCACCCTCGCAACAACCAAGTTGAGGTGAGCGCAGCCGCGCGATCGCTCGCGGTCGGACCGGCCGTCCCGGACGCGGCCATATCAGCTGGTCTGGTTGCGGTAGCGGAGGCCGACGTCGGCGATCACCATGTGGCCGAAGGCGCGCATGTCGCGACGGCGGGTGAACGGGCTGCTGTACAGCGGCCGTTGGTCACGTCGGCGGCCCGGTAGGTACTCGGTCCATCCGGCCGCGACGGTGCGCAGGACGCCGGACCGGCCAGGTCGGCGGCGCGGGGTGTAGTGCATCCGGCTCACGCCGGTGACCGCCCAGGCAGCGGCGTACGGGGTGAGCGCGAACAGGCCGCGGGTGCTGCCGAGTCGAGCGCAGCGGGTCAGCCAGCACCGCCAGTAGCTGTCCAGGTTGCCTCGGATCTACACGGCCAGTGCCGCCGGGTCGGTCCAGATGTCGAGGTCGGCCGGCCGTGGTCCCCGGCAGGCCAGGCCGTAGCGGGCCAGGGTGTGCCAGGTCACCGGGCCATCGGGGCCGCCACGCTGGTCGGCCGGGACCGGTCGTCGTGGCTGTGTGCACGACCCAGCCGAGGCGGGATCGCGGGTCAGGTCGCGCCAGGTCACATAGATCCCGTCAAGGAACGGCCGGCGCCACCGGCGCCGCACCTGGGCGTGCGCCCGGGACTGCGCCGCACGGGCGGTCGGACCCCAGCCGGGTCGCGGTCACCGCGACGAAGTCGATATCACTGCCGCGGGGACGAAGTCGCCGAGGGCGGCGGAACCGACGAGGTACAGACCCCCGACCAGGCCAGCCGCCTGCGTATCCACCGCCTCGAGGTAACTGCCGACAACCTAGGGCACGACAGGATCCTGCGGCACGACGCCGAAGTCTGCCACCAACCGCACCCGGTGCGGGGCGTGGCAGTGGACTACGACCTGCGCGGGTGAAGCGCGTCGCCCGTTCGCACGATGTCCCTGCGCGGCTCGTCCGGGTGCCTGGATTCCGGGGCATGTAGGAGTCCCGAGCCGTTGCTGCACGGACTCATCGCCAGGCAGGTGCCGGAGCCGGCCACAGGTTGGGCCGCTGGGACGTCGTCACCGTCTGGGTCCGCAACCAACCGGGCCCGGGGCGTTGGTGAACCACGACGCGCCGCTGACCGGATGGCTGCGTTCCCGGCTCGGACGCCGGCCCGACGCCGAGGACAACATGACGCTGGTCACCAGGTGCTGGATGAGCGGCCACCCAATGATCGGATCGACGTCAGCGACGTCGTTGCTGGCCGCGCGTAGCACCTCGCCTCCCGCCCCTCGAGGTGGCGGGATCTGATCGTTGGCAGCATCCGGGGTGGCTCGTCGCATTCTTAGGTACGTGGATGCCAGCGGCGAGGTGCCGTTCGAGGAGTGGGTGGCGGCGCGGGGTGCGCAGTTGCTGCGGTTCGCCGATGCCCTGTGTGGGGACTTCCACCGGGCCGAGGACCTGGTGCAGTCGGCGCTGGCCAAGGCGTTGGGCCGGTGGTCGGTGGTGGTCGCGATGGCCCACCCGGAGGCGTACCTGAAGGCGATGATCGTCAACGACTACCTGGGGTGGTGGCGCCGGCGGTCCCGTACCGAGGTGCCGATGCCCACACCGCCGGAGGTGTCCCGGTTCGGCGGCGCGGATCCGGCGGTCGGGCAGGCCAGCCGGGACGCGGCGTGGCGGCTGCTGGCTCGGCTGCCGCGCCGGCAGCGGGCGGTGTTGGTCCTGCGCTACTACGAGGACCTCTCCGATGAGCAGATCGCCAGTGTGCTGGGCTGCGCGGCCAGCACGGTGCGGTCCAGCGCCAGCCGCGCACTGGCCGCGCTACGCGTTGTCGTACCGCAACTGGATCGGGAGACCCTGCCATGACAGAACCAGCAGTGGAAAACGTCGTCCGGGCGGCCATTACCGAACATGAGGATCCGCGGGTCATCGAACGGGCAGCCGGCCTGGCCGCCGGAGCGCGGCGGTTGGCGCGCCGCCGCCGCGCCGCCCGCCTGACGTCCGCGGCCGGCGCGACCGTGGCCGTCATCGGCGCCGGCGCAGTGCTCGCCGTGGCGCTGCGGCCCGCCACCCGCCCCGCGGAACAGCGCGCCGGGACGACCCGGGCAGCCACGTCCCCGGCGCCGGCCCCACCCGACCCGGCACAGCGGGCCGTGGCCGGACGGCTGGACCGGGCGTTCCGCGCGGTGTGGACGGCCCCGGACGGGAAGGACCTGATCCTGGTCTCCCTCGGCCCGACAGGCCGTGCGGGGTGGACCAGCAGCTATCGCTACCCGGCCGGCGACCACCCGGCCGAGCCCGGGTTCACCGTGGCCCGTCCCGGACGGCCACCTACCCCGGCCGAGCTCAACCCGTGCGCCCGGCCCCAGGGCCCGGTCACGGCTAGCCTCTGCCAGTTGACGACCCGGCCCGACGGCAGCCGGCTGCTCAGCTACGAGCGTTCCGGGATGGACGGCCGGCACTGGAGCTACGCCACCGTGGCGACCCATTTCCGCACCAACGGCGAGGTGGTGACCGTTCAGATCGGCATCACCTCCGACGACGGCACCGCGATCATGCCCGATTGGGCCTTCGGGCCGAACGAGCTGGCCCGGATGGCCACCGATCCCCGGCTGAGTCTGCGGTGAGCTTCAGCGTTGGTCGTTCCCGTGGGGCCAGGTCGTAGATCTGGCCGTGGTTGGCCGGGGTGCTGTCGAGGAGGCCGCGCGCGGTGAGTGCGGCGGCGGTCCGTCCGAGGGGTGTGGTCGGTGGTGCTCAGGCCGCGGTTGATCAGGGAGTAGCGGGCCGCGGCAAGAACGCCGCGCCCGTCGCGACGGGACAGATATGTACCCGACGGCGAAGCCCATTACCGGACTTCGCCGGCGCGGAGCCGGTGATCTGGCGCCTCGCTGCATCGCAGCATGAAGGGCTGGCCGCGGCTTCAGCCCCTCGCCTCCTACACGGTCCGGCTTTACCATCGCCGCCGTGAGGGGAGCCGGCGGGTGACGCGCTGGTCGGAAGCGCCGGCGTTCCGGCTGGTGCGGATGGTGACCCCTGCAGCGGCGCTCAGGGTGGAGTGCTACCGACATCGAGGTCGCCACCCCGGTGGCCAGCCGCGGGTCAGGGTGGGTGAAGCTGTGCCCGAGCAGACAGGCAGGACTGAGCGGTGGCGTCGGTACTGGGACAAGCATTCCATGTCCTACGACCGGCAGATGGGGTTCCTCGGCCGGAGGTTGTTTGCCGACATCCGGGACTGGGTCTGCCAGCGGGCCACCGGCGACGTTCTCGAGGTTGCCATCGGGACCGGCCTCAATCTGGCCCACTACCTGCCCGAGGTGCGGCTGACCGGGATTGAGTTGAGCCCGGCGATGCTGCAGATCGCCCGCCGTCGGGCTGCCGAGCTGGGCCGCGAGGTCGATCTGCGGGAGGGGGATGCGCACCGGCTGGATTTTCCGGACGGGTCCTTCGACACGGTGGTGTGCACGTTCTCGCTGTGCGCGATACCGGACGAGCGGCGCGCGGTCGCGGAGATGCGGCGGGTGCTTCGCCCGGGCGGGCTGCTGCTGCTGGCCGATCACGTCGCGGGTGGGTCCTGGCCGGTACGGGCCGTTCAACGGTTGCTGGAGGTCGGCACCGTGCCGTTGGCTGGCGAGCACTACCGTCGGCGGCCGCTGCTCACCGTCCGCACGGAGGGGTTCCACGTCGAGGAGCGGCAGCGGTTCGCCCTCGGCATCGTCGAACGCTTGGCCGCCCGAAGACCACAGACTTGAGGCTCGGGCGAGGTGAGGGACTCGGCACGCGGACTTCCTGACCGGCGCGGCAGGCCATTGCGGGGTTGGTTGCCCGCTGGCTGCAGTAACCTGCTGCTGCTGGTCGTGGTGCCGGTGGTGTTCGTGGTGGTGGCCGCCGGGTCGCTGTCCGATGCGGCCGACCTGCTCGGCGGGCCTCCCGCGGCGAGCAGGTGCCGACCGCGACCGCTGGCTGGGCGGTCGCTTTCCTGGCCGGCACCGCGATGTACTTCCAGACCTCCTCCGCCCGCGACGCCGACCGGCGGCTGGTGATCGCCGCGCTTTCCACCGCGCGGCTGGTCGCCGCCCGGCTGGCGGCCGGGCTGGTGCTCGCGGCGCTGGCCAGCGCCGCCGCGCTGGCCGCGCTGGCCGCCCGTACCGGCATCCAGTCTCCCGGCCGGGTGCTCGCCGGCACGCTGATGTTCGCGGTGATCTACCTCGCCGTGGGTGCGGTGGTCGGGGCATGGGTCCGCAATCCGGTCAACGGGATGGTGTTGATCCTGTTCGTGTGGATCCTGGACGTGTTCTTCGGCCCGGTCATCGGCCCGCAGGACAGCCTGGCCACCCGCGCTCTGCCCACGCACTTCGTGTCGCTATGGATGGTCGATCTGCCGTCCCGGCACGGCGGCCGGATCGGCGACCTCGGTTGGGCGCTGGTGTGGACGGTCGGCGCCGTCGTGGTGGCCTGGACGGTGGTGGCCGCCCGGATCAGGGTCGGGCATCGGCGCCGGCAGCCGCGGCCCGGCTCGATCGGCGACCAGTTGCGCGCGAGCGTGCGGATGGGGCTGCGGGACGGCCGGCGCAACCCGGCGCTGTGGGTGCTGCTGGCCGTGGTACCCGCGGTGTTCATCCTGCTCGCCAAGGCCACCACCCCGGACCGGATCACCGCGCTGCGGCTGACCGAGCACGGCCGGGCGTCGGTGCAGGTGTTCAACCTGGCCGACATCCACGCCGGCACCATGGCGCCCATCGCGGTGACCTCGCTGGCCGCGCTGGGCGGGCTGTTCATCGCCCTTGACACCCGCACCGGCGACCGCCGGCTGGCCCTGGCCGGGCTGCGCCCCGGGGTGCTGCTGGCCGCCAGGCTGGCCGTCGTCGCGCTGGCCGCCGCGCTGGCCACCGCCGTCTCGCTGGCGGTGACCGCCATCGTCTTCGACGCCCGCCAGTGGCCCGGCTATGTTGCCGCGAACGCGCTGCTGGCGGCCACGTACGGGCTGCTCGGGGTGCTGCTCGCGCCGGTCTTCGGCCGGGTGGCCGGGGTCTTCGTCGCGTTCCTGGTGCCGTTCCTGGACATCGGCCTGGTGCAGAGCCCGATGCTGCGCGACCAGCCCGCCGCCTGGGCCGCGTACGTGCCCGGCTACGGCGGCAGCCGGGTCCTGATCGACACCGCGCTGACCCCCGGCTTCGACCAGATCCGGCCACTGCTGATCGGGTTGGCCTGGCTGGCCGGGCTGGCCGTCGCGGTCACCATGCTGTTCCGCCGGGTCACCCGCCCGGCGTCCGCGGCCGGCCGTTCGCGGCGTTCATCCGGCTGAGGTGACCAGCCCAGACCAGCCCGTCGCGGTGCTTGGCCAGCCGGCTCGGCGGGCGGCGACGCCGCCCGCCGAGTCGATCCGGGTGTCTGTTGTGGACTGTGCTAATGGTCGGTTCGCTGGACGATCCACAGCCCGGAGTTCATGTCGCTGAGGTAGACCAGTCCGGTGGCCTCGTCCACGGCGACGCCCCAGACCTGGGTGGCGTTGTTCAGGACGCCGCGCTGGGAGGGGCTGACCGGGTCGTTCGCGCTGGGTGGGACGAAGTAGGCGACCTCCCGCGGTGCGGTCGGGTTGCTGGTGTCGATCACCCGCACCCCGTCGCTGTACCAGGAGGCGTAGACGTCGGTGCCGACCAGCAGCGGGTTGTGGATGACATAGTCGCCGGCTCCCTGGTCGTTGGTGCCCAGCGAGTTCGGCGTCCGGTAGTCGCCGATCTGTACCGGGTGGGCAAGGTTGGTGTAGTCGTAGACCCGCAGGTAGCCGTAGCCCTTCTCGGTGCCGCTGCCGGAGGTCTTGCAGAAGTCCTCGTCGGCGGTGAACAGCAGGTGCCGCGTGTCGTCGTAGCTCGCCGAGTGCCCGTCGCCGTCCGCGGTGGCCGGGTAGACGGTGCGGCCGCGGTACACCGGGTGCGCCGGGTCGGTCACGTCGACGGCGATGAAGCCGCTGTCCCAGTAGGACAGGAAGGCCAGCTTGCCGTCGTCGGAGGGCTCGGCGCTGTGGCCGTAGATCGGGTCGGGGTCGCAGCCCAATCCGGGGGCTGGGGGGCCGCCGAGGTCGTGCACGACTCCCCAGTTGGACACCTCCGCCGGCTGGCTCGGGTCGGTGATGTCGATCAGCCGGAAGTCGCCGCGGCCCTGTTGGTCGCGGCGGCCGGTGGGCGAGGTGCTGTCCGGGTACTCGCTGGCCGGCACCGACGCGTACACGTACGTGCGGCCCAGGTCGGCCCGGTGCTGTACCTCCAGTTCGTGGATGCCCCGGGTGCAGCAGCCAGTGTTCAGCCGGCCGATGTCGGCCGGGTGCGCGGGGTCGGTCACGTCCCACACCTGCAGGCCGCGGAACAGGGTGAGGTCGTAGCGAGATCCGCACGCCTGGATGCCGGAGACCGCGATGTCGTGCCCCGCCAGCCGGCCGTACCTGGCGGTGAAGACCATGACGTCCTCGGCGGAGGTGCGGGACGGGTTCTGCAGCTTCGCCACGACGGTCGGCTGGCTTGGTGTGCGGGCGTCGATCACCTCGACGCCGGAGTGGGCATCGTCCGGGCAGAACCGGTTCTCCCCGCCGCCCGACCAGTCCTGGAAGCCCCAGCTGCCGACGTAGGCGTAGCCGCGGTGCACGAAGACGTCGGCGTTGAACCCGCGGTTACCGAGTTCGTTGTGGCCGACCAGCCGCATGTTGAATGCCGCGCCGTCGGTGGTGGCCGCGTGCGCCGGCGGCGACGTCACCGACGCAAGCGCCAGGCCGGCCACAACGCCGAGCGTCCAAAGTCGACGTCGGATCATCCTGTGCTCCCCTCTGCCCGCGGGCTTACTCGGCGCCGGTGTAGCGGAAGATGTACAGGCCCAGGTCGCGGTCGCTCGCCGCGACGTACTCCTGGCCCCCCTGCTGGAAGACCTGGACGCCCCAGAAGTTGTTGCCGCCCTGGTCGATGAAGTGACCGACCTCGACGAGCCGGTCATTGACGATCTTCGTCACCCGGAAGCCGCCGGAGTAGTAGGAGTAGTACGCCAGGTCGGCGCGCCGCTGCGAGGTCGCCACCTCGTGCACCGACAGGGCGCCGAAGCCGGTCGCGTACGCCGGATCTTCGCCCTGCGGGATCGCCCACGTGTCCAGTTCGGACATCTTGCCGGCCTCGTTCCTGAACAGGTGCACGTAGCCCCAGCCGTCGAAGAAGCCGCGGATGGTGATGACGTCGCCGGTCTGACCGAGGGCGACGCCGGGGATCTCGCTGGCGGTGCCCGCCAGGCAGGCGGCCTGGTCGAAGTCGGCCTCCCGGTCGAAGAACCCGAAGCCGGTGCGGCGGTCGGCCGAGAAGGTCGGGGTGTTCCCGGACACGGTCATGCCGAACAGGCCGCAGGCGTCGCCGCCCTCCCGGTTGACGATGACCACGCCTTCGTAGCCGCCGGCCCGCTCCACGTTGGCGACCTTTTCGGTGAACGTGCACAGCCCGCGGGCGACGACGGCGATCTGGTTGCCCGGTGAGACCGGCGCGGGCGGCACGGCGGCGTCGCCCGAGCAGGCGCGCCCGGCGTAGACCGCGGTGCCGGTCAGCGTCTGCCCGTCCCCCAGCTTCGGGGTGTCGCTGCCCTGCGAGAGCCGGACGGCCGCCGGAGCGTCGTCCGTGCTGGCCTCGGCCGGGATCGGAGTGAAGTCCTCATCGGCGCCGATGACGTAACGGTTGTCCAGCGTCCACTCGGCCTCGTGCCCGTTGCCCTCGGGGTGCTCGGACCGGCCGGCCGCCTCGAGCAGCTGCGGATCCGGGTCGGTGAAGTCCGTGTCGCCCACGTAGGCGATGTGCAGCGGGTCGGTGACGTCGAGGACCACGTACCCGGCGTCCCAGTACGAGGCGAGCATGTGGAAGCGGCCGCCGACCTGCTTGACCACCACGTCATGGAAGAACACCTGGGTGAGGTTGTCGGGCGCCGCCTGCAGGATCTGCGGGAAGGTCTGGTCGAGGTCGTACTCGGCGATCAGCCGCGCCTTCTTCGGGTCAGTGATGTCGAGGATGTCGACATCTGCCTCCTCCTCGTTGTCCACGATCACCGCGTACGCCTTGTCCCCGGCGTCCCAGGCGAAGACGCTGTGGATCTCGTGAGCGGCCTTCTTGCCCTGCCCGCTGACGGTCTCGTCGCCGACGCCCTCGGCGAGCGGGGTCGGGTGCGCCGGATCGGTGATGTCGTAGATGTTCATCCCGCCGAAGCCGGCCTGGTCCTTGCACTTCTCGTTGTTCGTGACCAGGACGTCGCCGGTGAACGACGGTGTGTCCAGGTGCAGGCCCTGCACGCCCTCCCCCGGGGCGCTGCCCTCCTTGGCCTGGATGAAGGCCACCTCGCGGGGCTGACTGACCTCCCTGATGTCCACGACATGGATGCCGTTGTAGCTGCAGGTGGTGCCGCCCCACGCGGCGAGGAAGGCGTAACCGTTCCACACCCCGACGTCGGCGATCTTCTCCGGCACCACGTTCTTCAGACCGAGCCTGGAGACCAGCTGGACGTTCGCGCTCGTACCGGCCGGGAACAGATGCCCCTCGGCGGTGCCATGCTGGTGCGCGTCGCGCGCCGTGTCGGCTGCCGTGCTGCCGCCATCGGCGGCGGGCTGGGCGTTCGCCGCGCCGGCCAGCGCAAGCGATGCGGCCGCGGCCAGGGCGACGATGCCCTGACTGCGGCGGGAACGTAGTGCCACGATGCCTCCCTATGGCCCGGCCCGGATCCCGGGCGGACGCGGTCCCGTCCGCGGACGGTGGTGGTGTTCCGCCCACGTGGACCGCAGGCTACGGTCACCTACGCCGTGTAGGAAGATGGACATTGGGTGACCCCTGTGCACCCTGCGTGACAGGGTGGGCGGGAGCGCCGGTGGCGGTGCCCGGCACCCAAGAGCCGCGCTGGCCCGCATACTCGGCGTGGAGGTGGTCGTGCTCGCGCTCGCCGCGCTGGTCGGCATCGCCGCGTTGACCGGTGCCGTGCTACCCCGCCTGGTGCTGCGCACGTCCTGGACCGCTCGGGCGCCCGCGCTCGGCATCGCTGCCTGGGCCGCCGGCGGCGCAGCGTTCCTGCTCAGTGCGACGCTGACCGGACTGGTGCTGCTCAGCAACGCGGAGGCGGCCGCCGACCGGTTGGCACACCTGCTGGGCACCTGCCTGACCGGCGTCCGCGACCACCTCGGCGCCGCGGTCCCCGGGGGGCTCGCCTCGGCTCTCGGCGCGGCCGTGGTCGCTGGCACGGTGTTGCCGCTGCTAGCGGGCATAATCAGCGCGGTGGTCCGGACCGCTCGTCGCCGGGCGCGTCATCTGGCCTCGCTGGCCCTCGTCGCACGGCCAGGTGCGCACCGCACGGTCGTCCTCGACCACCCTGTCCCCGCCGCCTACTGCCTGCCGGCGAACACCGTCGTGGTGACCAGCGGCGCGCTGCGCACGCTGACCGAGCGCGAGCTTCAGGCCGTGCTCGCGCACGAGCGGGCGCACCTGCAGTCGCGCCACCACCTGCTGCTCACCAGCGCGTCGGCCTGCGCTCGGGCGTTGCCGTTCGTGCCGCTGCTGCGCTCCGCAGCGGCAGAGCTGCCGCGGCTGGTCGAACTGGCCGCGGATGACGCCGCGGCGTTGCGATGCGGCCGGCCCGAACTGGCGGCGGCGCTGCAGAAGCTCCCCGCTGGCGCGTGGCCGGGCGAGGCGCTGAGCGCCGGCGCATCGGCGGCGGAGCGTGCTCGGCGGCTCGGCGCGGATCAGCGCACCCTGTCCCCACCAGCGGTGGCGGTGCTCGCCGCGGGCCTGACGCTGCTGATTCTCGCGCCGGTCGGGCTGACCGCGGCCACCGTGGCGCATACGACCGGCGCCGACCATTGCGTGCACGCGGAGGACCGCGGGTGATCCCGGCGTGCACCGCCGGGGCGGTCACCGGTGCGGGCCCTGCCGGGGCGACCGGGCGGTCAGCGCCTGCAGCAGCGCCCTCGCGTCGCGCGGATCGACCAGTTGCGCGAAGCGGGCGAGCACCGCACCGCGCTCCTCGGTATCGCTCAGCGCCTCCAGCATGAGCGCGGCGACGTGGTCCTCGCGGCTGCGGGCCGGCGCGTAGCGGTGCGCCCGCCCCTCCCGACTGCGTACTACGATTCCCTTACGAGCCAGGCGGTCCAAGACTGTCTGCACGGTGTTGTACGCCAGCTGGCGGCCACCACGGGCGTTCACCCGTTCCCGCAACTCGCGCACCAGCAGCGGCTCGCCGGCGTCCCAGAGCTCGTCCATCAGCATGCGTTCCAGCGCCCCGAACCCGGCCATCGCGCCTCCCCGGCCGCCATGATGCCCGATCAGCTCCGGTGCCCCCCTGCTAGTGCGGTGACCAGAAACGTTCACCGGTTGGCGACACGCCGTGCGGGGTGCGTGATGTGGGGTCTTGGTCCGTTCCACTCTTGATCTTGCGGGGTGGGACGAGGTGTGTGGTGTCAGAACCTGTCAGGGCCCGTCGGCTGGGTGAGGTTGAGGGTCGGTACATGTTGCGGTTGGTGCGGCGGGGCAACGATTCGGTGCGGGTCCGGCGGGCGTTGATCGTCATGGCGTCGGCGTCCGGGACGACGGTGCCGGCGATCGCCCGCCTGGTGGCCGCGGATGAGGACACGGTGCGGGATGTGATCCACGCGTTCAACGAACGGGGGCTGGCCGCGTTGGGCCCTCGGTGGACGGGAGGCCGTCCCGGCCGGATCAGTGACGCTGAGATCACTGTCATCGTCACGACGGCCACCACCCGCCCGAAGAACCTGCGGCTGCCGTTCACCCGGTGGAGCGTGCGCAAGCTGGCCGCCTACCTGGGCGGCCGGTACGGACACGCCGACCCGAGACTGGTCCCGGACCGGCGGGTGAACCTCGGGCGGGAGCGGCTGCGGCAGATCCTGCACGCCCACGAGATCACCTTCCAGCGCACGAGGACCTGGAAGGAGTCCACCGACCCGGACCTGGAGGCGAAGCTGGCGCGGATCGAGGAGGTCACCACCGGTTCGGCGACCGGTGTTTCGCGTTCGACCAGTTCGGGCCGCTGTCGATCCGGCCCTGCCACGGCACCTGCTGGGCGGCCAGGAACCACCCGGCGTCGTCGATCGGGTCGCCGGTGACGCTGACGGTCTTCGCATCGAGGTCGATCCGGACGTCGGTGACGCCGGGGACCTTCGTCACTTCGCCGGTGACGGCGTTGGCGCAGTGCCCGCAGGTCATGCCCTCGACGGTGTAGGTGCGTGTGCTCATGGCAGTGTTCTCCTCCTGTCAGGAGCGGACGAGCCGGCGCACGGCGTCGGCCGCTTCGGTGATCTTGATGTCGGCGGGCTGCTGGTCGTCCAGGCCGTACTCCGCTCGGAGCAGGTACCGCAGCCGAGTCGGAGCCGTGGTAGGGCGGCGGCCCGACCGGCGGCGCGAGGGGGTGCCGGGTGGGTTCCGGCAGGAACCTGCGGGAAGGCAGGTCCGAGGCCGACGGGGGCAGGGTGCGGGTTCAAGGGGTGGTGAACGGCAGCGTGCGGGTCGGCGCGCGGTCTCGGCTCGGCCCGGTGGCGGGTGGGTGTCGGCGGGCAGGACGGCGGCGCCTCATCGAGCGGTGGTGGAGTCCGCGACCGAGCGGGTGGATCGCCGTCGCGGGTCGGGCCAGGCTGCCGACTCCCGCGGGCGACGCTGATCGCTGGGGATTCAGGCCGGAATGGTCACTGCCGACCCGACCCGACGCAGCCCTCACACGACCGCCCGACTCGCCGCAGAGGCGGAAGCTGTGCCGTCCCGCAGGCGCGGTCGCGGTTCGCCGCAATATCGGAGCTCGGCAGGTGCCACGGCCACCATCCTGCGCAACGCGGCCGATGTCATGTTTGCGCAGATGATGATCCGCATTACCGGCGGGCCATCGATATGGGCGAAGCTGGCGGCCAGCGGGGCGAGCACCGCGGAGGTGAAGAAGCTGGCCGCCGACATCGAGGCGGCGCAGGACCCCGAGATCCGGCAGATGACCACCTGGCTGCGCGGCTGGGTCAGCAGGTCTCGCCCAGCACCTTGCCCAGCATGGACCACGCCGAGGTGCCAGGCGGGATGACCGAGGCCGACATGAAGAAGCTGGAGACGCTGTCCGGCGCCGCCTTCGACAGGGCCTTCCCACGATGATGAAGAAGCACCACCAGGGCGCCGTCCAGATGGCGCAGGAAGAGCAGACGAATGGCCGGAACCCGGACGCGGTCGCACTGGCGAAGCAGATCGAGAGCGCGCAGACCGCCGACGTCGCGCTGATCGACCGGTTGCTCACCACCACCTGACACGGCAAGGGTGGTGGGGGCCGCCATCGGCGGCCCCAACCACCGTCGTCGAGCCTCCGCTGATGCCGCTGATCCGGAGACCGGCTACCTCGCTCCAGGGCAGCTGCGCCGGCCACTGCGGCCACCGCAGCTGACGGGTGGGCAGTGCACCCCGGCCGCCCCGCACCGGGTGTCACCGGCCTTCGGACCCGCTCTGGGGCCGGGTCCGGTCTACGCCGTCGTTCAACCGAGATTCAGCCTGATCCTTCCGGCGGAGGGCACCGAGTTCACCGGGGAGTACGGCGGGCAGAAGGTGCTGTGGGTCGGCGACCCGGATTATGACGGGCGGGTGCTCATCCGCGGTGTCCAGGTGGACGGGACCAACCCGGTCCGCTTCGGACGCGGTCCTGATCCCGTGGCGGAGATGCAGCTGCCGCCTCGGGTCGGCTCCGCGGCCGCCGCGGGTGGCGGCTGGCGGGACTGGGCGTCGTACACCCGGCTGCGGGTTCCGGGCTGCTACGCCTGGCAGGTCGACGGAGCCGAGTTCAGCTACACCATCACCTTCCAGGTCGTCGGCGGCGGCTAGCGGCGGCCCGCCCAGGTGAAGGCCACGAACAGCACCGCGAGCCCGGCGGCCAGGACCGTGCGACGATGATCACGGCCTGGCCAAGGGCGGGAATGCTGGTCACCGGGTATCGCGCTGCGGTGAGGACTGCGACGGCGAGGACCGCGACGGCGACGGCGCGGCCGGCCGCGAGAGGTAGCGCAGCACTCGACCCAGCAGGGTTGCGGCGACCGCGAGCAGGAGCAGGCTGGCGGCGAGCTGGATGTGGGTGCCCAGGCCGGCCGGTTGGGCGAGGGCCTGGGCGGTGAGTCCGGCGGCGAGCACGGTGATCGCGGTGAGGGTCCACAGGCTGCGGTGCGCGCGGGTCATGGTGGTCACATCCCGCCGAGGTGTTCGACCGGGGTGGTGATGCCCTCCAGGATGCTGAACACGATCAGGGCGGCCAGGACGAGGACGCCGAGGACCATCGCGACGGGGCGTTGCCGCCAGTACCGGCGGGGGTTGCGGTCGATGAACGGCACGGCGACCAGCAGGGCGAACAGCACGCCGGCGCCCCACACGATGCCGGACAGGCCGATCCAGTTCTCCAGGGTGAACATCCACCAGTACATCCACGGCGGCTTGGTGACCTCGATGCCTTCCACCGGGGTGGGGCCGATGCCGGGTGGGAAGAGCACGGCGATCAGGCTGAGGGCGCCGAGCAGGAGCAGGCCGAGGGTGGCGATGCGGCGCAGGTGGTGGGTGAACGGGCCGACCGGTTCGCCGGCGGCGTCCGGGTTGCGCGGGGCCGGGGAGATCTTGTGCCGCTTGACCAGCAGGGCGTGCACGACGAGCAGGCCGAGGATCAGCATCGGGATGATCGACACGTGCGCGATGTACAGCCGGATGAGGATCGGCACCCCGGAGGAGAAGTCGGGGTTGAACCAGAAGCCGAGGCCGCCGAGGAGTTTGCCGATTTCCAGGTTGTGGCTGAGCGCCTCGAACCCTTCCTGGTCCCATTTGAGCACGGTGCCGGTGAACATCGCGCCGATGGTCAGCGCCAACATGCCGACGCCGATCAGCCAGTTCGCTTCGCGGGGACGCTTGTAGGCGCCGGTGAAGTAGATCCGCAGAAGGTGCAGGATGGCCAGCACGTACATGGCCTCGGCCGCCCAGAAGTGCACGCCGCGGATGAACCGGCCGGCCCAGACGGCCTGCACGATGTGCCGGACCGATTCGTTGGCCGCGGTGGGGTCGGGGTTGTAGAACTGGGCCAGGATGACGCCGGTGACGATGAGGATGCCCAGCGCGAACGCGGTCAGCCCGCCCAGGCTGTAGGCGACCCGGTTGGCGTGCGCAGGCACCGGGTAGCGGATCGCGTCGATGCCCAGGCGTTCGTCGATGGCGTGTAACGCCCGTTGCGGCCAGCCGCGCCGCTGCGGCGCGGCCGGGCCGGGCGGGACGTCGGTGGTGGTCCGGCTCATCGCGTCTCACCCCGTCGGACCGAAGGAAGGTGCGGGCGCAGCAGGATCGACAGGGCCAGCCCGCCGAGTCCGACCAGCATCGAGATCACCAGCAGGGCCCAGTCGCCGCCGGTCAGACCGCCGCGGCCGGGCATCGGATCGATCGCGGCCAGGGTGCCGGTCTCGGCGCCGGTGACCGGCGGCGGGACCTGACCGATGGCCACCGGGTCGGTGGGGCCGGTGTGCACGTGCGCGCCGATGGACTGCTCCAGCAGCGCCCGGACCTTGTGCACGTCCACGCTGCCCATCTCGCCGGCCTCCATGGCGTCCTTGGCCTGCTCGACCAGCGGCAGCTGCACCCCGGCCTTGTCTTCGGCCTCGGCCGCGTCGCCGATCTTGTCCGTGGCGCCGTCCATGTTGGGTGGGGTATTCACCAGGTAGGCGATGGCCTGGCGGACCAGGACCAGCGCCTTGTCGCTGTCCCCCTCGCCGTGCGCCCACGCCGGCCGGGGCGCGACGGCGGTGGCGATGATGAGCAGGAGCGCAACGGTGAGACTGCGTCCGCTCGTGCGCCCGATGGGGCCTAACGATCGTGGGACGTGCACGCCGGCCTCCCTAAGCCAAAGGTTTGCAGTGTCGTTTGTGCGGTGTCGTCTTTGTGCGGTGTCGTTTGCGGTGTCGGGTCAGGAGTTGACCGACGAGCGTGGGCCGGCGCGCAGCGTCTCCAGCCGGCGCTGGTACTCCTCCTCGTCGATCTCACCGCGGGCGAACCGTTCGGCCAGCACCTGCTCGGCGGTCGGTTGGCCGGTGCGTGGCCGGTACTGATCGGTTCGCCCGAGGTAGCGGACCAGGGCGACGATGCCGGTGATGACCAGTGCCCAGAACAGCAGCCCGGTCACCGCCATCAGGCCGTAGCCCCAGCCGGTCATGTGATCGCCGTACCAGTACATCATCTCGATCGCCTCCATCCGCCTCGGGCGGGCCCGAGGGAGCTGCGTTCTGAAACCTTCGCTGGCCGATCAGGACTGGCGGTAGGGGCGTTCATCACGCGCCGCCGGGACCAAAGACCATGCCCCGGCGACGCGGCGCGCCTGCTCAGCAGGGCATGCCGTCCCAGCCGGCCCGCCCCTGGTGCATGCCCGGGTTGTGCTCGCCGTCGAACCCGCCCATCGCCCGCGCACAGCCGGCCACGTGCTGCCCGAAACCGGCACCGCTGCCCGCCGGTTCGGCGGACGCCGCGGTCGGCAGCGCCAGCGCGCCGGCCACCAGACCGCCGAGGATCAAGAGCCTGAGCTTGGCCATGAGGCCTTCTCCTTCTGCGAGTCGTCGCTGTGCAGGCCGCCGCCGTGCTGCCCGCCGTGCATGCCGCCCATCATGAAGATCATCATCAGTGGGCAGCCGAGCACGATCAGCAGGAGATTACCGTGCCGACCGGGACACCAGCCATGGCCAGGCCGACGATGAGGATCGCGGCGGCCAACGCGTACCCGGGCAGGTTGCCGCGTTTCACGGTTTCCCCCTTCCGCGGAACTTCGTAGTCCCATGCTGCTCGCCGATGCCCTCACCCCGCGGCGGCCATAGGTCCCGAGTCGGTTGTCTCAAAGTCCCGGCCCCGACCGCCGTCTGAATCTGCCGCGCCGAGGCCCCAGTACCTGCCTGACCGCGTTCGCCATCAGCGCCCTGGTCACGCGGGGGTCACCGCCCGGTGACCGTTGCGCTGCACCTCCTGTCGGCCTGCCCACTGATGCCGCTCCGGCCCGCACACGGCACCCGCACGGCGGCGAGCAACTACCGGTGCCATCCGCCGTTCACGAGCCGCCTGTCGCTCGTGCCGTGCCCGACGCTCGCCCGAATCGGGACGAACGGCCGAACGACCCAGGCCGATGTTCCCTGGCACGATACCCCGGGAGGGTATCAACTCGAGAGTGGACGTTCGAGTGAGGAGGAGCGATGCCCGGGACAGTGAGCGCAGAAGTCGGATACGCCGGCCTGGCCGTGCTCGACGAGGGCGCGGTGCTGGCAGCGAGCGGGATCGTGAAGTCCTACCGGCGCGGGGTGTGGCCGGCCCGCCGGGAGGCGCGGGTGCTGCGCGGTGCCGACCTGGCGTTGCGGCCGGGGGAGACGGTCGGCCTGGTGGGGGAGAACGGGTCGGGCAAGAGCACCCTGATGAAGATCCTGGTCGGCGCCCTGCGTCCGGATGCGGGCGGCGTGAGTCGGGTCGGGCAGCTTGGCTACTGCCCGCAGGAGCCGCTGGTGTACGACCGGCTCACCTGCGACGAGCACTTCGAGCTGTTCGGCCGCGCGTACGGGCTGCCGGTCCAGGTCGAGCGGGCCGCCCGGGCGCGGTTGTACGACATGCTCGGATTCGAGCGCTATTCCGGCACCCGCGCCGACCAGCTGTCCGGCGGCACGCTGGCCAAGCTGAACCTCGGGCTGGCGCTGCTGGCGGATCCGCAGGTGCTGCTGCTGGATGAGCCGTACGCCGGGTTCGACTGGGACACCTACCAGCGGTTCTGGTCGATCGTCGCCGAGCGCCGTGCCGCCGGCCGATCGGTCCTGATCATCAGCCACTTCGTCACCGACCTGGAGCGGTTCGACCGGGTGCTCGAACTGCGGGACGGGAAGGTGGTGACCCGATGAACGCCATCCGCATCGAGAATCGAGCCTCGCCCGCCCCGGGAGCGCGCGCCGCGGTATGGCCGCTGGTGTCCAGGTTCTTCGCCGACTACCGACGCAACCCGGTGAACCTGCTGCTGCTGGTCCTGGTGCCGGTGGCGTTCGTGGTGGTGGCCTCCGGTTCTCTGGCCGAGGCGGCCACGCTGCTGGGCGGGCCGGGCGGGCCCGCGGTCGAGGTCAACACCGCGCGGCGGCCCTGCTCGCGCTGGCCGCCCGGACCGGCATCGACGAGCCCGGCCGCGCTGTCGCCGGCACGCTGATGTTCGCCGTCATCTACCTCGCGATCGGCGCCGTGGTCGGCGCCCGGGTGCGGGACGCGGTCAACGGCACGGTGCTGATCCTGTTCGTGTGGATCCTGGATGTGTTCTTCGGCCCCACCCTCGACTCGCCCGACCGGGTGGCCACCCGCGGTCTGCCGACCCACTTCGTGTCGCTGTACATGGTCGACCTGCCGTCCCGGCACGGCGGCCGGATCGGTGACCTGGGCTGGGCCCTGAGCTGGACCGGCGCCGCGCTCGTGGTCGCGTTCGCCGTGCTGACCGCCACGATCCGGATCGGCGCCGGCCACCGCCGCCGGACCGCGGTGCCCGACTCGCTGGCCGACCAGGTCGCTGCCGGGCTGCGGCTGGGCCTGCGCGGGCTGCGCCGCAACCCGGTGCTGTGGGCCCTGCTCGCCGTGGTACCCGCGGTGTTCATCCTGCTCTCCGACGCCATCACCCCCGACCGACCCACCCAGCTGCAGGTGGTCGAAGGCGGCCGCACCCTGACCAGGACGGTGTCCTTGATGGACATCCACGCCGGCACGATGGCACCCATCGCGGTCGCCTCCCTGGCCGCGCTGGTGGGCCTGTTCACCGTCCTGGACAGCCAGAACGGGGACCGCCGGCTGGCGCTGGCCGGTTACCGCCGCGGGCGCCTGCTCACCGTCCGCCTGGGTCTGGTCGCCGGGGCGGCGCTGTTCGCCACCGCGGTCTCCCTCGCGGTCACCGCGCTGGTCTTCCAACCCGACCAGCCCATCACCTACGCGGCGGCGAACCTGCTCACCGCGCTGACCTACGCCCTGATCGGCGTGCTGATCGGCCCGGTCTTCGGCCGCGTCGCCGGGGTGTTCGTCGCCTTCCTGGTCCCGTTCCTGGACGTCGGCATCGGCCAGAGCCCGATGCTGCGCGACCAACCGGCCGCCTGGGCGCACGCCACGCCGGGCTACGGCGCCGGCCGGATGCTCATCGACGGGGCGCTGACCGCCGGCTTCGACACGGTCGGGCCGCTGCTGCTCGCCCTCGGCTGGATCGCCGGACTCGCCGCCCTCGCCGCCCTGGTGTTCCGCCGCAGCACCGGCCCGACCTGACGACGACGGCCGGCGGCGTCGGCCCGCGGCAACCAACCGGGCACTCAGGTCCTGACGGCTGGCCTCGTCATGGCCGTCCAGGCAAGCACGGCCCCCGTCAGGCGAACCGGTGATCGATCGGCGCCCGACACTCTGCCGGGATACCCCAGCCGGGTATATCGTACGGGCAACTGATGGTGACGCGCGGGGGAGGACGACATGACCGGGCCTGAATCCAGCGGCGACCGCTCGCCACGGCAGGACGCATCGGCCACGGTCGTGCTGGATGTCGGGGGCCGCACTGGGCGAGCGAACGCGCCGTGGTCGAGTCGGTACTCGGCCGCCGGCCGGGCGTCCCTGGCGGTGACGGCCAACCCGGTGGCGCAGACGGCCACGGTGCGGTTCGACCCGGACCGGACCGGGGTGGCCGAGCTGCGGGACTGGGTGCGCGACTGCGGGTACCACTGCGCGGGCCAGTCCGTGCCGCACCACGTGTGCGACCCGCTGGCCGAACCGATCGCGCCCGCCGCGCCGCCGCACGCCGGGCACGAGGCGCACGGCCCGGCTCATGAGATGGCGACGATGGTCGCGGACATGCGCAACCGGTTCGCCGTCGCGGCGGCGCTGTCGGTGCCGATCCTGCTCTGGTCGCCGATCGGCCGGCAGGTGTTCGGCTTCCGCGCGGCGGCGCCGTTCGGGCTGCGCGACGACACGTTCGGGCGGCTGCTGTCCCTGCCGGTCGTGCTGTACTCCTCGGCGATCTCCTTCACCGGGGCCTGGCGGGCCCTGCGCGCGCGGACGCTGGACATGATGGTGCTGGTCGCGGTGGTGATCGGTGCGGGCTGGCTGTACTCGGTCGGGGTTACTCTCACCGGCGGCGGCGAGGTGTTCTACGAGGCCGCGAGCGTGCTGGCCGCGTTCGTGCTGTTGGGGCACTGGTTCGAGATGCGCGCCCGGGGCGGGGCCAACGACGCGATCCGCACCCTGCTCGACCTCGCCCCACCGCGGGCGGTCGTGCTGCGCGGCGGCGAGCCGGTCGAGGTACCCACGGCCGAAGTGGCGGTCGGGGATCTGCTGCTGGTGCGGCCCGGCGCGAAGATCCCGGTCGACGGCGTGGTCGCCGACGGCGAGTCCGAGGTCGATGAGTCCATGGTCACCGGGGAGAGCCTGCCGGCAACCGCAACGGCACCCTGCGGGTACGGGCCGCCAAGGTCGGCGCGGACACCGCGCTGGCGCAGATCGTGACGCTGGTCCAGCAGGCGCAGAACTCCAAGGCGCCCGGACAGCGCCCTGGCGGACCGGGAATACCGGCTGGGGGTATAGTAGCTGGTGAGGAAGCAGCGGAGAGGGACGTGGAGGTCGGGATGCCGGGGTACGCGGCGGACAAGGGCAGGGTGCTGACCCGGCTGCGCCGGATCGAGGGGCAGGTGCGGGGGCTGCAGCGGATGGTCGAGGAGGACAAGTACTGCATCGACGTCCTGACCCAGATCTCCGCGGCCACCAAGGCGCTGGAGGCCGTCGCGCTGGCCCTGCTCGACGACCACCTGGCCCATTGCGTCGCGGAGGCGGTGGCCGCGGGCGGGCCGGAGGCCGACGCCAAGCTCAGGGAGGCCTCGGCCGCGATCGAACGCCTTGTCCGGTCCTGACCGGCCCGGGACGCGCCGAGAACAGGAGACACCAGACGATGACCAGCCGCACCTACACCGTCGAGGGCATGAGCTGCCAGCAGTGTGTCAACGCGATCACCAGCCAGGTCAGCCGGGTTCCCGGGATCGGTGAGGTCACGGTCGACCTGGACGGCAAGACCGTGACCGTCACCGGGGAGCAGATCGACGACGCGGCGGTAGGCGCCGCGGTCGACGAGGCCGGCTACCAGGTGACCGGCTGACCCACGGGGCGCACCGCCGGCTGCGTCCGGCGAAGCTCCACGCCAGCGCGGCAACCGAAGGGAAGTCACCGTCATGACCAGCCAGGCGGCCGCCCGGGCCGGGACCGGCCAGGACCAGGCGCAGCATGTCGAGCTCGCGATCGGCGGGATGACCTGCGCGTCCTGCGCCGCGCGGATCGAGCGCAAGCTGAACCGGCTCGACGGCGTGACCGCGACGGTGAACTTCGCCACCGAGACCGCCAGCGTCGACTACGACCCGGCCCGCGCCGACCCCGACACCATGGTCAGCGCCGTGGCGGCGACCGGGTACACCGCGACCCTCCCGCCGCCGCCCGCCGCCGCGGACGTCCGCACGGTCGAGGCGGCGCAGCCGGCGGCGGAGCCCGACGAGACCGGCAGCCTGCGGCAGCGGTTGGTGATCTCCGCCGCGCTGTCGGTGCCGGTGGTGGCGCTGGCGATGGTACCGGCGCTGCAGTTCCGGTTCTGGCAGTGGCTGTCCCTCACCCTGGCCGCACCCGTGGTGGTCTGGGGCGGGTGGCCGTTCCACCGCGCCGCCGCGGTGAACGCGCGGCACGCGGCCGCGACCATGGACACCCTGATCTCCGTCGGCGTGCTCGCGGCGTTCGGCTGGTCGCTGTGGGCGCTGCTGTTCGGCGGCGCCGGTGAACCGGGCGTGCGGATGGGCTTCGAGCTCATGCCCGGCCGCGGCGACCGCGCCGAACTGTACCTGGAGGTCGCCGCCGGGGTGACCGTGCTGATCCTGCTCGGCCGGTACTTCGAGGCCCGCGCCAAGCGTCGCTCCGGCGCCGCGCTGCGCGCGCTCCTCGCCCTCGGCGCCAAGGACGTCGCCGTGCTGCGGGACGGCCGCGAGGTCCGCGTCCCGGCCGGCCAGCTTGCCGTGGGCGAGCAGTTCGTGGTCCGCCCCGGCGAGAAGATCGCCACCGACGGGGTGGTCGTCGACGGCGTCTCGGCGGTGGACGCCAGCATGATCACCGGGGAGCCGGTGCCGGTCGAGGTCGGCCCCGGCGACCCGGTGGTCGGCGCCACGGTGAACGCCGGCGGCCGGCTGGTGGTGCGCGCCATCCGCATCGGGGCGGACACCGCCCTGGCGCAGATCGCGCGGCTGGTGGTGGCCGCCCAGTCCGGCAAGGCGCCGGTGCAGCGCCTGGCCGACCGGGTCTCCGCCGTGTTCGTGCCGGTGGTGATCGCATTGTCACTGGCCACGCTGGCCGGGTGGCTGATCGCCGGTGCCGGGGTCGCGCGGGCGTTCACCGCGGCGGTGGCGGTGCTGATCATCGCCTGCCCGTGCGCGCTGGGCCTGGCCACCCCGACCGCGCTGCTGGTCGGTACCGGGCGCGGCGCCCAGCTCGGCATCCTCATCAAGGGACCCGAGGTCCTCGAGTCCACCCGCCGCGTCGACACCGTCGTGCTGGACAAGACCGGCACGATCACCACCGGCCAGATGGCCCTGGTCGACGTGCACGCCGGCGGCGGCGTGACCCGCGCCGACGCGCTGCGCCTGGCCGGTGCGGTCGAGCACGCCAGCGAGCACCCGATCGCCCGCGCGATCGCCGCGGCAGCGGCGGCCGAACTCGGCGACCTGCCCCCCGTGTCCGGCTTCGCGAACACCGCCGGGCTCGGCGTCACCGGCCGGGTGGACGGCCATGAGGTGACCGTCGGCCGACCGGCGTTCCTGGCCGACCGCGGGCTTTTCGCCGGCCCGGAGCTCGCCGCCGCGCTGGCCGGCGCGGAGCAGGCGGGTCGCACCCCGCTGCTCGCGGGCTGGGACGGGCAGGTCCGGGCGGTGCTGGTCGTCGCCGACCAGATCAAACCCACCAGCGCCGAGGCCATCGCGCAGCTGCGCGACAAGGTCGCCGCCGTGCGCGACCTGCAGGCCGCCGGCCGGACCGTCGCGATGGTCGGCGACGGCGTCAACGACGCCGCCGCGCTGGCCCTGGCCGACCTCGGCCTGGCGATGGGTACCGGCACCGACGTGGCCATCCAGGCCAGCGACCTGACCCTGGTCGGCGGCGACCTGCGCGCCGCGGCCGACGCCATCCGGCTGTCCCGCCGCACCCTGGGCACGATCAGGGGCAACCTGTTCTGGGCCTTCGCCTACAACGTCGCCGCACTGCCGCTGGCCGCCGCCGGCCTGCTCAACCCGCTCATCGCCGGCGCCGCGATGGCGTTCAGCTCGGTGTTCGTGGTCACCAACTCCCTGCGGCTGCGCCGCTTCACCTCCCTGCGGGCCGCAACCTCATGATCAGAGCGCCTAGCCGCGGCCAGCCGAAGGGCAGGGCATTCACATGCCGCGCATGCCGGGCGTGGAACGGGTCGGTGCCGCAGCGCGGCCTGGAGGTAGCTCGCCCGTGGCGTCATCCTGCCGTGGGCGTTGCACCGCGCCAACCGACCGGTCGGGTCCTGGCGATCGACGTAGGCCGGCGCCGCGGTGGCCGCCGGCCTACTCGCCGCTCCCCCGACATCGAGCTGACGGTCACCGACACCGACCCGGACATGGTCACCGCCGCGCGGCGCACGGTAGCGAGCTTCGGTGACCGGCTGCTGGTCCGGCAGGCCGACGCGCTGAACCTGCCGTTCGGCGACGGCACGTTCGACGCAAAGGCGTTCTTTCTCGTGCTCCACCACGTTCGCCGCCGGCGGGAATGCTGATGAGTTCGATGAGCCATTGGATGGCGCGCACCGGCCGGCTGGAGCCGGCGACGTGGTCGAGCAGCAGCAGCCGGCCGCCAGGCCGCAGCACCCGGATCATCTCGGCGACCGCCCGCTGGTCGTCCGGGATGGCGCACAGCGACAGGGTGCAGACGACGGTGTCGAAGGAGGCCTCGGGGAACGGCAGGGCCTGCGCGTCGCCTTCGCGGAGGGTCACAGCGCGGCCGAGGTGGTCGGCCCGGCGGCGGGCCTGCGCCAGCCCAGCATGGCCGGGCTCCATTCCAGTCCGGTCAGCAGGACCTCGGCCGGGTAGAAGGGCAGGTTCAGGCCGGTGCCGATGGCGACCTCCCGCACGTCGCCGGTGGCCTGCCCGCAGATCCAGGCCCGGGACTCGCCGAACGCGATGCGGTCGAAGAACCGCACGTCCCGGTCGTAGGAGCGGGCGTGCTTGTCCCAGTACCGGCGCAGCCGGTCCTGTTCGCGTGTGCTGATCATGGCGGGCTGCCTCCTGAAGGTGTGCCGCTATCTGGACAATCATCGCTATCACGAGTGGTGCGGTGACCCGAACCGGCTGACCCGCGCGGAGAACCGGCAACGAACCCGCGACCTGCTCATCGACGCGGCCATGCAGGTATCGCGCGGGACCGTTACGCCGGCGCGTCGGTGGACGCGATCGCCGCCCAGGCCGGGTTAACCGTCGGCGCGGTCTACTCCAACTCCGCCACCAAGGACGAGCTGTTCCTGGCCGCCTTCGAACGGCACTGCGCCGGCGAGCTGACCACCCTCGCGCGCCGGTGCAGGCGCGCCCCAGCCTGGACCAGCTGGCCGCCGTGGTCGAGCGGTTCGCCGACCTCGACGCCCAACACCGGCGATGGTGAACACTACGGGCCGAGCTGTGGCTCTACGCCCAGCGGCAGGCCCGACGGCGCCGCCCGGTTCGCCCGGGTCCAGGCCCAGACCGGGGCGGTACCGGCCAGAGCGCGTCCCGGCAAGCGAGGTCCCGGCCGTCGACCCGACCTCGGCGCGCGACCTCGCTGGGTGCTCGACACCGTGAGC